>Ga0075991_103_pt1 | contig 29770 bp, 29 predicted proteins | sample RifGroA2_FD_68061 | JGI IMG/M metagenome (GOLD analysis project Ga0075991, IMG submission 68061) | Parcubacteria bacterium GW2011_GWA2_49_9
GAAAAATTCGACGAGGACGCCGCCGCGGCGCTCCGCGCCGTGGCGGCCGATGTGTTCATCGTCATCTATTACGGCAAAGTTTTGCCAAAAAGCATCCTCGACATTCCCAGGCGCGGCACCCTGAATGTGCACTTCTCGCTGCTCCCCCGCTGGCGCGGCACCAGCCCAGTCCGCGCGGCAATATTGAATGATGACAAAGAGGTCGGCACCTCCATCATTCTCTTGGACGAAAAAATAGACCACGGCCCCATTGTCGCGCAGAAAAAGCTCGACATATCTGACTGGCCTCCGCGTGCGAGTGCGCTTGAAGAACGGATGACGCTCGAAAGTGCGAAGCTTCTCGTTGGCATTTTGCCGAGTTGGCTCGCGGGCGATATCGAAGCACAGGAACAAAATCACGACCTTGCCACTCAGTGCCCCACTTTGACGAAAGACGACGGCCGAATCGAGTTGTCGGGTAATGCATATCAAAACCTCTTGAAGATACGCGCGTTCGATACGACCATCGGCACGCACTCATTTTTCGAGAGGAACGGGAAACAAGTTCGCGTTCAAATATTGGACGCACACATCGAAAACCAGAAACTCGTTATTGATTCGGTAAAACCGGAAGGTAAAAAAGAAATGCGATACGAGGAATTTTTACGCTCGGGCGCTCAGCCAGCCTGATTCCTCTTGCGTAAGAAATAATCCGGAGTATTGTCCTCATAGGTTTCGGTAGGGTTTTATCCCGATATCCCTGCCGATGAGGTTAAGGCCTGTCTCGTTCATACCCACGAGTCCGATAGTGGAGAAATGATTCTTCCAATATTCACCGTGAGCCTCCTTAATCTTACGCAGGTAGAACTTGGTGTAGGGATAGAGATGTGCGTTGGTGAGCCGCTCCAGCACTTTCCGCTTGATTTCAAGGCTCTCCTTGGCGATGTCCATAAGACGCAACAGGTTTGCCTGAAAGACGCTTTTCGCCGCCACAGGGTCGTTTGGTTGTGCTTTCTTCGCGAGGTACGCGAGCCGCGGGAGGTTAAGCGTCACAACGCCAACAGAGCCGGTAAGGGCGTTCGCACCAAAAAGTCCTCCGCCTCTCCGGTCAAGCTCGGAGAGGTCCAAACGCAGGCGGCAACACATGGAGCGAGTGTCCTCCGGACGCATCTCGGAACTGATGAAATTGCTGAAATACGGAATGCCGTATTTGGCGGTAATTTCCCAGAGTCCTTTCAAATTCGGGTTTTCCCAGTCAAAATCTTTCGTCACATTAACGGTTGGAATCGGGAAGGTGAAGACTCGCCCGGCCGCGTCGCCTTCACGCATCACCTCAAAGAGCGCGCGGTTCAGTGTATCCATTTCCGTCTGGAACTCCTTGTACGTTTCTTTCTGTTCCTTGCCGCCAATAATCACCGACATATCCTTGAAGTTCGGCGAGGGTGTGAGGTCCAGCGTGATGTTGGAAAACGGCGTCTGAAAGCCGACGCGGGTCGGCACGTTCATATTGAAGATGAATTCCTGCATGCATTGCTTCACTTCCTTGTACCCGAGATTGTCGTAACGGATGAAGGGGGCAAGAAGGGTGTCAAAATTGGAGAACGCGATGGCTCCCGCCGCTTCGCCTTGAAGCGTGTACATAAAGTTGACGATTTGTCCCATTGCCGTTCGGAAATGTTTCGGCGGAGCGGATTCGGTTTTGCCGACGACTCCGCGGAATCCTTCCATAAGGAGGTCCTGCAAGTCCCACCCGACGCAGTAGACGGAAAGCGTGCCGAGGTCGTGCAAATGGAAGTCTCCTTTCTCGTACGCTTCTCTGATTTCGCGCGGATATATTTTATTCAGCCAATAGGTTTTGCTGACTTCACCGAAAATATAGTTATTCAGCCCTTGCAGGGAGTACTCCATATTGGAATTCTCCTTCACCTGCCAGTCGGTGCGCTCCAGATAGTTGTCCACAAGCCCCAAACTTGCCGCCGTCGCGAACGCACGCATCTCCGCGTGCTGTTCACGGTAAAGAATGAACGCTTTTGCGGTCTTCTTGAACCGTGAGTGCATGAGGACTTTCTCAATAACGTCCTGTGTATCCTCAACCGTCGGAATGCGGTCCCCAAGAATTCTCTCGAGGTTCGCGACCACGCTGTCGGAGAGAAGCTTCGCCTCGTCATCACGAAATTCCGCCGTCGCCTTGCCCGCCTTCGCGATGGCCGCCGTTATTTTCCGCTGGTCAAAATCCTCCAGAGCCCCCGTGCGCTTGGTAATCGTCGCAAACATACGCTGTGAAAAAATAATAATGGTTTTCGCTGTAATTCTCCCTTTTTAAAGGGAGCACTCCGACGTTACGTCGGAGGAGGGATTTAAATCCTCCGTCCTATCGGACACCTCCTTTAATAAGGAGGAATAAGAAATGGGTCTTGTTAGTTCTTAGGACGAAGCCTCCGCCGCTTGCGGAAAGTGTCGAGAACCGTAAGCGGCGGGTCTTCGCCTTGGATAATTTCGCTGTTGCGAAACTATGTAAGTACATACTACTCCTCCACGGCCTCACGGAGCAACGGTGGATAGCAAAGCGCCGCATATGAAAACCTCGGCGTCAAGAAACCGAGGCCGACCATTGAAAATACATCATCAACTTGCAGAAAGTGTACGCCGTGGTAGCCTAGAGTGTGGGGACTTGAAGTTGACTGTTGGGAGCTATCCCGACGCTTTTGGTCTTTCACAACAACTATAGGAGTTTACCTATGGCAGATGAGACGGCTGAGGAACGAGCCCAACGGTTCCGCAATGAAGGTCAGCAAGACCGTGCGAAAGGTTACGGGAACCACGAACCGCCGCACTCGAACCTGACACTTCTCACCGACAATGACAGGCAGTTGACGCAAGACCTTGCGGACAACCGCGCCTACAACGCCGGATACAGTAACGCCGCCGGACAGGCAAAACCCTAATAGGAGAAGTTCTCCCAATCCCTCACGGCTATCAGGGGGAACAAGTAGATGAAGCCTAAAAACACCACTCATTGCTGGTGTTTTTCCCTTTATATTTGCGTTGGAATCGGCGACGATAGAGATAAAATAAGCTGAAAAAGAGATCTATAGATGTAGGAGCTTGGCGATCCCGAGCGCGGTGCCGTCAAATAGGGCGTGCTCGCGGGTGGGAAGTCCGGTAGCGCGGGTGAGCGCCACTTTAAGATGCGGGGCTTGGGTGACCCCGCCATCTATGACAAGTTCTTTCGGATGAATCGGGAGTTCCCCGATGAAATGCGCCACCTGTGCCGCAAATCCATCCAAAAGCGCGTTCAGTTCCGGCTGATGTCCGATGAGCGGCGTCACACATTCGGCACATGCTTCTATTTTTGCTTCAAGCGCGAAATGCGCTTCCCCATTTCCTCCCGCAGTGAGCGTTGTAAAAAGTGGGGGGTGTGTTTGAAAACCCTCCCCCACTATCTGCATAATGAAAATACCCGTCCCGAAAGTGATTTTAGTCCGGAGGGTCTCACTTCGGGAAGCAACGCCCGGGGAATAGAAAACAGCGAAAGTAATTCCTCATCCCACTCCTTCGTATGAATATTGAAGAGAAGCGTCCGCGAAGCATTGGTAACATCTGTAACGTGAGGGTGGTTGCCGGCAAGATTCCATAACAGCCATGTATCAACCGTACCGAAACACAGTTCGCCCTTTTCCGCCCGAGTTCTCGCACCAGACACCGAATCAAGAATCCATTTTATTTTTGACGCGGAAAAATATGAATCCACTTGCAATCCCGTTTTTTCCAAAATCATCTTCCCGTGCTCTCGGACGAGTTGTTCGCAGGCCGCCTTGGTCCGCTTATCTTCCCAGACAATCGCCGGATAGATAGGTTCTCCGGTCGCACGGTCCCAGAGAATCGTCGTCTCCCGCTGATTGGCGATGCCGAATCCGGACATAGCCTCCGCGGTCTTGCCGCTCTCGCCGAGTGCCGTTTGCAGTACTTTTTTTGAGACCGCGAGTAGTGTAAAAGGGTCCTGCTCCACCCATTCTTTCTGCGGAAACGATTTTTGAAGAGACTCCGCGGCGCGGGCAAGCACTTTCTCGCGGGAGTCAAAGACAAACGCCTTCACGCCGGTCGTGCCGACATCAAGTACCAGTGCCAATTTTTGTGCGATGTCTACCATCTCGGGTGATTTGATACTTGAGCAAAAGTAACGATTTCACACTCGGCATCTTATTCCTCCAGTCTACGACTGCAAGCTTTTCTTAAAGGAGGTGGCCGATAGGCCGGAGGATTTATAAGATTTAAAAATCCCTCCCCTCCGAAGACGGAGGTACTCCCTTTAAGAAAGAGAGAATAAGAACCGTATTCGTATGTTTATCTTATGAGTTGGCTGAATATGTCTTTGGCATCTTTTCCATCTATGATAATTTGTTCCAATCCATGCAAGAGGGGGAATACGCTCCGGTCGGCGGGAAGTAACTTAAGAAAGTGCGGCAAGGACGCACACCCCTCGCTCTGTATGTTGCAAACGCCGTTCCGGACAATCTCCTCACCTGACCGGCTATTCCGCGAATACCCGCTGAAACCCGTCGCGACAAGGTCGCCGATGCCCGCGAGCGAATAGGCGGTTTCGCGCTTTCCCCCGAGCTGTTCCACTATCGTTGCCATTTCAACAAGCGCCCTTGTGAGATACCAGCCCTTCTGGTTATCCCCCCATGACAGGCCATGCGCGACACCGAGGCCGAGCGCGTAGATATTCTTGAGGACACCCGCAAAGGCGACTCCACGCACGTCCGACGTCGTCTCAAATGAAAGAAGGGTGCCCGCGAAGAGTCCGGCTATCTGCTCCGCCACTTCAACGTGTTCCGTGGCGAGACAGCCGACACCCGGAAGGTCTTCCATAAACTCGGCGGCGAGCATGGGTCCGCCAAGAAGCGCTATCCGGTGTTGGGGAAGGATTTCTACAAGAAGCGCGTCCATCGTTTTCTTGTGTTCTTCCTCTATTCCCTTCGCGAGCGACACCACAATGGCATCTTGGGACAGATAGGATTTCATTTCGGTAAGCGCTCCCCGCATCGCCCACGACGGGACGCAGAGAAACAGCACCTCGGCCTCTTTCACCACATCCGGAAGCGGAAGGGCGGCGCGGGTAACCTTCGCCGGGTCCTTATCAAACAACTCCAGCCGATTTTCTTTATTCCTGTCTAGGATATGCGCGAGTGCCTGTCCGATGGCACCGGCACCAATAATAGCAACGTGTGTCATTTAAGAAATCATTAATCCTTAATCCTTAACGAATGGAAGCAGAATAGTGGAATGTTGACTACCGAAACCACTCGCGAAACGTCTTCGGCCAGCCGACAATAAAGAGCAGCGCGAGCGGTGCACTCCAGCCTGCCCCGTACCGAGCTTTGCTCTGGTGCGGGGTTCGTCCATTCATTATTTTAACCACTCTCTCCATTGCTTTGGCCAACCAACGAGTACTAATAATGCTAACGGTGCGCCCCAATTAGCGGAGCGTTCCACGAAATCCCATATGGGCATACCGACGAGCGGGCGAATGAGCGCGGTCCAAAAGCCCCACAGTGCCATCCAGAGGAGCACCACGCGAACAGGACGGAAGAGGATGAGGAGAGCGAAACAGACATCCAGCAGCCCGACAATAAACAGAAGCTGCGCCGCGAGTCCCGCGTCGGTCACGCCAAATTGCGCGAACCACCCTATCCAATCTTTCTTCCCTTGCATGGCGAACACGCCATGACCGATAAATTCTCCGGCAACGGCGATACGGAGTATCCACTCCGCTTTTGTGACAGCTTGCATAGACAATACCGCTAATGATAATGAGACACTTGTTCCTTCAGTATACCGTCAGAAGCTGCGGATTGCATCCACATTTCAGTTTTGCGATGTCGGATTTGTCTCCGTAAGAGGACAAGAACTCGCTTCAGAGAGTTTCTCTATTCCCTGCTCTCCTTCAAATCGTCTGCCGTCTGCGGTAATCCACGTGGGGTATCCTGTAATCTTCGCCGCGGTACACTGTGCGGTCCCCGGCTCTTCGGTGCATTCCACGTATGGGATGTATTTGAACGAGTCGCCAAACGCGGCTTTTTCCCGCTGGCAGTGAGGGCACCAGTACGCGCCGTACATCGTGAACCCCTTTTGTGCGAGACACTGCGCGAATCCATCAAGTGCGCCTGCTATGTTGGGTTGTCTGCCGATACTGAAAATGATTCCGGAAATAACAATCGCGAGCAGAACAATACTACCTGCAATAATGTTTTTTTTCATGTTTGTTAAGGATAAAAGATAAAGGATTAAGGATTTTTCATTTCTCATCGCAGCAATCCGCTAATTTATTCACCAGCGTTTCAAGCGACCACCCTCCTTCCTTCGCCTTCTTCCCTTCCGTAGCAAGAGCATTAGCTGACACGAGCTTTGTCTTCAGCGCCCAGAAGATGGTATAGAGACGATAGGCGTCGGCGAAAAATGCTTCCGCTTTTTTCTTGTCGCCGGACGCGATATACCGATTTCCCGTCTCGATAAGACGCATCGTCGCCGAAAGTAGGTGTTTTGTAGAACACCACGTCTCCCCTTCGTGCTTTTCTACGAGCCCCTCCATAAGGCGCGTACGCATACTACGGATTTCGCCCGACAAGTCGTAATACGAAGCGTCTTTTGTCTTCGCTCCCGTAAAGAAGAAATGTTCCTCAAGGGAAATGAGGTTCATTACCGCGAGAGATAGGTCTTCCGCGGCGGACAGGTCAACCCCTCCGCTCGCTTTCATCTTTTCTATCCGCGCGAGAAAAGTCTTAGCATCTTGTTCCATAGTCATATCGGTAAAGTGTACACGCATTTTTTTCTTAATTCTCCCTTTTCTAAAGGGAGCACTGCCGTCTTCGGCAGGAGGGATTTAAGTCTTTAAATCCTCCGCCCCTCGCCGACTCTGGGCACCTCCTTTAACAAAGGAGGAATAAGATCAAAAGGACGTACGTTCTACTAGATAAAGAATAAAATAATAATCCCGAGTACGAGCATCGCCACTCCGACCCCGAGCTTCGCCTTCTTTGTCTCCGTTTTCCGCCATGCGTCTACTTTTTCCAAAAGTTCCTTATGCGACGCGACAAGCAGAATCAAGATGAGCGGAGAGACGAACAACAAGTTGTAGAACAGTAGATACCCGAAACCGGAAAGATACGTGGCACTATCATGCAAGAGCCCCAGAATCATAAGGTATGGACCGCCCGTGCAGGGAAATTCACAGAGTGCGACAAGGACACCGACCAGAAATACCCCCGGTAAGGAAACCCGCTCAAGCAACTTCGCGATTTTTTGATGTATCTCTTTGGGAATTCCCGGAAGCCAGTTGACCGAGGGGAAGAAATATCCCAAAAGATTGAGAATGCCGAAGATAATGACCGCCGCCGCGCCGAGGCGCCCCATAAAGTGAGGAACACCTAAGAGCGAAAGAGCTTTCAGCATACCAAGTCCGATAAGAAAGTAAGTGAGATACAGTCCCGCGATATAGCTTCCACCAAGTAAGAGCACCTCCTTTCTCGGTTTTCCAAGACTGAAAAGAAACGCGATAGTAATAAGCAGGACTGAAAACGCGCACGGGTTAATGCTGTCCAGAAGTGCCGAAACAGCGACGAGCGGCAAGAGCCACCCGCCTCCCGCACCTGCGCCAAGAGCAAGCTGTGTTCCAAGCGAAGAAGAGTAGAGCAGAAGCAATCCTCCACTACAAAGGATGGCAAGACCGAGTAAGATGAGTAATTTTCGTGACATAGCTTTTGTGTGAGTGAATGAGCGTTACATAACGTAAAAACACCCTTGACGGAGTGTTTTGACGGCAAAAAGGAGCGCAAAAAGCGCCCCCGTTTGCCCCTTAGACGGATGTCGGACTATGTTCCAACCGCGCGAGAGCGGGCCGGACTTTTTGTACCGCGGAAAACTCCGAGACAATTTCGTATACCCGCCGAGCAAGCGTATCTCCAACACGTAAGGTCTTTTGGAAAAACAACGAGAGAAACCCCGTGCACAGAAGGGTAAGCGACGCGAGCGAAAGGACAACGGAGAGAAGCGCCGTTGAAAAGACTTTAAGTGCGTTCGCGTGAAATACAGCCGAGGCAAACGTATGTTCGGGGGGTGGACACGCTCCATTATCGCATCATAGGTGCATAGTATCGCAACTTTCCCTACGGCGCAACGCGCTCTGCGTCTGTGCACGCAGGAAACCGCCGGCCGGTATACACCGGCCGGCGGTTGAGGCCCGTAAGAAGCGTGGCCCGCTTTTTACGGAAACGGTGGTGGAAACGGCCATCCGCCTCCCCCATCACGTTCTCCCCTCCGACAAAGCGAAATCGCTCGTATATTCATACCGGTAAAGAGGGTTATTGCTGCCGTTCAAACCGACTGGAATCGCCTATGCGTATTCCTTTGAACGCTAAGGAGTAGGTGAGCATGTGTGGTGCTCGCCACCCCTGGCTCCGAACCACTCGGAAACAAGGGTGGCGGGGCCATACCCCGCACCTGACGGAAAATGTTTCGTCCGTGGGAACTCCACAGTGCACCATTTTCCCGAAGTGCACGTCTGTAGTAGGTATATCGCGTATCTGTTTCTCCGTACAGTTTTAAAAAGAAAAGAGTGAAAAACTTGGTCCGCCTCTTGCCCCCCGATACGAATACGAAAAGCCCTTATCTATAGGCCTGAAAAAACACGCGGAGAAAAAAGACGGGTATGAGCCGCCGGATGGTGACAACATTTTTGCTGTCGTCGGAGGAACACAGTGAAATTATAGGGTGCTTTGGTTCCAAAGCATCTCAAAGAAAAGCGTGTTTGTCTCGCGGAAATCGGGGTCGTCTATCAAGAGCCGGTCGGCTCTTTTTTATTCAGAGAGATAATGGCGATTTTATTTCCATAAATGAAATTTGTCGTACTCACGGGAACACTCCCCGGCAGGAAGCGCGTGACGCGAAGCGTGCGTGCGTCCCCTTTTTGAACCACGAGTCCTTTCGCCGACTTCGCCACAAGAAGGCGCAAGCGTAAAAAGTGTGCAATTCTCCGTTTTGTGAAATCACTCAGATACTCTTCCCCAAACAGTTCTACCCAGCGGTCCCACGCGATAATGGCGAGAATCGGATGCTTGGTGGCGAGTATATCTTCATAAATAAGTTTTATCTCCTCGACGCCACGGAAGACTTTAACCGTCGGTTTCGCTCCCCCTTCCCTCCTGAGCACCGAAAGCTCGGGCATAACGGCTTTGAGTGCCGCCTCTTTTTCTTTCAGGCCAATGAGCAGGCGTTCCGGATTTTCCGCGACCCAGTATTTGTACCGCCGTTGCGCGGCAACATTCATGAGGCCGTCTTTTTGCAGCTTTTCCACGATAAGTTGAACACGGGAACGCGGCAATTTCAAGAGAGCCGAAAGGTCGGATACCATGGATTCGCCGCGAGAAAGAGCGGCGAGATACACGCGGACCTCGTTCTTGCTATAGCCGAATTTCTCAATAACCTTAGAGAGATGCATGGAAAGCAGATTCCTATAGCATACACCTCCCTTTCAAATTTGGTACCACGCGAGAGAAACCAGTACCGCCACGACGACAATACACGCAATCAAAAGACTTCTTGTAAAAACACTTCCGAAGGCGGGCTTTTTCGTTTGAGGAGGTAGTACCCTAGCAGGTTCTTGTTTGATAGAAGAGGTAAGGATAAGAGCGCCAGAACAGCTTCTTCCGGAAAGCACGACAATCACGGTTTTCCCTTCTCGCGAATGCGCTTGTATCACTTCGGCAAAAGAGACCGGCACGGCAATCCGTTCCTCTACGAGAAATTTCGGACTACCAACCCGGACCTCCATACCGTCAATATTCGCCTTGGCCCCCTTACCGGGGATGCTCTCAAACTTTGCGGCGGGAAGCAGCCGGAGTCCCCTTTTCTTGGCTTCGGTCACGAGGACATCCGCGGTGCTAAAATCCGCGAGATAGTGTAGCGATGCCGCCCGTTCCAGTATGTCGTTTTCACCCGCGTCAACCGGAATAATGGCTTCAATGGTATAGCGCTGTGTATCCATGTGACTTTGAATTACAAAACTACAAATTTTGACCTAATTTCTGTCATTCCAGCGACGAAGTAGTCGTAGACTATGCTGGAATCCAGGTTTCTGGCTGTATATTCTGGATTCCTGCTTTCGCAGGAATGACAAGAGGGGGGTTTCGTAATTCATAGCATACGAGTTCTTGATGAGAATGCGTATCATAGTAGCACACGAAGTTGCAAAAAATAGCCCTTATGCTAGTGTAAATAGACACATGCGGAATATACAGCTAATTACCACAAAGACTACGAAGAAGAGCGCTCTGTTGAGGGCTTCTTTTTGGTACTGTTAGCTTCCGAGCAATCTCCTAACGATACTAAAGAAAAACCCTCAACCACTCACGGTTGGAGGGTTTTTCTTTCGGCGCGGTACCGAAAGGCTCGTTGACAATTTGTATCTTTGTTTAAACTCTTCAGCGGAATTACTATGAAAATCACTGTCAGCCAAAGTAAAAACGAACAAACTAAATTCTTTGCCTCTCTCTCTGTGAACGGAGATATCACGACTAGAGAGTTACCACAACCGGAGACTGAGGTAGTCTTCAGTGTTGTAGGGGAAAGCGAAGAAGGAATCTTACGCACGGCAAGAAGTGTGGCGAAAGAGAAAGAAATTAGGGAAATCTTCAGGACAGACACAAAAGTGATGTGGGTAATAAGTCCGGGATAGAAATGGCAATGTTAGAGGCGTCTCGCCGTTGGGGCGCCTCTTTTTATGTACAGTATAGAGACTTCTCTGAACATGATATTTTGCGCTTTAGCATGTAAGGCACGGCCGTGTCTTACATGCTAAAATGTAAACCTTCTCTGAAATACCGCGCGAGGTACGTGTATACAGTGCGGTGCATTTGACAAGATTCCTTCCTTTGCTACCATACAAATATACCTATGCAGACACACCGTATCGTTTCCAAGAAGAGCGTGAAGAAGACCTTGATAGAGAAGGCTGTTTTTCGCGCGTAAAGATACACATTTCATCTTTAAACCGAACCGAAACCGCCTTCTTATAAAGGCGGTTTTCGTTGGTGCAAAGTCTCTTCGGTGCAAGCATAAAGCCTATTCCCTAAAGCGGAATATACATTGTGCCAAAGAGGTCTTTGACATCAAGAAGTCGTTCCCGAAGAACGGCAAAAACAAAAGGACCCTCTAACCTACTTAAAAGGGGTGTCCGCTTTCGTTTTCGGAAGAAAAACGGAAGAAACGCGGTGCAGTCAGAAAGGAACCTATGCTTAGAGGAACGTACACGGCAATCGTTACGCCATTCAAAAACGGCAAAGTGGATGAAGCGGCGCTGGAGCGACTCGTTGAAACGCAAATCGCGGGTGGAGTGGACGGAATAGTCCCCGTCGGCACCACCGGTGAATCGCCGACACTTTCGTTTGAAGAGCATATCCGAGTCATTGAGCTGACGATAACATTCGCGGCAGACCGAATTAAGGTACTCGCGGGTACTGGAGCAAATGCAACAAGTGAGGCCATTGAACTCACCAAAGCGGCGGAAAAAGTTGGGGCGAGGGGTTTTCTCCAAGTCGCACCCTACTACAATAAGCCGACGCAGGAGGGACTGTTTCAGCACTTTGACGCAGTTGCTCACGCAACACAGTTACCCATTGTGCTGTACAGTGTTCCGGGGCGATGCGGAGTTGAAATCGGCGTGGAAACAATTGTCCGCCTCGCCAATAAATGCGCAAATATCATCGGCATCAAGGAGGCGGGCGGCAATCCCGACCGCGTCAGCCAAATGCGAGCGGCGCTCGGAAACGAGTTCGCAATTATGTGCGGCGACGACTCCCTCACCCTGCCGTTTATGGCGGTAGGAGCGAACGGCGTCATCAGCGTCGCCTCCAACATTATTCCGCAAGAGGTCTGTAACATGGTGGAAGCTTTCGCCAATGGCAATCCGGCTACCGCGCTGGCATTGCACACCAAGTACTTCCAGCTCTTCAAAGACCTGTTCATTGAAAGCAACCCGGGGCCGGTCAAAGCGGCGCTCGCGATGCTGGGGCGGATTGAAGAAGAGTATCGCCTCCCGCTTGTGCCGATGGCGAAAGCGAATCGCGACAGGCTGCAAGCAACCCTCACGGCGTGCGGTTTGCTGAAGTAAAGGCTATAGGCACAGCGCCGAGCCGATAAGAATAAGTTGTTCATTCACGAAAAAGGCGGCTCGCTTGCGAGACGCCTTTTCTTTTTATCCGCGTTAATCTGCGTGTTATCTGCGTAAATCCGCGTTTACTGTAGTGCGTTATACACCCACGGCACTTCTATCGCATAGAACATCAGGAGCGCTCCGATAAGCGCTATATTTTTCATAAAGGCAATGCGCTCGTTCATTTTGGCGGTAGGGTCGGTCTCTTTCCAGAACGCGTGCATCTTAAACGAGACCGGGACGAGGAAGATAATGAGAAGCGCAAGCGAAGCTTCCGGCGCGATACCGAAGACGATGCCGAGACCCCCGAGCATAAGAAGGACTCCCCCGACGAATACAGCAGACCGAGGTGACGGTACGCCTTTATACTTCGCGTAGCCGGTTAAAGACTCAATGTTCTTGAAATGATTCCCCGCGTTCATGAGGAAATAGCCTCCGAAGATGAGACGTCCGATGAGAAAGAGAATATTCATAGAAGAAACTTATGACTGATAACTTATAACTGAATAACCCATAACATAAATATACTCTTTTCTATGCTGAAAGTCATTCAGTTATTCAGTTATGGCTTATTTGTTATTCAGTCCGAATGAGTGCGTTCCAATCCGCCGCAAACTTCTCAATCCCTTTTTCGGTCAGCGTGTGTGAGATGTCAAACTCCCGCCAATTCTTGGATAGGTTGAGCTGTTTGTACGGAATCGGCTTCAGCCCTTTTGCGTCATAAGCAAAAGCCTCAAAGTTCTTGCTATCAGACAACCACCCCTTAATCCCCTCCTTGGAAAGGAGGGGAGGAAGAGCCGAGTGCCATTCTCTAATCGCTTTCGCGGGAGCCGTTATGATGTCCGCGCCATAGGACAGCGAGGCGAGAAAATGTTCATTTGAACGAATACTCGCGGAAAGAATTTCTACATGACTTCCCGCTTCGTCGTACATGTTCCGGATATTTTTGATAAGGTCACAACCGCATTCCCCGATATCATCAAGTCGCCCGACGAATGGAGAAACAAATACGTCTCCTCTCTTCGCGCCGCGGGTCGCCGAGTGCACCGCCGCCGCTTGTTTCTGTGAAAAGACAAGTGTCATATTGACCCGACCGCCCTCGCTAACAAGCTGCTCCGCGGATACGAGACCGACGTGTGTCGTCGGAAATTTAATATGAGCGTTCGGAATCCACTTCCTCATTTCTCGAGCCTGTTTCAACATTTCTTCCGCCGTGGTGTCTTTGTCGGCATAGACCTCAATGGAAACCGAACCTTCTGGAATCAGCGAAGAAATATCGGTCACGATACTCTTGTAAAAATCCAGTATCTCTTGCTTGGTAAACTTCTCACCTTTCTCAAACCGCGCTTTGGCGTTTGGATTCTTCGCAATCAACGTCGGATTCGTCGTTTGTCCGTCCAAAAAACCCAAAAGAGTAAGTATCTCTTTTGTTTCTTTCGGATCACCACCATCTAAGAATATGCGACTACGCATATAATTTCTAATATCTACTTTCTAATTCACCTAATAAAATGTCCAATGTCAAAGGCTTAAATTTTGTATTTAGCATTTTATTAGAAATTAGACAATTAGGTGAATTAGGAATTACTGATAAGTTTCTTAAACTCTTCCACCATCGGTACTTGCTCCGCTTCCGTGCCATAGATTTGGGAAAGGTGCACCGCCGTCCAGTCGGCGACGAGCAGCGAAGAAAACATTCTCTTGAGCCTGCTATCCCCCTTAGAAAAGGGGGTGCCCGAGTCGGCGAGGGCGGGGGTTGTTTCTCCAATCGGAACCTCGGTGACCGAAAGCCCGCGGTCTTCATAGAGCTTCTTCGTCACGTGCATCCGCTTTTGGTTTTGCGGATGGTCGGCGCTGTCCGCGAGAAAAATGAAGTGAAGTTTGCGCAACAATCCCTCGGTGGTTTCTATGACATCAAACCCTGTCATTTCGTTGTGGTTGAGCTCCGGAAACACATTGTAAAAAGAAGGAATTTTGCCGGTTTCGTTAAACTTAATTTTCCAATTATACGCGATTGCCTGATTACGCGTGGAAGCATAGATGACTGGAATCTCTCCGCGGAGCGACGCCGCGAGTTCTTTTCCCTTGCCTTCAAGCTCGGATGGCTGCAGCACAAAAGCAAGCTCCGCGAGTTCGGAAAGGAGCGCTTCATCCCTAAGAAGAGCTGCAAGCGCGAGTATCTGGAATCCAAGTCCCGAACGAGGTTGAACATTGGTCGGCGGAAGCGCGACGTACGGAAGCGTATTTTTTTGCGCGAATTCAAGCAACTTCCCACCTTTGGCAATCACCGCAAGAGGTAGTCCCTTTGCGAGTGCCTGCTCGGCGAAATCAACCGCTTCTTCGGTATTCCCTGAAAATGAACTTGCGATAAGGAGCGAATCTGTAAGCCGTGCGGGAGAAAGCTCCGGAATACCGTAATCGCTGAATACCGTTATATCAATCTGGGGGTTGCAGGTGCGCAACAGGTCGGCCGCGAGATGCGAGCCTCCCATGCCGTTAAGAATGAATGTACTGGCATTCGGCAACTTCTCCGCATTCGCCACAACGGGTTTCCACTCAAACTGCGTATGAAATTGTCTGATAGCTTCTTCCATATATGAGTTACAAGTTTGTAAAGTTTTTCAAGTTTGTAAAGCAGAATCTGACTTTATGAACTTTCAACTTTACGAACATTATGAACTTCTTTTAACGCTGTGCCCACCGAACTGATTCCGAAGCGCGGAGACGACTTGTCCGGTATAACTTGGATTGCCTTGTGACTTAAAGCGGAAATCAAGCGAGTCCTTGATGACTTTCACTGGCACACCGAGCTCCTTCGCGGTATCAACTGTCCACTTTCCTTCTCCGAGCTGTCCAACCTCTCCGGAAATATCCTGTAAGTCCTCCCCGTGTTCCTTGTACGCTTTCGCGAGCCAGCCGACAAGCCGAGATTCAATGACGCTTCCCTTATTGTACAGATTCGCGATGTTCAGTAATGGCAATGTAAACGGTGAACGCTTCATTACCTCAAACCCTTCCGCGAGGGACTGCATCATGCCGTACTCAATGCCATTGTGTACCATTTTCACGAAATGTCCCGATCCCGCCTTTCCCATATACGCGTAACTCCACTGCGGTAATTCCTCCTTTCCTAAAGGAGGTGTCCGAGTCTTCGAGGACGGAGGATTTAGAAATCCCTCCTCCGAGCGGTAGTCTACGACTATTTCAGTGCTCCCTTTTATAAAGGGAGAATAAGAAGCGGCGAGGTCCTTGAAAAGTTGCTCGTATTTTTTGAAGACTCTTTTCTCTCCACCAACCATAAGGCACGCGCCACTGCGCGCTCCCGCGGGGCCGCCCGACGTTCCGGAGTCCAGAAAATTAATCCCTTTTCGTGCAAGTTCCTTCGCGCGACGCATAGAGTGTTTGTAGAACGAATTCCCCCCGTCAATAACCGTATCACCCTTTGAAAGGTGCGGCGTAAGTTCCGTAAGGACATCGTCAACGGCGGCTGAAGGCACCATAAGCCAAATCAATCGCGGCGCTTTAAGCGCGTGGGCGACATCCGCGATTGTTTCGGTTATCTCCGCTCCCGCCTTCTTTGCTTCCGCGCGCGGTTCCTCACTCCGGTTGTACGCGACAACAGAGTAGCCTTTTTCCACAAGCCGCTTCACCTGCGCGAGCCCCATTTTTCCTAAACCTATATATCCTATGTTCATACAAATAACTTATCACTTATTACTGAATAACTGAATAACCGGAGCTTTTGTTTCTGTGTTGTTATTCAGTGATTCGTTATGAGTCAATTAGTTTTGTGGTCCCGCAGAACCCTTTAGATAACTATGCAGTGGTAATTTTTGCCAGCGTTCCAGTATCGGCGTGATGATTTGCCACTGCCGCTTAACCTCCTCGGTGGAGGCAAAGAGCGTCTGGTCACCGCGGACAGCGTCCAATAGCACCCGTTCGTAGGCGTTCGGGACCTGTCGGAGCAGTGCGTCCTCGCTGAACGAAAATGAAAGGCGTTTCGGTTCCAGTTGAAAATCAAATCCCGGACGCTTCGCCCAGAAGAGCACCGATATTTCTTCTTTCGGTGACAGACTAAAAGTAAGCACGTTCTGATGCGCGCGCTTATGACCCTCCGGACAGAGGCAGGGTGTCGGCTTAAAGAAGATGGAGATGGATACTTCGTTCTCCTGAAGTGCTTTTCCGCTTTCAAGAATAAACGGCGTCCCGCGCCAGCGGGTATTTTGCACGTTTGCTTCCAATGTAAAGTAGGTCTCGGTGGTGGAATCGGAAGCTACCCCCTTTTCCTCGCGATATCCCGCATACTGCCCGCGGACAATGGACTTTTGGTTAACGGTCACCTTGCCAAGTACCTTTGCCCGTTCCTTGCGGATACGCTCGGCTTTGAGTTCCTTCGGATTTTCCATCGCGATGAGCGCGAGCATCTGTAAGAGATGGTTTTGCCCCACGTCCCGAAGCGCCCCCACGCCATCATAAAATGAACCGCGCGTGGACACGTCTTCTTTTCCGTGGAATTTTATTTCCACCCGTTCAATATGCTGTTTATGCCAGAGCTGTTCAAACAGTCCATTGGAAAAACGGAAGGAAATAATATTCTGCATCGCTTCCTTGGCGAGATAGTGGTCAATACGAAAAATCTGCTCTTCCTGAAACAGGCGTCCGAGCATCCGGTCAAGGCGTGACGCTTCTTTCTCGTTATTACCGAACGGTTTTTCCACCAAGACGCGTGTCCACGCCTGCGCCTCGTTTGGTAATCCGGGAGCGCACGGTATCGCGAGGCCGGACTCTGAAAGACGGGTAAAGACGGTTTCGTACAGATTGGGAGGCACGGCGAGATAGAACAGCTTGTCGCTGCAGGTTCCGTGCAGACGGTCACGCTCCGCGAGAAAGTTCCCGAGGCTTGCGTAGCTCTCCGCGCTGTTAAGGTCGCCTTGATGATAGAGCGCTTTCCCGACGAACTCTTCGGGTTCAATGATTTTCCCGTTCGCGCGAGCAGCGAGCGCGTTCTGGATAAAGGCGTGAAATTGGTCGTGCGAGAAAGGTTTACGCGAAAACCCCACGATTTCCGTCCTTTCGGGCAAGAGCTTTTTCTGGTGCAGGTCAAAGAGCGCTCCCGCAAGCTTCCGCTGGAAGAGGTCTCCCGTGGCTCCGAAAATAACGATGGTAAGTGGTTTTGCGGACATAGGCAGTAGTATACCCCCACACCAACTTTGCGACAAAGTTGGTGTGGGGGTATAACAAAAAATCAGGCTGAAAAGCTCATGTGTATCTTTCTGTCATTCCCGCCTGCCTGCGCAGGTAGGCGCAAGCGGGAATCCAGCATCTCGTTGTTGTCTGTCAATCTTCGCAAGTAGCGCCTATCGTGTTACCTGCGAAGGTGGAACAATTTACAATTATACCAAGTGCCGCCGATAGGCAGCACTTGGTATAATTCGGTGCAATAAAAAAGGCCGCCGAGGAAAACCCAGGAGGCCTGAACTAAACTCAAACTATTTAGAAACCACACTCAGCCCGTCGTTAGAACGGCTTGGCTTCTTTGAGCGTGTTCCGATAGATACCAGGCCGGTACGAGACGCTCCGTTCAAAGGCCAAACCGAGGAGGCACGGTGCGCTTGAAAAGGCCTGGTCAAATGGGGCGCTGCCGGTCATAAAGAAGACCGGGGTTTGAAGGTCTGGAACTGCTTCCAGGATTTCCTTTGCAGTTTCATCCGCCTGCGAGCCACCGTGAATAACGACGATAGCTTCAACACGCTGATGGGTTTGTTTAACTGCAAACGCAACGTTTTGACGATCAACCGGCCTTAGTCGTCGACTGTCCCGCCTGCCGACAACGTTGATTTCTGGCTTGAGTTCAGGCAATGCTCTTTCCACGTATTGGGCAGTGAGCGACGGCCCGTCGAGACTTCCATTCTTTTGATCGTCAATGTTCCCTTCTGGGATTCCGCCAACAACTATAATGTGTACTTTTTTCATGTTTCCAATGGTTTCTCCCACTCAATGCCGAGAAAAACTGCAGACACTCGTCTGCAAGACTTTCAACTGTAAAGAGCGGGTTGTTCATTCCTTTGTATCACAAAAAGCCCCGTCAGTCAATGATGAGACTTGAAAATACCACCACCCCTCAATCCCCTCCTTGGAAAGGAGGGGAGGAAATCCTCCGCCCTAACGGGCACCTCCTTTTACAAAGGAGGAATTAAGAAGTTAAAGATCAAAGATAAAGGATTATGGAGCAGCAGCGTAGTAGTCGTAGACTAAGGATTTTTACTCCCCTGCCGGTTCTTTCGGAGCTTCGGCTTTTTTCTCCGAAGCGTGGCCATCTACTTCATACGAAGTATTTTGCGCTTCAAAGAAGTTCACAAGTTCAAAGACGTCGGTCGCGGTGCTCATCCATTTTGCCGGATTCTTCGCGTTGTAGTGTTTCGGAAGGCCGAGCTCTTCAAGCCGGCGGTCAGTGACGTACTGCACATATTGGTTCACGTAGTCGGCATTGAGGCCGAGGATACCGCGCGGGAACAGGTCTTTGTTGTACGCGGCTTCAAGCTCCACACCCTCCACGATAATGTCGCGGATTTCGTTGGCGAATTCCGGAGTGAGCAGTTCCGCGTTTTCTTCAAGCGCGGTGTGGATGAGCGTCATACCGAACTTGAGGTGGAGCGACTCGTCCCGTAGTACCCAGGTAATCATTGAGCCGAAGTTGCGGAGCTGGTTGCGTTGGCGGAACGAGAGCGCGACCATAAAGCCGGAGTAGAACCAGATGCCCTCCATCACGATATTCGTGGCCACCAGATTTCGGATGAAATCTTTCTTCCCTTCCGCCGTTTCAATAGGGAGGACCATTTCGGTCATGCGTTTGAGGTACTTGATAATGTAGGCTTCTTTCGCCTTCATTGAGGGAAGTTCAAGGTGAATGCCAAACACTTTCTCGCGGTCAAGCGGAAAGGTCTGCAAGACATACTCAAATGCGACGCAGTGATTCGCTTCTTCCCACATCTGTTTCGCGAGGTAGAGATGGCATTCGGGCGCTTTGAGATACGGGTACCAGCCGAGCGCGATGGAGCGGTTCACGATAAGCTCGGCGGGATTGAAAAAGGCCATCAGGAATTTCACCGCGTGCCGTTCGTCTTCGGTCATCTTCTGCCAATCGTCCAAGTCTTCTTTCAGCGCGATTTCATGCGGGAACCATGTGTTCCGCACCGCCTGCTGGTACAAATCATACGCCCACTGGTAGCGTATGGGGTGCAGGTTCATGTCTTCAGGTTGTGCTTTGCCAATGAGAGCCATAGAAATTTCTAATTACCTAATTGTCTAATCCCTAAACTGCGTTGGGACAAGTAACACCTAATAAAATAAACGTGAATGAACAGGTAGTGTGGAACTCTTGAGAGCTTATTTAACCAGTTTTTCTAATTGCTTTATACACTCTATCCAAAGTTTCTTGATTCGCAGAAAGAGGCATTTCTCCTTGATTTGTAAGAATGGTAATCTGCATTTTCGGTTTCTTTTTATATGGGTCAGGAGCAATCGTAGCGGGAAACCAAACCGTCAGATTCCATACCTTTCCGTCCCGCATTTTGACCTCATAAAGGTAAGCTCGTCCTTGCCATTTCCCTTCAAAGGTGTCCCGAGTATCTAGAGAATCGCTAAGAAATCTTATTTCCGAATTTCCCTCTAAGATCTGCTCAATTGTGCCTTTGGGAGGATTGTCCAACTTTGGGTCAGATGTATATTTCTCTGTCATATTCACTTAAGGTAATGGTAAAAACTGGCTTTTGGAATTTTATTAGAAATTAGGTGAATTAGAAATTAGAAATTGCGCTCGTGCCTACTGGCATGAGTCGCAGATGAACTGGTCCTGCGGGTCTTCGGGTCCTGCCGAGGTGGGACCAAGAGCGACTCCACCGAAACCACGGCCACTCCGCCCCGCCATAGCTTTTTCCATTTCATTCGCGCGCGCAAGGACTTGTTCAACGGTAAGCGTAGGACGGGTACCTTCTGTCTTAGTTTGAGACGAAACCCCAACGTCCTCTGAAACAGCGTCTTCTGACACAGTCATTGCTGAAGCGACAACCGCGACGGCTTCCCGTACTTCCACCCGCACCGGAGATGGCATTTCCGCCTGCATCGGCGAGAAACTTCTCGCCATCGGGAAATCTCCCTTAGTAAAGGGAGCACTGCCGTCTTCGGCAGGAGGGTTGTCAACAACCCCCGCCCTCGCCGCATCGGGCCTTCCGTACCGGAGCTGTACACCTTTCGCGTCCGAAGACGGTCGCTCAAGGTCTTGCGACGCTCCAAGTATTCGCGTCTCACCCTTTGGTAAGGGGGATGGAGTCAAAAGCGGCGGCTGGAGTTTGGTAATCCCTCCAGACGAAGCGGGCGCTGCTTCCGGCTTCCTCATAAATGCCGCCGCGAAGCCGAGCTTGCCCATTTTCTCCGCTTTGTTGACGTGTACCGTGGATTGCTCCGCCGTGTGTCTCGGCTTCATGTGGAGATAGTAGGTGGTCTTCACTCCCTTCTCCCACGCCGTTTGGTAAATCTTCATCGTCTCTTCAATATCACGCGTCTCCAGATACATATTGCGGGACAGTGCTTGGTCTACCCATTTCTGCGCGCGCGCAGCGACTTCAATAAACGCGAGTGGTGAAGTCGTAAAGGACGTCTTGTAGATTTTCTTGATGTGCTCGGGGATATCGGAAATATGCTCAATATCGCCCTGCGCTTCTATGATTTCATCGCGCACTTTTTCCCACAGTCCCATATTCTTGAGGTCCAAGACGAGATTGTGGTTGATATCCAAATACTTGCCGGAAATCTTGTTGCGTGAAAACACCTGCGCGAAGCGTGGGTCAATCCCCGGCGTCGTACCGGCGACAAGCCCGATGTTCGCGTTGGGGGCGACGGCCATCAGTGTCGCGTTACGCATACCTTTTTTCACCTTCTCGCGGAGCACGTCCCAATTGAGTCCCCTATGACGGCTCTCTTTCATAACGGTGAGCGGAAGTCCTCGGTCACGCTCAAGTCGCAGGAGCGTGTCAATCGGCACCTTCCCTCGTGACCAGCCTGACCCTTGGAAGTGACTGTAGGAACCGCGCTCCTGCGCGAGACTCGCGCTCTCATCAATCGCCATATAGCTGATGAATTCAAAAATCCGGTCGGCAAAGTCGGCCGCGAAGTCGCTATCGTACGCGATACCGAGCTTCTCAAGCGTATCGGTAAAGCCCATGACACCGAGACCGATGGCGCGGTTCTCTTTGTCCCCCGCTTCCGCCTCTTTCACGGGGAGCACGTTGATATCAATGAGGTTATCCAGCTGACGGACAGCGAAGCGGACGGAGGATTCAAGCCGGCTCCAGCTGATTTCCTTGTTGTGGACGTGGGTGGCGAGGTTGATGGAGGCGAGATTGCAGACCGCGATATTGTCCTTGTCCTGCGGCAAGCAAATCTCGGTGCAGAGGTTACTCATATGAATCGTGCCGGTATTGTTGTTGAGGGCGCGGAGATTAATCGCGTCTTTCCACGTGAGCCACGGGTGCGACGTCGTCTGGAGCGAAACCAACATCTGGCGGAACTGCTCGCGCGCGGGCACTTTCTTGAAAATACGAAGTTTCCCCGCTTCAGCCAGAGCGACATACTCGTTATACCGCTTCACGAAGCGGTCACCATAGAGCTCGTTAAGGTCGGCGACTTCTTTCGGGTCAAACATATACCAATCCGAATTTGACGCGACACGGCGCATAAATTCATCGGAAAGAAAGACAGCGGTGTTCGCGGTACGCATACGCAGGTAGTCGTCTCCGGCGTTGTGCTTCCAGTCCAAAAATTCGGGAAAATCGTAGTGCCAATTCTCCATATAGAAACAGAGAGCACCTTTTTTCTTCCCGCCACGCTGGACGGCGCGGATGGCGGTGTCAATAATCTTGGCGAACGGCGTGGGACCGCTAGAGGTCGTATTGTTTGAGGAAAGCGGTGAGCCGGCGGCGCGAAGTTTCGTGATGGACGCTCCGATACCGCCCGATGCTTTGGAAAGCTTAATCACATCCGCGACTGATTTCGCGATATGCTCAATGTCATCGTGGATTTCAAGGAGGAAGCAGTTGGAGAGCGCGGGACGCGGCGTGCCGGCGTGAATGTTGGTGGAACCTCCGGCCACGTATTCAAGACGCGACATCTTGTCGTAGAATTTCTTCGCCCACGCGTTCGGGTCCTGCTCGTTGTACGCGAGTCCCATCGCGATACGCATAAAGAAATACTGCGGCGTTTCCCGCGGTTGCTGTTCTTTGTCCTTCACCGCGTACCGGTTAAGAAGCGAGGAGAGTCCGGCGTATTCAAAAAGTTCGTCGCGCTCCAAATCAAGGCAGTCGGCCAACCGTTCAAGATTGTACTTCTCCTTCATACGCGCGTCCAAGAGCCCCTCCGCGACACCCTCGGTCACAAAGCGGATGAAGCCGTCGCGATGCATCTTCTCCAGTGTTTCTTCTTTGTTCTCAAACTCACCCACCACCCTCCTATAGACCGTCTTCAAGAGAAGACGTGTGGCGACGCGGTCGTATTCAATATCCTCTTTAATGTTTTGTACCGCCGCGTTGATGGTCGCTTGGTCCATCTCTTCGGTCGTGATGCCGTCATAGAGTGTGAGTCTGGTTTCCGTCGCGATTTGCGTCACCATTGAGATAGGGTCGGAGAGTCCGTGGCAGGCGCGTTCAATAGACCGGTTAATCCGGTCAGCGTTATACGGCTCGCGCGTCCCATCTCGTTTTTTGATGTAAATCTCCATAAAAACCACGGAACTGACACTGAACGCCGCCAACACGGAACTGAATCGGAACTGTTCCGTGTCGGTTCTGTGTTCTTCGTCCGTGTCGCTCCCGTGTTCACACATTCTAGCACTCAAAAACAATTTACAAGTGGAAAAAAGGCTGGGGAAAAAGGTTAGACCACGGCAGTGACACTTCCCGCAAGAGCGTACAAAGAAAAAGCCTGTGGCAATGCACAGAGTTGTTGTCCAACTCCTAAAGCCACCGGCAAGTTACCGCCAAGAACGCCTATGGAAAGGCCCCGAACTCCTGCTTGTCGGACACTGTACTTCAGATACGTCAAAAAGACAACAAAGCATTTTGCCACGCCTGTGCGCAATCTCTAGAGGTTGAGATTCCGCACCACTTCCGCGTCCACGATGAGCGAGTCGGAAAGCGTTTTCTCTTCTTCCCGCACCCCACCGTAGAAACGCACCGTGTCTTTGACGACGAAACGCGCGAGTTGCGCGGAGGTGCGGTTTTTCTTCATAATAAGCGTTTTGTCCGAAATCTTGACGGTATAATCGGAGCCGGCAACCGTCACGATAAGCGTCGCGGGGATAGTTCCCGACACGATTTGTTTAAGCGTTCCTTCAAAATTACGCGGGAGGAAATCGGTTTTGGTCTGATAGATGTTGACGGTGTCGGCGGTGAGCGTATTGCGCGAATAGTCATACACACCCGAGATGAACGGTACGGCGTCGCCTTTCCGCAGACGTTCAAAAGGTATAGTTATGACTCCCTTTTTAATGTCTGCACTCGCGCTAAGCTTCACGGTGATAAGCTGGCGGGCGGTCGTACGAAGCGTAAACGTTTGATTTGCGTTTACTTCGGTAATGACTCCGGCGAACGTGCCAGACTCTTCCTGAAGCAGCCAGTCTTTGATTTTAATAGCGTCCACGCCGAAGAAATCAGACCCGACGAAAAACTGCCCTTCCACGTCTATATAATCACCTTGTTTCATCGCTGTAACAGCCGCGCTCCCGCCATAGCGCTTGGTAACGGATGTTCTCTCGTCGGTCTTCATCGTAAAACTGAAAGGAAGCGACCCCCATTTGGCGACAATATAAAAGGTGGTGCCCGCAATCTGTTCTATCCTCGCGCTTTTGATGGTAATGGAACCGTCGGGTTTGATATGGAGTTCCGGATTCCCCGCCCCCGCGCTTTGCGGGTTATATTCCCCCAGTCCCGAGGTGACGAACGGGATGACCAAGAGGAGCAATCCGAGTATGAGTACTTTTTTCATTATCTGAAAAGCGTATCGCATCACCCGCAAAAAAGCAAAGAAAAAGGGACAGGAACCCGTGTTCCTGTCCGTACCCGCGCAGCGTTGGAAATTACGCGGCTGCGTCAACCAATTCCGGCCCGTGCTCATCCATCCAGTTCGCGATGGCAAGGTCATACTCGGACGTCTTCCGAAACACCTTCCGAGCAAGTCGTACACGAAGGGCGGGCGTAGTTGCGCCGTTATTGCTATCAAGTTCTTCGGCAACCGCTTCGTAATCAGCGGGGTCCACCACGACTGTCACCGATTCGTGATTTTTCGCCGCCGCGCGGAGTCCGGACGGTCCACCGATATCAATGTTTCCAACCGCGTCGGGGACCGTGCAATGCGGATTCGCGACGGTTTGTTCAAACGGATAAAGGTTGCCGATGACGAAATCTATCGGCCCGATGCCGTGTTCCGCCACCACCGTCTGGTGCGCGTCATTTCCTCGGATATAGAGAATGCCGCCGAAAATCTTTGGGTGCAGGATCTTCACCCGTCCATCCAGCATCTCGGGGAAGCCAGTGTGGGCGCCGACGTCGGTAACAGCAATACCCATTTCCCGCAGGGCTTTGGCAGTCCCACCGGTTGAGAGCAGAATGTAGCCCCATCTAAGCAGTGCGAGCGCGATGAGTTTCAGGTTGGTTTTGTCCGAAACCGAGAGAAGTGCGTATTTATTCATTAGTCATCTTTCGTTGTGGAAAGCGGTTGTGCTTGCCTATCCGTACACTAACGTACGAGAAGCAAGATGTCTATTCTTTTCCTCTCCCCCTTTCCAAGGGGGAGATTGAGAGGGGGTAGTCTTAATTCCTCCTTTTTTAAAGGAGGGGACCAGCCGTAGTTTGCCGCAAACTACGGCTGGTCGGAGGATTTTCTTCTCAAAAACCTCTGCACCGCAAACCCTACCACAATACCGAGTACCGCTCCGCCGATGATATCAGTAAGGTAATGCACTCCCGCCATTATGCGCGCGAAGCCGATAACCGTACTCGCAATGAAAAACCACACACCCCAACGCTTGTTATATACATAGACAACAGTGGAAAGCGCGAAGAAGAAGGTAGCGTGGCCGGATGGAAACGAATAGCTGGTTTCGTTAAGGAGCGAGATGATCGCGGGTTCGGCGACGAACGGCCGCGGGCGGTGCATAAAGAATCGGAATACTTCCACAAACCCCCGCGCGATAAGCGCCGCCCCGATTCCTTCAGCGATGAGTCTTACTCTTCCTCCTCCCCTCTTATTCTCCCTATCTCCCCTAGCAAGGGGAGTCCTGGAATAGTCGTAGACTGCGCCGTCTCCGACGGGGAGGGGTGTTCGGGGGGTGTTCTCTTTCTGGGAAACAAGTGCAACAAAAACAGCAAACGAGAGTACCACCACATACGGAAAATACTGCGCGAAAAAGACAACGACGGGGTCAATCCACGTGGCAAGTCCTCCTATTTGATTTGCATAAAACACAATCCACTGGTCTAGGTTCATAGGTTGGTGCTTAATTCCTCCTTTTTTAAAGGAGGTGGCCGAAGGCCGGAGGATTTTTTCTCTCTATTTCAACGGCTACACTCGTTTAGCCGTTGCAAACGGCCCAGAATAGCTCTGTATGTTACTGCAACACGCTGGTATGTACCTTTATTACTTTATCGTGCTACAGCCGGTCAAAAACCTTTCCCAATCCCTCTTTGGGTTTTGCCGCTTCTTTCTTCCGGCTCTCTTCCTCTTGCTTGTGCCGTTCAGCCGTATGCTCTTCTTGCTGTGCCTCCTCAACCTTTCGCTCGCCACTCGCAATGGCACTTTCTCGCGCCTTAACTTCTCTCTCTTTGGCCTCTAGTTGGTGTTTCAGTTGCTCGGCCTCGCGCTCAAGTTCGCCGAGTCGTTGCTTATCGTGCTGGAGCACCCTTTTCGCTTCATCAGTTTTGCTTGACATAGAAATTGAGTAATAAAATAATTCCTGTAAGTATAGCAAAATTGAGCCTGCTTTTATATTTCCCACCGCACGACTACTTCTCTTGCGATTCGTCTGCCCTCTTCCGAAGAAGTATCCCCGCACGTCCGGCCGCATCAAATTTCGTGAGCTCATACTGGCCGCTCGCGTCAAGACGCTTTATTGCTTCCATTAAGGCCTTCTTCCGTAACTGGATATCCTCTTCGCTCCCATTACTCACTTCGAGCGGCCAAATTCTGGCAGAGCCATTTTCAGCGAGAAGGGCGGCAATGTTTTGAAAAAGTGACGTAATTTCCGCGGGATTTTTTAAGTATGCGGGAACGGAATACTCCGCCCAGATTTCATCGGCCTTCTCTACCCCTCTTTCCCGTACTGTTTCCGGTAGTCTCTCGTCGGTGGCACTCATCGGCACAACCGGGTCGGCACCTGCTTCCGGTGTACTGACGAATGGGTCAACATTAAGCACCTCCTTCGGCGTAATTCCGTGTGTACTCATTTCTTCTTTCAGCCGTGCCTGACCACCCCCTAAGAGTACGATAGTCTTGTTGGTAAACATCTCTCTTGCAAGCGCCCGAGTGTCTTCGGTATTGTAGGGAAAAAACAACGTATTCCAATACGTCTCACGCTTTGCGGAAGAACCCTTGTCGGGTTGAATCTCAAATAACTTCCGCCCACGCTCCGTCCGTTCAAATTCTCCTTCGGTTGTAGCCTCCTTTATATTGACACCGATGGATTGTTCTATGGAACGTAGCGTCCCGCTATTATCAATCTGCCTCTCCGCAGTGGCGTGTTTACGGGCTTCCACCGTCACCTGCGCGATTATTTCCTTTGCCTTGGGCGATAAATCCCGTTCAGTTATACGTTGAGCGTCAAAGGTTAGATCTCCACCTCGTTCCGCCCGAATTGCCTCCGTTACTGCCGAGGCGGAACGAAACAGAAATGAGGATTGGGATTCATCCGGGTGACGAATCAACTCCGGACGTGGAGTATTCTCTGACATTTCTTGCTGGCGTTCTTCTAGATTAGAAGGCACTGCGGGTTGAAGGGAGATGCCAAGTTCTGTTCTGATCTTTTCTAACGCATTTTTATCCTGCTTCGCTCTTGTTTCTTTTGCCGCGGCGAGTTCCTCCTTAGTAGGAGGTAGCGGCATATCCGGACCTTGCGCTGTAACCGCTTCTACAGTAGCCTCCTTTTGTTTCAGGGGTACATCGAAGGTTTCTTCCGGAGCAAATGAGATGTCTATTCTTTCTTTCATAAAATCTGTAGGAGTTTGACTCCTACAAAATGAACGACGTCAAAATATCAACATTCTTTTTGTCCGGACCCGTATCGTCAAAGCCGGGGACTTCAAGGAGAAACGGAAAATGCTTCAGTTTCGGGTGGTTCAGCACGAGTTTGAAAACCGATTTTGGCACTTTCCCCTCCCCGATATTGTCGTGGCGGTCCCGCAGACTGCCGAACTCATCACGGCTGTCATTGATATGAAAGACTTCAAGCCGTTCCAAACCGATAGTCTTGTCAAACATCGCGAGAAAATCATCCAGTTTTTCTTTGGAACTTAAATCGTACCCCGCGACATGCAAATGACAGGTATCCAAACAGACTTTCACCCGAGGGTCGTCCACATCTTTCACAATCTGTGCGATTTCATCAAGACTTCTGCCAATCTTCCACATCCCCATATCTTCAATAATAAAGGAAACGTCCTTCGGAGCCGATTTCAAAACCGTTTTGATATTTTTGATAAGCAACGGATATCGCTCATGTTTGACGTAAGACGGCGTTTCGGATTCTCCCTTTCCTAAAGGGAGCACCGCCGTCTTCGGCGTGGAGGGATTTTGCTTTTCCTTCGGTCTCCCCTCCTTAAACGACCCCAAATGGATAATACTTCCCTTCACGCCGAGCGCTTCCGCCACGGTAAGCTCCGCAATCAGCGCATCAACCGAATGTTTTCCGTTCGGCCCATCATCGGCAAGATTGACGAGATATGATGCGTGAAAATAGGCGGCAATGATGCCGAGTTTCTTTGCGGTTTCTTTATAGACCCCCGCCTCCTCGGGAGTTACCTTCGGTAGATTCCACCCACGCGGAGAGCCAGAAAACATCTGTAACGCGTTCCCTCCAATCGCCGCCGCCCGCGCCGGCGCTTCCTTAAACCCGCCCGCAATAGAAACATGTCCGCCGATAATGCGTGAATTGTTTTTCATATCCATTAGAACCTATGTATGTGGCGTTTAATTCCTCCTTTTCTAAAGGAGGTGGCGAATCTTCGAGCCGGAGGATTTAAATCCCTCCCCCTAACGGGTACTCCCTTTAGTAAGGGAGAATTAAGATGAAATGCACTGGTCATATTTTACCCCAGCGGGGTGACATCTGAGACAAACATCTGGTCGGGGTACTCTTTTCGCAAAAGCTCCACGTCCCCTTCGGTGAGATACCAGCCGATAGCTCCGAGATTTTCTTTGAGGTGCGCGGGGTCGCTCGTCTTCGCGAGCGTCACGACGTCCTTTTGCGAGATGAGCCAGTTAATCGCGATTTGCGCGGGAGTTTTCTGATACTTCACACAGAGCTCTTCTATAATCTTTGGAACGTCTTCAAGGAGCTTGCCTTTGCCGACGGGACGGTACGCGACGAGGAGGACATCATTCTTCTGGCAGTATTTCAAGAGTCCTTTTTGCTCTATTTCGCGCACCTGCAGATTGTAGTGAACCTGATTGCAGACAATGCGGTGCTTGGTATAGCTTTGCGCCTCTTTCAAATGCTCGACGCCGAAGTTGGACACGCCGATATGCTTCACCAGTCCATCGTCCATCAGCTTATCAAGCGCCCGCACCGCGTGCTGAAGCGGGTAGTCCGGCGGGAATTGATGCAAAAGGTAAAGGTCCAAGTAGTCCGTCTGTAAATGTTTAAGACTGGTCTTACATGATTGCAATACCTTCTCGTGCTCCTGATTCCAACCCGACACTTTTGATGTAATAAAAAGTTTTTTTCGGTTCATTCCCTGTATCGCCTCCCCCACCAGTTCTTCCGCGTGTCCTTCGGCGTACGATTCAGCGGTATCTATATGCGTGATACCCGCCTCAATCGCCGCGCGAATTCCCGCGATATCTTTTTCGTCGTTTTTGCTGTCTGCCTCCTCACGCCCGCCCATCTGCCACGTCCCCAATCCGAATTCGGGAAGCGAAAAGCCGTTCTTCAGTTTTTTGATGGGTATGTTCATTCCACTATTGTACTTCTCCCTGAAGAGAGCGCAACGTTTGACTTTTCGCATATATGAGGGTTTACTTACGAGGATGAAAAAAGACTACTTCGCTCCTCCACATCAGCCGCGCGAGCTGCTGACCACCGTAAAACGCCCGATGTTCCTCACCAGTGTGCCGGGAAGTATGACGCGGGTGTACCCGCCCACCCAGCCTGGCGGCGCGGCGGCGAGCAGTCAACCGCCTAAACGCCTCCGCCGAAAAAACGGTAGCCGCCGCGAGAAACGGCCACGCGAACGCGCGACACGTAGCTAAAGAGCGACTGTCGCGCGCTCTTTTTTTATCTCCCGCATAAAAGTAAACAGCTCCCACATCACTATGCGCTTG
>Ga0075991_117_pt1 | contig 28500 bp, 23 predicted proteins | sample RifGroA2_FD_68061 | JGI IMG/M metagenome (GOLD analysis project Ga0075991, IMG submission 68061) | Parcubacteria bacterium GW2011_GWA2_49_9
TTGAAGCGATGGAAAAAGAAAAAGGAATGAAAAAAGATGTGACTTTGTTACAATGTAGCGTATTAACAGAAAGGTTCGGATTAGGGGTTTAATGTGGGTGTGCTGTGTTCTTTTCCACTATAACACGATGTTGCGCCCTTCTCAAATTTCGCTATACTCTCCACTATGCAGAAAAATGAACGAGCAGGGCTTCGCACATGGATAGAAATAGACCGAAAGGCCATTGGGCATAATTTCGGCGTGTTTAAGAAGCTGATTTCTCCAAAGACGAAATTGATGGCAGTGGTGAAGAGTAACGCCTACGGGCACGACCTGATTCAGTTTTCCAAGGAAATGGAGAAGCTTGGTGCGGACTTTCTTGGTGTGGATTCCATTACCGAAGCTCGAGCGCTTCGGCGAGAAGGAGTAAAGCTTCCCATTTTGGTACTTGGCTATACGATGCCGGAACTGTTTGCCGAAGCGGCAAAGGACGATATCTCGCTGGCCGTTTCCACGTTTGAAACACTGGAAGCAATTGCGAAGGCGAAACTTCCTAAGACACTCAAGATTCATATAAAGGTGGATACGGGGATGCGCCGCCAAGGCTTTCTTCTCTCTGACCTGCCCCTAGTCTTAAAAAAGCTAAAAGCTAAAAGCTATAAGCTAAAAGCTGTCCCCGAAGGCCTCTTTACCCACTTCGCCGCCGCAAAAAATCCAGCATTTCCCAAAGATACCAAGAATCAAATAGAGGAGTTCAAAAAATGGATTACCGCTTTTGCCGACAACGATATTCGGCCCATTGTGCACGCCGCCGCGACGGGAGGAACTCTGCTTTTTCCCGAAGCGCATTTTGATATGGTCCGTATCGGTATCGGACTCTATGGGCTTTGGCCCGAACGCGCGGTCAAATCATATCTAAGGAAGAGAATTACGCTACACCCCATACTTTCTTGGAGGTCATTTGTCACCGAGACGAAAGTACTCCCGAAGGGGAGTAGGGTTGGTTACGACCTCACGGAAACGTTGCTTCGTCCGAGTACCATCGCAGTCATACCAATCGGGTATTGGCACGGATATCCAAGGGCACTCTCGGCTATCGGTCATATTTCTGTCCGAGGACAAAACGCGAAAATTCTTGGACGGGTGAGTATGGATATGATAAGCATTGATATAACAGGAATAGCAGGTGTACAGGTGGGGGATGAGGTTACTATTCTGGGAGCCGACGATACTTCTCCCGCTTCCGCGGAAGGTATGGCGGGACTTCTCGATGCGTCGTGGTATGAGATTGTGACCCGCCTTAACCCGCTCATTAAGCGTATTTACAAATGAGTTGGCCTCCCCTCCTTTCCAAGGAGGGGACAAGAGGGGTGGTAGTTGCCTTTTCTCCCTTTATAGGCTATATTCTTTTGGTCTTCCTTTTCCTAAAAGCTAAAACCTAACAGCTAGAACCTATTTCCTATGAGCCAAGACCGACTTCTAAAACTCAATTGTTCCAAGTGTAAACGCACGAACTACTGGAGCGAGAAAAACAAGAAAAAAGTTGAGCGCAAAATTGAGCTCAAGAAGTTTTGTCAGTGGTGTATGAAGCGCACCGTGCACAAGGAATCAAAGAAATGACACAAAATAAATAAGGAGCGCTAGCGACTATATTTGTGTCATCCCTGCGGATGCGGGGATCCAGTCCAACAAAAAACCGCCTTCTGGCGGTTTTTTGTTATTGCGGGAGATGGAGGAATCGGACCTCCGACCGGCGTTTTGGAGACGCCCGTTATACCACTTAACTAATCTCCCCTATGTGAAAAGCATCATAGCATATCCTATGACTTCAGAAAATTCCGCACCTTTCTTTCAATATCCGCCGTCTGTTTAGGCAAAAACCATTTTATTTCGGTATTCCGCCTAAACCATGTCATCTGCCGTTTGGCGTACCGCCAGATTTCGGATTGCAATTGCGTAATCATTTCTTCCTGCGATATGAGACCGCGAAGGTGACGGGACATATAGCGATACTCAAGTCCAAGGTCCTCCATTCGTTTCCATGAAAGACCTTTTCGGTGAAGTTCGGTTGCTTCTATAAGCATCCCTTCATCCAATCGCGACAAAAGACGATCATGTATTCTTTGCCTCAAAACTTCCGAAGGAAGCATAAGACCAACATAAAGCGGTTCAACATCTATGCTGTTATTCTTGAGAATATCAGCATAACGGGGGACGGTGCCCAGCGCCTTGGCAATCTCTATCGCTCGGATAAGACGGCGTGGATTATGCGGGTCAATGCCTTCCGCGCGACGCGAGTCAAGACGTTTGAGCATTGCAAAAAGTTCGATAACGGATTTTTTCTCAAGCTGTTTCCGTAATTTCGGGTTAGGAGGCACATTGGGAATAACTACTTTCCCGAGCAGTGCGTCTATATACAGCCCGGTCCCCCCGCATATAATCGGGATGTTGCCCCGAGAAAAGATATCGTCCATCTTCTCGCGTGCGAGGGTCTGATACTCGGCGACCGAAAATTGCTTTTTGGGGTTTGCCACGTCAATCAAGTGGTGGGGAACACCTTTCATTTCCTCCACGGTAATTTTGCCAGTCCCGATATCAAGTCCTGTGTAGATCTGCCGCGAGTCGGCGGAAATAATCTCTCCATTATATGTTCGCGCAAGCTCCACCGAAAGCGCGCTTTTCCCAACGGCCGTCGGCCCGACGATAACCAGAAGTTTTCTTTTCATTGTGCCGAGGGAGGGCATCGAACCCTCATGATGTTGCCATCGCGGGATTTTGAGTCCCGTGCGTCTGCCAATTCCGCCACCTCGGCGCTCACATAATGTACCCGACTCGGGCACCTCCTTTTGTAAAGGAGGAATAAGACAACGTGATTTTTGATTCGTAGGTATTTGTAGATTGGTTCTCATTAGCAGATTGGTACTTTTTTGTATGCCGAATTTCGTAAACAACGCAATTTTTTGGGTAGAGGTTGAAAAGATTAAGCCGAACCCGTTTCAGCCGCGCCGCGAATTTGATGAAGCCCGCCTGTCTGAACTCGCGGAATCAATCCGCATGTACGGTATTTTGCAGCCGCTTGTGGTCACGAGGAAGGAAATTCAGAAGGAGGACGGCGGTCTTGCGACAGAATACGAACTCATTTCGGGAGAGCGTCGTTTACGCGCCTCACGCCTCGCGGGTATTTCACAAGTACCGGTGCTGATTAGGCAGGGTGAGGAGAATGACCGCGAGAAGCTTGAACTCGCCATTATTGAAAACCTCCAGCGTGAAGACCTCAACTCGGTGGACCGCGCCCGTGCCTTTCAGCGTCTTGTAGATGAATTCGGCTTTAAGCACGCCGATATCGGGAGGAAGGTAGGGAAAAGCCGAGAATACGTTTCCAACACACTCCGCATTTTGGACCTTCCGGAAGAAATCCTTACAGCGCTCGCGGCGGGCAAAATCAATGAAGGACATACACGCCCGCTCCTCATGCTCACCTCGCGCCCGCAAGAGCAACTCACACTGTTCAAAGAAATTATGTATAAGAAGGTCACGGTCCGCGAAGCGGAAAGCATGGCACGGCGTATCGCCGTGGAGCGGGCGCGCAAGAAAGAATTCGGCGTTGACCCTGAATTGACCGCCCTTGAAGAGAAACTCCGCGAACAACTGGGTACTCGTGTGAAGATAGAACGCAGTGAAGCCGGTGGCAAGATTCTCATTGATTTCTTCTCCAACGAAGACCTGCGAACGCTTTTGCAGCTTATGGAAACGAACAAAGCGAAGAGCCCGAATGAGATGCTGGATAGGCATATTGCCTCGGTTGAGCGTCGCGGTGCCGAGATTGCCGGGACTCCTGTGGTATCTGACCCTGCCGGTATTGCACTGTCGGGACAGGAAAATGTCACGGACGCAGCCTCAATGTCAGGCATCGGGTCGCTTGATGACCGTTCTCCTGTGGAAAAGGCGGCTGAAGAAAACAGCGAAGACCTCTATTCGGTGAAAAATTTTTCAATATAATACCAATTACGAATCCGTACCAATGTACAAATAACAGCGCCGACTTCATTGGTATATTCGTATTGATAGGCTATTGGTATTACTGCTTAAGTTTCTGCAACATATTCCGAATGTGCTTTTTTGCTATGGTTGTCTTGACGACTGCGAGCCATTTTGCGGTGGGCTTCGCGCCAATTTTGGTGAGTATCTCTACGATATCTCCGTTATGGAGCGCCGTATCAATGGAGACCAGTTTTCCGTTAACTTTCGCCCCCACGAGGTGGTGGCCGATATCGGAGTGAATGGCATAGGCGAAGTCAATCGGTGATGAACCGGTGGGGAGGTCCACCACATCTCCTCTTGGCGTAAAAATGAAAATACGGTTTTTAAAGAAATCTTCGCGGAGACTCTCCCAGAATTCTTGCTCGCTCGTTACGGAATCAAAATCACCAAGCTCACGTACCCAGGCAGGGACGCCATTTCCGGTGTCCTCAATTTGTAGCACCGTTTTTCCCTTGTCGCTTGTCTTTTTCCAGGAAATAAGGGAACTATACATACGCTTCTTTTGCTTGCCCTTCGGCTGCTTGTCCGATTCTTTATAATCCGCGTGGAGCGCGACTCCGTATTCCGACTCGCGGTGCATCTCCTCTGTCCGTATTTGGATTTCCACGATACCGCCGTCTCCGGTAAAGACGGTTGTATGCAGCGAACGATAGCCGTTCGGTTTGGGGAAGGCGATATAGTCCTTGATGCGTCCGGGGAGTGGCCGCCAGATGCCGTGAATCACTCCGAGCGCGCGATAACAATCCTCAACCGATTTCACCATAATGCGGATCGCGAGCAGGTCATAAATCTTTTCAAAGTCCCAGTCACGGTTTTTCAGTTTGGTGTAGAGACTATAGGGTCCCTTCAAACGTTCTTCGGCGTGGACAATCAAAATACCCTGGCGCACCAACCCCTTCAGCAGAGATTTATGAAATTTTTCAATCTTCTTGAGAAGCTCGCTTTTCTTTTCATTCACTAATTTCTTGACACGGCCAAATTCTTCCGGATACGCGAACGGGAACGCAAGCTCCTCAAGTTCGCGGTTGATTTTCCGGATACCCAGCCGATACGCGATGGGCGCATAGATTTCCAGTGTTTCCTTCGCGATACGCGCCTGTTTTATCTTGGGGACATACCGGAGCGTGCGCATATTGTGAAGCCGGTCACAGAGCTTCACGATGAGAACGCGGAGGTCCTTGGAGCTCGCGATAAACATCCGGCGCATACTTTCCGAATAACGGTCAGCGCCGCTATATCGCAGCCGGCCAAGTTTGGTGACGCCCTCAACGAGCATCAGTACATCGCTTCCGAATTCCTTCCGTATCGTTTCGGGAAGCACGTTCACATCTTCAATCGTGTCGTGCAGAAATCCTGCGGCAATGGCTGGGGCGTCGGCACCAAGTTCCGCGATAAGCTTTGCGGTTTCGCACAAATGATAAAAGTACGGCTCTCCGGAATACCGCTTATGGTCCTTATGCGCGTTTTCCGCGAATGTATACGCCTTACTCACGAGCGCGAGGTCCTTCACCGAGGAAGTCTTCATGGTTTCTAAAATTTCGTGGAGTGTCATACGCGCTTTGTATTACCTCTTTCGCCCGAAGGAGTGCCCATCTTTGACTTAAGATACTGCTGTATATGCTGTTTGGCTAGTATTGTCTTCGCGTATAAAAGCCACTTTTCCGTCGGATGAGATGAATCCCTAGTCTCAAGAGTCACAATATCTCCGTTTTTAAGTTCAGTATCAAGTGGAACCAACTTCCCATTTACCTTTGCACCATGTAAATGACTCGCGCGCTCTGTATCAAGTTCATAGGCGAAATCAATTGCCGTGGCATGTATGGGTAGATCGATCACCTCACCTCCTTTCTCAAAAATAAACATCCTGTTTTGAAAGAAGTCTGATTTAAGATGCATAGTCGGGTCCGTTTGTATTGTGACAAACGATTGGAGATTAATGATGCTTCTAAGCCAATGGGGAACATGCGGATGCTGTTTAAGTACCTCGGTCTCAATCTTTTCATCTTTTGGCGCCGGAAAAAATTGGCCAAACCACGAATAAAATGGGTCGTTAACATTTCGACCTCGTTCCTTGTACGCGATATGTGCTGCGAGTCCGTATTCAGCCTGGTTATGCATTTGATGTGTTCGGATTTGGACTTCCACAATTGGGCCGTCTCCCGTAAACACCGTCGTGTGAATGCTTTGATAGCCGTTTGGTTTTGGGAAAGCAATATAGTCCTTTATTTTCCCCGGGAGTGGGCGCCATCCGGCATGGACAACCCCGAGTGCGCGGTAGCAATCTTCTACCGTCTCCAGCTGTATGCGGATAGCGAGCACATCGTGAATGTCCTCAAGCTCTTTCTTCCGAGTGACGACTTTTTGGTAAACGCTATAAATTCCTTTTAGGCGAGTATCGGTTTCCACATTTCGTAGGCCAGCCTTTACGAGATGCTTCAGGAGTGTTTTATGAAATCGTTCAAGCGGAGGGCGGTTTTCCCGCTGACGTCTTTTAAGCCATGCGCCAATTTCCCGATATCGTTCCGGCTCCGTATATTTAAAAGCAAGGTCTTCCATCTCGCGACTCATTCTCTGTAATCCAAGACGGTGGGCAAGAGGAGCATATATTTCCATCGTTTCGCGAGAAATCTTTCTCTGCTTTGCTTCAGGCAAAACAGACAACTTCAGTGATAGCCTTCACTAAAAAGCCGATTTCTTTGCCGAATTCGCGGTCAATTTCATCGGGAGTCACGGTGGTATCCTCAAATATTGAATGTAACAATCCTGCCGAAATAGTCCGGCGAGCCATTCCGAGTTCCGCTAGGATTTTAGCGGTTTCGGATGAATGGTCAAAACGTGATGACTCAGAGTGACGTTTCCTATTCTTGTGAGCTTCCTCGGAAAAGGAATACACCCTCGTAATAAGGAGTTTCTTGTCTTCATTCATGAATTGCGTGGCCCGCAACAATTCTTGGAGACTCGCCATGTTTCCAGTGTAGATAATGTTGGTTAACAAGGCAAATGAGCGACATTCCCCCCACTAAAATAAAAGGGGGCCAATTCGTCGGTAAAAACCAAAGAAAAAAGCCCCCAATTTGCTACGGCATGAAGAAAGCTCCACGACGCAGCACTTCCAGTCCATGTTGGGCGAAGGCGCGAATTTGCTCCGTTGTCTTGAACCCAAGCAGTCCTTTCCGTTCATTCAGGGTGAACAGCACCACTCTCCAGTACGGGAGAGGCATACTTTCCAGAATGTTCGGATTCGCACGCTCCTCCGTATAGTATCGCAGATACGTTTCCGCCAGCTCTCGGTAGAGCAAGCGACCGTCGCTTGCGAAAAAGGCTCCGATGAAATACGCGATGAGCCGCCCAACATCAAGCGCCGGTCCTCCCATCTGTACTGACCCCGTGTCCACAACGAACACGGTATCGTTGTTATTCCGCTCATTCTGAAGCCAATATTCTGGCGGGAATAACAAGTTCCACGGAGTCAAATCACCGTCAATTGGACACTCCTCACCTGTTCGTTTTAGAAGTTCAAGGGAACGTGTCAGGCACAAAGCGTTCGCTTCGTGCAACTCCTCTTCCGTCAGATACGCCGGCGGCCCATTTTCTAGGATAATATCCGCATCTATCTTGCGTCTGACCGCGCGAACATATCGGCATCGTATCCGAAGCAATGTCGCCGGCTCTTGTAGCCGCGCGGTGAATGTCGAATTTTGCGCCGTAAGCGGACCAGAGTGCTTCCGCGCCGAGTAGTGGGCCGCATCCCTGATGTATCCCTCCAACTGAGGGTCAAGATGCTTTCGTCGCCCCTTCTTACGAATAAGCTCCGCAAGCGATACAGATCCAGACTTGTAACTCATCAGGGTGAGCGACACCGCTCCTTCTTTCAGGTGCGGCATATCTATCAGTCTCCCATCCGGCTGAACAACGAATCCCCCCAAAGAACGGACAAACGCGTTACTTGTGCTGACGCGGTTACTGCGCAGGACCGCACACATCGTGCGTTCCGGCTCAATCAGTGTGAGTACATCGCTGGTAGTGGGGCTCTTTAAAATAAAATCCCCATGGGATGTTCTGAGAACCCGCCCTTCGGTCACGTGACCTTTATGCTTGAGGCGAATATCATGGATGACCAGATGTTGGTCTGCCGTTCCTAACTTTGCCTTGAGGCGGCGCTTAATCTTTTCTAAAACACTTTTTTTCATACGCCTCCTTTCCCCACATGAAATGGTTGTCAATGACCCAAAAACCAAATGCGCACACACGCATCGGCAGTCCCGTGCACACTATATAGCAAGTATTCTTTTATGGCTACGGTCAATAGCCTGCATTTCCGCCAGACATATATTTTAGGCCATAAAACAAAAAACCGAGCGGAGTTCCGTTCGGTTTTTCGCGCATATATTATGTTGCCGGTGTTTCTTTTTTCTTTCTAAACCCGCGAGGCTTTTTTTCTTGCGCCAGCATCTCTAGAGCGCGGGGAAGGGCGATAGTATAGACGTCGTCAGGTGCTTTTATGGAGCGAAAATCGCCATCATGCACGACGTACGGTCCGAATCGCCCCATATTTGCCACTATTTCCTTTCCGCTTGTCGGATGAACACCAAGTACTCGAGGAAGCGACAAAAACTTCAGCGCATCGGCGATTGTAAGTTTCGATACGTCATACGTCCTCGGTACACTCGCTCGGCGAAGTTTCGTGCCGGTTGTTGATTTCCCCTTTTCTCCCTTTTTACCCTTTGCCCCCTTTTCTGCCTGACCGACCTGCACGTAAAATCCAAATCGTCCATTAAGCAGATACACATTCTCACCGGTTTCCGGATAGACTCCTATCGGCTCATCAGGCTTAATTTCCTGTCCTTCCGCCGTAAGGGCTCCGGTGCAGTCGGGGAAGCGTTCGCAGGACATAAACTTTCCGCCTCTCCCGAGCTTCCATACCATCTTGCCCTTGCAGAGTGGGCATTTAAATTCCTCCGGCGCATCACCGAGTGTGGTTGCTTTGGCCAATTTTTCTTTTGACTTCACATCCGAATGGAACGGTGTGTAAAAATCGCGAAGCGTCTTTTCATACTCGCGTTTACCGATGGCGATATCGTCAAGTTCATCTTCCATTTCAGCCGTGAACGTGTCGCTAATATAGGAAGGGAAGTGTTCCTCAAGAAATCCACTCACCACCATTCCGGTGTCGGTGGGCTTCAGTGAACGATTTTCGCGAGTGACATACTCGCGGTCCACCAGCGTTTCCATAATTGACGCATAGGTTGACGGTCGGCCAATACCGCGTTTTTCAAGCTCTTTGATGAGTCCTGCCTCGCTGTAGCGGGGCGGAGGTTGTGTTTGCTTCTCCTCGGTCTTAAGTTCCAGAAGCTTGAGCGAGTCGCCTTTCGTGACTTTCGGGAGTTCCACATCCTCGCCACGCGCCTCTGGGTCTGCCTTAAGCCAACCTTCATACGTAAGGCGGACTCCGTTTGCGTTGAAATCAGGAAAATTGACTGCTCCAGCAATGCTTGCCGATACTTTGGTACGAAGCATTTCAGCATCCGGCATTTGTGAAGAAACCGTTCGTTTCCAAATCAGGTCATAGAGCCTCTTTTGGTCCGGATTAGCGCCCGCGTGCTCCTTATCAAGATGTGTGGGGCGGATCGCTTCGTGCGCTTCCTGCGCGTTCTTTACTTTGCCGGTATACGCGCGCAACGATACGAATTCTTTTCCATACAGTTTGGTAATAATCGCCACAATCTGCACTTTGGCCGACTCCGCGAGGTTCGTTGAATCCGTGCGGTGATAGGTGATGAGACCTGCTTCATACAGCTTCTGCGCAGTCCCCATCGTACGTCCAGGTGAAAAGCCGAGCCTCGTGGACGCGGTTTGCTGAAGTGTAGAAGTGATGAACGGAGCCTTCGGAGAACGCTTCACACTCGTTTCTATACTATCCGTGACACTCCAGCTTCCGTGTGAACCGACCTCAAGAATCGTATCAACAATTTTTTTGTCGCGAGGTTCTTCACTGCACGTCAAGAGCAACTTCTCATTCTTTTGTGTTTCGGTGTCCGCTGAAATAACCCAAAACGTTTCTGGATTAAACGCAAGAATTTCCCGCTCACGTTCCGCGATGATACGGAGGGCGGGGGATTGTACGCGTCCGGCGGATAGACCGTAGCGCACCTTCTTCCAGATAATGCCGGAAAGGTCGTAACCCACAAGCCGGTCCAAAACACGCCGAGCTTCCTGTGCCCTGCGAAGGTTTTGGTCTATATCGCGCGGGTGTGTAAGCGCTTCTTCCACAGCCTCTTTCGTGATTTCGTGATAGACGGCTCTTCTTATGGGAGGAAGCCCTTTCCCCAGTTTATCTTTAAGTATTTCGGCCAAATGCCACGCGATAGCCTCTCCTTCACGGTCGGGGTCGGTCGCGAGAATAATTTCGCTTGCTTTCTTCGCGGCGGACGTGATGTCTTCCACCACCTCTTCCTTCTTCTTCACGATTTCATAATGCGGAATAAAACCGCCTTTGATATCAAGCGCGGTCTTCTGGCTTTTCGGGAGGTCGCGCACGTGCCCCACGGACGCTTTCACCGTGTAGTCACTTCCCAAATATTTTCCAATCGTCTTCGCTTTTGACGGAGACTCTACGATAAGTAGTTTGTATGACATCGCATTGAGTATTACACAAGAACGAAGATTTCTGCAAATTAAATCGCCATCCGTCTGCAGGCGGATGGCGGAATGTCAGAATCACGTTCAGGGTGCTCTCTTCCAATCACCTAAGCAATCGGTACAAAGGTTGGCAAACCAGCGCGATGCCTGTGAAGATGAGCATACACAGAAAATCTCCAAAAGGGTCTATATCACGCACCAATCTCACGATAACCAAAATGGCACTGACTATCGCCCCAATCCAACCGACCGTAGTGAGAGCAAGTAGTGTGCCAAGCTCCACCGTTCGCTGCCGTTTCCTCAAGAACATATGGTTCCTTTCTTTTTTCCTGTTGTTTCCTGTTTATTATACCCACTTCTCCCATTTTTGCATGTTATACTTGTCTCAAATCTGTGCATATGCACAGATTTGAGACAAGTATGAATGTCGGAGAACTCGCAAAGGAGTCGTATTTGGCTGCAAAGAAGTTTTTTGAGTCCGATACTGTGGCGGCGGAAGCAACCAAAACGGTGCTTGCGCTTGTAGCTCTTTCCCCGATAGCCGTTGTAGGGGCCATGGCCCCCAATGTATTTTTGGCGTTAAAGCCCTTCATGAAGAAAGGAAAATATACGGTAAGGCAAGTCGGACGAGCGTTGGATATACTCGATAGAAGCAAGTATTTGAGCGTCAGGCACACGGCAGACGGAAGGACCAGCATTGTAATAACGAAAAAGGGAATGAGGCAGGCACGGAAACTTAGTCTTGAAACAGTCAAACTGTCGATGGAGGTTCATTGGAATGGTAAATGGCATCTTCTATTCTACGACATTCCGGTCAAATATAACGCTGCGCGCATGGCCTTTCATCGTATGGTCGGTGAAGTTGGGATGTACCAACTTCAGAAGAGTCTTTGGGTGTACCCACACGTATGCGAAGCGGAGATTCTTTTCATAGCTCGGTTTTTCGGCGTTGAGCAGTATGTGAACTTTGCGGTTGCTGATTCTTTGTTCGATGAGGAAAAACTGTTAAGGCATTTCCAGCTCACATCGCCTCATTAAATTGCGTTTTGTTTCAAATCTGTGCATATGAACAGATTTGAGACAAGTGGAAGGTGGATGAAAACAAAGGAACAGAATAGAAGACGTCAAGATATCAAAGGAGGTGGATTTCGCCGGCGGATTCCTTGATAAGACCTTTGAGCTCCATAAAGGAGAGAAGCGCGTTCGCCTGATTTGTTGGAATACCAAGCGCGTCAATCAGGTCATCGCGGGAAAGTGGCTCCGCAAGCAAAGCAATTACCTTCTTTTCCTCCGGAGTGCAGTCGGAATAATCACGGGCTACTTTTTCGTTCGGTTTGAAACCAAGCGCTTCAAGCAGGTCTGTGGAGGAAGTTATCGGAGTGGCGCCGAGCTTAATCAGCATATGCGGGCCGGTCGAGGTAGAAGAAAAAATAGAGCCGGGGACGGTAAGTACGTCTCGGTTGTATTCGGTGGCGAACTTTGAGGTTACGAGTGAGCCGGAGCGCTGTTCCGCTTCAATGACAAGCACCGCATCTGAAAGTCCCGCCATAATGCGGTTTCGCTGGAGGAATCCCCACGCGGTTGCGCGAAAATCAGGTTCAAATTCAGAGAGCAGCGCACCACCTGCCTTCAGAATATCGTCGGCAAGCCTTCTATTAGTAGAAGGATAGAGTACTTTTGGGTCTAAACCGGAGCCGGGGACGGCGACGCAAGGAAGTTTTGCATCAAGAGCGGCACGATGCGCCAGCGCGTCAATGCCGAGAGCGAGGCCGGAAACAATAACAACTGGGTAGCCCGCGAGACCCAGAATTAATTTCTCACACGCCTCCTTCCCATAGTTTGTGTATTTACGCGAACCCACGACCGAAAGCCATTTGTGGTCTTCGGGAGGTAATGTCCCTTGCACATACAGCTTTTTCGGTGGGTCGGCGATTTCGCGAAGGCGGTGGGGGAATTGATTTGGAGATACATCTTTCATCTGCTAAAGTTTATCATGAACAGGCAGTAAATTATGAATGCAAATACAAAACCGAATCACAGTACCAAAACAGTCCGAATCGTTCTTCCGCAACGCCAAAATGGCGAAAAATCACCAGGCGAGCACATTACGAAACGGAACGGTCTCCCGTTCACAACTCTCGGGCGCCTTCTGAGATGGCACACGGTGAGTCAGTAAGAACGACAAGGATTGTTTTCCACACAGGCGAGCCGCGGGGTTCGCCTTTTTGTTGTATACTTGTGAGGTGTCTTATTCTCCCTTAGAAAAGGGAGCACTGCCGTCTTCGGCAGGAGGGATGTCACAACTCCGCCCTCGCCGACTCGGGCACCCCCTTTATTAAGGGGGATAGGGATAAATCCTCCGCCTCGCGGACTCGGCACCTCCTTTAGGAAAGGAGGAATTAAGAAGGGAAACGGAAACATATGCTTGATATAAAGTTCATAGGAGAGAACAAAGACCTTATCGCGATGGCTGCGCAGAAGAAGCACGTCAAGTTTGACGTGGAAGAACTGCTGAAACTTGATGACGAACGTCGCGCGCTGCTCTTGGTGGTGGAACAGAAGCGTTCCGAACAAAATCTAAAGAGCACGCAGGTCGCTCACACCTCCATTCCGGAACGCCGTCAGTTATTGGTGGAAGAGCTCCGAACCCAAAAGGCGGGTCTTGAAGAAGAAGAAGGGAAGCTCAAGGAAATAATGCAGAAGTGGCATCTCCTGATGCTTCAGGTTCCCAACATTCCCGATATGTCGGTTCCTGATGGCGAGAGCGACAAAGACAATAAAGAGGTCAGGGTTTGGGGGAACAGACCGGACTTCGCGACAGAACCAAAGAACCATATGGAACTTATGGAGGGGTGCGACCTTGCCGACTTTGTGCGCGGAGGGGATGTCGCGGGATTCCGAGGATATTTCTTAAAGAATGAGGGAGCACTGCTTTCTCTCGCACTGTGGCAGCTCACTCTTGACCTGTTCGCGAAGAAAGGATTCACCTTCATGATGGTTCCGTCACTCGTCCGTCGTCAAACGCTTCTCGGTACGGGCTATCTCCCGCAAGGTGAAGACGACCTTTACAAAACGCAGGATGGCGACTATCTCGCGGGAACGGCGGAGGTCGCGGCGATGTCCTACTTTTCCGAGACGATTCTGAAGAAAGAAGAACTTCCCAAAAAGATACTCGCATTCTCTCCCTGTTTTCGGCGCGAGGCGGGAAGTCACGGCAAGGATACAAAAGGGATTATCCGCGTGCACGAATTTTTCAAACTGGAACAAGTAGTCATCTGTGAAGCGAGTCACGAACTATCGGTGAAATTCCATGAAGAGCTTACGGCGAACGCCGAGGAGCTGCTTCAGGCGCTGCAACTCCCGTATCACGTTGTCATTAACTGCGGCGCCGATTTGGGACTGGGGCAGGTCAAAAAATACGATATTGAAACATGGGTTCCGTCGGAGCATAACTACCGTGAGACGCATTCGTCGTCGTACTTTCACGATTTCCAGACACGGCGTCTTAACATCCGCTATAAAGAGGCCGACGGAAAGATGCGTTTCGCTCACTCGCTCAACAATACCGCTCTCGCGACGCCGCGTATTCTCGTTCCGCTCCTTGAGAACAACCAGCAGGCTGACGGGTCAATCGTCATTCCGGAGGTACTCCGGAAATATATGGGGAAAGACGTGATTACACCGATAAAGTAAATTCCCAATTTCTAATACCTAAAATTACTTTATGTCTCATCATAAAGTCATCCGTTCTCCGCGTTTGGCGCGAAAAGAAAAAAAGAGGAAAACCCAGAAGATTATTTTTCTCGCCCTCCTTTTTGTATCCGTATGCGCGGCCGCGGTGTACGGCCTTTCTCGGCCGGCGTTCCGTATTACCCAGATTGATGTCAGTGGCTCCTCGCGGGTACCCGTAGAGAGTATCGTGGAAGCGGTAAAAGAGGACATAGCCGGGACGTACTTTGGTTTTATCCCGAAGGCACACGCGCTTTTCTATCCCGAATCCGCGATACAACAGGAACTGCGTGAGGAGTTTCCGACTTTTTCTAAGGTATCACTTTCGCTCAAGCATCTCGCCGCGCTACAGGTGGCCGTCCGTGAACGGGAGCCGCAAGCGCTTTGGTGTGCCGGAACATTTGGCTGCTTCCTTATTGATGAGACGGGATTTGTGTTTGCGCCTGCGGAAGAAGGAACGGAGAACCTGTACTACCGTCTGGAGCGGGAAGCGACAAGTTCGCCTCTCGGTATTGAAGTGGTGAGTGCGAACAGACTCGCGGGCGGCATTTCCTTTTTGAAGGAATTAGAGGGGCTTGGGTTTACTCCCGAACGAATGATTTTCAAACGGGAGCAGGATAGTGAAGTCGTTCTTTCGGGTAACGCGCGCCTTCTCCTTAAAGAAGGTGATTATTCCCGCGCGCTTTCCAATTTGCAAACGCTGCTTGCGCAGGGAGATGTGCTCCCGGGAACGGTGACGTCCCCTAAGGTGGAGTATGTTGATTTGCGATATGGGAATAAAATTTACGTCAAACCGAAGTGAGAAGGATTTAGGATATATGATGTATGATTTATGAATAGGATATTTCGGAATTGAAAAGGAAGTATAATAAGATTGACTTTCTCACACATCATAAATCTTAAATCATAAATCTTTGGTATGTCTTACCTCCAGCTTCCATTCTCCTATCTTCTGTGGCACTACACGTCAGCGTGGGGCGACCTGCTGCGGCTGTACCGGAACCTCACGTGGTTTCTCTGGAACTTTTTCTCAATCAGGATTTTAGCCGGAACACTTTTCTCGCCTTGGCATCGGCTTCGCGAAAGTTCAAGGAAAGAAACGGCGGGGTTATTGGGAAGTCTCATTATCAATCTTATTTTGCGGGGTATCGGGTGTGTGATGCGAACAGTGACGATTCTCACAGGCATACTTTCGATTGTGCTCTTCTTTCTATTCTCAATCGTCTTTTTTTCTCTGTGGCTTATCATGCCGCTTGTGTTTGTGTGGCTTATCATTTCCGGCCTTACCGGTATTGTTGGCTTTTCGCAATGAATTACGAAACGTTGCAAAAAGTGGCGGGGATATATGGAGGAGCGCTTCGGACAGAGAAACTTCTTTCCGGTAGCACGCTTCATACGATTGAAAAATGGTTTCGCGTTTTTTTGATTCTCGCGTTCGCGCCTTTTGTGGTTTTCTTTCTTTTCTCGGATGTCCCGTTCTTTTCGGACTTGCTCCCTTCGTTTTCGGCTATGGCATTCGTTTTTTTCCCTCTCGCTAAGTCGGTGTTCCTTCTTTTGCTGGGACTCTGGCTTATTCCAGCACTCTGGCGAGCTTTTTTCCTTTCATTTTATTTGAAAGACGCGGATACGACGTTGCCCGAGGCGGGGATGCGGATGCCGCTTATTCGTTTTGAAACCGCACAGATGGTCTTGGGAGGTGCCGGCGATCCGGTGATTGATTTTTTCGCCTCGCGGTTTGGCGGAGCGGTTGTTGCCCGTCTTGGACTCGGTAGTGAAGAGGTGATTTCTTTTCTAAAAACGAGAGTGCCGCCCCAGACCACCTTTGAGCTGTCGGTTCCCGATGGCGAATCCGCGGGACTGGAGCAGTATGCGGCCGGTCTTCTCACGTTTGATGAAGGACTTAAGCAATTTCTTATTTCGCACGAAATAGACACTCCCGATTTTATTGGAGCCGCGACGTGGGTGTCCCGAATGGAAGACGATTATAAGGACCATCTCCGTTTTTGGAGTAAGGACGCGCTCGGGCGGATTCCCGGTATCGGCAAGGACTGGGCGTACGGTGAAATCGCGCTACTTCAAAAGTACGCGACTCCCATCACCGCGCATTCCGCTTTTTCGCAAACCAGAGGGATGTTTGGGAAGCATGAGGCGGAGGAAATTGAGCGCGTTCTCTCACGAGGGCGCGAAGCCAACGTGCTTCTCGTCGGAGAAGAAGGAGTGCCGAAACTTGCCCCGCTCGTGCGGCTCGCGCGCCGCATAGAAGCCGGCACCATTTTACCTCCGCTTGAGCATAAACAACTTTTTGTCTTTGACGGTGTACCCTTTGTCGCCGCCATGAAGGAGAAAATGCAACTTGAAACGGAAATCGTGAAGCTTCTTACCGAGACGTCCAAAGCGGGCAATATTATTTTTGTCTTTGATAATTTTGATAAGTTTTTCCTCGCAGTTAAGGCACTCGGCTCCGACCTCCTCTCCATACTTGACCCATTTCTCATTTCCGCGAATATCCAAGTCGTCGCGGTTGCCGAACTCGGCGCGTTTCGCCAGCTCTTTGAGTCACATCCGAAAGTGCGCGAACGCTTTGAGCGTGTCCTCATTGAAGGGGCGGGAGTGCAAGGTTCTATCCCCATCGTGGAAGAGGAGGCACTTCGGGCCGAGATGAAAGACGGAATTATGTTTACGTATCCCGCGATTAGAGCGGTTACCGAAAGCGCGGAGCGATACTTCTTTGAGGGAGTGATGCCGGATAAAGCGATTGACCTACTCTTGGAGCTTGTTCCGAAAGTGAAGGCTCTAGGGAAGCGTGTGGTACTACGCGCGGATGTGCTTGACCTTGTTTCCAAGAAGACCGGTGTCAAAGTCTCGGAGGCAAGCGGGGAAGAACGGACCAAGCTTCTTAAGCTTGAGGAAACACTTCACGACCGTGTCGTGGGGCAAGACGAAGCCGTGAAGGCGATTTCGGGTGCTCTTCGGCGAGCGCGCTCCGGCATCAGTTCCCCGAACCGACCAATGGGTTCGTTCCTCTTTATCGGTCCAACCGGCGTTGGGAAAACCGAAACCACTAAGGCCCTAGCCGAGGTGTTTTTCGGAGATGAGAAGGCGATTACGCGCCTTGATATGTCCGAATATACAAGCGAGGACGCCCTTTCCCGCCTTATCGGCACGTTTGAAAGCGGGAAACCGGGAATACTCGCATCGCTCCTTCGCGAAAGGCAGTACGGCGTACTTCTCTTGGACGAATTTGAGAAAACAAGCAAAGAAGTGCACGATTTGTTTCTGCAGATACTTGATGAAGGATTCTTCACCGATGTGTCGGGGAAGCGGGTGAACGCGCGCAATCTCATCATTATCGCGACCTCAAACGCTGGGAGCGACCTTATCTGGAATCAAGTTCGTGGGGACGGGAAATCCCCCTTAGAAAGTCTAGATAGTCGTAGACTAGGGGTGCCCGAGTCGGCGAGGGCAGGGGTTGTTTCTCTTGATAAAGACGCAATAATCACGGAAATTATTAACCGCGCTATTTTCAAACCGGAACTGTTGAATCGTTTTGACGGAGTCGTGCTCTTTCATCCGCTGACTGCCGAGGATTTGCGGAAGATTGCGAAGTTTATGCTAGAGAAGCTTCAAAAGCGGTTGCGGGAAAAAGGAGTTGAGCTCGTTATCACCGACTCGCTGCTTGATTACCTTGTTTCGGTCGGGCAGGACCCGAAGTTCGGCGCCCGCCCGATGAACCGCGCGATACAGGAAAAGGTGGAGCAGGTCATCGCGGAGAAGATGCTGAAAGGCGAGGTTGTGGCGGGGTCACGTATTGAACTTACCGCCGCAGAACTGGTATAAGCAAAGCGCGAGGCATGATATCCTCGCGCGTGGTGTGCGTTGCACGCAATTCTAAACAGCAAGTGCCCCCGCATCGTTGATAAAGCAGTCTAAAAGGTCAGCTACAAGGAACACATCGTCGGGCAGTTGGATTGAGAGTTCGCATCGCGTACAGACAAGGAATCTTCCCACCGATGGGATTTGCTCGACATTCACACGGGCAGTGCCGTGTAGGATTGTTGGCTCGGTCAAATCCATTTGAAACAGCTCTTCGAGACTCCGGACGGTGGTAATCGCCAGCGAGCCGCCACCCGGTAAAGGGATTTTCAGTTGTGCACTCATAGACTTTCGGAGTTTTCAAGCTTTCTGCACGAATTCTACACAAATTCTTCCTTACCTGCATCAAGCACCGATATGATATAGTCCTCGGCATGGATTTAGGATTCTGGAGAAAACTGAACAAACCAACGAGTGGTGAGTGTGCTGAACCCATTATGGCGCTGGCGCCGATGGCGAATGTCACCGATGTGGCGTTTCGGCGTATCATCGCGAAATACGGCAAACCCGATGTCCTGTGGACCGAGTTCGTCTCCGCAGACGGGCTGATGAATAAGAAGGGGAGAGAAGCACTTCTCGTAGACTTGCTGTACAGCGAAATCGAACGGCCGATTGTCGCTCAACTTTTTTCGGGGAATCCGGAAAAGATGTTTGAGGCAGCGAAATTGGTAAAGGAACTCGGCTTTGATGGACTAGATATCAATATGGGCTGTCCTGACCGCTCTATTGAAAAATCTGGAGCGGGAGCCGCACTCATCAAAAATCCGCGTCTTGCTAGGGAAATAATACGTGCTGCGAAAGATGGAATTGCTGCGGCCTGTCATTCTCCCTTTCCTAAAGGGAGCACTGCGTCTTCGCAGGAGGGATTTAAATCCTCCGGCCTCGCCGACTCGGCCACCTCCTTTAGGAAAGGAGGAATAATTCCAATCTCGATTAAAACCCGTCTCGGATACAACAAGGATATTTTGGAGGAATGGCTACCTGAACTGCTGGCGGAAAAACCTGCCGTGGTTACTATTCACGCGCGGACTCGGAAAGAAATGTCAAAGGTTCCCGCGCATTGGGAGAGGGTAAAAAAAGCGGTGGAAATCCGTGATGCCTTTTTTTCCTCCCCCTCTCTCGGAGAGGGGGATAGAGGGGTAGTGCGAAACTCCCTCTCAAATTCTCCCTCTTCGAAAGAGGGAGAGGGTAAGAGCAAGACTCTCATTTTCGGCAACGGCGACGTGAAAGACCTCGCAGACGCACGCGCAAAAGCGAAGGAAGCCGGTGCTGACGGCATAATGCTTGGACGAGCCATTTTTGGAAACCCTTGGCTATTCGCCACAACAAAGGAGGGACAACTTATCAAACACTCGGTGTCCGATAGGTTGGGAGTACTGGTTGAACACGTGAAGCTTTTTGACGAGCTTCTAGGAAAGCATAAAAACTTTGCCATTATGAAGAAGCACTTCAAAGCCTATGTTGAAGGGTTTGACGGAGCGAAGGAGTTGCGGATGAAGCTTATGGAGACTGAAAACGCAGGCGAAGTCGAGGCGATTATATCCAACTATCTTTCCACAAACGATATTCTTGTCTAGTAAGAGTATTGTGCTACACTACAAAAAGCAGTCGGATACTGCTCTTGAATGTTGGAAACTGTAAACACTAACCGAGGAAGCCTATGAAAACCCACTCTGGAATTTTAACCCCGTCTCACTTCGGCGGGTACAGAGAGGAGGGATCCTGAAAACCCGGTTACAAAACTCATCTACGGCACTGAAGGAAGGCAGACGTAGCATTCTTTCCTGAAAGCGGTAGCCTAAAGCTACTAGGTGTCGGCTCTGTCACAGTTTCATTCTTTCTAAGTGACAGACGGGGGCGGGCTAACCATCCCGTCCTTTTTGTTGCTTATACAGATTTTCTCATCTATACTCTTCCTCGGTAACACTTCCGAAGGACGGTACCCACCTCGCGTTCCTCACGCACTATCGAACTGTTCTCCACTTCGGACATTCCAGAATGAGAGCGAATCTCACCGTCTTGGTCGGAAGGGGAGCTACCGGAAAGGGTTTCCGCTATGAGTGAATATCCAAGTCATTTTCTTTGATAGTAAGACGGAGGCCATTCGGTGTGCGTTTTTGCTAGTGGCGCGCATCGGACTGCCTCTGTCTTTTGTTTTTATAGTTATTTTCCCAGATTTTTACGCTAATTCCTGTGTGAATTATATTTAATTGAGAAAAGTTATCCACAACCACTCATTTGCGTCTATCTTTAGGAGGCGTAGCATTAATCAAACCTCTGTTCTCCAAATTTAGTAAACACCGCTTTTTCTATGTTGTTTCAGACATGCGATAATCATCCGCATTGCGGAAAGATGCTTGAAATTGCCAAAGGCATATACATCATTGACGGCATCTTCTTTTTCTGCTCAGCGACATGCGTCCGTACCTTTTTATCGGAACAGACGCACATCTTGAAGCCGTATGCCAATCTACGGGGGGTTTCAAACGACGAGCTGATACGGCGCACTTTACTCCAATTGGAGTTGGTTTCCGCTTAGGCGAGTAAATCTTCTTTTGCAACACTATAGACACGCTGGTTCGCTGGCGTGTTCTCTTTTTTCTTTTTTCTACATTTTTTAAAAAAGAGATTCTGCCGTATACTATCAGAATGAACGAGGAGAAAGTTTTATATCGCAAATATCGCCCGCAGTCTTTTAAGGAAGTTCTGGGGCAGGAGCATATCGTGGAGGCGCTGGAAGGCTCTATTAAGCTTGGCCGAGTCGCGCACGCCTATTTGTTTTCCGGCTCACGCGGGACGGGGAAGACCTCCGTCGCGCGTATTCTCGCCAAAGCGCTCGGGACGAGCGAAACCGACCTGTACGAGATAGACGCCGCGTCGAACCGTCAAATTGACGATATTCGCGCGCTTCGTGAGGGAGTTTCGGCTGTGCCGTTTGAATCGCGATACAAAATCTATATTTTGGATGAAGTGCATATGCTGACCAAGGAAGCGTGGAACGCGCTTCTTAAGACACTGGAGGAACCGCCCGCGCACGTTATTTTCATAATGGCTACAACCGATATCGAGAAGGTTCCTGAAACCGTACTCTCTCGATGTCAAACTTTCGCATTTAAACGGCCGTCCCAAAAGATTTTGAAGGAGGCTTCGGAGCGCATCGCCAAAAAGGAAGGGTATACCATCGAATCTCCCGCATCGGAACTCGTCGCGCTTCTCGCGGACGGTTCGTACCGTGACGCGCACGGCATTTTACAGAAAGCGATGGGGTCCTCGCCAGACAAGAGCATCACGCTTGCCGAGGTTGAGAAAATCACCGGTTCGCCGAAGAGTACGCTGGTCAATTCGCTTATTGAAGCGGTGGAAAAGAAGGAAACGGCAGCGGGTTTATCCGCGATAGGAAAGGCGGTTGAGCAAAATATCGATATGAAAGTATTCGCCAAACTCTTGCTTGCCAAACTTCGCTTCGTTTTGCTTCTTCGCAACGCACCCGATATGGAGAAGGGAATACAAGGTGAAGTTTCATCGGAGGATTTTGAATTTCTGAAAAAGCTTGCTTCTGCGAAAGAATCCCGCATTACCTCCGCCGTACTTCTTGAATTTTTAAACGTCTATGACCTTATCGGTTACTCGGCTCTGCCCCAGCTCCCTCTGGAGCTCGCGGTAATAAAGCTCTGCGCACTGTGACGATAAGAGCGACACTGCAGTGGAATAGTCAGCCTGCAGTCGTAGACTGTAGACTGGGTGTTCCCATTCGTAGGTATTCGCAGATTCATATCATAGACGGATTAGTATCTATAAAAACAGCCAGCAGTCCGAAAACCGCCGGCAGGGTAGCAGCAACCAAAGACCCGCGAAGGGCAATGCGCCAAAGCGCACTAAGGATGTCTTGCGTACCGAAGAGAATGATACCGCCATCATCTGTGCTGTCAATAAAAAACCAGACGGTGAGCCCGTCCCTGTTCACCGGCTGTCGTCAAGACATGAGAAGGAACAACGTCTTCCGGTTGTTTGACTGGGGACTCATGGAGGACCAGAAAGTGGGTCAGCTACGAATCCGCACGTTATTGATTGTCTAAACTCCCGACATCCTACCGAAAACATTTTGTTATCAGTAGTCTTTTGAGTCAGATGGCTTCCTGTCATATACTTGTTTTACGATTCCTGTTGATGCTATGATGTATATAGGCTAATTCGCACGAATTAGCCTATATAAGAAGAGGATAATTTTGCAATACAATGAAAGAACTTGAGAAAACATTAAAGGCGCTGGCAAACAAAAGGAGGCTAGCGATTGTTCACTTTCTGAAAAAGAATAAGGAGGCGACGGTTACCGAGTTAGCCGAGGCGATTAATCTTTCCTTTCGCTCCACCTCTCGGCACCTCGCGATTCTATTCAGTGCCGGAGTTCTTGATAAACGACAACAATCAACGGAGGTTTACTATTTTTTAGCTTCAAGAAGACATCCGACGCTTGAACACGTGCTGACCCTGCTATAATTCTGTAACCACTCGCAACTCTCTCCGACCCCTTTGCTCTTTTCTCACTTCATCCTTATAGGCTAATTCGCACGAATTAGCCTATAAGGATTGGGGGAATAGTGGGGGGGGTAGTGGGAAGGAGTAGGGAAGAATTGTTGTGGAGGAGCGTTTTTTATTGTACATTTGTAGCGTTAAATATCAGTTGTCCGCAGTGCTGGGGGATCGTCTAATGGTCGGACGTCTGCCTTTGAAGCAGAAAATTTTGGTTCGATTCCAAGTCCCCCAGCTTTGTGGATAACATTTTACGTTTCCCTTACAGCGGTATTTCGTGTGTTAGCATTAGTGTGCGACCGCACACTAATGCTACACGGAGGACTTTTCTGAAATACCACGCAAAGATATATGTTGATAGCGGTAATGCTTTTTTCCTGTCCACTATCAATGTATGTTCCAGAATTTTTTAGTCACAAAGATGTTGAAGGCGCAGGGGGTGCCGGAGGCGCAGATAGATATGCTGATTGCGCTGATGGAAAAGAATCCACAGCTTTTTCAGACTATCGCTACTGAAGTGCAGGAGAAAGTGAAAGGCGGAATGAGCCAGATGGATGCCGGCATGGAAGTTATGAAGAAATACGAAAGTGAGCTGAAGAAATTAGTTTAGACAGTGCTTGTACCCACTTGCAAGAGTTTTGTAGAAGTTAAACCTCTACAGTGGCTGTAGAGGTTTAACTTCTACAGAAACCGAAAGAACCACGCCAGAGGATGGGTGTGAACTTATCCACACCCCTCTTTTTTGCTATTGGTAGAAATTTTGTGGTATAATACAACGCGCGAAGCTCGTGAAGCTCGGTCGTTTTTGTTGAAAACCGGTCATGAGCGATACAACTCCTCACACTCAAAAAGAAGGCACCCCGATTCGTTGCAAAGAATGCGGAAAACTCCTCGCAAAAGTAGTAAGCGAAGGTGGGTCATTTGAAGTGAAGTGCCCTCGGTGTGGCGCTCTCACTGTAGTGGAGGAAAAGTAGACTCCTCAACGAACGCGAATCGTCAGAGAACCGCGTTTATTGGCGCATCCGCGAGGTGCGCGGTTACACGTTCATCAAAGGTCGGATTACGCAATACTAACTAAAAGAACATATATGAAAAACAGCACAGACGCGCAGAGCGTGGCAAAAGAATCTAAAGAACTCGCACTGCATTATATGCAGACACTGGTAGATGTAGCCAGAGAGTCATTCTTAATTCTTGACCGCGACCTCCGAGTGATTTCGGCCAACCCGACTTTTTACGAAGTCTTTCGGGTTTCGCCGAAGGAAACGGAGAATACGCTTCTGTATGACTTGGGAAACGGCCAATGGAACATCGCTGAATTGCGGAGTTTGTTGGAAGACATCCTACCGCAAAAAGAAGTCGTGAGGGACTATGTGGTTAAGCATATTTTTGAGACAATCGGGGAGAAGACGATGGCGCTTAACGCGAGACAGATAGATACGGTACAGTTGATTATCCTTGCCATAGAAGATGTTACCATTAGAGAGGAACTTCAGAAAAAGATAGCAGATTACACCGAGGGGCTTGAGGAAAAAGTCGCGGAACGGACAAAAGAGCTGGCCACTAAAATCAGCGAATTGGAATCTGTCAATAAAAGCATGGTGGGCAGGGAACTAAAAATGGTGGAACTTAAGAAGGAAATTGAAGCATTGAAGAAACGAAGCAAAAACGGGAACGGCAAGAACGGTAATGGTAGTCATAAAAATGGCTGATTACATAATTTATGCAACCAGCACCAATTCCTAAAAACGAAACAGAACGTCTTATTTCTTTGCATAAATTAGGGCTCCTTGATACAAAGCCAGAGGAGCGATTTGACCGGATTACCCGCACCGCAATAAAAGTTTTTGATGTTCCTATTTCAACCCTCACCCTCGTTGATGAAAAACGAGAGTGGTTTAAATCTGTCTGCGGACTTGATCAAAAGGAGGGAGATAGAGCAATTTCCTTTTGTGGACACGCGCTCCTTGTCAATGAAGTATTTGTTATACCGGACACAGTAAAAGATAAAAGGTTTTCTGATAACCCTATGGTGATTGGCAAACCATATATACGTTTTTATGCCGGTGTGCCGATTATGAACGCCGACGGACAACGAGTTGGGGTTTTCTGCATTAAAGATACAAAGCCGAGATCATTTTCAAAAGATGATGAAGGTGTTTTACAAGGGCTAGCTTCCTGGGCTGAAGTGGAGATTAATTATCATAATTTGAGCTTGGCCCTTCAAAAAGTCAAGGAACAAAAAGCAGGACTAGAAGTCAAGACGCAGGAATTAGAGAAGTTGAGTGAATCACGAGAGAAATTAAAATTAGACTATCAGGCATTGTTCAATAATATGACTGACGGTTTGGCTTACTGCCAAATGATTTTTGACGCACAGGAAAACCCTGTTGATTGGATGTATATAAAGGTTAACGAAAATTTTGAAAAGTTGACGGGACTGAAAAACGCTGAGGGGAAGAAAGTCTCGAAACTTATTCCGGACATCGGTGCTTCTAATCCAGAATTATTTAAGATTTACGGGCAAGTCTCTTTGACCGGGAAGCCAGCAAGATTTGAGACATATATTGCGCCTTTATCAAGATGGTTTTTAGTTTCCGTTTTTAGCCCTCAAAAAAATTTCTTTGTGGCTTTATTCCAGAATATCAACGATCGAAAACAAATAGAGAAGAATTTGGAAGACGCGAAGATAGCCGCCCAAAATGTCTATAATGACCTTTTGCTTGAGAAGGGAAAGCTTGCCGAAGCCAAAGCAAAAGACGAGGCAATTCTTTCTAGTATCGGCGACGGAATAATTGCCACTGATTCAGATAGAAAAATAATTCTTATGAACAGAGTAGCGGAAAAGCTACTAGGTTGGAACATTAATGAAGCGCTCGGGAAATCTTATGATGATATTGTTTTGCTAGAAGACGAAAAGGGGACTTTTGTTCCGCCCAAGGAAAAGCCGCTTCACAAAGCTCTTGAAAGCCGTACTACTACTACTACTACTACTACTACGGTATTATACCTACTTAGTAAAAATAAAATTAAATTTCCAGTTGCCATTACGGTGTCTCCGATTGTTCTTGATAATAAGATAATCGGTGCTGTAGAAGTTTTTCGCGATATTACGAAAGAACAACAGATTGACCGAGCAAAGAGCGAGTTCATTTCGCTCGCGTCGCACCAGCTTCGCACCCCGATGACCGCCATACGGTGGGTGTCGGAAATGCTCGGAAAGAAAGAGCGTCTCACTCCAGGCGGTAAAAAATATGTCGCGGACATTATAGCAAGCACGAAACATCTTTCAGAGCTTGTTGATTTACTCTTGAATGTTTCGCGTATAGACGAAGGAGGGATTGTGATAACTCCGAAGCCACTGGAGCTTGTGTCGTTCATACGCGAATACCTTACAGAATGCGAACCGTTATTTATCGCCAAACATCTCCACATCAGTTTTGCGAAGCATCCGAACACGCTTACGGTCGTCACCGACCCTTCGGTAGTTAGAAATATCATCCAGGTTTTCGTGTCAAATGCGAGTGAGTACACTCCACCTGACGGAAAAATAGAGGTGTCGCTCACGGAGCACGCGAATGACCGCATCTTTACCTTGGGCGTGTCGGATACCGGCATCGGCATACCGAAAGCCGAACAGCCGAACATATTCACGAAGTTTATGAGAGCGAGCAACGCGAAACTCTTCAAATCGGACGGTACCGGCCTCGGAACGTACATCGCATGGCAGAGCGCCAAGCTCCTCGGTGGCAGGATTTGGTTCGTGTCCGTGGAAAATAAAGGGACCACCTTTTTCGTGGAGCTTCCTATGAAATCCAAGATGATGAAGGGGGCAGAAGGGGCTGTGGGTACATCATTGGCGTAAACGTCTTAACGATATGCTATACTAATCCTCTCTGCCCTACTGCGGGTTTTACTTATAAGACCACTAGTTTAATTATGCAGAAGATGAAAATTGTTTTGGTGGAAGATGACGAAATTCTTTCACGGGTACTCACCGAAGAACTCCGGGACGCGGGATTTGAGGTAGTACAGGCGTTTGACGGCGAGGAAGGAGTGGCGAAAGTTTCCTCGGAAAAGCCCGACGTGGTGCTGTTGGATATTTTGATGCCCAAGAAAGACGGCTTTGAAACGCTTAAAGAACTCAAAAGTTCCCCCGTGACGGAAACCATACCCGTTATCGTACTTACCATGCTCGGCAGGGATGAAGATATTAAAAAGGGTTTACTGCTCGGCGCCGCCGACTATATCGTCAAGTCCCAGCACGCGGTGGCGGAGATTTGCGATAAGGTCAAGGAGTTCTTTAAGATGGAGTCGCATCCAGGCGAAGGAGGAAAGGCGAGGAAAGAAAAAGAAGAAGAACGGTCTGTCGCGGAGGCCAAAAAACAGGCGGAGGACGCTTTGGAACGGGAACGACAGGCGAAACAAGCGGAAGCGGCACGGCGATTAAAGGAAGCGGAACGGATTTTGACGGAGGCAAAAGAGCAGGAAGCGGCACGGCGGCTGGAGGAAGCCGAACGGTCGGTCGCGGAGGCCAAAAAACAGACCAAGGAAGCGCAAGGACCGTCGCGTATGTCCAAAACTTTTACCGACTACGAAAGTGTGGTCCGACTGCATTCAAAGAGTCAGAAGACTGATGTAAGCTGGTTCTCATATATGTGTTCAAAAAGATTTTTCTCCTTCGTACTCATCGTTCTTTTTCTTCCCGCGCTTGTCGCGTACGCGCTTACCTTTGTTGATGATACACAGGCGGAGTTTGACGCGGGAACGTATAGCAGTACGGCGTGGGACACGAATCATACTGAACTCTCATCAGGGCAGACCAGTGGGACGTTTACGTCGCAGGTCTTTGACGCGGGAGCCAGCGCGTCGTGGAGCCTGCTCGGATGGACGGAAACGCTTCCGAGTCAAGACACATTCGTAACTGTTGATGTGGCGGCGGGCATTTTCAAATCGGTCAATACCGCGTCAACGTTTAGTTCTGTGACGAGCGACTACAACGGTGCCGGTGGTAACACCGGCGTTGATGACCTTGTGGTGACGAGTGCGAAGGTTCTGTACATTCTGCATAACACCGCCGTGTGGCGCTCCACCGACTATGGCCTGACGTGGACGGAACGCACCAGCGCCTACGGGGGAGCCACGGGGCTATTTATGGCGGTTGAAAGCGATGACGATTTGTTTGTCCTTGATGGCGGGGAAGATGTCTGGCGCTCCACGGACGGAGGGACAAATTGGTCCCAAACCGCCGATAATTTTAATGGTGGAACCGGCAACGTCCTCGGATTTACCGCTTTCGGCACGGCGCTGTTCGCGGTTGATGTGCTGGCGGATGTCTGGACGTCAACCACTAATGGCGCGACGTGGACGGCGGTCAATACCGACTACAATGGCGCAACAGCCGACGGGGGGACGGATTATATGACGGCGAATACAAGCGGGCATCTCTTTGTTGGGCGCAATGCGGAGGTGTACCGTTCCACTGACAGCGGTGTCAATTGGACGCAGATGACCGCAAATTATGGAGATGTTGACATACAGACAATGGATAGTGATAGCACTAGTTATCTCTATGTCGTCAACGCGCAGGAAGAGGTATATCGGTCTACGGATGCTGGAGCGAATTTTGCGCAGGTCTCAACAGGTGATATAAACGGAGATAACGGAGATGTGGAAGGTTTCGTGATTTTCCCTGTCTCGGTTGACCTC
>Ga0075991_122_pt1 | contig 27834 bp, 34 predicted proteins | sample RifGroA2_FD_68061 | JGI IMG/M metagenome (GOLD analysis project Ga0075991, IMG submission 68061) | Parcubacteria bacterium GW2011_GWA2_49_9
TGAAGCGATGGAAAAAGAAAAAGGAATGAAAAAAGATGTGACTTTGTTACAATGTAGCGTATTAACAGAAAGGTTCGGATTAGGGGTTTAATGTGGGGCCTTTCTTTTCACGCTAGGTTACTACACTAATTACATTATGTCAAGGTTAAGCAAAACCCGATTTTAGGCTATACTGCCTTGTATGAAAGATACGATTTATACATTTCGCATTATGGTTGAGAAAGATGGCAAAGGCTATCATGGGTTTGTGCCGACACTTAAGGGTGTGCATACCTGTGGAAAGACGATTGAAGAAACGAAACGCAACCTTAACGAAGCGATTCAATGTCACTTGCAAGGGCTGATGAAAGAAGGAGTTTCTGTACCCAAAGAGGAAGATTCGTTTGAGTTCGTGCAATCTTTTTCCTCTAGAAATTTTAGCCCCGTAGTACGCTGATGCCGAAACTCCCTGTCGTCAAAACTCGGGAGTTGATACGAGTACTGGAGAAACTCGGTTTTTATCATTTTCATCAGGTCGGTAGTCATGCTCAGTTTAAGAATGTCGCAGGGGTCAAAGTGACGGTTGCGATTCATGGCGGTCGTGAACTTGGCAAGAAGACCGTAAAAGGTATACTGGACGACATTACTGTTTCTGTGGAAGAATTTATTGAGCTTTTGCGTAAATAATATGGCAGTACCACTCACGTTTATATTTGCAGGACCTTCGGGAAGCGGGAAGGGAACACAGGTTGACCTTCTGAAGCGTTATCTCTTGAAGAAAACACCGGAGATACCGCAGTTTTCGTCATACACCGGAGATGGCTTCCGCGCACTTATGAAAGGGACGTCGCTCACCTCCCGTCTCGCGAAGGAAATCCAAGATGCCGGAGCGCTCCAGCCGGAATTTCTCGCCGTCTATCTGTGGGCGGACAATCTTATCAAGAACGTGACCGGAAAAGAGCACTTGTTTATTGATGGCTCTCCGCGCAAGATTGCCGAGTCTATGGTGCTTGATTCCGCGATGCAGTTTTACAAGCGCAACCCTATTCACCTCATACTTGTGAACGTCTCGCCTGCCGAGGCCAAGCGCAGGCTTCTTCTCCGCGCCCGTCACGACGACAGTACGGCGGAAGTTGACCGAAGACTCGGCTGGTACACGACCGAAGTTGTCCCCGCGGTGAATTATCTCAAAGACCGTCCCGGGTATATATTCCACGATATCAACGGCGAGCAGACGCCTGCTGAAGTTCACGCAGACATCTTGAAGGTACTTCAGCTATAACTAGTAACCGTTAACTCTTTACTGTTAACAATATAAGAGTCAAAAGTTAAAAGTTGATTTTTCCATGAAAAATCCTACCATCATCTCCCTCGGCGGTTCGCTCGTCGTCCCTGACGGCGTAGATACCGCGTTCGTATCGGCATTCCGCGCACTCATACAGGAGCGGATTAAGCTTGGTGAATCGTTTATCGTCATTGTCGGCGGGGGCAAGGTGTGCCGAAGATATCAGGCCGCCGCAGGGGAGCTCGGCGTTATGGATAAAGACCAGCTTGACTGGGTCGGTATCTACGCGACACGGCTGAATGCGGAGCTTGTGCGTGTCGCGTTCGGCGATGTGGCACATACGGAGCTTGTGCTAGACCCTGCCGTCTTACCCTCGGTGTCCGCGCCACTCGTGATTGGCGCGGGGTGGAAGCCGGGGCACAGCACCGATTTTGACGCGATTCTTATGGCGGAAAGCGTCGAAGCGAAACGAATCATTAATGTCTCCAATATTGACTACGTCTACAATAAAGACCCGAGAACATTCCCCGATGCGCAGAAGATTGAGAAGGCAACGTGGGCGGAATTTCGCGCCATTCTTCCCGAACCGTCGGCGTGGGTACCGGGACTGAATGCCCCCTTTGACCCCGTGGCCGCGAAGCGCGCGGACGAACTCTCGCTTGAAATCGCGATTATGAACGGCAACAATCTGGAACACCTCAAAAACTATCTGGAAGGAAAACCGTTTACGGGGACCGTCATCAAATAAAGCGTATCGCTTTTAGCTGATAGCTTATAGAAAGAAAATGCAAACCACCCCTGATGGTCGCCCCCTTTTTCCCATAGCGGTGCTTATCTTTGTCATTCGGGATGGCAAGCTCCTGCTTGGGAAACGGAAAGAAGGGTATGGTACAGGTGAATGGTGCGTCCCCGGAGGGCATCTTGAATTTGGCGAAGGTCTCGTAGAAGCGGCACACCGGGAACTTCGTGAAGAGACGGGACTGACAGCACAATCGCTCACGTTCAAAAATATCGTTAATCGCTGCGGTAGGGAATCCCAGTATCTCCATATCACCTTTCTCGCGGACGGTGTAACCGGCGAGCCGGAAGTGCGCGAACCCGACCGATGCGAAGAGTGGGGCTGGTTTCCCCTTGCCGCCTTGCCACAGCCACTCTTTGAGTGGAATAAAGACCCGCTCTCGGCGCTTCAGGATGGGCGGCTACTGGTAGATGTGAAAAGAGTAGTATAGTATCGTCCAATGCCTATTTCCATAAAAACCAAACAAGAAATCGCCATTTTACGGGAAGGAGGGAAACGACTCGCGGAAATCCTGCGTGCCGTCGCGGCGGAAGTGAAAGCGGGAGTCTCTACTCACGCGCTGAACGACCTTGCCGAGAAGCTTATCACCGAGCGGGGAGACACTCCTTCGTTTTTGGGCTACTCGCCGAGCGGAGCGAAACGCCCGTTTCCCGCGGCGCTCTGCGTGTCCGTAAACGACGAAGTGGTGCACGGCATTCCGAACGAGACCGAAAAGTTTTTGAAAGAAGGCGATATCGTCACGCTGGACGCGGGACTGATTCATCAGGGACTGTTCACGGACAGCGCTATCACGGTGGGGGTGGGGAAGATAAACGAGAAGGCGCAAAAACTTATTGACGTGACCAAAAAGTCACTGTCAGTCGGAATCAAAGCGGTTCGGGCGGGAGCGACCACGGGAGATATAGGGTACGCGATTGAGAAGTTTGTAAAACCATTCGGCTACGGTATCGTGCGCGAACTTGCGGGGCACGGTGTCGGCTACGCCGTCCACGAAGAACCGTTCGTACCGAACTTCGGGAAACGTGGGGAGGGGGTGGTACTCAAAGCGGGAATGGTGCTCGCGATTGAGCCGATGCTGAACGAGGGTGGCGCGGTCGTGAAGCTTGCGAGCGACGGCTACACCTACCGCACCCGCGACGGCTCCCGCAGCGCCCATTTTGAACATACGGTGGTTGTTACCGAAAACGGCTCGGATATTTTGACCGCCTCTTAATTCTCCCTTTGGAAAAGGGAGTACCTCCGTCTTCGGAGGGGAGGGATTTAAAATCTTCTGTCATTCCCGCGGCGAAGTAGTCGTAGACTATGCGGGAATCCAGATAGTAGTTAATGAAAAAGAGAAACAAACAACATCTCATGACTGGTGAAGAACGCCTTGCAATTTGGCGACGGGCGCAGGCAGTACTGGGAAAGAAAGCGCCTGCGATGTTAAGGCATGTCGAGAATGGCCGGCGCGAATGGGAAGAGCGAATGGGGGGACTTGAAAAGCTCTGGAAAAAGTTGAGGAAGAAAGAGTCTAGAAAAGGTGTGTAGCAGTTGGCTCGTGCAATTGCTTGCGCACAGCTTTGTATAAAAGACAAGGCCCGGAAATAAATTTCCGAGCCTCGGTTGAAAGAACTGTTTTCGCGGGGACCTTGTTATCCCGCTATACCACGGAGCCTATGCTTAGGTGGTCGTTTGTGCTGCCTCGGCTTTTTCGAGAGCCGTGGCGAGGTCGTTTCTCGCTTCCCCTCGCTCGTTCGCGGGGATAGGTTCGGGCGCTTGCGCGTCCGCCGCCGGTTTAGCCTCCGACGTAGGCTGTGTCTGCCCGTTTCGGTTTTCGCCACCACCGGACCGTTCCTTTCGGACGGCGGTGATTCTGTGTTCCCCTTGCCACTTTGAGATGGCACCCCGATAGTGGAACGCGTGCTGAATGGCGATAAGGATTTCCACCGGGTCAATTGCGGAAGGGCGATAGTCCTCCTTGTTGTACCCGTTGTCTATCCTCATATCCCGCATGAAGCAACTCCAGATTCCCTCCACCTCTTGGTGAGGTTTGAAGGCGGCAAGGTCGTTCCATGGGATATCCCTCGGCTCCCAGCCCATGGCCAAGAGTTCAAGTGTTTGGATCATCCGCCACAGAGGGGTGAGGTTGTGGCACTTCGGCAAGTTCTTGTTGACATAAATCGCGACGTTTTCAGTCGTGGGATTTTTGATAACAAGGATGTCAATGTGCGGAACCTCTGGGTGATGGCTGGCGCGGGGAATGATGGGGTTGTCCGCGCAAATGAAGACCGCGTTACGTTCCACATATTGCCACTTCTCCCTTCCGATGCGGTCGGTCATCAGCACTCGGTGCCGGTCTGCCTGCTTGCAGAGTTCCACACCCTGCCAATAGACGCACTGGACGACGAATGAGAGTTCCATATTGGACTTCGTCCTCCGCGCGATACTTTCCGTAACGAGCTTGTCCAGCGTACCCAAGACCCGTTCGTCCTTGAAGTCTTTGGCGTCAGAGCTTTTTTTCCACTCGTCGTAGAAAGCTTGAAGCCCTTTATCCTCCACCTTTTTGGAAAGGTGATTGATAAGACCTTCTTGGACGGCATCTTGAACGAACATGATGATGTTCGGAAGCGCGTGTCGATTGACGGCGCGGGGAAGCGCTCGGATTACCGCAGGAAGTTCCGTAGGCGTTCCGTCTTCCTCCAGACTGCGTTTGATAGTCCGTGTTATTGCTCGCAAGGACGGAGGTTCCTTGATACCAAGAATTTCGGTCATCTTTTCCGTCTTGCTTCTTCTCCGCGCCTTCCCTTGCTCCTCACTTTCGTTTTCCGGCTTCTTCGGGTTACCGAACAAGCCACCTCCAGTGCCAATGACGAGCCGTCGTTGTTGTCTGAAATACTCTTCCCCCTCTTCCTTACTGATGCCTTCAGTGAGTTCCAGCATGGCCGAGCTTGACCCAGGAAACTGTGCTTCGCCCCGTTGTTTTCCTCGGAGACGTCTCACCGCTTCAATATGGTCAAGCCTGAAGTGGCGGGGGAGCAAAATGGTATCCACGTTCCACTGCACTTTTGTCAGTTGGCCGGGGATTCCTTCTGCTTCGGGTTGATTGTTGATGGTTGCTGTTTGTTGACCGGCGGTTGCTCTCTTTGTTTTTTTCATTATCGGACTTCTTTCTATGTGGGTGAGGGGGCTAAAGAAAAAGGCCCCACGTTGTGGTTTCTGCAAGTAGCACATTTTTTAGTTGTAAATGAGCCACCGTTGACTAGTATAGCATATTATTGTACTATAGTCAATAGTTTAAATGACTACCGAGTTAGCACAGAAAACGGAGTTTCCGCGAGACTTTCTGTCATCCTCGCGTATGCGGGGATCCAGAATATGGCTCTATTTCAACAATAAGGCTACAAAAACGTTTATCCACTCATTTTTATATTTTTTATCAGCCGTGTGTTAAACTAATCCCTATGGCAAAACCAGAAGAATTCAGCCCCGGAGATATTGACTTATCTTCCCTTCACACTGACCCCGAGCCGGATGACGTCGTAAAACCCACTCCAGACGTTGTTGCGGCGGCGAAGGTCGCCTCAGCAATCAACCTGCCCCCCTCTCCAGCGGGCGGAAACACACCCGATAATCAAGATAAAAAAACAGGCAGGCAAAAAAAAGGGGTTCCGGCGAGGGTGGCTACACAAACCGGAGCAGGACAGCCTCCGGCAAAACCTACCGCAACACCGCTTCCCGGACCACAGGCACACATTGTCCAACCGGCCGCAGCTCCCACGCTCGCGAAAGCTACCGCAAAAGCAACTTCACAACCTGCTGTTCCTAAAACTGTTGAACGCGCAAAAACGGTTGAACAGCGGACGGAGGCGATTGCCGAATATGTGAAAGGCGTACAGACCGGCAATGATTTGATACAAAAAATACTGAATATGCCGAATGACGCGACCTTGAAAGCGCGAGGCATCGGTTTCAAAAAGCTCTCGGGACTATCCGCTGAAATATACGACAAGGTCATTGATTTTTTCAGAGAATTTGAAGAGCTGAAAAATGCGCCCGCGACAACGGTCGCGATGCTTGATGCTTTCGGCAAGACGTTTATAGCAACCTTAAACAAAGGCGACCTTGCGGGCTTCCAGCCCGCGCTACGCTCCGTCGTCTATCAGGACGTGAAGAACAGGTTGTTCCCGTCCGCTCCCGCAGGGGCTTCCGCTCAAACGCCGAAAGGGCAAATGACTGTTGATGAATTTCTGGGACCCGCTAAACCGGCAGGTGGAGCCTCTGCATCCGGAGCTGCGGAAGTGTCTGGAACGCCGGAAGCATCTTCCCGTGCCGAACGATGGGCAGAATTTCTGCGAAAACATAATCCTCGTACGGCACCGGTAACGGAGACACGAGTTGAAACACCCCTAGCTCCTCCTTCAGCCGGCACTCCTCCCGAGATATCCGAAGCGGCCGAACGAAGGGCGGAATTTCTCCGGAAGGCTAATCCGCGAGAAGAGCAAACAAAAAATACACCCGAGAAGTCCACGACAGCCGCTGAACAAATACCGTTGGCCACATTTGAAGACCTTGCGAGGGTAAACCAAGACACGCTAGAAAAAGCATTAGCCGTCGGGACTCCAAGAGCATGGGGGAGGGCAATGAGCGGTTTTGCGGAGAATCCGAAGCTTCTTTCGTTTGTACAAAACGTCCGGGCATTTTTCGCCGGTGACAAAACTCGCGTAAATGAGTTTGACACGGGCCTTATGTATGTTGAGTCAGACCAGAGTCTAAAGGTACTCCGGAACTTTCTTCTTTCACAGGCACGCCGTGCGCTGGAGCAGGAAACTCATTTAGATACTAAGACCTCGTCGTCTGAATCTGAAGGTAAAAGTGCTACCGTGCCGTTAGTGATTACCCGCGATATGGAGCAACAACTCGCGGATAAAGGTTTGGACAAAGAAGCAAGAAATAAACTTACACCAGCAGAGGCATGGGAGGTTATCAACGGTAAGAAAGAAGGGGTAACTGAGACTCTGGCGAGAAAAGCGGAGAGTCTTTCTACCGCAGATAAAATTGGGCGAGCGTTCATTCACTTTGCCCAATTTGGTCGTTTTGATGAGGAGGAATTTCTCCAAGACCTCAAAGCTTCTGGTATTCCAAACGCACAAGTTCGCTCGGTGTTTCGGCCAACAGGGGCCCAAGAGTTATATTTTTCAGAAACCAGAGAAGGAAGCGCTTTGAAATGTTTTCTGGTTACGGTTGGAGGGGAGAATTATTTGGTGCCTACTCCGGCAAACAAGGAAAAATTTGAAACCATTCAAGGATTTGAAATTGGCGCTGACGCTTCTCCCGCTACTCTTGAGCAGTTCACTCCTGCGGAAGTTGTTCAAAATGGGACACGATGGGAGATAAAAGACAAAGGGCGGATGAACAAACCTCCGGCGGAAAGAGGTGAACAACTTTCTATTGAAGAAACGCTGGCGAAAAAAGCGGAAAGCTTAGCTCAAGCGGAAAAAATCGGGGAGGTGTTCGTGCGGTTCTGTCGTACACAAACTAAGGAGTTCCCGATAAGCTCTTTTTTGAAAATGCTTGTTGAGACAATTCCCGGCGCTACCGTTGCAGAAGTGTATCGCTCTTCTGGCGCACAAACCGGTGATATTTACTTCACTAGGACAAGAGAAGCGAGCCCACAGCGTTATTGGCTTGTAACCATCGGAGCGCGGAAGTTCATTTTGCCTAAGCCGGTTAAACCGGAAAGTTTCGATGACGGGAATAATCCAAAAGGTTTTTCTAAAGACGACAAAAAAGGGGAAGAAGACTACGAAGGAAAGGTAAGTCCAAATTCACTTACCAAATTTCTGCCGGCTGAAGTTAGCGAGAGCGGGAAACGGATTGAAATAAGAACACAAGGTTGGTTCAATGAACCGACTAAACAGGAGTAAGTAACCCCTCACACTCGTCTGTATCTCCCCTAACAAGGGGAGCACTCGCCTCTTTGGCGAGGAGGGGTGAGGAGTAATACTTGCCAAATTATGTATAGTATGTTATCATTAGAAGCATTACACATTACCCCCCATTCTATGACAGCCCCCAATCCAGACCTTATGGAAACTCCGCCGGAAGCGACTCCGGCAACTCCGGCCGCACCGAAACTTTCCGTCACCGACATGCTTGACCGGGAGGGTTTTGCCAGCTGGCGGGAAACCATTCCATCCGCGAGAAGCATTCCGCTCCACGAAGACTACCGCGACAAAATCGCGGCGCAATTTGAGGCGTTTGAGGCAAGTCAAGTAGTCAGCGATGGTCTCCGCGATGTATGCGACGAGAAGCTTACCGGCGACGACAAGGAGAGTGGTATCGTGAGCCGGATTTCCGAAGAAGAATTTCAAAAAATGCAGGAAAATATCGCGCGTAGAACCCTCTCTAATCCCGGCTACGCGGCGGAGCTCAAGAGAGACCTTGAGGCAATTCAGACGAATCCTGCGGCGATAGCCACGAACGAGCAAGAGCTTATCGCGTTACAGCAAAAAGCCGTTGGTGCGGCGGACCTTGCCGAGAAGCTTAAGAAAGCGCATGAGAAATCGGGCGAGGTTGTGGACTTAATACGGAAGGGGAATAGTGTGCCGACACTTCGCTGGCATGAAAGAGTCCAATACGCTCTTAAGTACAATACCGACTTTGACACGGAAATCGGGAAGCTTGCGGGGAAAACGGACAAGAGCAGTCTTGACAAGAAAGCGAAGCTGGAAAAATTCAGAGACGTGAAAAAGGCCGAAGAAGAACTACTAAAACTTCGGGGCGCTTTTAAGACGAAATATGACCTACCGTTTGACGTAGACTGGAATACCCAACTTGAAGAATTGGGGCGGGAAATCGCGGAACTCACGCCGAAGGTTGCGGAAGCTGGGACGGTGGAGGCTAAGCTCGCGACGCTGAAAGCGGAAACAGAACGGCTCAAGCAAGATATTCAGACAAAGCGTCAAAAGGTGTTTGATTCCATCCCGAACTCCGCGGAAATTCGCGTCCGAGCGGCGGGGGAAATTCACACGCAGCTTAAGGAAGCCCTCACCTCCACAGACTTGGATGCTCTGGACCTCGCGGTGGAGAGGGTGTCTCACTTTGAAGAACTCGCGAAGACAGGTGTAACAAGCAACTATCTCAACGGCCTTTTCCCTAAAGGGATGTCTTTGGAAACATATAAGACGGACTTGACAGCACAAGTCAAGGGTGTTGTCGCCGAGATGGTTCGTGATACGCTTGACGGAATGTATCCGGGAGAACTCTACGGCGCGTTCAGGAGGGACTTAGACGAGCTCATTACACGCGGCACGAAGAAACTCGGCTTTGACAGCGAAGCCAAAAGTCGCGAATTCTTTCTCGTCACGCTTGAACACTTGAAAGACGACGCCGCCCAAACGCCCGGAACAGGCAAAGCGAGCAATCTTGAATGTCTTATTTTGCAACTTCGGCGCGGTAAAAGAGCGTAATATGGTATCCTATTAGTTCATCACCTACGCACACCCCTCCCGCGCTATACGCGCGTGTGCTCCCCTTATGAGGGGAGAATTAAGAAAAGTACGTACATCCTATAGTTATTTATTTTTATGAAAGAATTTCTCGCGCAATTTGAAGCGCTTCTCAAAGCCGACAAATTTGAAGAGGCAAAACAGCTCCTTTCTACGTTTGGAAGTCTGGAATCCACGCCGGAAGAAAGCGCGGAAGCCAAGCTTTTTATTACGCATTTATATATCAAGCTCACCAATGCGGTTGATGGGGCGTACCTTAGGGAGCTAGAGGACGCGATGCAGAAATTAAAGATTTTGGACGCCAAAGAAAAAGAAATAGACGAGAAAGCAAAGCTTATGCAAGCTCGGATTAGCCTTGCGCAGTAGACGCGGCATTTTTGGCGCGATACTTTTTCTTAATTCTCCCTTACTAAAGGGAGCACTGCATTCTTATGCAGGAGGGATGTCGGCATATTTTAGTTCAGGACAACAACCCCAGTCTACGACTACTCTGCCGCCCTCGCTGACTCGGGGCACCCCTAGTCTACGACTATTTCACTTTCCTAAGGGGGATACATCCTCCGGCCTGTCGGCCACCTCCTTTTCCGACGGAGGCGGATCCGCCCTTTGGCGGAAGAAAGGAGGAATGAAGAACTACCACCCCTTTATCCCCTCCTTGGAAAGGAGGGATGGGGGAGGGGGAAGACGCGACATCCTTGTCGTTTCTTTGTGGTAGTATTATGGGTACCTATTTCCCACGAATCATATGCCCGAAGGCCTCGCCACAATAGAAAAGCGTTTTTCCACCCCCGAAGAGGAGCTTACCTTTTTGCGCGGGGAAGTATTGCGGAAAGAAAAAGCGCTTGCCGAAAACGGGATGGCACCCGAGCGTGGGGAGGTTATCAAGGAGACCGTATCGGCGTACGCGACCCTGCCGGTACAGGACGCCGTCGCGCCACATATGGAGCTTCCGAAGGCACAGCAGGAAGCTATCGTGCTGGACCTCTCTCCCGAGCCGCACGACAAGCAGATTGAGGCGCTTGTCGGCATTCTGCAGGAAAAGGGCGTGCGCACCGCCTTTGACGTGGTGGAAAAGATGGATAACGTGCACATCTACGATGATTTACATAGGTTCATTGTGCAGTACATTGAGGCCGGTCTTCCCGTGAAAGACCTTCCCGAAAGGAGTCCTCTCTGGCGCCCACTTCATATGGCGCTCTTTGAAATCTCCCTTCCCGAGACGACCAAGGAAGAAGCGGAGAAGGAGCTGAAAGTCCTTATCGCGGGGATGGAGCAGTTCTACCAAGGTATGCTCGGCGTGGCGGAGCGTGGAAACGAAGATGTGTTTTTTAGCGTGGAAATAGCGAACGCGAATGGGAGCGACGAAACCATTTTCTACGTCTCGGTTCCCACCGCGAAGAAAGGCCTTTTTGAGAAACAGGCGAAATCGCTGTTCCATAACGCAAAAATCCGCGAGGTAAAAGATGATTACAATATTTTCAATGAAAAAGGTATTTCGCTCGGTTCTATCGCGGAACTGACGAAGCATCCCATCTTCCCACTCAAACTTTACGATGAATTTCAGGTAGACCCGCTGTCCGTTCTCCTGCACGGCTTTTCAAGAATAGACCGAGAGGGAGAGGGCGCGGCGATTCAAGTGCTGCTGCGGCCGCCCCAGCATTCCTATAACGAGCGCTACGAATACGCACTCCGGCAGATTCAGAAGGGTATTCCGGTACGCAAGGCGATTGATATTCCTTTTACGTTCGCCGGACATTTCTTCAGGGGCATCAAAGATATATTTTCCAACGAGGAAGAAAAACTGCGGAAGAGGCAGAAAGAAGATAAACAAGGCCCCAAGGTGGACGAACTCGCGGTGGAGGAAATAAAGAAGAAAGTTTCCTCACCGGCGCTTGAATGCGTTATCCGTATCGTGAGCTCGGCGGGTACGCGCGAGGCGGCGGCGGAAATCATCGCGGACCTTGAATCGGCATTTAACCAATTCAAGAGCGGGACGGGGAACGAACTCCGGTTCAAGCGCCTTGAGAAAGCGGCACTCGGGAAACTCCTGCGGAGTTTTAGCCTGCGCCAGTTTGACGAAAGCGCCCTGCTCCAGCTGAATGTCAAAGAAATCACCACGATGGTGCATTTCCCGTCCACGAAACTCCGCTCCGCGCCGGCTCTCAAACAAGCGAAAGCGGGGACCGCGCCTGCCCCTATCGGCCTGCCCGCGTCCGGACTCCTTCTTGGGGTCAACCGAGTGCGAGGGTCCGATACGAATATCTATATGACGCCGGACGACCGACTTCGCCATTTCTATACCATCGGTCAGACCGGTACCGGTAAGACTACCTTCCTCAAGAATATGATTGCGCAGGATATCCTGGCGGGGGAAGGGCTCTGTTTTATTGACCCGCACGGCGTGGACATCTTAGACGTGCTCGCGATGATTCCTCCCGAGCGGTATGAAGACCTGATTTACTTTGACCCCTCCAATACGTCGCGTCCAATGGGGCTTAATATGCTTGAGTATGACACGCGGTTCCCCGAACAGAAGACGTTCGTCGTGAACGAAATGCTCTCCATTTTTGACAAGCTGTTTGATATGAAGACCTCCGGAGGGCCGATGTTTGAACAATATTTCCGGAACGCCGTACTACTCACGATTGAAGACCCGACAAGCGGTTCCACGCTCCTTGATGTGTCGCGCGTCCTCGCGAGTAAGGAGTTCCGTATGCTCAAACTCTCTCGTTGTCAGAATCCCGTGGTGACCCAGTTTTGGACGGAGGTTGCCGAAAAGGCGGGGGGCGAAGCATCGCTTGCGAACATCGTGCCGTACATTGTTTCCAAGTTTGACAACTTCCTCTCCAACGAAATTATGCGCCCGATTATCGCGCAGGAACGTTCCACGTTCAATTTCCGCGAGATTATGGATACGAAGAAGATTCTGCTCGTGAACCTCGCCAAAGGGCGCCTCGGCGACCTTAACGCGAACCTTATCGGTCTTATCCTTGTCGGCAAGCTCCTCATGGCGGCGCTTTCCCGCGTGGATTCATTCGGTAAGGATATGCCCCCGTTCTACCTCTACATTGATGAGTTCCAAAACGTCACGACGCCGTCCATTTCCTCCATTCTCTCCGAAGCGCGTAAATACAAGCTCGCGCTTATCATCGCGCACCAGTTCATCAAACAGCTAGATGAGAAAATCAAAGATTCCGTATTCGGCAACGTCGGCTCTCTCGCGATGTTCCGCGTCGGCGCGGAAGACGCCGAATTTTTGGCGAAGCAGTTGGAACCGGTCTTCACCGAGCAGGACCTCATCAATCTGGACAACCGCAACGCCTATATGAAGCTCCTTGTTGGTGGCAAGCCGGTGAAGCCGTTCTCGCTTGAAACGCTCCCGCCCGGGAAAGGAAATCGGGACAACATTGAGAAGCTGAAGGAACTCTCATTCCTCAAATTCGGCCGTGCGAAGGAGGAGGTGGACGCGGAGATTATGGCGAAGTACAAGAAATAGGAGCTTATAGCTGATAGCTTTTAGCTTATATAGGAAGAAAAGAGAAAGAATCCTTAGTCTACGATAGTCTACGACTACAGGCTTACTCCGCTACTGCTCCCGCTTGTTTTTTGTTCGTTTGAACATTATGATGATGGCATGATTGATGAGGAACAAAGGAGGCAGATTGGGGAAATAGCGAAGAAACACAAGCTTTCGCTCGTGGTGCTGTTCGGCTCACAGGCGACAGGGCGTGTCCACACAAAGAGCGATATTGATATTGCAGTGCTTTCTCTAAAAGCCGAGAGTCTTTCCAAGGCCGCCGAAGACATTGGTGATGTGTTCAAAAGAAATGATGTAGAAGTTGCCGACCTATCCGTACCGTCGCCGTATTTATGGCATGCGGTGGCAAAGGAAGGTGTGTTATTGTTTGAAGCAAGTGAAGGATTATTTTCAAACTGGAAGCTTCGCGCTATGAATCTTTGGTATGACACTGTTCCGCTCCGCGCGAGGCAAAAAGCGGCGCTTCGTTCGTGGGCGAACGCGCAATAGCACTACCATGCCAGAATCATTCTCAAAAAAGATAACGCTCATTCAGGACTATCTTCGCCAACTCGGGGAGTATCTGGCCGAATGCACAGAAGGCACACGGCCTCCCGACTCCACAGTTTTCTCGATAGAACGACTCTTTCAGCTTGTGGTGGATGAGGCGGTGGATGTGAATGCACTCATCCTTGAAAGGGAGAAGCGTCCTCTCCCTGACACTAATCAGGCGACGTTTGAAGCACTCGCGGATGCCGGAATAATTTCTCGAGATCTTCACGCGCGTATAGCAGGCTCGGTGGGTCTCCGGAATCGGCTGGTGCATCGGTATGAAACCGTACAGCGAAGTGTACTCCTGCGTGAAGTCCCCACATATACGGCGGCGTATACTGACTATCTCGCGATTGTCATCAAGAAGTACCTATCGTGATTCGGCCGCGACAAGGAGGGGGTGGACGCGGAGATTATGGCGAAGTACAAGAAATAGCAGAGAGCTTATAGCTGATAGCTTTTAGCTTATATAGGAAGAAAAGAGAAAGAATCCTTAGTCTACGATAGTCTACGACTACAGGCTTACTCCGCTACTGCTCAGAAGAGACGACTAGACCCAGCGAAGTAATTACCGAAAAGGATTCAGTATACCGATATTTGCCGGACGGGAGGACTCAGCGATTCAAGACGGTAACCGGAAAACTGGACGAACCGCAAGATACTCTGACTTTTCTTCCACCCTACGACTCTGTGAAGGAACAGGCGTCGAGATTTTATCCTGCCGTTTTTGCAGGCATAGAAACTGCTGTTGAATATGACCAGCTACTGCTCAGTTATGCGCAACTTAATGGACGCACCATACGAGTTATTGACGAAGCCGGAAAAGAGCTAGCAACCGCCGCCGACGTGGAGGCGGCACCAAAGGTTTTTTTGGCTTTCATTGACAAGGAAAAACCAAAAAACAATTTCACGCTCCCCGTCTCCAAGGAACCTAAAATTGGTTACCAGACATTCGATACTCGGGTATTTAATGGAAAAGATGGCGAGAAGCTTCGGGAACGGCATATCGGGAATAAAGTAAAGGAGATTAGATATGTGTCTCCTTGAAAACGCATCAATTGGCTTTTTGACCCGTTTTTGTTAGGATAAAAATATGAAATACATCATCGCCATCAAAAAGACAAAATACGGTTATGACACGCACGTTCCTGCTCTGCCCGGGTGTCATAGCCAAGGAAACACCGAGCGCGAGGCGATTGCGAATACTCGTGACGCGGTTTTGACGTATCTTGATATGGAATAAATGTTCTAAAAATGTACAACAAGAACGTGAACGAAATAACGAACATTAGCGCGCACTCAAAAAGCTTTGATTTTCTTACGGAAGAACCCGAATTGTATTTCGTTGCGGATTTGAAGAAGACAGAACTTACACACACCCCTCCACTCGAAGACTCGTGGCTCCCCTTATTAGGGGAGATGAGGAGATTAAGAAAAAGATGAGCAAGTTCTAGGAGAAATATCCGCTATCAGATTAGTTGGCTTTTGGGCGCATTTTTGTTAGGATAGCCACATTCTTTTCTTATTCGTATTTCGTTTTGATTCGTAATTCGTCCCCCTTCGCTAAAGCTTCGGCGGGACAAGCATTATGGCAACACCACATCCCAAAACAGAACGCACGCTCGTTGTGATTAAGCCTGACGGACTCCAGCGGACACTCGTCGGAGAGATTATTCAGCGCTATGAACGGCTGGGGCTCAAGCTTGTCGGGATGAAGCTTCTTGTGCCGACGGCATCTCACGTGAAGGCTCATTACAACCTTGACCCGAACTGGAAGCGGATTGTGGGGGAGAAATCCATTGAAGCGTACCAGAAGAAGGGGCTAAAGGCTCCGTATACTGACCCGCTCAAAGTCGGAGATATGGTTATTGAGGCGCTTCAAAAATATCTCACCAGCGGTCCCGTCATCGCGATGGTCTGGCAGGGCGCCCATGCCGTCAAGATTGTGCGGAAGGTAACAGGAGGAACCGAACCTCTTACGTCCGATGTCGGCACCATTCGCGGGGACTTTGTGATGGATTCCTACCAGATGGCGGACATTGATGGCAGGGCGGTCCGGAACCTCATTCACGCGTCCGGCTCGGTGGAGGAAGCAAACAACGAAATCAAACACTGGTTCAAGAAAGACGAGCTTGTCGGCTATCGCTTGATTGCCGAGCAAATTTTGTATGACGTGAATTTAGACGGGCTTCTGGAATAAGTACTAATGAGATGGTTACTAATCCTACCAATGCTTACGAATCAGATTAGTAGGCATTAGTAGGATTCGTTCATTCGCAGATTGGTACTTACTCTAAGGTTGTCAAGTTTTTCTCCGCTACTTATCCACAGCATTTTGTCCGCGCCGATTTTCGTGTGCCATAAGCGTTTCTGTCTTGGTAGAATCAGCGTTCATCCGCGTATCCATCCGCGCACATCTGCGGCTTTGTCCACTTTTTATGCACAGGATATCAACTTCACGAAAACCGTTTTGTGTGGTTACCCGTATACTGTCGGAAGGTTCACTGATAAACAAGCCTTGTTAATAACAACGTGCACTGATTAAGCCATCCTTCGGGGTGGCATACGGTCACAAATAATTACATTTTATGCGCTTGTGCTTTATCAGGAACGGTGAGTGAAGCCGTCCGCCAGCCCCATGTGGGTGGCGGATTGGCCGTAAAAAAAGCTTTTAGCTGATAGCTTCTAGCTTTTAGGAAATGCAAAACTAGAAGCTAAAACCTAACAGCTGGCAGCTTGTCTCTAGATGTATACGAATCAGGCTCTGATACCCTTTTAATTTTCTTGCCGGTGAAGAGGCTGCGGCTTTCGCACGCGAGAGAGAAAAGAGAGAGCAGGAGAAGGTTTGGTTCGTAGACATCCGGAGAGAAGATTAAAGATTTCGGATTAAAGATTTAAGTAAGAGATAAGGCCGCAGAATGGTAGGACCAGTTTGGTTTGTCTGACAACTTGAATCTTTAATCTTTAATCTGTACAATTAGTACTGGTTACTTGAGATGTTACCTCTATAACAATTTTTTAGGGAGTTCGAATCATTGCGCGCTGTCGAGCCCTTCTAGGATTCGCTTACGCGTAATTGAGAACACCCACCTGGATTCGTTCTAGGGAACATCCGAGTAACCAACAAAAAACTCCCAGGGCGGAGTTTTTTGTTGGAATCCTTAATCTTTTATCTTTAATCCTTTACGCAAGAAGAAAATGCTGTTTTGTTAAGGATGAAGGATTAAGGATTTCCTGTTAAACTGGTATCTATGTCCCGCAATTCGCTTTTATACATCCTTGCCGGCCTCGTTGTCTTGGTTGCCGCGCTTCATGGAAGCGCGATGGCGTTTTCGCTCTACTGGCATCTCTCGTGGTTTGATATTCTCCCGCATACGTTTGGGGGGGTATTCGTATCGCTGCTCTCGGTATGGCTGTGGTACTTCTCCGGCTATCTGGGGAAGCACTCACTACCTCGGCCCGCTCTTTTATTTTGGGTAGCCATACTCTCCGCTCTCGTTATCGGTATTGGTTGGGAAGTCTTTGAGCGAGCACTCGGACATACGTGGAGTCCTGAAGGGTATTGGCTTGATACCTACGGTGACATTATCTCGGACACGGTCGGGGGAATCGTTACCGGATTGTTTGTGGTACGCGCGTCCAGACGCACGTCATCTCATTAATCATATATGCGCGCCACTCTTTCATTCTTTGGCGGGGTTGGGAGCGTTACCGGTTCCAATTTTATGTTGAAGGGGGAGCGGACAACCCTGCTTGTTGATTGCGGTCTCATACAAGGGGAAAAATTCGCCCACGACCTCAACCGTGAACCGTTTGCCTATGACCCCGCTTCTGTAGATTTCTTGCTTATCACCCACGCGCATATTGACCACGTGGGACGTATTCCAAAACTGGTACGTGATGGATTCAAAGGAAAGATTCTAAGCACGCCGGAAACGCTGGACCTCTCGCGCCTCATGCTTCCCGACGCCTTTTCCGTGCTCCGTATGGAAACGCCGGAAGATGCTGAACTGCTCTATGACGAGCAAGATATTGAGAAAGCATTTTCACTCTGGGAAACCGTTCCGTATCACACAAAAAGAGAAGTGGGGGAGTTTGAGATCTTCCTGAAAGACTCGGGGCACATTTTAGGCTCCGCTATGTACGAAATCTCCCTTACTAAAGGGAGCACTGCCGTCTCCGGCAGGAGGGTTGTATCTCCCTTACTAAAGGGAGTCCCTCATTCTGATGAGGGGAGGGTTGTGACAATCCCCTCCCTCGCCGACTCGGGCACCCCCTTTACAGAACAACCCCCCAAGGCGGCCCCCTTTTCTAAGGGGGATGGGGATAGGAAGATTGTCTTTACCGGCGACCTTGGCAATTATCCAACCCCGCTTCTGAAGTCCGCGGAAGATATCACCGACGCCACGTACCTCGTGATGGAAAGCGTCTACGGTGACCGCAATCATGAAGGTGGGGGGCAGCGGAAAGACCGGTTGAAAGAAGTTATACGGGACACCATACAAAGAAAAGGAGTGCTACTCATCCCGTGTTTTTCTCTGGAAAAGACGCAGGTACTGCTCTCCGAAATGGATGAACTCTTTGAGGACAAAAAGCTTTTTGATGTCCCCGTCTTTCTTGACTCACCGCTTGCGATACGAGTAACCGACGTGTATCGGCGATATGCGGACACGCTCAATCCGGAAGCGCAAAAGAGGCTTCAGGGAGGAGACGACATCTTTTCATTCAAGAATCTCCGTCTTACGATGGACCGGCGTGCCGCTTCGGAAATAGAGCGGGAACGAAGTCCAAAAATCATTATCGCCGGTTCCGGTATGTCGGCGGGTGGGCGTATCCTGGAACACGAAAGGCGTTATCTCGGCGACCCGAACAATACGATCCTCTTTATCGGCTATCAGGCCATTGGAGGTCTTGGCCGCCAGATTCAGGAGGGCGTGAAGCACCTCCATATTGAACATGAGGACGTAACGGTACGCGCCCGTATTGAAACCATTACCGGCTACTCGTCGCATATGGACGGCGAGCATCTTCTTGAGTTTGCGGAGAAAGGCGAAGGTTCAACCGAGAAGATTTTTGTCGTCATGGGAGAACCCCGTTCCGCACTCTTTCTCGCCCAGCGTATCAAGGACTATCACGGTATTGATACTTACGTGCCGGTGGCGGGGGAGAGTGTGGAGATTGAACTCTAAGAAGCTTTTAGGAAAAACATAAGATCTGTCATTCCACTGAAAAGTGGAATCCAGTCTTTGTTTTGGACGTTGGGGGAATCGTGGTATAGTATCAGTTATGACTACAGCGCTCAAAAATCAGATACGAGTACTAGCTCGAAACAGTGTCCGAAAGGCGATTGAAGCCGAATTTTCCGGTATTCGCGCCTCGCTTCTTCCCGCTGTCTCAAAAAGAGAGCAAAAGAATATTGAAAGACTCTACAAAAAGCCCTCTCGGCGCTCCGTAAGAACGTTGCGGATTTCTTTGTAACGTATGGAATGGACGATTTCGCTATCACGGCAGGCAGAGAAGTTTCTGGCGCGAAATCATCTTCCCGATACGTTTGTTACGGAACAGATTTCAAAAGCAATTTTGAAGTTTTCAGGTGAGACTATCGCTTTGGATTTGCGCCGGATGACCGGTATATGGTCGGGACATTTTCGAATTCGTACCGGCAAGATACGAATCATTTTTTCCATTGATTTTTACGAAAAGAAAGTTCTGGTTGAGGTGGTTGATTTTCGGGGGAGTGCGTATACATAAAAAAAAGAGGCTCGCAGACCGAAACACCGAAGTTTCGAATCCGCGAGTCCCCACAATTATCCCGACCTATTCTAGACCCCCATAACTTCCAGTGTCCCCATTCCGTTCCCCCTCCATGAATCATCATTGAGGGGGAGAAAAAAGTACCCCTCCCCCGGCTTCGGGCTGATATCTTTCGCGGAGATGACGGGTCCAACCGGAATCCCCCCCCTCGGCCCTTTTGAATTGGACGGTTCCAATTCGCTGAAGCACATACTTCAGCGACGAGTCGCCAAAATCGAAGTGATTTGGTGTGCTACCGACCAGGAAACCTAATTTCATATTTCTAATTTCTGAAACTGACTACCCCTATCGTCCCTGCGGCAGATTTTCCGCAGTAAGCTGATGCTCGTCACTCGTACGAGCAGCAGACAACGCCGAAGCGCACTTTCAGACAACACGGGCAAAATTCCCAAAAGACGAAGTTGTATCGCCTCCTGTGAATCCGCCGGCAGAATTGCAAGCGGAATGCTGGCACCGAACATGTTCAGAGCCACAATTCCGCCTGCAAGATTTGGGTAGAAAGGGAAGGAATAAGGCTGTTTCAAAGGTCCATTTAGCTCCTTATAGTGTAGCATATTATATGGCTATAGTCAAGCATTTGAGCTGAAAAGCCTTGTTTTTAGGGATAATCAAGGGAGAAACACCACCACCCCGGCCTTCGGCCACCCCTCCTCATCTGAGGAGGGGAGGAAATCCCTCCACGCGAAGACGCGGTGCTCCCTTTAAGAAAGGGAGAATTAAGACAAGAAAAAAGCCCCGTCTCTGGGGCTCTTTTTCATACATCATATATCTTGAATCCTAAATCATTCTTTATTTGACCTGCGCAACGACTCGCTCAAATGTCTTCGGTTCGTCCTTGGCGAGCGTGGCGAGAATCTTACGGTCCAGCTTGATGTTCTTCAGTTTTAGCGCGTGGATGAGTTTGCTGTACGAGATGCCGAGCGGTCGAGAGGCGGCATTGATGCGAATGTTCCAGAGCGCGCGGAAATCACCTTTCTTGTCCTTGCGGTGGTTAAACGAATACTTGCCCGCATGCACGTATGCCTCCCATGCGATGCTCTCTTTCTTGGAGCGGCCATGACGATAACCCTTGGTCTTTTTGAGAAGACTTTTGCGGAACTTAAGTGCGTTTACGGCTTTTTTGACTCGGGGCATAGCAATACGAACTTACGAAATAAACTACGAAATACGAAAATAATAATCTGAACGCTCAAACTGGGTGTTTCGTATTTCGTACCCAGTTCGTACGTTCGTATTATGGGAGAAATCTGGCAATATCGCCTTTCTTCATATGCAGTGCGACCATACGTTTTCGGCCGAGCTGAGCGCGTCTTCGCGCTTTGGCGTTGAAATGGTTCTGCCCTTTGCCACGCATCATAAGCTTACCGTTCTTGGTAACTTTGAGGCGTTTGGTGAATGATTTGTTGGTCTTCATATGAATATAATGCGAATGCTGCTAATCCCGAATGCGAATGCTGCGAATTTAAGACGTTCTTATTTGCGGTATTTGCATTATGGACATTATGCTTTCTCAATGATGATGGTGAGTCCTTTCATCCCTTTCTTTACGGGGTCGGCGACTTTGTATTCTACTGGTACCAATTTCAGAATGCGCTGCAACCGTTCCTGTAAAAATTTGAACTCCATATACTTCGCGCGGCCGATGAGGAAGAGGTCTATTTTGACTCGGTTTCCTTCGGAAAGCCATTCGCCAACACGCTTCGCTTTGAGCTCCAAATCGTGCTCACCCGTGCCGATTTTTACCTGTATATTCTTGACCTCTACCGTGTGCACCTTGGCCCTTGCCACTTTCTGTTTCTTGTTTTCAGCGTACTGAAACTTACCATAATCCATGATTTTTGCAACTGGAGGGACGGCATTCGGGGAAATCTCAATCAAATCAAGGCCGACTTCCGTGGCCTTAGTAAGCGCTTCTTGCAGGGTAACGACCCCCACGTTCTCACCCTCGGGTCCGATGACCCGAAGCTGTGGCGCTCGTATTTGATGATTGATTCTGATTCGTGGGGTGCTCAAGGTCGGAAATGATTAGGTATGGCCATATTTTAGCACTCTATGGAGGAAAAGTACACTCTTTCCTGTATGTACCTTGAATGTTCACCGGTAGGGCTATCAATCCATCAGAAACACATCCTCAATCGTATGCTGTTTGAGTGCTTTGGTAATGCGATAGGCGAGTAAGAGGGAAGGGTTGTACCGTCCCTGCTCAAGCGAGATGATGGTCTGGCGGGTCACCTCCACTTTGGCCGCCAGCGCCTCCTGCGTTATGCCAAGTCTTTTCCGGTATTCGGCGATTTTGGTTTTCATAAGTAGATACGCTTAGCGAATAGCGCATGCGAATGGGGGACACCCTGCGCTTAATCTTTTTTATCCAGATAATAATTGGTCGCGGCCTTCGCGATAAGTCCTGCAACAATGGCGATAATGATGACGGGGTCAATGGTCGCGGTTCCGGTTTGCGCGATGCTGACTGCCGTCTGATACCCGATACCTACGGCAAGTACCGTGATGATGACCCAAAGGGCGTTCCGCTCCGCCAGTGCTTCATGCAAGGTTTCGCGCTCGTCCTTTTTCATACGGAACATAATATCTACGGTATCCAAGATAAGCACCGCCGCGACGACTCCCAGTGCGAGCATCCGCGACTTCTCGTCCGTGAACATAAACTGGGTCGCGAATATCACAGCGACAAACACCGCGAGATATACCCATCCCTCTTTCGTGGCAGGGCAGAGACCCCAGCCGCCCCACTTCCTTCTCGTAAACCATTCTGGTTTTCCTAGCATCTTATTTTTAGTTAGCTGCTAATGTAAGATATAGTATACGTAAGAAATATATTACATCAAGAGGTGGGTGTGGATAACTCCGCATGTAGCTTTTGACATGGTAAGTTGTTGACTTAATCTTTACCTAAGATACCATTGCGTCCATGGATGAGATGCAAAAAGTAGAAAATGCAAGGGACACGCGAGATATGTTGCATAAGAACGCGCTTTTTGCAGAGGAACGTTCTGGGGAAGCTGCAAGTGAATTTACGCGGCTGGAAGTCCAGATTGCAACTTTCCTGTTTACTTTTTCTTCATTGTTTCTCGGTTCTTTTATAAAAGGATTGTCCTCGTTTTCCCACGCAGAGGTGTCGGCTATGAAGTGGGCATTTGCCTGCATGTTGTTTTTCTTAATAGTTTCTCTTGTACTGGGATTAGTTCATTTAAAAAGGAAAGAAAGATTTTGGGATGAGATGATACATCAACGTATAAGGCGGTGGGAGAAATGGAATGATGCTTCCAGGAAAAGAGCTACTTTTGAAGAGGCGGAAGCATTTCATGAAGGAGCAGCAAAAGGCAGTGTTTCTGGTGCTTCTCCGATGGTTTTTACTCCAAATTGGACTTGGATATTACAGACTATCTTTTTAGGACTAGGAATAGTATTAATTTTTGCAATTTCTCTGATATTCCTTTTTCAGGGCGGTACTGATATAATTAGTGTATTACCAGAATAACAAAAAATATATGCGTAAATTTATTAAAACTGAAGGAACAAACGGAAATTATTGACGTTCCAAAGAGACCTCACGTGAGGTCTCTTTTTTATACTAGACTGTAACAAATAAACTGGAAACAATTCCTCTCTATCTTGAGGTCGCAAAAACATACCTAGCAAAGCCGCAAACCTATTACCACGTCAAGGGATAAGCGAGGGTAACCCAGACCGGAAATCGTCTCTGGGATTTTTCGCACAACAAAACACCCCCGCCTTGCGGCGGGGGTGTTTTGTTTAGCGAGTTAGGCTCGCTGTACATTGACTGCGTTGAGGCCTTTCGGAGACTCTTCAGTCTCGAAAGAAACCTTATCTCCTTCCTGGAGATCGCTGAATTGTATACCTACGAGGGCCTTGCTGTGAAAGAAGAGATCTTTCTGGAGGCCTTCGCCGGTGATAAATCCAAAACCTTTGTCAGTCAATTTCTTGATTGTTCCTGTCATTGTTTTGCTTGAGTGATAAATACAAAACTTCGTTGTGAATCGACTTGTTCCTAACTCGCTTTGTGTCCGAAGATACTAGCATATATGGGGTTTGGTGTCAATGTATCACGCAATATGCCGATTAGTGAGGAGAAAAAAGCGAAAATTTGCTACTATGTCCGCATGCTTCTCAATAACGCAAAAGCACACTTTAATTATGAATTTTTGGACAAGCTCACTGCCGGTGTTGAGCTTCTTGGGCTTGAAGTGAAGTCGCTCCGCGAGAAGCTTGGGTCGCTTGAAGGCAGCTATGTCATAGTACGGGGAAATGAAGCGTTTATGATGAATTCGTATATTCCCGCCTACCAGCCGAAAAATGCGCCAAGAGGCTACGACGAACGCCGTAATCGTAAACTGCTCCTCACGAAAAAAGAGCTTCATGACCTCTCCGCGGCCGAAGCGAAAAAAGGGTTGACAATCGTGCCAATTTCGGTGTATAATAAAGGACGAAAAATCAAGGTGGAAATCGCCATCGCGCGTGGTAAGAAGAAGTTTGATAAGCGCGAAACGATTAAGAAACGCGAGACGGAACGGGATATCCGCCGCGAACTGAAAGGACATTGAAAACAACTGTCATTCGTCTTTAGTACAGGCTTTAGAGTACATAATCCATAGTACATAGTTCATGTATTAAAGGGGGATGACAGGCATAGACATATGGTCTACTTCTTTCTGCGCATTGTGGAACTCCGGTACTTCCTTAAACTGCCGGAAAAATTAAGTGCAAAAACCTTAATTTCAAAAGCCAAGTCCATCGTCTCGCCGTATTTCGGCGAACGTGAGCTCGCTTTCGCTTACGCTTCGGCGTAAGCGACGCTTATCTTCCCGACGTCCGATAGGGATACGTAAGTGTTATATATTCGGAATCGAGCATGACCACTTCTCGGGTCACGCTTTAACCTAAGAGAATCGGTACCAAGACATTCTGTTACTCTTATAGTCTTGGCGCTTAACGTCCCGCGAGGGACAAAGAGTAACTAGACAATGTAGAACCGGAAAAAAGAATCATGTGCACCCGAGTTCAATTCTCGGCTTCTCCATAGTAAAACAAAAACGCTCGAAAGAGCGTTTTTGTTTTACTATTTTCAACTATCCAAAATCCTAAAACTGCGCTAGAATCCACCTGCAATGACTCCCCTTAAAGACAATATGAAAGAAGTAAAGGAAAGAGGGAAAAAGGCCCTCAAATCCCTTTCGCCAAAGGGTGATAGCCCGAAAAATACTCCGCCGGTTCGGCCGGGGCGGGAGCTCCTCAATAACGCGATGAGCGTGTTGTTCATTTTCCTCGTGCTTATGATGCTCTACTCGTTCATCGCCGAACGGAAGACTCCGGCTTCCAGCGTTCCCATTTCCGAAGTCGCGGCCGATGTGGCACGTGGCGATGTGTCGGAAATCAAAATAGCAGGTGAGGTTCTCACGGTTGTCTATGCGAAAGGAAGTATTGAAAAGAAGTCACAAAAAGAACCCGGCGTAGGACTTTCCGAAACCTTGAAAAATTATGGCGTCCCAACCGATAAACTACAGGCGGTCAAAATCTCGGTGGAGAAGGAAGGTGGGTTTATGTTCTGGTTCCTCAATCTCGCGCCGTTTATCATCCCGATACTCTTTATAGCTGTTTTCATCTGGTTTTTGACTCGCCAAGTAAAAGGAGCGGGTATGCAGGCGTTTACGTTCGGACAATCAAAGCCTCGAATTATCTTTCCGACAGATAAAAAGCAGAAGGTGACGTTTAAAGATGTCGCGGGCGTGAAGGAGGCGAAGCAAGAACTTTCTGAAATTGTGGACTTTCTCAAGAATCCAAAGAAGTTCTTGGACATCGGGGCGCAGATTCCAAAAGGAGTCCTCCTTATGGGCGCGGCGGGAACAGGGAAGACACTGCTTGCCCGCGCGGTGGCGGGGGAGGCGGGCGTGCCGTTCTTCTCCATTTCGGGTTCGGAGTTCGTGGAGATGTTCGTCGGCGTCGGCGCCTCTCGTGTGCGTGACCTCTTCAAGATGGCGAAGCAGGCGGCACCTTCCATTATCTTCATTGATGAAATTGACGCCGTGGGGCGCGTGCGCGGTTCCGGTATGGGCGGAGGCAATGACGAACGCGAGCAGTCACTTAACCAGATACTCGTTGAGATGGACGGGTTTGAACAGCACGACAAAGTGATTGTGATGGCGGCGACGAACCGGAGCGATGTGCTTGATTCGGCACTTATCCGGCCGGGGCGTTTTGACCGGCGTGTAACGGTTGACCTGCCTGACCGTAAAGATAGAGAGGCGATTCTTGCCGTTCATGCGACGAAAAAACAGCTTGCCGAGGATGTGAACTTACGTGTGGTTGCCGAGAGAACTCCCGGATTTTCCGGAGCGGACCTGCATTCCATTGTGAATGAAGCGGCGATTCTCGCGGCTCGCGAGAGCCGTCTTAAGGTCGCGCAGTTTGATTTGATACGTTCTATTGAGAAGGTGATGCGGACCCCGTGCATAAAGTGTCTATCATCTCACGTGGGCGCGCGGCAGGGTACACGCTGAAGCTTCCGCTTGAAGACCGTAAATTGCAGTCACGCAAAGAATTCTTGGACGACATCGCGGTAACACTCGGCGGGTACATCACCGAACTTATGCTCTTTGGAGATATTACGACGGGCCCTTCAAATGATTTGCAGGTCGTCTCCGCGCTTGCGCGCGATATGGTGACGAAATACGGCATGTCGGAGAAGCTCGGTCCTATCGCCTTTGAGACACTTCTTGGACGAATCGGTAATCGCGGTGTCCACGACGAGAAAGAATATTCGCAGAAAGTGGGAGACGCGATTGATATAGAAGTTTCTAAAATCATCAACGAAGCCTACAAACGCGCGGAAGACATCTTGACCAAACACCGCCCTGCGCTTGATGCGATTGCGGCAAAACTGATTGAAGTGGAAACACTGGAGCAGGACGAGTACGAGAAAGTCATCATCGCCCACGGCATTCTGCCGAAAAAGAAAAAAGATATTGAGCATCAAAAGTAAGACACGGAAGCGACCCCAGTAGTAGAAGCTCGAAGACTCGCTTCACTACGGGGCAGGCACGGAACGAAGCCAACACAGAACAGACGCGGAACTTCTTTTTTCTGTCATTCCAGCGAAAGCTGGAATCCAGTCTTTTCCCCTCTTCAGTTGAGGAGGGGTGCCGAAGGCGGGGGAGGTGGTGTCTTATTCTCCCTTTACAAAAGGGAGCAGTGAAATAGTCGTAGACTGACGGAGTCGAGGGATTTTCTCAATTTAGCATGTAAACACGGCCGTGCTTACATGCTAAAATGACCACTTTTGCGAAAGTGGCGTATGTGCGTTACTATACCCGTAAGTCGCCAGGAATATGTACGTATTGAGGTCTGCCGATTGGCAGCCGCTTCTTGACCCCGCGTTCGGGATATAGGGGGAAGACCCTCTTAATCAAGCAATACACTCCGGCCCACCAGCCGTACGTGAGGCCGCACACATTTCCTGGCGGCTTTTCTTTTGCTTAACTCTCGCGTTTGCGTTACGATTTCACTAAACCGCGGATGAACGCAGATGAGACGCTGATGTACGCGGATAAAAGACCCGCCCTTAGCTCAATGGTTAGAGCATCCCGCTTATATCGGGAGGGTTCTAGGTTCGAGTCCTAGAGGGCGGATAGCAGTAGTTTCTTAAGTATGAAAATACCAGAAAGCCCTCAAGATCTCTCAGATATTTTTGAGAAAGAAAGAGCAGAAATTTCTGAATTGCGAGAAAAGATAAGCAATGAACTCAGTCAACATAGCATTGCCACGATAAGAGAAAGAAGGATATTTCTTCAAAATATTGCGCTTGCCTCTGCGACTCTTGTTAGTCTTGCTTCCGTTTTTTCCTCTTTTTCCAAGTCTATATATTTCCCTTATCTAATTTTTGGTTTTTATGCATACCATCAGGTAAAGTAAAATCTCCAAAATCTCTCATTCCTTTCTGATATAATGTCCATAGCGAAGTCCCGGTAACTCCTGTGATATAACCTCTAGGCACTACCTCTACAGGTAAAACTTTACATTTTTTTGCCACGATTACATTCGGGTCAGGAAAATCTAAAACATGATTTTTCACAATATCGCTTGTGTTTTCAAACCAAAAACGACTAACCTGGGTTAAAACTTGCCCTTTGCAAGGGATTAAAGCCAAATTACGGTCAAAAGCCGAATAGCGGTCGCTGGCAATGAGCAGAATTTTATCCTTGAAGGGTATCAAATCACTCCAGAACTACTTGCACGATTAGATGAAAACGTACAGAAGAGTGTAAAAGCAATCTTTTTATATAAGGATGATAAAAAAGATATTGAGGTTGGTATTAAGAAAAATGTAGGTTCAGGAGATTGGCTAATCAAGAATACCAAAGAGGAG
>Ga0075991_102_pt1 | contig 27740 bp, 30 predicted proteins | sample RifGroA2_FD_68061 | JGI IMG/M metagenome (GOLD analysis project Ga0075991, IMG submission 68061) | Parcubacteria bacterium GW2011_GWA2_49_9
CGCGTCTCCATGCGCAATAAAATTATTTTTACGAGAAATCTGGCCGGTATGCTTTCGGCCGGACTTACCGTTTCGCGGGCACTCGGTGTACTTCTGCGGCAAACGGGCTCCCCAAAATTCAAAGAAATTATTTCCGGACTTATCGGACGCATCAGCACTGGCGAGAGTTTAAGTCAGGCATTCGGCGGTTTTTCCCGAACATTTCCGCCGATTATGATTTCAATGATAAAAGCGGGGGAGGAAGGAGGTAATCTTTCAACGTCGCTTCTTTCGGTGTCGGAGCAAATGGACCGCACCTATACGTTGCAACGGAAAATACGGGGCGCGCTTATGTATCCGGCCGTGGTCGTCACGGTTATGATTGGCGTTGGTGTCGTGCTGTTTGTGAAAGTCGTACCGCAGATGACGGCGTCCTTTAAAGATTTCAACGTGGAACTTCCGCTTTCCACACGGATGATTATCGCCGTCAGTGATTTTATGCAGGCACATTTTGTGCTCGGCCTCCTTCTCGCTCTCTTTACACTTCTCGCTCTGGTCGCTGTCGCGAAGAGTCCGGCAGGGAAACGAGTGGTGGATTCCGCTCTGCTTCATGTTCCGGTTATCGCGCCGATTATCAGGGAGGCGAACGCCGCCCGGGTCGGGCAGACACTATCCTCGCTCCTGTCTTCCGGAGTGGAGGTGATACAGGCACTCGGAATCACCGCGGAAGTGCTTCCCAACCATCTTTTCAAGGATGTACTCCTACAAGCGCGGGCGGCGATAGAAAAAGGCGAACCGATGTCGGGAATCTTCCGCGAGCACGAAACTATTTTCCCTCCGTTTCTTTCCGAAATGGTGGCGGTGGGTGAAGAAACGGGGAAACTCTCGCCTATGCTTAAAGAAACAGGCTTGTTCTTTGAGGGTGAGGTAGAGCAGAAGACAAAGAATATCTCCGTGATTATTGAGCCCGTACTTATGGTGGTTGTCGGTATTGTCGTCGGTTTCTTCGCGGTCGCCATGATTTCCCCCGCGTACTCGCTCATGAACGCTATGTAGCAGATACCAATCTACGAATGAGACTAATCTGCCAATACCTACGAATAGGAACTGTGAGTCGGATTAGTTGGTATTTGTAGATTAGTACAGATTAGTTGATTGGTACTTACTTATGAACAGGGGATTTACCGTCATTGAATTGCTTCTCTCCGTCGCCATCATCGCGGTTATTTCCGCGATTGGTATTTCCGCGATGTCTCCCGTAAATACGGACAAAGCCCTTATCACCGAAACGGAAAAATACGCGTCTACGTATAGTGTCGGTGCGGCTGGCAACCAGATGCAGACGCTTCACGACGAGGTGAAGATATCCGCTCTCGCGCTTACCGGCGGTGGTTTTGAAATTGTCTTTAGTAAACTTACCGGCGCGACGACGCAGAGCGGAACCGTAACACTCACTACACTTCGCGACGCCGGCACAACTAAAGTCATCACGATAACTTCTACCGGCGCCGCGTATTCTAATTAGACTTATTTCTATGTATTTCGCGAAGCTTATTTCTATTTATTTCTGAAATAAAATTGAAACACAGTGAAATAAAATTGAAATATAGTGTATGACACGAATGTACCACAACGGAATCAGCCTCGTGGAGGTTATTATCGGCACTGCCCTCATTCTTTTTTCACTTACCGGTCTTACCGCAGCCTACTCTTTTTACCTGAAAGCCGGTCTTAAGAATACTGATGCGCTTAAAGCCGCGTTTTTACTGCAAGAAGGAGTAGAGGCGGCGACGCTTCTCCGGGATACGGGGTGGAGTTCATTCGCGTCTCTCACTTCCGGAACGCGCTACTATCTTTCGTGGGAGGGCAGCGCTTGGGTACCGACGACGACTCCTGTGCTTGTGGATACTGTGTTTACGCGCACGATAGTGCTTGATGATGTCTATCGCCGGAATTCCGATAAGGATATTGTGGCGAGTACTTCTCTTGACGCGAAAAGTCTGGATAGTGGCACGAAACAGCTGACTGTGCGAGTCACTGCAAGTTCCACGCCGATGCTGGATAAGTCCATCGTGACGTACCTCACGAACCTCTTCGAGTAATTTTCAATTATCAATGCTCAATTATCAATCAATGAAGAAATTACTTAATTTTCAATTCAGAACCCCCCCCTCTGATTTTTTTGGAAATTGGAAATTGAAAATTGGAAATTCCACCAAGGGATTTTCCTTGGTGGAGATGCTCTTCTACATCGCCATACTGGCGCTCTCTTTGGTCGCCGTACTGCAAACCCTACTCGTCGTCATGCGTTCATATGGACTATTAAGAAACGCGCAACATATAGAGCAGGACGCGACACTTTCACTAGAGCGGATGTATCGGGAAATTCGCGATGCGAATGCCGTCACTGATGCGGGAAGCACATTTGGGGCGCATCCGGGGAAACTGCTTCTTGCCACAGCCGATGCGTTAGGCGCTCCGCGAACCGTTGAATTCTTGTTGGATAACGGCAAGCTTTCGCTCAAGGAAAACGGGGTTGTGTCCGGCCTACTCACGAGTACCAGTACCTCTGTTTCCAATCTCGTGTTTCGCAAGATAACCACGCCGCGTTCAACAGGCGTTAAGATAGAGATGACCATAGAGACGGGGGCGGGTGCGAGTGCGAGGAGTGAAAACTTTTATGGAACGGCAGTTCTGCGCGATTCGTACTAGAGTCACGAAGAACCATTAACCGTTAACTGTTAACCTTTAATGACACAATAATGCCCCTCTTCTTTGTTAAGAGTAAAAAGTTAAAAGTTAAAAGTGTGCCCCAGCAGGGGCAGGCTATTACCATCGCCGCCCTCTTTTTCCTCATTATCTCGCTCACGGTAAGTTTAGGTGCGGTGAATCCGGTACTGAATCAGGTGGATTCCGTCCGCTCGCTTGAGAAAGGCGCGCGGAGTCTCTATGGTGCGAGCGGGGTATCGGAGGATGTGCTGTATCGCCTAAGCAAGGGGCTTACTGTCGGGGACGTGGAAACTATTTCCTACGGTGGATACAGCGCGACCGCAACCACTACGACAGTGTTTGACGGGAAAGAAGTGATGGCAGCGGGGAATCAAGATTCGTTCGTGAGGAAAAACAAGGCGCATCTTACCACGGGAAGCGGAGCTTCTTTTAATTACGGTATGCAATCAGGAGAGGGAGGTATTGTGTTTGAGAACAGTTCATCCGTGCTCGGTAACGCGTACTCCAATGGTCCAATTACTGGCGCGGACTTCAATCTTATTAGAGGAGATGTGGTATCGGCAGGGCCGGCAGGGAGGATAGAAGGGGTACACGCGACCAGTTCCGCCTACGCTCACACGATAACCGATTCCACGATAGACAAGGACGCGTACTATCAAAGCATTTCGGGTACCGGCGTTTCAGGGGCGCTCCATCCGAATAGCCCCGACCAAGCGACCACCACACTCCCTATTTCCGACGCGCAGATTTCAGAATGGGAAGCCGCCGCAGAGGCCGGAGGGGTTATCAATTCTCCTTGTCCGTATAAGATTGACGACGATACGACCATTGGCCCGAAAAAAATAAACTGCGACCTTGAAATAAGCAAGAACGGTACCGTCGTGACGCTGACCGGACCGCTTTGGGTTGCGGGAAACATTGACGTGGTCAACGCGTCAACGATAAAAATCGCGCCTTCTCTTGGTTCAAATAGTGTTGCGGTGATTGCCGATAAACCGTCCAACAGAACGACAAGCAGTAAGATTATTCTTCAAAACGAATCGACGTATCAAGGGTCAGGCGACCCGAAGTCGTACATACTTTTCATCTCTCAAAACAGCAGCGCCGAAACCGGAGGAAGTGAAATCGCTATCAATTTGAAGAACTTTGCGTCCGGCAAGCTTCTTATCTATGCGCCGCATGGCGAGATTTTGCTTGAGAATCATGCGAACTTGAAAGAAGTGACGGGGTGGAAGCTCCACCTCAAGAACGACGCAAAAGTTATCTACGAAACCGGACTTGCGAATCTCCTGTTTACGAGCGGGCCAGCGGGGGGATATATGTTTGATAGGTGGAGGGAGGTGGAATAAGAAAGCTGTTAGCTTCTAGCTGATAGCTTTTAGCAAAAGAGAACGGAAGTTGGGTATGGATTGCGCGCTTGCAAAGGAAAGAGAGAGAGAGTAGTCTATGAAGCAGAAACAGAGTCACTGGGAAGGACAAGACTTCTCACGAAACTACTTGACGCACGCATACGTCATGCACCTTAATCTTCTTCTAGGCGAATTTTCGCTATGAACATCCAGACCACGAAAAACAGCTACTAAACAGCAAGCGTAAGACGCCGGTGGCACCGGCTACAGTTTCAAGGCGACCCCTCGGTCGCCCCTTTTCTTATTCGCAGCCATTTGTTGATTCGTATAATTCGTATTTTCGTATATAATTCCTGCCATGAGGAAGAAGAAACTGATGGTCGCCAATTGGAAGATGAACCCCGGAAGTGTCGCCGAAGCGCGGGTGCTTTTTGGTAAAACCAAGTTGGCGGGAGGAAAACTTGATAAGGTGGAAACGGTTATGTGTCCACCTTTCCCGTACCTCGGCCTCTTCGCCCACGCGGGAACAACCAGAGTTTCTCTCGGAGCGCAAGACGTATTCTGGGCGAATATCGGACGCGCCACAGGTGAAGTCTCTCCGGAAATGTTGAAAGATGTCGGAGCGTCCTATGTGATTGTCGGCCACTCGGAGAGGAGAGCGCTTGGCGAAACCGACGAAATGGTCTCCAAAAAGCTCCGTGCCGTACTCGCCGAAGGACTCACTCCGATTGTCTGTGTTGGCGAAAAGGAGCGCGACGTGGACGGGAAGTATTTTGATATTTTGAAAAACCAAATTAAGTCGTCACTCGCCGGTATTCGGCGCACCGACTTCCGTGAATTCGTCATCGCGTACGAGCCGCTTTGGGCGATTGGGAAAAGCGCACGGGAGGCGATGACGCCACGCGATATCCGTGAAACCTCCATTTTTATCCGCAAAGTTCTCGCGGATATGTACGATGCCACTACCGCGGAGCTACCGGTTTTACTCTATGGGGGGTCCGCCGAGGGGAGCAATACTGCCGCAATTCTTCGCGACGGAGGAGTTTCTGGACTCCTTGTCGGCCACGCAAGTCTTGATGCTTCGGGATTTATCAGTATGCTGAAAAGTGCCAATTCGATTTAGTGTCTTAATTCTCCCTTAGAAAAGGGAGCACTGCCGTCTTCGGCAGGAGGGATGTTAAAATCCTCCGGCCTATCGGCCACCTCCTTTTAGGAAAGCGATAGTAGTCGTAGACTAGAGGAATAAGAAAGAGATATGTCACCTCACCTTCCATTACTCAAAGACGCCGATGTACGAGGCAAACGCGTGTTGCTTCGTCTCAACCTTGATTTACCCGTGGAGAACGACATTCTTGTCGATACCTATCGCATTGACAGTGCGGGGAAGACGCTTGCATTTTTGCGGGACCACAAAGCCAGAACCTTGATTATCGGCCATGTCGGGCGCGACCCGCAAGAGTCGCTCCGCCCCATATTTGAGTATTTGAAAAAGAATTTTCCGGTTTCATTCGTTTCCACGCTTGAAGAAGCGAAAGAGGCAATGGCGTCTTTACAGGAGGGCTCGTTTCTTCTGCTTGAAAATCTGCGCAGTTTCTCCGGCGAAACGAAGAATGCCCCTGTGTTTACGAGAGAACTTGCCTCGCTTGGCGATATCTATGTCAACGAGGCATTCGCCGTTTCTCACCGAGAACACACCTCTATCGTCGGTATTCCCACACTGCTACCTTGCTACGCGGGATTTGTGTTTGCCGACGAAGTTGAGCACCTCTCAAAGGCATTTTCTCCGGAACATCCGATGTTGGTGGTTCTCGGAGGTGCCAAGTTTGAGACAAAAACGCCCCTCATTGAGAAATTCCTCCCGATTGCCGACGATATCTATGTCTGTGGCGCGCTCGCGAATGATATTTACTGTGCGAGGGGGTACGAAACCGGAGTCTCGCTTGTTTCGGAATGCGCAATCAGCCCAAGACTTCTTGAAAACCAAAAAATGCACGTGCCGTCAGATGTCATCGCGCGCAAACTTTCCGGAAGTTTCGCAAAGAATGCTGACGCGGTGGAACGGGATGAAAAAATTGTGGATGCCGGACCGAATGCGCTTGACAATATCCGCGCGCTTGTTGAAAAAGCAAAATTCGTGCTCTGGAACGGGCCACTCGGCGAATATGAGGCGGGGTTTGAACAAGGAACCATAGAACTCGCGCAAGCGCTTGCCGAATGCGACGCGGAAACCATTATCGGTGGAGGAGATTCTCTCGCGGTGGTTTCCAAGCTCGGCCTATTGGAACGATTTTCGTTTGTCTCTACCGGCGGAGGAGCGATGCTTGAGTTTTTGGCGAATGGGACGTTGCCGGGAATAGAGGCACTCCGCTCTCCTTCTGTCATTCCAGCGTAAGCTGGAATCCAGGATTTCTTTTCCTCCCTTTGTAAAAAGGAGGAGGGATTTACAAATTCACAGCAGTTTTAGCAATAGTATGCTATAGCATACTATTGCTAAATCGTTTTTGTTAAGGATTAAAGATAACGGAGCAGTAGCGTAGTAGTCGTAGACTAAGGATTAAGGATTCAGAGATTGGCGTATCTTCTCCGCCACCTCCTGTCGTTCATCTCCGTCGTACTCCTTCCCGACCCACAGACTGAATTTGTCGTTGCCGTACCTCGGCATTACGTGCGTATGCGCGTGGAAGACGACTTGCCCAGCGTCCTTGCCGTTATTCGTGCCGATGTTTACTCCTTTCGCGCCAATTTTTAAAATTGCGTCGGCGACTTTCTTTGCGGCAATCGCCACCTTCCCGACCATTTCGTCGGGCATATCGTGGACATTCACGTAATGCTTTTTCGGTATAACCAGCGTATGGCCGGGATTTACCGGTTTGATATCAAGAAAGGCGAATACGTCCACGTCCTCGTAGACCTTGCTGGAAGGGAGTTCTCCTTTGACGATTTTGCAGAAAATGCAGCTTTCCATATACAAGTAGTATATGGAAAGAAGTATCAATTATCAATTCCCAATTTTCAAGAAAGAAAAAGCCGCGCGCGGGCGCGGCTTATGAAAAGACGAGAAAAATCTCTCTAGAACGACCCAAGCGGGAGATATGCCGCTTTCGTCATGGTGTTGAAGAAACCGGCAAGCGTTGCTAGCTCTTTCAATGTTGCATCAGCCTCTTCTGATACATACGCTAGTGCGTCGCCATGTACCCGGATAAGCAACATTACCTCCCCGTCGTTGGTTCCACACTCCAAGAAATCAAACGTTGCACTCGTTTTGGTCCGCACTAACCCAAGAAAGAGTGGGCGACTGCCTTCTGATCTCCACAATATCAGGATTTCTCTCTGGTCTTGTAATGTGTGATAGACGTTGTTACTCCATGGCTCGGTGAGCACAAACCTCTGGACGCTCTCGTCGCAAAGAGCTGCCGAAAGTAGCGTTTGAGCCTTCTGCAAGAGAAGGCACGCGTCCACTTGCCGTTCCCGCCGCCGTTTCCTTTCTGTTTTGAGCGCTTCGGCGCTTCTCTGCACCCGTTTGTCCACTTCAGTTTTGGCAACTTCGCGAGCGGCTCCAATCATTTCTAACATTGCAGTCATTTCGGTATTTTTCATAAGTATGAAAGGTCTGTTCGCAGTATTTCTACTCTCGTTCCCACGATAAGTCAATCTGCGTTACAATACGTGCTATGCCAAAGTATGCCGTGCGGGAAGCGCCTTCGTCTGAGATAGAGAAGAATTTACTTGCTTATTCGCCGCTCACGCGGCAGCTTTTGTATGGGAGGGGAATACAGAATGCGGAAGAGGCGGAGAAGTTTCTGAATCCGCACTATGAGAATCATTCGCATGACCCGTTTTTGATGAAAGACATGGAAAAGGTGGTGACGCGGATTTTGCGGGCGGTACAGAATGACGAACGGATTGCGATTTTCAGTGACTACGATGCCGATGGGATTCCTGGCGCGGTAGTGCTCCACGATTTTTTCAAACGGATCGGGTACCTGAATTTTGAGAACTATATTCCCGACCGTCACGGCGAGGGGTTCGGACTCAACAATTCGGCAATTAAACAACTAAGTGATTCCGACTGTAAGCTCCTTATCACTATTGATTGCGGTATTACGGATGTGGAAGAAGTAACACACGCACGCGAACACGGTATTGATGTGATTATCACCGACCACCACCTGCCTCTGCGTTCGGAGTCCTCCCTATCAAGGGAGGTGGCTCATTCTGATGAGACGAGGGGTGTAACACCCCTCCTTGCCGAAGCGGCAAGTGCTCCCCTTGCTAGGGGAGAATTAAGAGAAACGCTCCCCCCAGCCTTCGCCATCCTCAATCCCAAGCAGTCCGACTGCTCCTATCCCGAGAAAATGCTCTGCGGTTCCGGCGTCGTCTTCAAGCTCGTCCAGGCATTGTTTCTCTCATTGAAAACTGAAAATTGGAAATTGAAAATTCCAGTAACCATTTCTCCCGGATGGGAGAAATGGTTACTGGACATGGTCGGCATCGCCACCCTCTCCGATATGGTTCCGCTTACGGGCGAGAATAGAGTCTTTGCGTATTATGGGCTGAAAGTACTCAAGAAATCTCCTCGCAAAGGACTTACCGAACTGCTCTCGGTGCTTCGCATGAACCGCGCCGACATTACCGAAGATGACGTGGGGTTCAGTATTTCTCCTCGTATCAATGCGGCGTCACGTATGGGGATTCCCATGGACGCATTCCGCCTATTCGCTACGACTGACGACAGTGAGGCCTCAACGCTCGCAAAGCATTTGGATAAAATAAACAATGAGCGTAAAGGAAAAGTCGCCTCGCTTGTGAAGGAGGTGCGGAAGCATGTGGAAGATAGAGGGCAGAGAAGTGTGGTCGTGGCAGGGAACCCGAATTGGCGTCCGTCCCTCTTAGGGCTCGTCGCGAACTCGCTTGCGGAGGATATGCGCTGTCCCGTGTTTCTCTGGGGAAGGGAGGAAAGTATTGAACTGAAAGGCTCGTGCCGTTCGGGAGGAAGCGTGGACCTTTCGCTCATGATGCATGAAGCGAGCTCGGTGTTCAGTGCTTTTGGCGGACACAAGGAAGCCGGAGGATTTTCTACGACGCTTGAAAAGGTACATTTACTTGAATCAGAGCTTGAGCGGGCGTACGAAAAAGTGCGAAGCGAATACGTAGCTGATAGCGGAACCATTGCCGATGCGGTGCTTACGTTTGACGAGGTGAATGATAAGACATGGCAAGACATTACTAAACTCGCACCGTTCGGAGTAGGGAATCCGAAACCGATTTTTTTGTTTGAAAACGCGCGAATGCGGAAAATGGAGCAGTTTGGCAAAGAAAAACAACATTTGAAACTTACCTTTGCAAAAACAAACGGCATGTATGTGAACGCGATACAGTTTTACGCAAAGCCCGAGGACTTTCCGCCCGCGCTCCGCGAAGGCAGGCCGGTAAATCTTCTCGCGCACCTTGAACGCTCTACGTTCGGCAATCGTGTGGAACTTCGGTTGCGGATTGTTGACATATATTAAGAACCCCGATATGGTACATTTCTAACGAAAGGAGTTCCTATGCAGATAACGATTACGGTCGGTGTGAATCATCGGCAGGAAGGCGATGCTATAAAAGTACTCAAAGTGCTTACACGTCGTTTCCCAAAAAGATTGCACCCGTCTGTCGGCTTGGCAAGAGAGGACGAGGCAGAAATCACTTTCTCCCTCCCTTCTCGATTCGCGCTCGATTCTGAAGAGAGTGCCCTTGAAAAGGGCATGTTGCTCGGCATCATTATCGGTGTGCTTGAAGGGGGAGGAAGCGAAGTACATTCACACACAGTAAGTTAGCAGTTCACTCTGTCGGTTCGGGTTCGGAGTTTCCCTCCGGACCTTTCTTTTTGCCCGATTTTTGATGTTATACTTTCTGTATGCCTAAATCTTAAATCATGAGTCCCGTTAGAGTTTCGTAGATAGTCATTTGTGGCAATATGTAAGTTTGCAAGGTAACTATTACTTATTTCTTATTTTGTAGATATGGGAAACTCTAACGGGATGAATACTAAATCTGATTTCACTATTTTCACCGACGGCTCTTCGCGCGGGAATCCCGGCCCGGGCGGGTGGGGGACTGTCATCGTCTTTCCCAAAGACAAAGACGGTGAAATTCATATTCAAGAGTTAGGAGCGCGAGAATTTCCCACGACGAATAATAGGATGGAGCTTACTGCCCCAATCAAGGCACTATCTTTTGTTGATTGTTGCAAGTTGGGCGCAGAGCCTATTACCGTCTACACCGATTCCAACTATCTTATCAATGGCATTACGAAATGGGTGCACGGCTGGAGAAAAAGCGGGTGGGTTACCAAAGAAAAGAAGGAAGTGCTGAACCGTGACTTATGGGAGGAACTCTTTGAGCAGGTGCAAGGGAAAAATATCACCTGGAAGTATGTCGGAGGGCATGTGGGAGTAGTAGGGAATGAACGGTGTGATGAGATAGCTACTGCCTACGCCGATGACAAAAAAGTGGACTTGTTTGACGTGAACGGGGGAGGGCTTGAAAAATACCCGATCAAGAATATTTTGGACGTGAGTCATGATGCATCTTTGGCGAAAGAGAAAAGTTCAAATAGGACACACAGCGACGCGAAAGCATATTCGTACGTGAGTTTGGTTGGTGGAAGAATTGAAACACACAAGACGTGGGGCGAATGTGAAGCTCGGGTGAAAGGGAAACCGGCAAAGTTTAAGAAAGCGACCAGTAAAGAAATGGAAGCTGAAATCATCTCTGATTTCTCGCGTAAAAAGTAAAAGACTCGCCCGGGAGCGAGTCTTTTTGTAAAGCGGGAGCTCTAGCGATATCTCAGGGTAAAGCGTGTTCTCTGTTTTCGCATTCGTTTCAATGGAAAAACGCTACCTCTCGCCTGAATGTGGGGGCAGGGTCGGGAGAGGCTGAAAGCAGGAAGTGTATCCGGAAGGTCGGATTTTAGTCGCTGTACCGTCTGGTGCACCAAAGGGGTCAGCCAGAGTTCTTCGTCCGTATATGTGTGTTCCTCGGATAATTTTCTCCTTCCGAACAGTTGCCCGATACGTCTCTTGTTCCCATCGGAACCGAAGAACTGGGTGTTTGAAACGGGCGCCGGTATAACGACACAGACGGCGACAAGAAGAGAGTGTATGTAAGTGCTCATAAGATGCTAAAACCGAGACGAATGTAGCACGCTCTCTCTCAAAAGAACAGCGGATGTTATGATTTCCGTATGTCGGACAGATTACTCTCTTCTGTCATCGTCGGTTTTATCGCCGGTATTTTTGTACGTTCATTTGTGGAGATGGGCGGTGCGTTTTCGTGGTTTTTGATGCTGTTGGGCGTGGTGGTCTTTATTCTCCCTATCTCCCTTAGTAAAGGGAGCACTGCCGTCTTCGACAGGAGGGTTGTGACAACCCCCGCCCTCGCCGCCTCGGCAGTCTACGACTATTCCAGCACCCCCTTTGCTAAGGGGGATAAATCCCCTGTCACCGAAGACGGTGTAACCTCCTTTAGGGAAGGAGGAATACTTGTTGCGGTATTTCTTTTCGCAGTGGGACTAGGTATGCTCCGCTATGACTTTGCCGAGCGAAATAGTGTAACGGCGGGACTGGAACCGTATAGTAATCAAATCGTCACGTTTGAAGGTCTGATTACCGATGAGCCCGATGTGCGGGAGGGGAATACGCATTTGGTGTTCCGAGCTGAAACAGCGGATACAACAGCGAAGATACTTCTCTTCGTACCTCACGAACCGAAGTACACATACGGAGATAAGATTTCAGTTACCGGAAAATTGGAACACCCGAAGAATTTTGTGGATGAGGTAAGTGGACGTGAGGTTGATTATAAGTCGTATCTGGCGAAAGACGGCATTTTCTTTCAGATGTTCCGGCCTGAGATTACACTCATTTCCCCGAAAGAGGGGAACGTTCTTTTGGAAAAACTATTCGCGTTTAAACATGCGTTTATCGGGCATATCAATACACTTATTCCCGAGCCGCATTCGGCGCTTCTCGGCGGGCTGGTCGTCGGCGCCAAGCAGTCACTGGGGAAGGAGCTGCTTGATGATTTCCGGACGGTCGGCGTCATACACATCGTGGTGCTCTCCGGCTACAACATCACGATTATCGCTTATTTCATTGAGTGGCTCTTCTCGCGACTTCGCAAGAATCTGCGCCTGGCGCTCGCTGCGCTTTCTATGATTCTCTTCGCGCTAATGGTCGGTGCAGGGGCGACCGTGGTACGGGCAACCATTATGGCGCTCCTTGTGGTACTTGCGCGTTCCACAGGGAGAATCTACGCCGTCACCAGAGCGCTTCTTATCGCGGGAGTCATTATGCTTTTGCATAATCCCAAGATTCTCGTGTTTGACGTGTCGTTTCAACTTTCGTTTCTCGCGACACTCGGCCTCATTTATGTTTCTCCGCTTATTGAGCCGAAAGTGAAATGGGTAACCGAGAAATGGCACATTCGGGAAATTGTCGTCGCAACCGTCGCGACGCAGATTTTCGTGCTTCCATTTCTTATGTACAAAACAGGCATCTTCAGCATCGTATCGCTTCCCGTTAATCTGCTGGTTCTCTCGGCAATACCCGCGACGATGCTGTTCGGATTTCTCGCCGGAATGGCAGGATTTGTGTGGAGCATTCTCGCGCTTCCGTTCGCCTATGTCGCGTACGCGCTCCTCGCGTACGAACTCGCGGTAGTTGAGTGGTTTGCGAGATTGCCGTTTGCCTCGGCGTCTATTTCGTATTTTCCCTTATGGCTAGTCATTTTATGGTATGGGGTCTATGCAGTACTCTTCTTTGTGTGGCAAAGAAAGCAATCAACAGGGACAGAAAAAAAGAGAGTGCTATCATAAGACTTTAGAATGACTACAACTAAATACTGCGGAGCTCCACTGGGGTCACCGCTCGCGCAAGCGCTTAAACTCGAAGGAGAAACTCTCTCCTTTACTGGTCGAATACAATCGATTTCTACTACTCGTCAGGTTCCCGCGAAAGATGGGACAATACAAGAAGCGAGGGAATCATTCCACTTTGTTGCTGTGGAGAAATTGCTTGATTACGAAGTAGAAGAAGGGCGACTGGTTCGAATCCGATTTTCGGCCACTTCGCTCTTGCATAGAGCTCTAATCTTTGCTTGGCCACGTGCCCAAGCTGAAGACGACCGTGTCGTAAATGAGGCTGATCTCTTGCTCGGCTAATCAAAATCTTACAAGCTCTTTTTATGTCACGCATACCAAACGAGCATTGCTCGTTGCAGATCTAGCTCTCTTCGCCCGTGCGATCAGAGCTAGTATTTTTTTGAGATTAGAGACTATTTTCTCGCTTCCTCAAAATTCTTTTCAATCACACCCCAATTTAGATTCGTAAAGAAATCTTCAATGTAATTTTTCTTCCCACTCGGCTGGTAGTCGGCGACGTAAGAGTGCTCCCACATATCAAGCATGAGAATCGGCATCGCACCGTTTAATTGCCCCAGATGCTGTTCGTCCACCCACGAACCAATGAGCTGTTTATTCTTTTGGTCATACCAGAGAACGGCCCAGCCGATACCGCGGGTTGTCGCCGCCATATTTTTAAATCCGGCGAGGAAGTTATCAAACGAACCCGCAATGGCCTCAATGGCTTTTTTGAACGCACCATCCGGAGAGAGGGGAGTTGCTCCGCCTTCAAGAGCGGAGAAATAGAGTTCGTGGTTGCGGATACCGTTATATTCAAAACTAAAGCGCCGGTGCAGTTCACCGATAATATACGCGTTTCCAGCCATATCTTCGGTGTGGTACTTCACGAGCATATCCAAAATGCTGTTGGCGTTTTTGACATAGCCCGCGTAGAGTTTCAGGTGTTCTTCAATATTCTTCTTTGAGATTCCCTTGAGGTCGGGAATAGTAAATTTTTGTTCTTCAAATTTTTGCATAGGACACTTTTTGTTTCGGCTAGCGAGGAGCGCCGCAAAAACTTCTTAGTTTTTATGGCGTCCGAGCGAAGACGAAATATAAGGGCTTAATGCCGCTTTTATTGATAATGCTTATACGTCTTCTTAGTATATACCATTTGATACAATGGGGGGTATGCGAAAAGTCCGTGAGAATCTTCAGTGGTATGTGCTTGGGTTTCTTTTCTTGGTAACCGTCCTCATTTGGTACGCGGTTGTAGCTGAAGACAAGGGAGGGAAGCTTACGGTCGCGTTCCTCAATATTGGGCAAGGGGACGCCATTTTCATAGAATCACCAACCGGCGTTCAACTGATGATTGATGGCGGGCCGGGGTCTATCGTCCTGCGGGAGCTTGGGAAGGTAATGCCGTTCTACGACCGCTCCATAGATATGTTGATGATTTCCAACCCCGACAAGGACCATATGGCAGGTTTTCTTGATGTACTTGATGCCTACAAGGTCGCTTCCGTCATTGAGCCGGGAACTGTCGGGGCTTCGGCGGAATACAAAACGCTTGAAGAAAAGATTCAAAAAGAAAAAGCTGTCAAAATTACCGCGCTTCGCGGGCAGAGAATAGAGCTCGGTGGTGGAGCGTATTTTGAGGTGTTGTTTCCCGATAGGGACGTGCCGGGGCTAGCGACCAACGATGGTTCGCTCGTTGGCAGGCTCGTTTACGGAAACACGTCGGTGATGTTTACCGGCGATGCTCCGCAAAACATTGAGGGCTATCTTGACTCGCTGGATGGTAAGAGTTTGCACAGTGATGTCTTGAAAGTCGGACACCACGGTTCGCGCACTTCCACTTCGCAAGAATTTGTCGGGTATGTTTCCCCTACGTACGCGGTCATCTCCGCCGGCACAGATAATTCGTATGGCCATCCGCATCAGGAAACACTTGATACTCTTACTCAATTCGGAGTACAAACACTCCGCACCGATATGTCGGGAAGAATCGTGATGGAATCGGATGGGGAGACCATTTGGATAAAAAAGTAGCCGGAGATTGCTCTCCAGCTTTCCTACGCGTTATGTTGGTTTCTTAGTACGTCCCGGACGCTTTCCGAATAGGCACGATGGTACACCACTTCGGGATGGTTTCCGTCCTCCACAAAATCACTCAAGTGGCGGTTCAGCCGCTGTACCAATGTTCTATGCAGTAAGCGGGTGCGACTATCCATAGGGCCATATGACTCAAGGCGTCTCCATAGTTTTTGTTGAGTGTGTCGCACTCTGAATCGCGATAAAGCACGTCGGTAACTTTTCGTAGCAACGCTTGAGGCTTGCCATCCTGCAAAAACAAAGATCGCAATAGGCGCTAACATAAGTGAAGCGACAAAAAGCCATGTGGCGAGGTTGCCAACGAATGAATGTTCGCTTGTTCGAACGAAGCTATATGTGCTTATGCCGAAGAAACTCAACCAACATACAAAGAGCAAAATATTTTCTCTTTTCATTCTGCCATACACAATACCCGCCTTGCGCGTTTACGCAAGGCGGGTATTGTGTTTTTCAACTGGATTCCAACTTTCGTTGGAATGACAGAGGGGATTAAATCAGCCCGGCTTTCTTCAAAGTAGCGAATGCGCCATTCTTGTTGATAGTCTTGATAGCCCTCGTGGAAAGGGTAAGAGTCACCGACTTTTTGAGTTCGGGAATGTAAATACGCTTTTTCTGGAGGTTAAGCTGGCGGCGCTTCATACCCGTCGGGTTGAACTGCGTCGCGCGAGTGCGGTTGCTATAGCCTCCGGCTCGCAAGGCTCCTCGTTTGGTGATGGGGCACGTTTTCATGACAATACGAACGTACGAAATAAATTACGAAATACGAAATTACGAATCACGACTACATTTGAACGGCTTACTCTTCTTTTCGTATTTCGTAAACAGTTCGTATGTTCGTAAGACCATATTCGTAAAAGCTCCAAAATGGTATCATAAAACGACTTTTATGCAACTTGATGTCATTTTCTCGCTATTTATACTCGTCCTGTCGGTCGTGGTACACGAAGTCTCTCACGGCTTCGCGGCTAACTACCTCGGCGACCCGACGGCGCGGTTACAAGGGAGACTTTCGCTCAATCCACTGAAGCACATTGACCCCATAGGCTCGGTTCTTGTTCCGCTTCTTCTCTTCTTCACCAATGCCGGTGTGATGTTCGGATGGGCGAAGCCGGTGCCGGTTAATCCGTACAATCTCCGCGGAAAATATGGTGAAGCGATTGTTGCCGCAGCGGGCCCGCTCTCCAATATCGCTATCGCTATTGTGTTCGGTCTTCTTATACGTGGGGCAGGTGATATGTTATCTCCGTCTTTTCTGCATATTACGGTACTGGTCGTGGTTATTAACATCGTACTTGCGATTTTCAACCTCGTGCCGATACCGCCGCTGGACGGGTCCAAAATCCTATTTTCGTTTCTTCCGTATCATCAGCAGCGATTGCGGGAATCGCTAGAGCGCTATGGGTTCTTCATTGTCCTCATCTTTATCGTCTTTCTGTGGCAGTATCTCACGCCCGTCACAGGGTGGGCATTTTCCCTCCTCACGGGTATAAGCCTTTAATTTGCGTTTTCTGACCCTATATAGTAAAGTACGTCAGTTCTAAAGTTTAAAGTTATAAAGTTTGTAAAGCAGAAAAAATCTGACTTTATGAACTTTTTGGACTTTAAAAACTTGACGAACTTTTTTCATGTCCACCATAAACCAATTAGTTAAGCGTAAACGAAAGAGCGCTCCGTACAAGAGTAAGACACCTGCGCTCATGAAAGGATTTAACGTTCTCAAAAACAGACCAGTTTTTTTCAACGCACCGTTTAAACGAGGTGTCTGCACGAAAGTAACCACCAAAACCCCCCGTAAGCCTAACTCCGCTATCCGAAAAATCGCTCGCGTGCGTTTGACGAACGGTATGGAAGTTACCGCCTACATCCCCGGTATGGGACACAACCTGCAAGAGCACGCGGTGGTACTGCTCCGCGGTGGCCGCGTAAAAGACGTCAACCTCCGTTACCAAATTGTCCGCGGTGTGCTTGATGCCGGTGGCGTTGAGAAGCGTATGAAAGGACGAAGCTCATACGGCGCGAAGCGCCCTAAAACTAATTAAAACCAATCTACGAATGAACGAATACTGCCAATGCTTACCAATAAGAGTTTCTGATTCGTATGCATTGGTAGAATTAGTAACAATCTGATTAGTACTTGTTTTCTATGAGACGAAAAGTAAAAAATCGAAATATTGTCCAGCCGGACCCGATATACAATTCACCCAAAGTGGCGAAACTTATTAACTATATTATGAACGACGGCAAGAAAGAGGCCGCCCGCAAAATCGTGTTCGGTGCGCTCGCCATCATCAAGGAACAGGCAAAGGTAGAGAATCCGATGGAGATATTCGACAATGCCCTCAAGAACATCACTCCGCTTATGGAGGTGCGCTCACGTCGTGTCGGTGGTGCCAACTACCAAGTGCCGGTTGAGGTTCGTCCCGACCGTCGCATCGCGCTCGCGTATCGCTGGCTTATCGGCGCGGCGCGTGGCAAGAAAGGAAAGCCGATGCATAAGAAGCTCGCCGAAGAACTCCTCATGGCGGCCAAGAACGAAGGCGACGCGGTGAAAAAGCGCGAGAACGTACACAAGATGGCCGAAGCCAACAAGGCATTCGCCCATTTCGCCTGGTAGTTTTGAGCGCGAAGCGCGTAAAAACTCCAGTTGCGAAATGGAGCGTCCAGCACTAATTTCACTGTGGTAATTGTTTGGATACACTCTATTTTCTTCACCACATGTTGAGATAAAGCATCAATCCTCATTCTCCAAAATTAGTGCTGGGATGCCCATTTTGCGTGGCAGTTGAAGAAGCTGTTAGCTTCTAGGTTTTAGCTTTTAGAGAAGAGAAGAAGCGGGCTATCCCGCTTTTTTCGTGCCTCAACCACTTCCCCTTTCCAAGGAGAGAGCGAAAAGAGGGGGGAGGTTATCCCCTTGCGCAAACTCTCTCTCTCTCTCTGGTTAAATAAAGACGGATGAATTTATAAGCTCTAACCTAATAAAATTATGCCAGAAAAATTAAACCCAATCGAACAAAATACCGAAATGAGAGACAAGAGCATGACTGAAACGGAAAAGGACATTCTAATCGAAACGGTAAATCGGCTTGAAGAACGGTTTGTTAACTATCCTTCCTCTTACACTGATGAGGAAAGGTCTAAGGCAGTCAATGAGGTGATCCAAGCGGCGAAGGCGTTGCCACTCCATCCAGAATATACACGACCAAGAACAGAAGAGAAAGAGTAGCTTCTCTATCTGCCAGCTCACTCAAGGATTCCTTCGCAGGGGGAGTCCTTTTTCTTTTTCAACAGAAGTTGGAAAGTTTGACTTTCCAACTGCGTCTGTATAGACTATAAGGAAACCTATGGAACTTGTCCGAGTAAAATCTAAATTTCAAATAACAATTCCTGTTTCGTTGCGCAAGGCGGCATGTCTTAAGGTGGGCGACATACTCGATATTACTTTTGAGAATGGCCATATCGTGCTTAGGTTAGTTACCATCGCTCGAAAAAAGTCTTAGAAATAGATTTTGAGTAGTATGACGAATGTGTTATACTTTGCGTATGCAACAAATGCACTATCGTCTGATTATAGAGAAGGAGCTTGCCACGGGAAAGAAAAAGCGCGTTGCCTATAATGCGTATTGTCCGGCGCTTGGTCTTGCCGATTGGGGTGAGACGATTGATAAAGCAATCTTGAATATCACGAAACTCATTTCTTTCCACATCGAGTCTTTGGTGGAACTAGGACACCGCGTTCCCAGTGACTACGATGCAACAACCGTTGTTACTTCCGTTGCGGTACCCGTGTCTCTTTCAAAAAAGCTTGCGCATGCCTAATGCCGTCCCGCGAAATAAAACCGAGGACGCTGCTCAAAGCGCTTCTCAAGGCGGGTTTTGAGATCAAACGCCAGCGCGGCAGTAGTCACGTGTTTCTTGAACGCATACGTAATTCTGAAACGCGGAGGACTTCCATTTCTTTGCATACTAGGCCGCTTCCGTTTGGAACTCTTCGTGCGATTTTGAAACAAACGGGGATATCGGAAGATGAGCTGGAGGATCTACTATAGTTTTTGCATTTTCAGCCTCAATACGCTATTCTAACCAGTGCCTGTGAGGCATTTTTTGTTACTACCAATGAAGTACTAATCTGCAAATGAACGAATACTGCCAATGCTTACCAATAAGATTTTCGGATTAGTAAGCATTTGTAGAATTAGTAACTGACTCATTAGTACTTAACTCTATGAACAGAGATTACCCCCTAGAACGAGTCCGCAACTTTGGCATCATCGCCCACATTGACGCCGGCAAGACCACCACGTCCGAGCGTATTTTGTTTTACACCGGCATGATTCACAAAATCGGCGAGGTGCACGAAGGCGAAACCACGACCGACTGGATGGAACAGGAGCGTGAGCGCGGTATCACGATTACCGCCGCCGCCATCACCTGTTTCTGGAATCCGACGTATATGCCGAAGACGGACGTCTCGCTGAAGCACCGTTTCAATATTATTGACACCCCCGGACACATTGACTTCACGGTAGAGGTGAAGCGCTCGCTCCGCGTGCTCGACGGAGCGGTTGTCGTCTTTGACGGTGTCGCGGGCGTGGAACCGCAATCTGAAACCAACTGGCGCTATGCCGACGAAGGACAAGTTCCCCGTATCTGTTTCATCAACAAGTTGGACCGCATGGGCGCGTCATTTGAGAAATCCTTTGCCTCCATTCTTGACCGTCTGAACAAAAGCGCGGTCCGTATGCAAATCCCGATTGGACTTGAAGAACATCACGAGGGAGTCATAGACCTTATGAAGATGAAGGCCTACGACTTCGTAGGTGAGAAGGGTATGGACGTGGTTGAAAAAGAAATCCCCGCAGAATACATGGAAGAGGCGAAGAAATATCGTCACGAATTGGTTGAGAAAATCGTGGAGCAGGACGATGTGTTGATGAGCCAGTATTTGGACGGAAAAGAGCCTTCCATAGATGTTCTCAAGGCAACGCTTCGCAAAGCGGTCATCGCGAACAAAATCTTCCCCGTCTTTTGCGGTTCGGCTTTGAAAAACAAAGGCGTGCAGCTTGTACTCGATGCCGTCGTTGATTACCTCCCGTCACCTTTGGATATGCCGCCGGTTAAAGCGATTACTGTGAAGAGTGGTGAACCGACGGTGCGTCACGCGAGCGACGAAGAGCCGTTCTCCGCGCTCGTTTTCAAGCTCCAAACCGACCCGTTCGTCGGACAGCTCGCGTTCTTCCGCGTGTATTCCGGCTCTATAGAAGCGGGTTCCTACGTCTATAATTCCACGACTGGCAGCCGTGAGCGTCTTTCCCGTATCGTGCGTCTGCAAGCCGACAAGCGTGAAGAAGTGAAGCAGGTATTCGCGGGGGAAATTGCCGCCGCGGTAGGTCTCAAAGAAGCGAGGACGTCACACACTCTCTGTGACGAAGCTGACCCTATCGTGCTTGAAGCGATTAAGTTTGCCGACCCCGTCATCTCACTTCGTATTGAGCCTAAGACCAAAGCCGACCAGGAGAAAATGGGTTTCGCGCTCAAACGTCTTGCCGATGAAGACCCGACATTCAAGATTAAGTCTGACCAAGAAACAGGGGAGACGGTCATCATGGGTATGGGTGAACTCCAGCTTGAAATTATGGTTGACCGTATGAAGCGCGAGTTTAACGTGGAAGCGAACGTGGGCAAACCACAAGTGGCGTATCGCGAAACGATTCAGGGAGAAGCGGAAGCCGAACATAAACACATCAAGCAAACCGGAGGACGCGGTCAGTACGGTCACGTTAAAGTTTCCGTTCGTCCGATGAAACCGATTGACCCTACCGCGAAAGTCAAAAAGAATGTCAGCCGGTACGACCACTTTGAGTTTATCGATTCCATCAAAGGAGGTGTCATTCCGATGGAGTTTATTCCCGCGGTTGAAAAAGGAGTGAAGGAGGGCCTTGAACGCGGTGTCGTCGCCGGTTTCCAACTGGTTGATGTATCCGTTGAGCTTATTTTCGGTTCTTCTCACGATGTTGACTCGTCCGAAATCGCGTTCAAAATCGCGGGTTCACAAGCTGTTCAGGACGCGTGTAAACGCGCGCACCCCGTCATTCTTGAACCGATTATGAAGGTGGAAGTAGTCACGCCGGATAAATTCCTCGGTGATGTCACCGGACACCTTGCCTCCAAGCGTGGAGAAGTGCAAAACGTATCGGAGCGCGGTATGAATAAGGTAGTGGACGCGAAAGTGCCGCTCGCCGAAATGTTCGGGTATATCACCACCCTCCGCTCTATGTCCGAAGGCCGTGCCTCATTCACGATGGAGTTCGACCACTACGAAGCGGTGCCACCAAACGTAGCGCAAACCATCATTGAATCGCGTAAGTAAATGGTGTCAACTGCCGAATGCCTGCCCCATAGTTAGAAATTCTGATTTCTTCACTACTGGGGTGGCACAGACGATTATTGAATCACGAACATAATCGCTTCCAGTTGGGGCTTTCTCTATATCTCTGCACTATTGTCCGTTGGGACGCAGTGCTATACTTATGTCATGAGTACGTCTTACGTCTTTTTCGTTAGCGTTTTCTTTTCGGCCGCTGTTTTTCCCGTTTCAGTTTCAGCCGTACCCGCGAGTAGTACTGCGGAATTTTCCCCTCTGCCTTCCCCCTGCGTCCCGCTTGGCGATGTAAACGGTGACGGATTGGTCACAGCAGCTGATGCCGTTTTTGTGAATGATGTGCTGTTAGGCGTTCGTGTGCCCACGGAAGCGCAACGATTTGAGGCCGATGTTTCCAATGATGGGAGAATAAGCGTGACAGACTCCGCGGAAATTAACGCATACCTGCAAGGTACCGCCCCTTCCTTCTCCGGGTGCGTCCCGCAAGCGTTCGCACTGTTGCGCGCACAGCGCGACGCGCAACGCCTCGCAGACCTTTCAGTTATACAAAAAGCATTGAATAGATACGCCCACGACCGCGGTACGTATCCGTTGTATTCGCTTCTCGGCACTCCGGCAAGTGACAATTTTTGGAAAAACAGTAGCGCGAGTGATTTCAAAAAGAGGCTCAAACCATATCTTTATCCATTACCCGTTGACCCGCTGAACAACTCACTTGAGAATTTCCGTTATGTCTACGCCACGATACCCGCTTTGAATCCTCCGTGGGGCGCGTCCTGCGCCGGCAATACCGTGCTGTTTGCCACCCGCGTAGAAACAAGCGCCGCTGGACACGACGAGTGTGATTTAGGCGATGGGGAACATCATTTCACACTCATCATCTCGGCGAACAAAACTGCATCCTCGGGTGATTTCTTCGCTTCAGCTCTTCTGTCGTTGTGGCGCTTGTTTTCTCCGGCACAAACGACACGGTATATCTTTTAACCACGGCCCGCGCCTTGGACAGCGCATCCTACGAGTCTTTTTCTGATATATTCGCGTTATACACGCAATCGTATTGCGGAAAAAGGGCATACGGTATGGTACAATTATCCTCGTTAATCAAGCATTCTCCACGTCACTAAAGTATGAAGCGTTTTATCATTGTGTGTGCTCTGTGTGTGAGTGTCGGCGTGCTTGCCGTTTCTCCTCGGTCCGTGCTCGCTGATGTCGCCGCGCTTTCCTCGGAGCAAGTTCAGGCAATCGTCGCGCTTCTGCGCTCTTTCGGCGCCGCCGATTCGGTGGTGCAAGGCGTCAGTGATGTCTTAAGCGGACGAGCTACGGTGTCTCCGTCACCTTCCGTTTCTTCTCCCGATACGACGTGGATTGACCCAACAGCCACTACTTCCGTCACCGTACTCTCGCCGGACAAAAGCGTTAGTTTTTTACCGTGGCAGTCCATCTCTATTTCATGGAGAGGTGGGTCGGAGAAAGTGCAGCTCGGGCTCATTGACGATACGTTTGACACCAGTCGCACGGTCCTCGGATGGATATCACGGGACAAGAAACCAAACGGTTCGCTTGATTGGGATGGCCAACATGTCTCGGATATTACGGGAACGGTACAGCAGACGATAACATCACTTTCAAAAGGACCCTATAAAGTTATCGCGGTGTCGGCCAACAGCGGCAAGAATTTCTGCGTCCTGCAGGACAGCGGTTGTAATTATGATGTAAGCGACGACTATTTTTCAGTCATCCCGATGCCTCCTTCCGGCGGACTTTCAGTATCCTGCGCGCCGAGTATTGTCACGGCGGAAACCGGAGAAATCGTCACATGGCAAGCTACCACGACAAACGGACAAGCTCCCTATGTCTATACGTGGGGCGGCACTGACGGACTCTCTTCTTTGCCGCCGCGGACTTCCAGTGGCACATTAAACAGCAGATTTCTTGATGTGGTCTATTATTCAGTTACGCCTTCTCCAACCAAAACAGCCATAGTTATGGTGCGTGATGGGGCAGGGAAAACAGGTTTCGCTCCTTGTAGCGCGGCGGTCAAGGTAACCGCCGCTCTTCCCGCGGTGGCTATTCTTTCTCCTGTGGGTGGAGAGAATTTTGTGATGACACAGACATCAGACCCGAGTCAGTCCATGCGGGTGTCGTGGCGGGCGGACGGAGTGCCGAAGACTGGAAAGGAAAAACTGCAAATCGCGCTTGTTGACGCATGGGGAAGAGAATGTCTTATGGGAAGCGTATCTCGCCAGAGTACCGAAGCATTCATAGGTCTCACACACGGATATGTGTGTCCGGGCAGTACGTTTACGCTTTTCCCCGGCTCATATCGGGTAAAGGTGTATTTGGAAGGTAAAGCGGCAACACTGTCCGACGTGAATGAGGTACCCTTCACGCTTTCGGCTCCGATTGCCGGCACCCAGTCAATTACCCCGTCCGCCACATCTATCTCGTCCGGAGGAAATGTGAGTTTCCATTTTGCGTTTCCCCCGAATACCATTAGGGGTTCTCTGCATATATTCTGTCCAGACGGCATTACGGCTTCGGTCCCTAATACCTGTAACCGATATAGCAACGTGAGTTCCTATATGGCATCAAGCACCGACTACTCCGTGACACTCACGAATGCAACGTCTGAAGAGAAAATGGTCACGGCAAATTTTTACGTGTATCTGCCGAATAATCCAAACTATGGCCGCGGCGTTTCCGCGCGCGTAGCCGTACTGTCTCCGTCCGCCGCAAACAATAATTCAATTACTATTGTGTCGCCGAACGGTGGGGAAACGGTTTCGTTCGGCTCTCCCTACCTGTACCGCTTCACCACCACCTTGCCCGGAGTGGTTGACCTTACTTTGGTGCCGTATCCTCCGATTGACGCAAGTTTGGTGTGCAAAATCGCGACCGGAGCCGTTTCCTCCGCCGGACAAATTTCAGTAACACTCCCGCTTTCAGGTACCTGCCCTCTCGGGCCGGCAAAAACCGTTTCCGGAACCTATAAACTGCTCGGAACGCTTCGGAACGGTGATATAAACACCTCTTCCGACTTAAGCGATGCTACCTTCACGGTTAACGCCACCACGACAGTGTCGCAGTAGTCCGAAACGGCGGGTTTGCTACCGCACGCACCGCTTTGTTTCAGTGCCGTAATGACGCAGACCCCATGAGATATTTCCTCCTCTTTTTTCTAGCGCTTGTGTGCGCCGGCACGTCCTTTTTTGTTACAACGAAAGATGTTTCCGCGGCGGGAAGTACGGTCACGGTCACGCTCACCGTAAACGGCTCGGCGGGAGCCGTCGCCAAACCCCGTTTGTTCACTTTAGTGTGTTCCGACGGGAAAGGGCGTTCGGCAAAAAAAGCGGTGGCCGTTTCTTTCGTTGGGCAAAAACCGTTGCCCGCTGACCCCGAGTGGCCCGCGGTTACCGTTATGTCGCCTAATGGAAATGAACTATGGACACAAGGGGAAGGACGCACCCTTGTCTGGACGGCTCATGATGTTCCCCTGCTTAAGAACGGCTTCATTATAGACCTGCTTGATGAGCGCGGAGCATCATTTTCCATCGCTTCTTCTACGCTCTCTGGGACCGCGCGGAACTTTGCATGGCTTATCCCTACGAGTCTTCCCTCGGGGAAGTATAAGGTGAGAGTGAGTATTCAACATAACAGGTTAAGTGACCTAAGCGACGGTTTTTTTACCGTCATGAAAGTCTATGAGGGGCCGAGCAAGGCGCTTGTCTGCGGAACGCTCGGAGATGTAACTGGCGATAAGGTGATTTCTTCCGCTGATGCCGACCGGATTGCGGTATTTGCAGCCAATCCGCGAATGATGACCTTGGACGATTTCAAGCGTGCCGACATAGACGTAAATGGAGTGATTGCATCCGCGGATATTGTGCAGGTAAACCAGTATCTTACCGATATCATTAAGACATTTTCGGGATGTCTGGCCCCCGGAGTATCCGTCGATTTACGTGCGAATGGGTCGCCTTCCTCTCTTGTCTCGGTCTCAATAAGCAGTACGGTGACACTTAGTTGGACGTCATCAGGGGCGGGGAGGTGTGTGCTCGATGATTCGGAGGTTCCCGAGGAGGTGAAAAGGAGAATAAAGAACCAACACGAGCGTTCGCTTGAGAGGGCGCGGAACGAAGAGGATCCGATGCTTCGGTTGGTGGATCAGGAGGTCTATCCAGTGGTGTCGGCAGAGGGGGGCGTGTACGTGTCAACCAGCTACATGAGCGAGCGGGTGCTTCTGCGCTTCCTGTTGGAGCGTGCGGCGGATGCGTCCGAGATACCCCATGAGACGCTCCAGGAACAGTTTGACCGCGTGACACTGTATGGATGGGATGACGAGTCCAAGCGGGTGATCATTGGTGTTGTTGGGCCGGATATCTGGAGGGCGCTTGCCTGGATGCGGGTGGGTGAGTGCCGTCTGGACGGTCCACTCACGTCTGACTACCGTGGTCTTCTCCATGCGATTGTGACTGACGAGTGGTACGAGGCCGATCAAATTGCGCGTGAGATTATGGCAGCCAAGCGCCAAGACACGGCGTTCTATGATGTGGCGTCAGGGGATGTGTTGTGAGAGCTCGCATCGATGACGCCAGGACTCCAGGCGCGGAGTTGAATCGTGAGCCGTACATCGTGTAAGGTTGGGCATATGGAGTACGATCTTGGAAAACTGGAGATAACGTCCTGGGGGGAACGCACCGAACTCTTGGCTGTTCCGGTCGCGCTGGCTCTCCAGAGCATGTCGAATGCCGTTGATGTCGGTGTGACCGAAATCGATCCGGAGGTATCCGACACAACGGCGTTTTGTGAACGGTACGGGACGCGTCCGGATCAGGCGGCGAATTGCATTGTGCTCGAGGCGAAGCGCGCCGAGCGCACATGGTTTGCGGCGTGCGTTGTATTGGCTCACACCCAGGCGGATGTGAACGGACTGGTGCGTCGTACGCTTGATGCTCGGCGCGTTTCGTTTGCTCCGATGGAGCAAGCCGTCTCCGTCACGGGGATGGAATACGGCGCCATCACACCCGTTGGTCTTCCATCAGACTGGGTGATTCTTGTGGATCAGCGTATCATTGAGACTCCTTATATCATTCTGGGCAGTGGTTTGCGTAAGTCAAAACTCGCTCTCCCCGGCTTATTTCTTGCGTCTCTGCCAAACGTACAGGTGGTGGAGGGGTTGGCAAAGGAACGAGTGCAAACGTGAGTTGTTATGCAAGATAAATTCCAACGAGAAACACAAAGACGTGAAATCAGAACCCATGAAGCAAAGATAAAGATTAGGAGCACGTTCCCTGATCTGGATATCAAGACGATTCGCTTTCTGGCCGAGGGTGTTGATAATGAGGTGTATGAGGTAAACGGGGGTCTCGTCTTTCGATTTCCCAAGACGCGGGAAAACAAACGTGAACTTGCACATGAAGCGCACGCGCTGGCTTTGTTGGATCGGAAGGGCTTTCCAGAGATTCCGGCTGTGCTGTATTGGGACGAGACCGCTACGATCATGGGGCAGAAAATGGCAAAGGGAGTATCGGCTGATCACCTGAAACTTACCGACGAGGGTATAAAATCTATTGGGAGTCAGCTTGGTTTGTTTCTTCGTCGTTTGCACTCTGTGCCACTTGAAGGTGTGCAGAGCTCGGGAGTGGAGCCGTTTCGGGAAAGTCCGCAAAAAATCAAGGCGCTGTATAGAAAGCGGCTTGTCGAGGTGCAAGAAGAAGTGCCTGATGAACTACGCGGGCAGCTAGAGACACTTCTTGAAAAAGAGGTAAGCGAACCCAAACGGCTTGTCCTTGGTCATAATGACTTACGAAGCGATCACATTTTTCTTGAAGATGGCAATGTGACTGGTATCATTGACTGGGGAGGAATAGGGATTTCCGATCCGGCTTTTGACTTTGGTAGAATCTACAAATCCTTTGGAGAACCGGGTCTTGACGCGGCGCTTGAATCCTACGGCGAAGATGACGACGAACTTAGAGAGCGATCCATCTACTACGGAGTCATTTCGTCCATTTCGAGTGTGGTTCGAGCGAAGCGTGCGGGCGATAGGGATCGCCTTGCGGGAAAGGTTGAAAACCTCGCGAAAATCGTGCAGAGATACAATGGAATCTCTAATTCGTTCGAATAGGCGAATAGTTACTCTATGTCCAAAACCCCCAATTACGATGCGAAAGTGAAAGCCATCCTCGACGCGACCAAACCCGGCGAGCGGGTTTGTGAATTGACGGGCGAGAAGTGGGTGATGACGCAGACGGACATCGATCGCTTTCGCCGGTTCAATGTGCCGCCTTTGCAGGTTTCTCCA
>Ga0075991_101_pt1 | contig 26623 bp, 28 predicted proteins | sample RifGroA2_FD_68061 | JGI IMG/M metagenome (GOLD analysis project Ga0075991, IMG submission 68061) | Parcubacteria bacterium GW2011_GWA2_49_9
GGAGGAAACGACGGGCGTCGAGAAACTTCCGGAACGTATGCCGTACATCGTCATTATTATTGACGAACTCGCCGACATTATGGCTACCTATCCGCGCGAGCTTGAAGCCGCGATTGTCCGCCTCGCGCAGATGAGCCGCGCGGTCGGCATTCACCTTATTCTGTCCACCCAGCGTCCTTCCGTAAACGTCATCACCGGTCTTATCAAGGCCAACATCCCCGCTCGCATCGCCCTGCAGGTATCATCGCAGATTGATTCGCGTACTATTCTTGATACCGGAGGCGCAGAAAAACTGCTTGGCGCGGGTGATATGCTCTTCCTCTCGGGTGAAATGTCAAAACCGGTACGGCTTCAGTCGGCATTTATCACCGAAACGGAGGTAAAGAAAGTAACGAGCTATCTCATCAACCAATATAAAGACGAGGTGCCGCAAGAGCTGAATCTTAGTGGTGAGGAGAGTGGAAATACTTCCCTCTTTGAAAGCACGTTTGGCGATGACGAGGAAGAAATTGATGACGACCTCTATGAAGAAGCTCGCGAAGCGGTTCTTTCCGCCGGCAAGGCCTCCACGTCCTACCTGCAACGAAAACTGCGTATCGGCTATTCACGCGCCGCGCGGCTAATGGATATTCTTGAAGAACGCAGCGTTATCGGCCCCGCGGATGGCAGTAAGCCTCGCTCGGTACTCGGTGCCGCCGGTCACGACGCCCCCCCTCCCGAGGGAGATGGAGGGGCTCCGGGGCCGGGAGAGTTGTAGAAAATTTCTAATTTCTAATTCACCTAATTTCTAATAAAATCCCTAATATCCAATTACTAATTTTAATTTTGACCTTTTATTAGGTGAATTAGGTAATTAGACAATTAGGTAATTCTCCCGTGGAGAAAACTCCCAAACTTATTATCAGCATGAGCATTATCGCTCTTGTCGCCCTCGGTCTTGTTGTCTACGCCTACTTCCAATCGCGCGAATATCTGCGTGGACCCGTACTCACTATTGAGGAGCCTCTAAACGGCTCAATGTCCACCACTTCCCTTGTGGTACTTTTCGGCCGCGCCAACAATATCTCCTTTCTCACGCTGAACGGCAAACAGATTTTCACCGATGAACAAGGCCGTTTTAAGGAGTCATTGCTCCTTCAGGAGGGCTACAATATAATGACCCTAGAGGCGAAGGACCGGTTTGGGCATTCGGTGGAAAAGCGGCTGGAGCTGGTTTACAAATCGGAGGTTGCCGTCGCTTCTTCCTCTCCTCCTTTCCAAGGAGGAGAATGAGAGGTGGTAGTCTTAATTCTCCCTTGGTAACCTGTAGTCAGCTTGCAGTCGTAGACTGTAGACTAGGGGAGCACTCTGACGTCACGTCTGGGGAGAGGTTTGATGCTATACTGGCACAATACATGTTGATATCCGTGTGCGACATTTGTAAAAAGAGAGTAGATAAAGCAGAAGAAATTTCTGCGGGTTTTGGAATAGTGATGCAAACAAAAACATTTTGTAAGAAATGCGCCAAACCCATTGCTGATTTCCTCGACAAACATGGGTTTGGAAAAGATAAGAAACAAAAATCATGAGCTGGCACTGGAAATCATGGCCGTATTGGGTGAAGGGAGGCATAATAGCAGTCACTTTTTTTATAGTACTGTACATATTAGCTACAACTTTTAACTTCTATATTCCTCGAGTCACGACGCCAGTGCTACTCTTTCCCTTTCTTACGACATACTCAATTTTAGAGAAAATCCTTGGTTGTACCGTTGGACATGGATTGTTTGTAACTCCTGGTTTATCGTCTTGCGATGCGACCACGGAGTTTCTTGTCGAGTCGGTCACATGGCTTCTCGTCGCTACATGCTATTTCGTTGCGGGTATCGGAATCGGTTATCTCTATGGTAAATGGAAGAGTCGGAAATCCCCCTTAGCAAAGGAGGTGGACGCATTCTGATGCGCCGGGGGATGTTTTATATCCCTCCTCCGACGTGACGTCGGAGTGCTCCCTTTACGAAAGGGAGAATAAGACCTACACTTTTCTTATTCGTAGTTTCGTATTTCGTACTTATTCGTAATTCGTATTGTATGGCCTTCGGCAAACCAAAAAAAGAAAAAGAGTTAAAATCAATCGGCTCTACTATTGACGACACGCTTGCCGCTATCAAGACCAAGTTCGGCGAGGATTCCATTATGAAACTCGGCGAGAAGCCACACGTTGACGTGAATGCCATCTCCACCGGCTCAATCGGCCTTGATTTCGCGCTTGGTGTCGGAGGTCTTCCCCGCGGAAGAATGATTGAAATATTCGGCCCTGAATCGTCCGGTAAAACGACACTTTCTCTCCATGTCATAGCCGAAGCGCAGAAAAAGGGCGGCATCTGCGCCTTTATTGACGCGGAGCACGCGATGGACCCCGAATACGCGAAGCGTCTTGGCGTCAAAATAGACGAGCTCCTTATCTCACAGCCGGACACAGGAGAACAGGCGCTTGAAATCGTGGAGTCACTGGTGCGGAGCGGGAAGCTTGATGTGATTGTCATTGACTCGGTTGCCGCGCTCACGCCGAAAGACGAGATTGAGGGCGATATGGGGCAATCTCATGTCGGCAAGCAGGCCCGCCTTATGTCGCAAGCACTCCGCAAGCTCACCGCCATCGTCGCGCGTTCCAAAACCATCATCATCTTCATCAACCAAATCCGCATGCAAATCGGGGTGATGTTCGGTAATCCAGAGACAACGCCAGGAGGCAAAGCTTTAAAATTCTATACGTCAGTCCGTTTGGATATCCGCCGTATCGCGCAAATCAAGAAAGGTGACGAAGTGATGGGCGGACGTGTCCGTGTGAAGGTGGTAAAGAACAAAGTCGCCGCTCCGTTCAAGCAAACCGAATTTGACCCCATGTACAATGAGGGAATTTCGCGCGAAGGCGAGCTTATCGCACTCGGCGAAAAGTTGGGGCTTATGAAGAAATCCGGTACGTCCTATGAGTACGACGGCGTGAAGCTCGGCCGCGGCTACGACGCCACCCGCCAATTCCTCCGCGAAAATAAAAAGGTCTCCGGCGAAATCCTCAAGGCTATCGTGAAGCAGTTAAAGGAAGGTGGTGCGCTTGAAGTCGCGCCGAGCGCGGGGGAGAGTGAAAGCGGAGAGTAGCAGGGGCTTATTCTCCCTTTCCTAAAGGGAGCACTGCCGTCTTCGGCAGGAGGGATTTAAATCCTCCGCCTCGCAGACTCGGCACCTCCTTTAGGAAAGGAGGAACAAGATGTCAGTCAAATGTATTGTCAAATAGATAACCTCAAGAATCATGAACTGGAAACTGTGGCCGTATTGGGTAAAGGGAGGGGTAGTTGCCGTGACTCTTTTAGTTATCGGGGCGTTCATTTTCTCAATGGCGACGGGAAGCGGTCTTTCTGTTCCCGATGTATTTACATTCTTGCCTTCCATTGGCGCGCATCTTATCACGCCGTTATTTTGCCAGTTACGAAGTACTACCGGCCAGTGGGAGAGTCTCGGTTGCATTCCGGTAGATCTTAGAATCGCAGGCATCCTCTTTTTTATACAATCCTTTATTCTCGGAGCGATTATCGGCTACCTCTATGGCAAAATCAGAAACCGAAAATCCCCCTTATCAAAGGGGGTGGACACATTCTGATGTGCCGGGAGTTGTCACATCCCTCCTGCATAAGAATGCAGTGCTCCTAGTCTACGACTATCTAGACTTTCTAAGGGAGAATAAGAGAGTGACAATTTCTCACCCCATGCTACGATTACCTTATTCCTTATCCATAATTCTTTCCCATCATGTATCTCAATAAGGTCTTTTTATACGGTAACCTCACCCGCGACCCGGAGCTGAAGGCCCTTCCCTCCGGCAGTCAGGTCGCCGAATTCGCTATCGCCACGAACCGCGTGTATAAGGACAAAAATGGCGCGAAGCAGGAGGAAGTTGATTTCCACAATATCGTTTCGTTCGGAAAGACGGCAGAGGTTATCGGGCAGTACCTTAAGAAAGGACGCCCCATTTTCGTGGAGGGCAGAATCCGCACGCGCAGTTGGGAATCAAAAGACGGAACGGGAAAACGCTACAAGACCGAGATTGTGCTGGAGAACTTCCAGTTCGGGCCGAGCTTACGCGATGGAGCAGCAGGAAGTGCACCTCGTTCCGAGTCAACGACCCAGCCGGCTCCCGCCGACAAAGATGAATCAGCACCGGGAATCCAGTATCCGGAGGAGCAAATCAACGCGGACGACATTCCGTTCTAATCCCGCATATTCCCGAAAAAGTCGCGTCTTATTCTCCCTTTACTAAAGGGAGCACTCCAACGTGACGTCGGAGGAGGGATTTCATGAAATTGCATTATAACCCCCGCTTGAAAAGTAACGCGGGAATCCTCAGAAAAGCGGAAAATCTTTCAGAAGTTTTGTTGTGGAAGGAGATACGGACTAAAAAGCTCGGCGTACAATTTTTACGGCAACGCCCTATCGGAAACTATATTGTTGACTTCTACTGCCACCAACTGAATCTGGCTCTAGAGATAGACGGCGTGAGCCACGATGGTAAGGTGGGAAAAGATATAGAGCGGCAAAGCGTGCTTGAGTCAGCAGGGGTACATTTTTTACGTTTTGAAGACAAAGATGTGCGATATAACCTTGACGCTGTATTACGAGAAATAAGAAAAGAAATCCTCCGCCTCGCAGACTCGGCACCTCCTTTAGAAAAGGAGGAATAAGAAAAAAATCCCGAAATTGTTTCGGGATTTTTCAGGTCTTAATTCGAGATTGATTAGGGACTATCGTACGAGATACGGAAGCAGCCCCATAAATCTCGCGCGCTTCACCGCCATGGCGAGCTGGCGCTGGTATTTCGCTGATACGCCGGTGCGCTTCCCCGCTATCATACGCCCGTGCGGGTTAAGAAACTTCTTCAAAAGTTCAATATCCTTGTAATCTATATGTTTGATGTTATTTTGCGAAAAATAACACTGCTGGTCGCTTTTTTGCATAGGTTTATGGTTAATTTCTAGGTTACCAATTAAGTACCAATCTACGAATGAACGAATACTACTAATGCATACGAATAAGACTCGTCGGATTAGTAAGCATTTGTAGATTAGTAACTGGCTTATTAGTACTTATCAGGCTCTTTCAACGTATTCCCCCGTCTCGGTATTAATACGGACCACATCCCCCTCGCCGATAAACATTGGGGCATTAATGGTGGCCCCTGTCTCAAGGGTGATAACTTTATTCCCGCCTTTCGCCGTATCGCCCTTGATGGCCGGCGGTGCTTCGGTTACTTTCAGTTCCACTTTGATGGGCAGGCGGATACCGATAAGCTTCCCTTCCCCTTCGTCCTCAATTCCTTCTTTCCACGTCAGCGCGTCAACCATACTGTTTGGTCGGAGAAAGCGCCCCCCCACTCCGACAATCGCGTCATCAAACGAGAATCGTTTTGCCGGATTGTTCGCCTCACAGAACCAGAATTGGCCTTTGGTCGTGTACAAATATTTAATCTCACGGGTGTGGATGTCCGCTTCTTCCACCTTGTCGGCTTGGTGAAAGGTGATTTCGGTCACTTTCCCCGTGAAGAGGTTTTTCAGTTTGGTCTGATTGACGGGCTTCCTCTGTTGCATACGGAAAATATGCGCGTCAAGCACTTCATACGGCGCCCCTTCGTAGACGATAAACCTTTTTGACAGAATTTCGTTGTAATTTAACATAATGCGAATCTACGAATGATTATGCGAATGCCGCGAATGGGGAATCTGCATTTGCAGTATTCGCATTCTTTATTCGCGGTATTTGCATTATAGCTATTCTGCGATGAGTTTCTCAATAGATTTATCAAGCTCCATTTCGGAAACCGGAGCGCTTGCCGGCGCGTCCTTTGGAGCTTCTTTTCGCTCCGGACGAGTCACGCGGGGTCGCCCTAAGGTCACGGTTTGCTCGCGCACGGTCTTCACCAGAATAAAGCGGAGTACTTTTTCGCTCTGTTTGAACGCTTGTTCAATCCGCTTCGCGCTTTCGGCGGATACTTCAAACTTCACCCAGCCGAAATAGGCGTTTTGATATTTCTGATAGGCTCCTCCGACCCGCTTCTGCATCGGGTACGCAAGCGCGCGGAGCTTTGGAAACTCCTCGGAAATAATCGCCGCTTTCTCCTTATCAAGCACGTCCTTTAGCGCCGTCACTTCGCGCGGAAGTTCTTCCTCGGATACCGAGGGTACGACCAAATAACCGACCTCGTAAATCCGCGTCTCGCTTCTTTCTTCTCTTAATTCCTCCTGTGCTAAAGGAGGGGCTCCAACTCCAGTGGGAGCGGAGGATTTCTCTTCTGTCATTTGGTTATTGTCTCTTGGTTATTCCCAAGAGTTGCCTTATGGATAATCGGGTTAAAAACCCGTAGATAACCCCTAAAGGAGCTACCAAAGCATCGTCTTTTTTCAAGACTAAGCCCAAACAAGATACCATAGTTGTTTCTTAGAGGCAATCCTCGCGACGTAATGCGAGGCGAATTCAGAAAAATGCTTATGAAAGCGCGATACTGAAGAATGTTTCTGCGTTCTTGAGGAGTTGCGCTCTAACCGTTTCTTCGTCTTCATTTCGGATGCGCGCAATCGCCTTCACCACCTCACGAACATAGAGTGGTTCGTTCCGCTTTCCACGAAAGGGAGCGGGGGCGACATACGGTGAATCGGTTTCCGACATTATCCGGTCAAGTGGAGCGTTTTTCACCACTTCATCATAGTTCCGTGCAAAGGTAAGCACTCCCGTGAAAGAGAGATAGAATCCGGCGTCCAAAATCTCGCGAGCTTCGTCCCATGAACCGGCGAAAAAGTGGAAATCGCCGGAAACTTTCGCTTCCCGTTTCAAGATATCAAGTGCCTCGCGGTACGCGGATCGCCCCGACCCGCTCCGCACGTGAAGCATTAAGGGCTTCTTCGCCTCGTTCGCAAGCGCAATATGCGCGGAAAAAGCCTCCTTTTGCTTCTGTTCACTGTCCGTTTCCAGACGGTAATAATCAAGGCCGCACTCTCCGATGCCGACAGCTTTTGGTGATTTCAAGAGCTCACGATAATAATTCATATCAAACACCTCCCCCCGAGAAGTGAATTCCTTATTACCCGCCCCGAGCTCCTTTTCGTCATGAAAAGACTTGCCGGTATGCACGGGGTGGAGTCCGATGATGGAAAAAACACCGTTTTCGTGCGTTTCGGCCATCTCGACTGCCATTTTTGACGTATCTTGCTGTGTACCCACATTTATTACCGCCACCTCTGCATCGAGGGCACGTGTCATGGTCGCCTCCCTATCCGCGTCAAAGGCAACAAAATTGACGTGGGAGTGGATGTCGATGTAGCGGAAAGGCATAAGAAGCTGCTAGCTTATAGCTTTTAGCTTTTAGCTGATAGCCAAGAACCTACTTGCGAGGGAAAAGTGGCACTGAAGGCATTTTGTTGGCCATGATGAGTCCTTTTATCTTTTCTGAAGTTTTAGGCATAAACACCTGAACTTTATCGGCAACGATGTATAGCATTTTGACTAAATCAGCAATCAATTTTAAGCCTCCAACCTTATCCTCCTTCACTAGTTTAAAGGGTTGATGCGTTTGAATAATCTGATCTATTCCTGTTATATACGTTGATATAATTGTGGCCGCTTTTTGTATATCAAAAGACTCAAATTCTCTCGAGTAATCTAGGGTCGGATAGAATTTTCCACCCACCTCGACAGGTTGCTCCAAATTAGTTTCAGCCATCTTCATAATCCGGCTGGTCAGATTGCCGATACCGTTCGCGAGGTCGGCGTTGTAGGCCTCTTTGAATTTCTCCAACGTAAAGTCGGAATCTTCAAACGGATGAACGTGCCGTGCGAGATAAAAACGAAGCGCATCTGTGCCATATTCGCGTACCAACTCAAGCGGGTCAATAACATTGCCGAGCGACTTACTCATCTTCTCTCCCCCGCTTGTGATAAATCCGTGAATCACAATCTGTCGTGAAGGCGGAAGTTTCGCGGACATCAGCATCGCTTGCCACATAACCGACTGTTGGCGGACTTGGTCCTTCCCCGCAAACTGCACCACTCCTCCACTCTCAATCCACCATTTCCTAAAACTTGAATCATCGGGCTCGCCCCGTGGCGAATTCGGATTCGCTTTACGGGGCCACCCGATGGCGGAAATATAGTTTACGAGTGCGTCAAACCAAACGTACATCACGTGGTCGGCATCACTCGGAACCGGTACACCCCAAGGCATTTTCGTTTTAAGGCGGGAAATGCTGAAATCCTCCAGCCCTTTCTCTTGTATCAGAGAACGAATCTCGTTCAAGCGAAAACGTGGCACGACAAAATCGGGGTTGGCATCGTAGAGCGCGAGTAAGGCGTCTTGATACTTGGAAAGCCGGAAAAAGTAGTTCTCTTCCTCTCTAGTCTGCAATTCCTGATTCGGATGCACACCACAACGGCCATCTACAAGCTCCGAATCGGTCTTTTCCAGTTCGCACCCCACACAATACCTGACTCGGTAATGTTTCTTGTAGATATCTCCGGACGCGAGACAGCACTTCCAGAATTCCTGCGCGGCCGCGACATGGTGCGGGTCGGTGGTCCTGATGAAATTAATAGTTGGAAGGAGGCCGAGCGGTTCCCGTAACTCCTTAAATTTTTCCGCGTATTCGTCCGTATAAGCCTGTGTGCCCTTCCCTGCTTCTTTCGCCTTCTCCCAGACCTTCGTCCCATGTTCGTCCGTGCCTGTGTTAAAGAACACCTCATCGCCGGCAAGCTGCCGATGCCGCGCGACAATATCGGCCGAAATGAGCTCAAACGCAAAACCGATATGCGGGTCGGCGTTTACATAGGGCAAGGTGGTCGTGATGTAGAACGGTTTTGACATACAAAACCGTTAACTATTAACTCTTAACTGTTAACAGTTAACGGTCAAAGGTTAAGAGTTGGTGGCGGTCTTCCGCTTCTGAACATCATCCAGATACTCCATAAGCGTCGCGGCGAGCGGCACCGAGAGGAGAAGGCCGAGGAACCCTCCGAGCTGGAATCCGATAATGAGCGCGAGAATGACGACCATAGGCGGAACGCCGATAATTTTCTTCACGACGAGCGGATAGATGAGGTGATTCTCAAACTGCTGAATGATGAGGTACAGACCCGCGATAACGAGCGCGGAGGTTACTCCGGCGCCGGAGACAAAGGTGCCGGAAGCGTACGCAATCGCGATACCCGGAATGGCCGAAATGACGGGACCGAAGAGAGGAATAATTTCCAAAATGGCCGCGAGAGCCGCGAGAAAAAGCGCGTTCTTCACACCCAGTACCATAAGTCCGAGATAGACAAGCACTCCGACGAGTACCGCGAGCAGAATTTGCCCTTGAATCCAGTAGCCGATTTTCCGCTGTGTCCTCCGCCATAATCCGATGACGTACTCCTCTCGCTTCTCGGGAGTCACCACACGGAGGAATGCCGCCACACCGTCTTCTTGTACCGCGAGATAGAATGAGAGTACCACGATAAGAATGAAACTCACAATACCGCCGAAGACTACCGATACATTGTCCCAGAATCCTTTCGCGAAACTGGAGAGAATTTGGCTTAGGTCTGTAAATACAGCCGAAAGTGCCGAAGGTTCGGTGGTGCTCTGAATCCCCTCCGAGAGTGTTTGCGCGAGACTTGCTCCCTGCAGTACCGAACGGGGTTCTACCGTAACCGGAGACGGCACGGCGTCAAGAAGCGAAGGAACCGCTCGTAAAAAGTTCGCCGTATCCGAGAGGAGCGAAGGAACGAAAATATAGAATACGCCGACAAACAATATCGTGAGGATGATGTAGGTAACGAGGACTCCGACAAGCCGAGGAATGTGAAAGCGCTTGAACCATACCGTAAGCGGCTCAATCGCGGAGGCGATAACAACCGCGGTCAGCACGACCAGCAGCACATCCCGCAAATAGAAAAGCATCACGAAGAAGAGGAACACGAGCATCGCCCGAATAAGGGTGCCTGTGCTTATAGATATGGATTCCGGCGCTTCTTTAGCCATTTTTCACATCATAACACAAGCTGGGGAAATTTCTAATTCCTAATTTCTAATTCCTAAATAGGGCTAGTTGATCCTGTCCCATTAGAAATTAAACATTGGATATTAGAAATTATACTTGGAGTAGTGTTTCCAATTCTTTCTTGCTTTTGACCGGCCCGATGAACGCGAGATTCAGTCCCGATTCCACAACATATTTTTTGACGACACGCGCCACATCTTCGGAAGTAACCTTCCGGATTTTTTCCGCGACTGCCGAAGGAAGCTGGAGCGGCTTGCGAACAATTTCCTGATATCCGTAAAATTCGGCAAGCGAGTCGGATGATTCAAGTCCAAGATGCATATTCCCTATCAAATACTCCTTGACCCGCGCAAGTTCCTCCGCCGAAACAGGCTCGCGTTTCAACAGTCGGAGCTCTTCCATAATCGCGGAAAGTGCTTCCGTAAGACGCTTCGCGGGGACCCCCGCCGTAATTTCCAAAAAGCCGTGGTCGGTAAATGTCTCGTGCGCCGCGCTAATGTAGTAGCAAATACCGAGCTCGTCGCGCATCTTCTGGAACAGACGCGAGCTCATACTTCCACCGAGTACGGTGGAGGCGACCCGCATCGCCGGCATATCTTCGTGGTACAAATCAAAGGTGCGGAGCGCGAGCGCGAGATGTACCTGGTCGGTTTCCTTGAATTTCATGGCGATGGCCGGCTTTTTCTGTGCTTCCGTAACTGCCGTCTTCGGATGTTTCTTACCGCTCGGCATCTCGGCGAACGCCTTCCCTACCCGTTCCGCCACGTCTTTCTCGTCCACATTCCCCGCCACGACGACCGTCGTCGCCCCCGATACATAGTGCTTGGAACGATACGCGAGCATCCGCTCCCGTGTTGTACTTCTGACTGTTTCTTCCGTCCCCGCGACATCCCACCCCGCGGGCTGGCCGTCGTAGAGGAGTCCCATCAGCACGTCGTGGATGTGGCGGGGCGGCATATCCTGATACATCCGGATTTCTTCAACAATGACGCCTTTTTCTTTTTCCAGTTCCGCCTTGGGAAACGTGGAGTGTAGATAAATGTCGGACACGACATCAAGAATTTTCCCAAAATGCCGCTGGTCGGATTTGGCGTAATAGCCGGTCATTTCCTGTGAGGTAAACGCGTTGTACTGGCATCCATAACTATCCAACTCCTTCACAATATCTACCGCCTTCGGACGTTTCGTCGTTCCCTTAAAGCACATATGTTCAAGGAAGTGCGAAATGCCGCTTATTTTCTTTTGCTCGTACTTTGAACCCGCCTCAACAAGTACCATCACCGTGACGGTAGGGTTATCTTTCATCGGGACAATAACGAGGCGCAAACCGTTTTTAAGAATTGTTTTAGTGAAGTTCATGGTTTTTTTTGCCTCTCCCCCTTTTCTAAGGGGGAGATTGAGAGGGGGTTATGAAGTCGAATAGGTCTTAAGGGAATAATTGGGGTGTAGGTAGTTCAATGATAGTAATAGATACACAGAAGAAAAGCAAAAGAAAAAGCCCCAACTGACTGACAGTCGGGGCTCGGCGTTGTGGAGATGCAAAAAACCGGATTGCTACTTCTTGATGAACGCGACCCACGACGCGCTCGTGAAGAGATAATCAAACGGGACGTCCTTGCATTGCGATTCCATATGGACACACCTCGCAAGCTTCTCGTAGCGGGAGAACGGCAAACGTACAACCAAGTCACCGGCACCCGCGACGGGAAAGACGACCAGTCGTTCGTCAAGTTGCTGAGCACAATGTTCGGAAAACGCAACAGCCTCACTTTTAGACGCGAGTCGATGTTCCCCGCTCACTGCCTGCGAGAGTTCGTTTCCGAATACCGCTTGTTGAGGATGTTTCCTCCGTACATTTTTTGCCTTAAGAAGTAGGCGGACGGGGACTAAGACGAACGTTAGAGGCCCTGTCCCGTTGGAAAAAGATACAGTCTCACACTGACGGATATTTAGTTTCATAGGAAGAAGAACGCAACGGTTTGAAAGAACCATCTTCGCCGCACTTTTGGCAAAGAAAAACCCCGAAGGAATGCTCCGGAGTTCGTCTTTGAAATCGTTAGAAGTGTGGAACAATCTCAAAAACCAACTCTGGAGGTTGGGCTCATAACGACGACGACGGTTAGTGTTGTTCCACGAGACATATTCCTATCCTACACCCATCTTGGAAACCGTCAACCCCAATCAAAGAAAATGCCCCGATTCGTTACGTCGGGGCAATGTGAGGTCGTGCAAAACCAATTAGGGCATAGAGAACATTAAGACGCCCTCCGGAGACAAACCGGTTTCATATCTGTCCCAAGGTTCAGCAATTCTGGTCCAGAACTTAGACTGGGTCCAGTCATTTCTCTCCAGTTGCCACCCCAAACCACGCGCCAGCTTTACCACGGACAACTCGCGCGTAATCAGGAAGACTCCTGCCCCTTTCGGAAGACGCGAAAGGCAGTATCTGAATACGCTGCCAGCGCATCCTTGTCTGCGAGATTCTTCGTCCACCCAAAGGTCGCCTAATTCAAACCACATTGGGTCCTTGGTTTCCCATAGCGCGCAAAAGGCATAATACTGGTGAGTGGTTGTGTCCCGCTTGTACGATGCTCTTCCCTGGTTTATAGCCTTTGCGAGGCTGATGTTTGTAATTCTCTTTTGCAAGAGATGTTTTTCTTGTTGGAGTTTAGACACGAGGATGTCTATCGGCTCACCCGCGTATAGATGTTCTTCCATATTTTTCTTTCTATTTGTCGACCACATAGAATTCGTCAAACCCAAGATAAGCTAAGTCTTATTTGATTTTCTTAAGTGGCTGTGTACGGAGATAAGCGCACAGGTCTATTGCGAAGTAATTCGCCTTGGCAGCAGAAAGTAGTCTTCTGTTGATTCTTGTTCTCTTGAACCAAGGAAATATTTCTGCGGGATTTTCCTGAAAGTAGTATGCGTCTTCCATAGACACCGCTTCAGGACGATTTATTGCACAGGGCATATCCGGATATTTGGAATTTAGACAGACACTGATTGCGCCATAACCTATCCTGTTCACTGTCGCAAGTTGAAAAAGGAACCTATGCTCAATATATTCATGCGGTCCAAACATAAGCATATATGTCCCCGGATTGAAGTGACCCAATTTTCGGTTGTGTGGGAGTTCTGGTCTTTTCATATTTCCACTATGGTGTATTAAGTTTTCAAAGAACAAATGGCCGACCTTCCTCGGGGCGGTTTTATTCAGTGAAAACTAAAAAACGGCCCTCTTGAGGCCGCCTTTCGGTGTTCGATATGGGTTGTTAGGAGAGAAGATTAAGCAACGCAAACCGGCCTCAATGCAGAAGTTGAGGCGCGACGACGAATTGCGATGTATATGCTTTTCTTCATTACTCTTTGACAATAGACCCCTTTAGTAAAGCTGTCAACCCCCGCGGGAACTGAATTCAAACTGTATCAAAAAGAACCGGAAACATATCATATACCTCTTGAAGCACCGAAGCACTGACGGAGCCGTCAATTCGGATGACTCTTTCCTTCCAATCAAGGGTCCGTATCTGGTCTGCCATAATAAACCCTTTGACCGTAGGTGTTTCAACAGCGATTCGGAAGTAATAATGCTTCTTGTCTTTGGACGTTATGGGGCAGACCACGGCAGTGCCAGTCTTTTGATTGAAAATGCTGCCGCTTATAACAACGCACGGCCTTAGGCCGGACTGCTCATGTCCTTTTATCGGATTCAGCGCGCACCACGCGACGTCTCCCTTTTTGGGATAACTTTTGATATGAGAATGCATGCATTGATGACTTACGGACTTCGCACTTTTCTGTCATTCCCGCGGATGCGGGAATCCAGAATATACAAGCGAAGACCTGGATTCCAGCTTTCGCTGGAATGACAAGATAGGAGCTTCGTAATTCATAGTTATCTGATGATTTCTTTGCCGACATCACTTCCCCAATCCACACGTTCCATCATCTCCGGAATGAAATTTGCCATGGCTTCGCGAAGCGTCGGAAGTCTTCTTGTAGTCTCCACAACGGCAGAAACGAGAACGCCTTTTTGCGTTTCGGTAAACGCGACTTTGGCACCGTCACGAAAGCGATACTTTTTCGCAAGCTCATGCGGTATGCGAAGCGCCAAGCTATTTCCCCATTTGGTTACTTTAGTACTCATAGGGTAAGTATATACTTGTATATACTTCTGGTCAATACAGCGAAAAAGCGCGTGGTTAAGGGCTGTTTGGGTGTTCAGGCCAATTTCGCTTTGAGAAAGCTTTGGAGTTCCGCTATAGCCACCCGCTCTTGCTTCCCGCTATCGCGGTCTCGGACCGTGACCGACTGGTCTTTCTCGATAGTATCGAAATCCACGGTTACACAAAACGGTGTACCGATTTCGTCCTGACGGCGGTAGCGCTTGCCGATATTGCCGTTGTCGTCAAACATCACGGCCCCAAATTCTTTCTTAAGCGTTCCATACACTTCCCTCGCCTTCGTGACCAGTTCCGGCTTGTTTTTGAGAAGCGGAAAGACCGCAACTTTAACAGGAGCAACGGATGGTTTGAATTTCAAGTAGGTTCGCACTTCCCCATTCATTTCATCTTCGGTGTATGCGGAGAGCAAAACCGCGAGGAGACTCCGGCCAACACCGAGCGATGGTTCAATGACGTGCGGGATGATTTTTTCTTTCGTCTCTTCGTCCATATATGACATATCTACTCCGCTTGCCGTGGCATGATTGGTGAGGTCATAGTTTGTGCGGTACGCAAGTCCGTACAGTTCCTTTTTGCCGAATGGAAATTCAAACTCAAAATCAATCGTTCGCTTGGAATAATGCGCGCGGTCAGCCTCAGGAATTTCAAGCTCGGAGACTTTTGCAACGTCAATCCCGATTTTGGACACAAAACGCTTCATCTCACCTTTCCAGAGGTCAAACGCCTCCTTCCATGCGTCAGGCTTCACGAAATATTCCACCTCCATCTGTTCAAGTTCGCGGACACGGAAGAGAAAATCGCGAGGTGCGATTTCGTTGCGGAACGCCTTTCCGATTTGCGCGATACCGAACGGCAATTTCGGATGGAACGAATCAACAATGTTCTTAAAGTTCGTGAAGATGCCTTGCGCGGTCTCGGGGCGCAGGTATGCGAGCGATGCTTCGTCCTCGGCGGCACCGATATGCGTCTCAAGCATCATATAGAACTGTCGGGCTTCACCGAGTTTGCCTCCGCACTCCGGACACTTCTTCGTATCGGTTAGATGGTCCACGCGAAAACGGCGCTTACACTTTTCACATTCCGAAAGCATATCGGCAAATCCGCGTGCATGGCCGCTTGCCTGCAGCACCTCCTTCTTCGTCACGAGTGCCGAATCAATGCCGTAGACATCTTCGCGGTCGGTCACGAATTGTTTCCACCACACATTTGTGATGTTGTTCTTTAGCGCCAGTCCATACGGACCGTAGTCATAGAAACCGGCAAAACCCCCATATATTTCAAAGCTTGGGTAGATAAATCCGCGACGCTTGCAGAGCGCCACCACTTTCTCCATTACCTCATTTTTCTGCTCTTTGGCCATATCGCTGTATTTAAAGGGTTATTGATGGAAGAGTCAAGAAACACCACCACCCCCTCCGACTCCGGAGTCGGAGACCCCTCCTCAACTGAGGAGGGGAAGAAGACACGAGTTACTTAGTAACAGTTCCGCTTCCCGCCACCGCCCCCGCGTCGCCGAGCGATTTCGTCGTGAGCGCCGGACGAACATTGCTTTTCACTTCAATGCCGGTAAAGAGGTCTGTCCCGCGGGCGCTGCTTTCTCCAATGAGCGTCGGGGATGTTCCCACTTGGCCCAGACTTGGAAGAAGGGTGACCTGAAACGCCACCTCGCGGGGAGGAGACCCTACACCCAACCCCGCTTCAATATCTCCCGCGTCCCAGACGATTTCTCCGCCCACCGGATTATAGGTCACTTGTTCCGACGAGGGACTAACCTCCCCCGTCCACTTCATATACGAAGGGAGTACGGCGGAAACACTCGCGTGAGAAACTCCGTTGGAAGCATTGGAGAGCGACCAGACGATTGTGTACGACGTCTCCTCCTCGGCCTTAGGCGGGACAGAACCGCTGTTGGAAAGAGGTCCTTCATCGTGGAGAACGCGTGAAGAAAGGGTGAGTGCCGTCGCGATTTTGATTTCCTTCGTCACCGAGGAAATAACGTCCTGATACAACCCTTGCTCGTCCAGCCGTTTCCCCCGCGCCGTCACCTCTATAAACATTCCGGGATTCTTGAACGTAGAGGGGTCGGTCGCGACGGAAAGTGTCCCGAAACTGAAGCTCAGTGTTCCGTTCTCCCCCGGCTCAACGGCGGCAAACCGCGCGGTTTTCCGTTTGTCCCACACCACCGTTCCCGTGTTGGAGTCGTAAAAACCATTTCCCGCCGTTACAGACGTTCTGTTATAGATATCCCCCGAAAGGGTCGCGGTGATTTCAAGGTCCGCGATTTTGGTAGAAAGGTTATTCCCCCAGAGAACATCTACACGCGCCGTTTGCCCGCTTCGCCCGATGAAGGTCTTCCCCTTCTCCCCGTTCACAAGAAGGTCAAGCGTAAGAAATGCCCGCCGCACGGACACGGTCGGCGATTCGCGGAGGAACGTCGTACTGATTTGCTTTTCATCTTTCGCGTCTTGCGTGCCTGCCAAGAAGTTGAAGGTGCGGTCCGATTCTTCGGTCGCGAGTATCTTGCCTTTGATACGGATGCTCCGCTTCCCTTGCGGCTCAAGGTCGCCGAGAAGCCAGCTGTCTTTTCCGAACGATGGCGACGGAGTACTTTCAACAAACTCAAAACCAAACGGATACTGCGCTTTGAGGAGGAGATTTTCCTGTGTCGCGCTTGAATTAGAGGAGAGGTCCACATTCATTTCAAACACCTGATTGGAATTCACCTCCTTCGGGATGCCGAGCCGCATCGTCACGGGAGCCGAACTGATGGCGAATTCATATTTCGTCTTTTTTGAAAAAATAGCGTTTGAATCTCTCGGACGGTATTCCGCGATGACGGAGATACTCTTCCCTTCACCTTCCTGACCGAAGGGGACGAACGAAACCTTCCGCGAGACACTCGCACCGGGTGTCATCGCGCCGAGCGCGTCACGGTAACGCAGAAGCGATTCGGAGAGGTTATCCGGTTTTTTCGTGCCGTCGGGAAACTCAACGATGAGGTCTACCGAATCAAGACTCTGTTTATTATCATTTCGTATCACGATTTCAACCGGAAGCTCCTCTCCCGCCGCCGCCCCGACAGGGCCGATGACTTCCACGGAAATATTTTGCGGGGAGAGCGTATTTCCTCCATGCCAGAAACCGAAAATAGCGATGCCGGCGGCAAAGAGGAAAAAGATGATGGAGGCTATAAAAAGGCGTTTGAGCCACGGCATGAGGGTGGAGACGATTGAATAAAGCGCGGATTCTTTCCGTTCCGCTTCAGATGTCCATCCGGGAGCGATACGGATATGTTTTTCTTCCCCCATAAATTCTTCATCGTGGCGGAGCGGAGGAGGTGTCCGCGAGTAAAGACGGTTTTCCAATTCGTCGAGGGTGTTGCGCCGTTCTTTTGGGGGCTGATTATCTTCCATACTGGCGAATTATATCATAATGCCAATACCACGAATGGGGAGTGCGAATGCCGCAAATGGGACATCCGATTCGCAGTATTTGCATTCGGGATTGGCAGTATTCGCATTAGAGCTGGCTCTCTTTGAGCGAGTTGTTGATTTCCGATACTGCGAGCGTGCGGAACAGAAGCGCCTTAGAGATGACCGACTCGTCCCAGAGATTCGCGTGAGAAAGGAACGGGTCAAACTCGTTTCTCGGCGCAAGATACCCGAGAAAGTAGAGAATGCGGAGGACCAATACTATTTCCACTCCTGCGATTTGTTCCTCCTTTTTAAAAGGAGGTGGTTCATTCTGATGAACCGGAGGCCACGATAAATCTAGGGCACTTCGATTTTGTAACCAATCGCTCCGCTCTTGGACAAAATCAGTCGGATTCAAAATCCCTCGGCTCGCAGACTCGCCACTCCCTTTTACAAAGGGAGAATAATCCGACTTAATAAACTGCACTCCCTCAAGCACCGCGACAAATAACGGCTCGTTTCTTTCTTCCCCCGCAAGCAAACGTCGGAGAAGCGAAAAGATTCTCCCGAGCATACGCACCGCTTCCTTTGACCCCTGCAATTCCTCAAACACATTCTCCACGCATTCCGCGCGCGTGAGACGCCAAAACTCCTTTCCCCGCACCAGCGTGATGTCCGAATACGAAAAATCCTGCAAGCCGTAGCGAAGTTTAGAGCGTTCCTCCCTCGCGCTTTGCGCGATAGCGGTAAGAAAGCCAAGTTCGCGTGTAAAAAGCGAAACAAGCTTACTCCCCTCCCCTCTGGGAGCGGAGCCGAGAACGAAAGCGGGGGTGTGGTACAAGTGATAAGACATAAGAAGTTTGTAAAGTTTATAAAGTAAAAAGTTATAAAGTGAGAATCCTTTCTCTTACTTTATGAACCTTATGAACTTTCAACTTTATGAACTGTTGGTGGCCATTTTCAAAAGCGCGGATAAAGCAGACGGGAGCGCGGTAACTCCATCTCTCGCGGCAAAATGTCCTTTCCCCCGTTCCAGAATCGTCTTCGCCCCGAGCTCTCTCGCCATCTCGAGTGACTTTTCCATTGGGACATAGGGATCGTTGTCCGAAAATATCATAACCGATTTGTCGCAATGCTTTTTTGCTTTTTCGGGGTCGAACGGAAGCTCGTAAAATTCCTTTATCTCCGGCACGCTGATGCGCCCTGAAAATCCGGAAACAAACACGCACCCGCCTATTCTTATTCCTCCTTTTTTAAAGGAGGGTGGTCGAGTATTCCCCCTTTTGTAAAGGGGGCTGCCTTGGGGGGATTTTTGCGAGACGGAGGATTTAAATCCCTCCTGCGAAGACGCAGTGCTCCCTTTAGGAAAGGGAGAATCAGAGGAGAGTCCAGCCAAATACCTCGCAATCGTAATACACCCCAAACTATGCCCGACGAAATAGGTGTCCTTATCGGGCTTGCCGACATAGTCTTTCAAAAACGAGAGCCACTCTTTCACCTTCGGTTCCGCCGCATTGGGCATTTGCGGGGCGTTGACCTCAAAACCATTCGCCTTGAGCTCAAGCGAAAGGTACGGAAACCAGTGGTTGTCGGGACGACCGTCCCAACCATGGATGAGAAAAACTCGTTTAGACATGAGCAGATTATACTCCTGACTGTCATTCCCGCGAAGGCGGGAATCCAGACTGGATTCCCTTTTTCAAGGGAATGACAAAAAAATAGTTAGTCTCTCGTAAGTGAAAGCTGCACCGAGAGCTCATCAGCTTGAAACGGTGTAGAGCCTTCCACCGAATCCTGCATAACAATATTTTTAAGCGAGGCGATACGCGAAAGCTCCTGCTCGCGTTGTTCAATGAAGCGTCTGGACGGACCCTGTGCGCCGATAACGAGCGTTGCCGGTTCGCCCGCTTTGAACCCCTGCGTCTTGCGCATTTCCTGCACAAACCGGACTAGCTCGCGGAACATTCCCTCTTCTCTAAGTTCGGGAGTCATAGTGGTATCAAGCTCCACTTCAGTCTGTATGGTTTGGTCTATGACAACTTCTTTCACATTCACCTCTTCTTCAATCAGTTTGGTAAGTTCTGAATTAACTTTCAACTTTAAACTTTTAACTTTTAACTTCTGAAGGGGTTGTCGTACTTTGATGTTCACCTTAGCCCGTGCTTCAAGCGCGAGGGATACGATTTTCCTCACTTCTTCCATTTCTTTCAGTTCTTTTTCATCAACCTTTCCACTTTGTGGCCAGTCTGCCATATGTACGCTCTTATTTGCAGTATTCGCATCGGTATTCGCGGTATTCGCATTATGAATTGTTTGATACAGGTACTCCGCGAAAAACGGCGTAAACGGAGCCATCACCTTGGCGAGTTCCGAAAGCACACGCCGGAGTGTACCGAGCGCGTGTTCTTTCTCGTTCAAATCATCCGATTTGATACGGTCGCGCGAACGCCGTACATACCACGTAGAGAGGTCATCCACGAACTCCCCTATCGGCCGTACCGCCTTATCCAATTCGTACTGTTCAAGGGCTTTGGTAACTTCCGCTATCAACTGGTTTAGTTTTGTGGTAATCCAGATATCGAGTATGTTTGTGCTTTTTGGTTTTGTGCTTTGTTTGGTCTTTGTGTTCTGTGCTTTGTGTTTTTCGTCTGCGTAGAGCAGATAGAACTGAAGGACGTTATCCAATCGTCCGAACACTTTTTTATTCACTTCATCAACTCCGCGTTCGGAAAACCGGAGGTCTTCTCCGCGCACCACGGGTGACGACAGGAGATAGTAACGCAAACTATCCGCTCCATACTTCCCCACTACCTCCAAAGGGTCGGGGTAGTTTTTCAGCCGTTTGGACATCTTCGCGCCGTTCTCCGCGAGAATGATACCGTTCACCACTGACGCTTGATACGGCGACTTTCCGAATAAACCAAGGCCGAGCACAAGCATTGAATAGAACCACCCGCGTGTTTGGTCCAGTCCTTCCGCGATAAAGTGCGCGGGAAATCCTTTCGGTTTGCGCCAGAAACTCCCGATAGGGTCGAACATATCGCCCGCCGAACCTCGCTCCATCTTGTCAAACGGGTAGTGCGCCTGTCCATACGGCATCGCGCCTGATTCGAACCAACAGTCAAATACTTCGGGAACACGGCGCATAAGTCCTCGTCCGGTTCCGGTCTCCTTGGCACACGTGTCGCATGTAAGGGCAACCTCATCTATGAACGGCCGGTGCATATCAATCTCCTTGCAGGTTTCCGCGTGCACATACACCGTCATGGGACGAGCGTATGCTTCAAACCGCGCTTCGTGAAAATACGAATCGCTTTCAGAGAGCGAAAGCGTGTCGATGGCCTTGAGGAAATACACCATCGGTCCTTCATGAGAAACGATGACGATGGTTTCTCCCGCGTGCTTTTGCAAAATGAGTTTGAGCCCCTCGGCCATACGCTTCTCCACCTCCGCCCAGCTTTCACCGGTTTCGCCCCGTTTCGTCACATAATTCATTTCGGCTGGAAGCGCTCGATAGGCACCGCGTTCTTTCTCAAGTCTCGGGTCCCCCTCTTTCAGTCCGTCCCAGCTCCCGCTATCCACTTCGCGGAACCGTTCCTCAACCTGCACTTCTTTCCCCACAACACGAGCAACATACGCCGCTGTTTCTTTCGCGCGCTGGACCGGAGAGGAATACACGGCGTCTACCCTTCCCTGCGCTTTAATATACTCCGCGGCTTCTTTCGCACGCCGTTTCCCTTCGTGCGTGAGCGGAAACCCCTGCGGTGAATCGTCCAGAATATGCTTGACGTTTTTCTCGCTCTCGCCATGACGTACGATAATAATCTTCGTGATATTTTCGGCCCCTTTTTTCCTAAGGTCATCTACCGAACCGATGACACTGTAGGTCTTACACCGCTCGCACCCCCAGACCGGTATCGGTGCACCCCAAAAACGTGAGCGCGAAATCGCCCAATCTTTCGCCTCGGCAAGCCAGTTTCCAAAGCGATATTCTCCCACTTCTTTCGGCACCCAGGTAATACCCTTATTCGCCGCAACCAACTTTTCCCGCATCTCACTTACTTTCACGAACCAAGACGGAGCCGCGTAGTTAAGGAGTGGCGTGTCGCACCGCCAACAGTACGGATACGGATGCGTGATTGGGAGACGTCTCAAGAGTTTCCCCTTCGCCTCAAGAGCGGCGGCGATTTTCTCGTCGGTTTCTTTCGGGTTTCCTTTCGGCTTCGCCTGAAGTCCCGCGAAGTCGGTTACCTCGGGACGCATCGCGCCATCGGTCCCAACATGCTGGATAAAGGGAAGTTTTTCTTTGGCCGCAAGCTGATAGTCGTCCTCGCCGAACGCCGGCGCGATATGTACGATGCCCGTTCCGTCTTCTTCGGTAACAAACTCCCCGCCGTACACCCGCCAGCCTTTATCGTGACCGGAGAGATTGGCCCCGTGTGAATAGTAGGGAAAAAGCGGTTCATACGACTGACCGATTAATTCCTTCCCTTTTATTCCCTTCTTGGCGGAAAACGCGACTTCCTCCCCTTTCCACGTAAAGGTGCCGACGCGGGACGCGGAGTCAAACTCAAATGCTTCTTGCCCGAATACTCTCTTCAAGATTTCTTCCTTCGCTCCAACAATGAACGTATCGCCTACCGGAATTTCTTTCGCGTTTGAGGCGGTGATTTCCGCAAACGTGTAGTCCTTCTCGGGATGCACCGCGAGCGCGGCATTCCCCGGAAGCGTCCATGGCGTGGTCGTCCACGCCAGAAAATAGGTGTTCGCCTGCGACAAGAGTTTAAACTTCACATAGACCGAAAGGTCGGTCAGTTCTTTGTATCCTTGCGTCACCTCAAAATTGGAAAGCGTGGTCTCGCACCGCGGACAGAGGTGCATTGATTTGAATCCTTGGCTGATGAGTCCTTTGTCATGCAAGGTCTTGAAAATCCACCACACGCTCTCGGTATACGACGGGTCCATCGTCCGATAATCGTTATTCATATCCACCCACCTGCCCATCCGCGGAATAATCCGCCGCCAGTCATCGGCGTAGCGCATCACGGCCTCCTTCGCCTTCGCGTTGAATTTCGCGATGCCGTATTGTTCAATATCTTTCTTGGATTTGAAACCGAGTTCTTTTTCCACCTCATTCTCAACGGGAAGTCCGTGGCAATCCCATCCCCATCGTCGTGGGACGCGATAACCCTGCATCGTCTTAAAGCGCGGAATGACATCCTTGATGGTACCGGCAAGAATATGCCCATAGTGCGGAAGTCCCGTCGCGAACGGCGGACCATCATAAAACACGAATTCACCCTTTGGAGATTTCTTCTCCAACGTCTTTTTAAAGGTGCTGTTCTTCTGCCAAAAAGCGAGAATTTGCTCTTCACGCTTTGCCACGCCGGAGGTTCCTCCGGAGGCGGTTTCGGCTATTCTTGATTTTTGCGGTTGGTTTTCTTCGGTCATTTTCTTTTTTCTTCCCCTCCTTTCCAAGGAGGGGACTGAGGGGTGGTAATTCCTATTCGTACATTTGTAAAGATTCGCAGTTCGTAGTGCAATAAAAAAGGCTAGAATACGGTCATTCTAGCACTTCTCCGAAAATTTCGGAATTACTCGCCAACAGGCGAAAAACGGTGTTCATTGCCGCGCTCGCACTCAAGTTTCCATACCTGTTGCCAAGAGCTGCCCGCATGAGGAATGAGCTTCACGTAGAAAAGTCCGGTCTCCCGGGCCCGATAAATCTCCGCCCGTGCGACTTCGCCGTTAAAGGTGGGACGCAACTGTCTGACAAGTGCGTTGAGTAAGGAAAAATGCAGTGCGGGATTTTCATTAACCCAGGCGTTGAGCTCGATACCAATGTCGAACTCCACGCCGTCTCGGACAAAAGGATGACATCGATGTGCGTTCATAAAAAAGAAAGTTCAAATTATAGCCTACGTTCTGTAAGTCTCTGCAATCAAGGAAAGTTATGCACTTTACAGCAGTGCGTCACATCCGCTCGGGAACGGCAACAAAAAAGCGCCAGAATCCCCGTTACAGCTTGGATTCTAGCGCCTTGTGAAATCGAAACTTATCCTTTACGCCAACTCAGGAGAAATCTAAGCAACAAACGGAGACGGACGACGATACGACCGCTAAGACTACTTTTGCTTCGAACGGCCAAAAAAGCTGCATGCCTTTCCCACTTTCCTTCGTCGACGACAAACGCATCCGCAAAATCCTGCTTGCCACCTGACCCCAACACCGGAAAGACCAGTACTCGTACCGAATCTTCATTCGGCCGTTTCCAGCGAGCGGCTAAGACGACGACCGGCTGCTCTCTCTGGATCTCAGGGAAGGAAATTTGAATCGCCTTAGCCCGTAAGTAGCCCACGGGCTCCAACTGTTCCGATGCCATAGACAACCTAGCATCCTCGCTGTCTTTGCATACGCTGCCAAAGGAGACAAGGTATACTTCGTCTCCAAGTTCCGAAAGTCCTTCCTGTCGGCCGATGTAGTCTGCGTGACTGGGAATGACTGTGGTGAGGCTTGAAAGAGTGCCTTGAGGGATAGAAAAGGACGCGAGTATTGAGCTCATAATATCTGTAGTGTGTGCAGTTGTTTTTTGTTGAACTACCGGAAAACCTACCATAACTCGAAAAATTTCGCAACAAAAAAGCTCCGAAGTCCATCCGCTTCGGGTGGGTTCTGATACTTACCCTCTTAAAAAGAGGCTCTTACATCTTCTCCGTCACCGCAATACCCTACCTCCTAACTAAGCATTTTTACGGGGATATTTCCCAAAGGGAACGAAAAACTGCTTTTTTGATTTTTCATCTGACGAGACGCTGAGAGGATTTCAACACCAATGACTTTCCCAGTACTATCGAGGTCAGCCGTGAGCAGGTCAGCCAATTCAACCGTGCGGGCAACTTCTTTGCCTTTTTGAAAGTAGATATACATTGCATCGACTTTTTTATCGTAGGTTATTTTCATCTTCTCTTTCTGTCATTCCCGCGTAGGCGGGAATCTAGGATTAATAATAGAAATCTGGATTCCCGCGTCCGCGAGAATGACACTTATACTCGTACACCATAACTACATCTTTTCCGGCACCTTGATACCAAGAAGCCCCAACCCGTTCTTCATTGTTATCGCAAACGCTTGGGTCAGGGCGAGTTTGTAAGGCGAAGCAGGGTCGCCAGCATCAATAATCTTTCCGTTCGCATACCAACTGTTGAAAACACCTGCCAGTTCGGTGAGATAGGTCGTGACATAGTGGGGTTCGTATTCCGCTCCTGCCCTCTCTACCACTTCGGGAAAGCGATACAGGAGTCTTTCGAGCGTCGTCGTCTCCCAAGGTTCAACCTTTCTCCCGTCCCAAGGTTGAACCTTGAGAGACTCTGCCTTGCCAAGTACCGACTTCGCCCGCACATATGAGTACTGAAGATACGGACCAGAATCGCCTTCAAACGAAATGGACTTCTCAAAATCAAAAATAATATCGCCTCCTATTGCCTGCCGAAGAATGGAGTACTTAATCGCGCCAACTGCTACGATTTGAGCAATCTTGTCTTTTTCCTCTTTTGATAGATCGCGGTCTGCCAGCCTCTTATGAACAAGAATTGCAACGTCCGCTATAAGCGATTCGCCAGTAATAACATTACCCTTACGCGAGGACATCTTGCTGTCCGAAAACCGCATCATGCCGTGTGCTATGTGCCGTGTCTTTCCGGCAACCTGTGGCATAATCTCCCGCATTGCCGCAAGCACCACTTTGAAATAGTCGCTTTGCTCATTTGCAGTAATGATAATCGAGTCATCAAGGTTTGGCTCCTCCTTGAACTTTGCCTTATTCAACCCAAGTTCTTTCGCCTCATAGGTTGGCAGCCCCTTTGATGTTAGAAACACCCGGGTATGCAGACCGACTTTCTCACCTCGGTACACAACTGCTCCGTCTGACTCTTCCAAAATGCCGTCCTTGAGCGCTTGTTTAGCAATAGGAACACCCTCACGCCCCTCTATTCCCTCAAAAAATTTGTAATCAAATTTTGTCCCGAGTGACTTGTATAGCTCTTCAAAGTGCTCGAGGCTTACTTTTCGCCCAGCCTCATATAACTTGTTCACCGCGTCGTCTGCTTTCTCAAAAATGACTTGGTTAAGTTCGTCAATTTTCTTCTTTGCGGTTTCATCTGTCTCGTAGGCTTTCGCACCGAAAACATACGCCACACCCAGCTTGCCAATGTTCAACGGGTCATCTCCCATTTGTAGAAGTGCATAGATTGCTTTAGCAACATGAAGTCCAATATCTCCCTGCCAGCACGCACGTTTAACCTGTGCTCCTTCCTCTTCCGTAAGTCGTGCGATACTTTCGCCTATCGCATTCGACATTAAGTGCCCGATGTGGAATGGCTTAAATGGATTCGGGTCGGTGTATTCCACCATCACCTTCTTTCCCTCCAAATTTTTGTTCTTGCCAAAATCGTCACCGATGTTCTTTACCTCCTCCGCAAAAAATCCCTTTGTGAGGTAAAAATTAATAAATCCCGCCCCCGCTACTTCAATTTTCTTTACACCGTTCGGGAGATTCTTCTGCAATTCAGCAACAACCTTCTCCGCGATGTCGCGAGGTTTTTGTTTGGCGATTTTGGCGGTTGCAAGTGCAACATTGGTAGAAAAATCGCCGTGGTTAAGCTCCGCCGGATGTTCCAGTTCCACCTTCGGCGCTTCTATGCCAAGAGTCTTTAGGGCTTCCTGTATAGATTTCTTCAAATCTCCAACAATCATATGGCTATTCTAGCATCTTTAAACCAACAAAAAAGGCCGGTAGCATCGCACTACTCGGCCGTTTTTCAAAGGTCACCCGAGGGTGAGCTTTGTTAGCATAGACCATATGCTATCTGGCGACCCACATTAAACCCCTAATCCGAACCTTTCTGTTAATACGCTACATTGTAACAAAGTCACATCTTTTTTCATTCCTTTTTCTTTTTCCATCGCTTCA
>Ga0075991_112_pt1 | contig 25565 bp, 23 predicted proteins | sample RifGroA2_FD_68061 | JGI IMG/M metagenome (GOLD analysis project Ga0075991, IMG submission 68061) | Parcubacteria bacterium GW2011_GWA2_49_9
GGCAAACGCGTTTTCCGGCGTGATTTCCCCCCTTCGCACGAGGTCGGCAAGAGAGCGGTTCATATCTATCATTCCCAGTTCAAGTCCCGTTTCAATAACCGTATTGATTTCATGTGTCCGTTTTTCTCGAATAAGGTTTTGGACCGCGCTATTCGCTATAAGGAGTTCAAACGCGGGGATAAGACCTCCCGCAATCCTCGGCACGAGACGTTGGGAGAAGATGCCGGTGAGCGAGGAAGCAAGTTGGAGCCGTATTTGCTCTTGCTGGCCGGGAGGGAAAATATCTATGATACGGTCAATGGATTGCGCGGCGTTATTGGTGTGAAGCGTGGAAAAGATAAGGTGTCCGGTTTCAGCCGCGGTAACGGCCGATGAAATCGTGTTCTGGTCGCGCATCTCGCCGATAAGTCCGACATCCACGTCTTCGCGGAACATGGAAATAAGCGCGGTTTGGAAATCTTTCGTGTCAATGCGCACTTCCCGCTGGTCTATGATGGAAAGCTTTTCTTCATACACGTACTCAATCGGGTCTTCAATCGTCATAATATGTTCCGAACGGCTCTCGTTTATCATCTCAATGAGTGACGCGAGGGTGGTGGATTTCCCATGTCCCATCGGTCCAACGACGAGGAAAAACCCCTGTTGTTTCTTGGTAAACTGCTCAAGTGTTCCGGGCAAACTCAACTCTTGAAGCGAAGGGATTTTCCGCGGAATAAGTCGGAGAGCGATACCGATGGTACCCTTCTCATAATACGCATTGCCCCTGAAACGGACTTCATCCTTAAAACTGTACGAGAAATCCATTTCCTTGTTTTTCAAGAAAAGTTGCTTGTCTTCGGGTCTAAGGAACTGGTCCAAAAACGCCTCCGCGTTCTTCCCCGTGAGCTGCGGTTGCTTCACGAGCGGAACAAGCTGGCCCGAAACGCGAATAACCGGATGACGACCGACGAGGAGGTGCAAATCTGACGCGCCTTCGCGAATAGTCGATTCTATAAGGCTGTTTAAGAGTTCATCGGACATAAAAGATATAATGCGAATGCTGCTAATTCCGAATGCCAATACCGCCAATCAAACCTCCTCATTTGCGGTATTCGTATTCTTCATTCGCGGTATTGGCATTATGGTTTTTTCTTGGCCAAAATGTTTTGCACCTCCTGCACGACCTCTGAAGGAATGGTTGACGCTTTGACGATATAGCCGTCCACACCGATTTCTTTGGCGCGTTCTATCTCCACCGACTGGCTTTGGTTGGTCAGTACGACAATCGCCGAGAGCGGGGAAAGTCTTTCTTCTCTTACTTTTTTGATGAATTCAAGACCGTCCATAGACGGCATCACGAGGTCACAGAGCACCACACTGGGAGTATACCCATCGCGAAGTTTTTGTAGTGCAAGAAGCCCGCTGTTCACGACTTCCACCTCAAATCCGGAATTCTGGAATTTGAGCGAATACATATTCAGCAGAAACTGGTCGTCATCAACGAGTAAGAGTGATGGTTTTTTGGTGTTGGATTCCATACTTCTATTATATCAGTACTTGCAGTAATCCATAATGCGAATACCGCCAATATCGAATGCTAATGTGGCGAATCAGACTTCTCCATTTGCGGTATTCGCATTCTTCATTCCGCATAATTTCTCCTTCCACAGGACTCTTCAGAATAACCTGCTCAAGGTCGTGGTCCATTTGCATGATTTCAAATACCGCCGTACGGCCTCTCGTACCTTTCGGACAGTCGGGAGAAGGCTCTATTTTCAACACATCCTTGGCAAACGGAATCGCCCGCTTGAATGCTTCGGGTAAATCGCTGAATTCCTTTTCAATCTGGGCACCGATGCTTCCCTCCACGGAAACTGATTTACCCGAGTTTGGACAGATAAGTTGCACGAGACGCTGTGCCATGGCGAGAATAAGCGTCGGCGCGATAAGAAACGGGTCTACACCCATATCAATAAGGCGGGGTATGACACCAGCGGCGTTGTTGGTGTGGATAGTGGAGAACACCAAGTGTCCAGTCAGCGCGGCCTGTACGGCAAGTTGCGCGGTCTCCTTGTCGCGGATTTCACCGACCATGATGATGTCGGGGTCTTGTCGCAAGGTATGCCGAAGGCCTGTCGCGAACGTATAGCCGATTTCCGGACGGATTTGCGACTGACTCATACCGGGGATGTTGTATTCCACTGGGTCTTCCAGCGAAAGCACGTTGTATTTCTCGCGGTCAATTTCGTTGAGCATCGTGTAGAGCGTCGTTGATTTTCCGCTTCCCGTTGGTCCAGAAATCAGCACCATACCGTACGGCTTTTCCAATGCCTCGCGGATAAGTTTGAGATTCCGCTCCGAGAGCCCCATTTCGCCAAGCGGCTTCACGCCTTTTTCGGTGTCCAAAATACGCATCACGATTTTCTCGCCGTAATACGAAGGAAAGGTGGAAACACGGAAGTCAATGCGCCGTCCCTCAATGCGCGCGCTAAAACGCCCGTCTTGCGGCTTCCGTTTCTCGTCAAGACGCATATTGGAAAGGATTTTCACGCGAGCGATAAGCGCCGCGTGTACTTTGGTCGGGAGGATAAGTGACGTATTCAGAATGCCGTCCACTCGAAACCGAACACGCACTTCGGCGCCCATATGTTCAATGTGAATATCCGACGCGTTTCCTTCAACGGCGTAATGGAGAATAGTGGCGACGATTTTCGTCACGGGCGCGTCTTCAATGATGCGAGTTTCCCCGCCACCCAAGGTTGCCTCGGTAGTCGGTGCCGGAGTGTCCTCCGGAATGAATTCGGTATCAAGTTCCGAAAGCGCCGCCGTAACCTGTCCGGAAAGACCTTTGTAAGACTCAAGGACTTTCTCAAAATCCGGTTCGGAAATGAGATAGAGTTTGTAGGGTATACCGAGCTTGGAAGAGATAAAACTAAGGGCGTCCATCGCTTCAATATTGTCGGGGTCAACGACACCTATGAGGAGCGCGCCGTCTTCAAGTCCGATAGGCACAAAACGGTAAAAAGAAGCGGATTCTTCCGGCACATACCGGAGGATGTCGAACGGAACATCTTTACCTTCAAGACTCTGGTACGGAATACCGTAGAGCTCGGCCTTCCCCGCGAGGACATCCTCGCGCGCCACCCCATGATTCACGAGCACGGTTTCACTATCGCCACCAAGCGAACTCGTCTCCGCCACAAAAGCGGGGATATCGTCCTTCGATATGACTCCTCTTTCGGCTAGGATTTCAAATAGGGTCATGGCTGATTTGTAAGGAGCACAGCGACTATACAAATCGCCACCCCCTCACTCGAAATTACAAAATGATTATTTACCTCTTTATGACACTTTGAACTGCTAACCTCACGTTTGTTGACCAACGACTCTTTTCAGATTTCGAGTGAGGGGGTAATGTTTCGCTACCGTACTTCGCCGCGCTTCGCTTGCGAAGATACGGGCGAAGCCATTACTCTACATCAAACCCTCCCGGATTGGCTGGCGCTTTTGGAGGCTGAAGGACCGACGTATCGGACGGTTTCGCGGTATCGGTCCCCGAAGGCAGTGTCGGCTTGATGATGCCGGAACCTCCCCGCTCCGTGGTGGCACTTCCGATGAATGCGGCAAAGGGATTATGTCTACCGACGGGCTGTGCCGCTATTTCCACTCCGAAATCTTTCAAACTGGCAAACACGGGGTCGGAAAACACCGTCGTATCAAGTTTGGTTGAATGGAGTTTAGCGAGAGCCGACAGCAATTCTCGCCCGAGTGTCGCGTCAAGCGGCGATTCGGACAGAACGGAAACAGGCCCGGGGTCTTTACTGCCGGTACCCGAAAGCCAGTAGAAAAATATGCCGAGCAGGAGAAGTACTACCCCTCCAAACCCGAAAGCAACTCTTTTATTGATGTGTTCAAAAATCTGCATACGAACATTCTTCTTTATTTCGGTACGACAAGGCGATAGGTGGAAATGGTGACGGAAAAATTGTACTCCTTTTCGTTTGAGGCAAACGTGATACCGGTAACGTCCACAAGACGGAGACTCTTTTCCACATCCCTGACAAATGAGCGGAACTCATCATACGACCCCGATACGTTAAATTTGAGGCCGACCGGTCTAAAGCGCTTTTGTTGAGGACCGAGCGCGGCCACTCCCGCGGCGGTTCCCTCGTCCGCGTTCGTCAGGTTGATATTCTTGAGTGTCATACCGTACTGCGCCGCGGCATTATTGATATCAATAATCAATCGCACCGAATCGATGTGGTCGGGAAGCAGTTTTTCCAAACGTTCTCGGTCTTCCAGAGGAATAGCATTGTACCGCTCAAGAAGCCCGACTCTGGCTTTTTCAATTTCTCTGGTTTTGTTTAACGCATCGGTATACCGTCCACGCTCCTCTCGTAGTTCCTGAATACTACGACTCTTGATATGTGGCTCACCCGTCACCGCTCCATACGTCGGGTTAATATAGACGAAAAAGATTCCGACTGACGCGATAAGCAGAAAGATTGAAATAATGTTGTTCATAGTCAGATGTAAGTTGCAAGATTCAAGATTAAAGTAAGCTAATAGTAACTGTTTCTGATTGGTTTCTACTGACAACTTTAATCTTAAATCTAATTTGTCGTATCCGCCGCTCCAAGCACGGTCTCCCGATAGTGAAGAAGTTCCGCGGCAATGGTGGTTCTGAAATTGAAAATCACATCCCCACTCTCATTGAGAGTGAAATTTGAGAAGACAGGGTCTTTGAACGCTTTTTCGGCGCCGAACACATCGGACTGAAGCGCTACGGCATTAAAACTTCTGGCCTGTCCGAGCATGGAGAGCGTCGCGTCCTTCCCTTCCGCTGCCATAAAATTAAAATCCTGGAAGCGCACATTTTCAAGCGTTTTCTTTTCCAACAGGTCAAAGAGCGGCGAGAGTGCACGGTGGCTGTTCAGAAGCTCCCTCGCTCCCTCAATGCGAATATTCAATTTCGCCGCTTCATCAATGAATTCCGGCTCAAAACTCTTCTTCGCCGCGGCAAGGAGCGCGTCCATTTCCATAATGGAATTCACGAGACTTGATTTATAGAAGAAAACCGTTGCGGAAAGTCCTACGATGATGAAAAAGATACTAAGCGAAATAATCGCCAGCAGATTCACGCTCCGCCCCCCTCCCGCGGAAACCGAAGACGTAGAGAGAGGTGTCTTCTTGGGAACAAACGAGGTTTGAATTTGAATAGGCACGATAGAAAAGTCCTAATTACCTAATTCACCTAATTTCTAATAAAACTCCCAATTCTAAATGTAGGCATTTTGCCGTTCATTAGGTGAATTAGAAATTAGATAATTAGAAATTCCGCAGGCACCGAAAGAGAAACGAATAGTCTATCGCTTCCTGCGCATCGTAATTATATCCTGCACTTCCGTTAAAGACCACCTGCGGTTAACTCCCTTCCTGCAGTTTCCGAAACGCTATTCCCACAGCCACGGTGAACTCGGGCCCTACTCCCCGCAACACCTCGTCAAGAAACGCGGGGGCGAGTGTCTGCTTGAAGGGGTTGGCGCGCACAGAGGGTACGGACATAGTCTGCTCCGCGAGAGCTTCAAGACCGGGAAGATTGGCCCCGCCACCAGTGAGGACGACATCTACCACTTTTCGCCCGAATTTACGCTCGAAATTTTCCAATACGCGATTCGTTTCCCCGCACACCACGTTAAGAATAGCCGTCGCTCCCTCCGTCTCGTCTCCCGTCTGCAGAATTCCTTCGTCCCGTTTCTTTTTTTCAGCTTCCGCGACGGTAATACCGAGACTTCGCGAGAGTGCGAGCGTTATGTCCTGACCTCCATGATTGATGATGTGAGACGTCCGAATGAGCCCGCGGTCAATAATATAGAGTTTCGTCTCACCCGCGCCGAGGTCCAGCACGGCGTGGGGCAAAAGGTCCTGCGGAAAGAGCGCCCGAATCGTGCTAAAAAGCTCAATTTCAAAAAAACTTGAGGTAAGTCCGCTTTGTTTTACCACTTCCCCATAGCGGCTCATCGCCTCGTTGTGTATCGCGGCGATAAGTATCTTCATATCTTTGGGAGCGCCCGATTCATTCGCAGTCGGTTGCGCTCCATTTTCAGGAAGAGGCGGCAGGCCGGTTTCAGCCGCACTTCCAGAAGCTTGCTCTTGTCCTCCTTGCTGTGTTTCTTCTTGCACTGCCTGTCCCGGCTCGCCCGTTCGAGTTTCCTCATTGGAAACTCGTTCGGGTTCGTCGGGAATAATCCACCAATCAAGGTTGACTTCGGAAATCGGGACGGGGATATACTTCCTCGCCTCTATGGGAACAATGGTCCGCAGCTGTTTGGGGTCAAGCACGCGCATATCCATAGTCGTCACGAGACTGGAAGCGAACGGGATGGCGAACGCGGCACTCGTGGAAGTCACGTGCGCCTCACGCAGGAGGTCACGGAGTGCTTCGGCGATTTTTTCCGGTGGAAGATGCGTCGCGCGACCGATTTCCACTCCCCCGTAGGGACCGATGGCAAGAGAGCCGTAGGTTTCCAGTACGGCTTTGCCGCTTTTTCTGCGGAGTTGCACCACTTTTATATAGGCGCTTCCTATATCCACTCCGACAACACTGGTATCGGCAGACTGGAATGTCTGCCGGAAAAACCCCGCTAGTTTCGGAAACGGATTCTGCATCCCTACAGTATAATACGAATACCACGAATACAGAATACGAATACCACGAATGCTTTCTGCCTCCCCTCCTTTTCTAAGGAGGGGAATGAGGGGTGGTTGTTTGCAGGATTCGCATTCTTCATTCGTAGCATTTGCATTATGAAACTTTTTTCTTTCATTTTGGACCTTCTTTTCCCTCGCGCACCCCTCATCCGTGAGATTGAGTCAATGGATGCGTACACTTTCGCTTTTCGTGTGGAGAAAACGGACGGTTACGCGGGAAAGAACATTATCTCGCTCTTTAGCTACCGCGACCCGCTGGTGCGACAAGCTATCTGGGAGCTGAAGTACCGCGGAAACAAAAGAATCGCGAAACTTCTTTCGGAGACACTTTACGACGAACTGCTCGCCTTTCTTGAGGAATACGCGCCGCTGACGAATTTTACCGAACCGCTTCTTATTCCCGTTCCCCTCTCCCGCAAACGCGAATCGGAGCGCGGATTCAACCAATGTCGTTTGCTTGCCGACGAACTTATGCGTCTTGATTCTCCCTTTGTAAAAGGGAGCACACGCCGTCTTCGGCGGGAGGGATTTTCCTCCCCTATCCTCCCTAATAAGGGAGGTGTCGCCGTCTTCGGCGACGGAGGGTGTTATCAAGGAGGGGCTGGGGGTGGTAGAAACTTCACCCTCTGCCTCCACGGACTCCGCAAAATCAAAGACACCGCGAGCCAAACAAAACAGGATACGAGAAAAAAACGTCTGGAAAATCTTGACGGCTGTTTTGAGGCGGACAGTGCCGCGATAGAGGGGCGAAATATTATTTTGATTGACGACGTCGCCACCACCGGCGCAACGATTGAGGAGGCGCGCCGCGCCCTCAAAAGCGCCGGCGCGAAAAAAGTGATTGCGTTTACTATCGCCCACTAGCCCGTTCTTAATTCTCCCTATCTCCCCTATCAAGGGGAGCACACGAGTCGGCGAGTGGAGGGGTGTGTTTAAAGGGAGCACATGCCGTCTTCGGCAGGGGGGATTTTCTTTTTCTCCCCTCCTCAACTGAGGAGGGGATTGAGGGGTGGTGGTGTTTTTCTCCCTCCTTGTCATTCCCGCGGAAGCGGGAATCCAGTTCTCTTTCAGTTTTCAGCAAAATATGATACGTTAGGCCGTATTGGAGACGTGCGGCGAATGGTAAGCCAACGGTTTGCTAAACCGTAACCGCCCTTAAAGTGGTTTGTGGGTTCGATCCCCACCGTCTCCGCCATGGACAACCGTTGAAACATATGTATACATACCATCACCCAAAACCGATTATCGTAAAACTTACCGACGAGCTTGGCTTTCAGTTGAGACAAAAAGCGGCAGAGTATATTACTGCCAACCAAAACCGAACAGGTGCCGAAAGAGGAAATCCTGAACAGCAAGGGTTTGGTGCGCTTGCAGAAATGGTTATCCGAAATAGATTTGGGATGCCGGAAATTAATCCAGAAAATCATCCTCTCGGTTATGATATTTTACTACCCTCTGGCGTCAAACTTGACGTGAAGTGTCGTGGAGGTGCTTTGCCTTTTAAGGAGGGGTACGAAAGTGACGATGGGATTGTTCGAGAAGCGAAACATAACTTTTTTGCTCGCCAGTTATATGACGCGAGGCTTGATGCAGATATTTATTTGATGACTCACCTTGAAACTCCAAGCAAGCGAGAACTGCCAGGAACTAAAAGACAAAAGAAATGGATACTCTACATCTGCGGGTGGGTATCAAAAGAACGCGTGTTGCGAGAGGGAGTGTACTTACCACGCGGTTCTCTGACTGAACAAGGCAGGACATGGTTTACCTATCGAGGGCAAGAGATAGAGTTCTATAACCGAAATCTCAATGGTCTAGAGAGCATAGTGGATTTACGGGGTATTGAAAGTAATGATGTGGAAAAAGATAAAGTCCGCAAAGGAAACCTGAACCTAACGTCTGTCGATACAGTCAGAATTGCCTACGACTTAATTGGCCGGGGAGTCCTTTCCAAAGAGCATCTTGTTTTTATTCAAAAAGAAATCTCTCTTGAGAAAAACGTGAAGCCGGTTCTCCATGCAAACCAGTATTTCCATTTACTGAAGTGGCTACAGGAAAAAGGGCAACTCACTGTAAGAGAACTCGAGAAAGCTAAAGAGGTTCTCAAAGAAGAACTTTTTGATGGGATTTGAAAAGTGTGTTGCCAGTCGCTTTGTACTCCGCTTTTGCTTCTTGTATACGTTGTTTGGAAACCTCGATGTAGTCAATTTTATTCTTTTTGAACAGATAGACTTCCTGATTTTTCTCAATCCCGATGAACTTTCTTCCTTCAAGGACTGCTGAAACAAGAAAACTCCCGCTTCCACAGGTGTTATCTAAAACAACATCTCCTTCTTTTGTGAATGTACGCACAAGATAGCGCCCCAGTTCTACTGGTTTCTGTGTGGGGTGATAAACCTCTCCTTCACTTTCGGCAGTTTTGAAATAAACAACATCAGTCGGATACCTCTCGCCATTACTTTTTACTTCAACGGTTTTGAAATCCCCATAGCTTCCGGTAAATTGGTCTTTTCTGAATCCCTTGTTGTATGGCTCCCCATAAGTCATCTGCGGATTGTATGCAGGCTGGTTTTTATAAAAAATACAAATGTCTTCGTGTTTGCGAAGCGGTTGTTTTTTTGCGTTCAGAAAATTTGTCGGCTTTGATTTCACCCAAGTAATTTTATACTTAAAGAGTTTTGGATTGGACAGCATTAACTTAGCGGTGAAAAGTCCCTGCCCAGTAAGAGCGACGACCCCATTATCTTTGACGATGCGCTCATAATGAACCCAAAGTTCATCAAGTGGAATCACGCTATCCCAATGATTTTGGGTCATGCCATAGGGCAAGTCGCACAAAATCATGTCTACTGATTTTGAAGGAATATCGCTCATCACCTTCAAACAATCGCCCTGAATTACCTGATTTTCAAATTTAGCAATGGTTTTCTTGCTTCTCACCACTACTGGTCTGGGTTCTTCTACACCAAGATTCTTGCGCAGATACCAAAGGCAATAGGTGTTTACTGGCAGTCCTTCTTGCTCGGCGCGTTGCTCCAACTCTAGATAAGAATTGGTGCCAAGCAGGTTTCGCAATTCATTACTCCCAAAATCCGCTATGCTTTTATACACATCCTTGTTTCTCTCACCAAAAGCCAAAATAAACCCCTTTGCTTTTGGATTAGCTACTTTATAGTCAGAAAAATAAACCGCTTTGAAAATCTGATTGGTCGCCATATGTATATTATAGTATGATACCCTCTATCTCTGCCAGTTAAAGTTATCCACACACACACAGCTAGTGAGAATCCTATGGTTAAAAAAATTGCACCAATTCTGGGGATTCTAGTTTCGATTTCAATACTGTTGGGATTTTATTTTAACAGGCCAAATTTGAGTATCTCCTCCGAGAGAATCGGAAATCCAGACGGAAGTGTGGGTTTCTTTATTACTTATAGACAAGAGGGCGGTCAACTCAGAATTCACAACATTTTGAAGATAACCAATGTCGGAGCAACACCAGCGAGAAAGATATTAGAAGATATTAAAGTCACTTTAGAGGCTGCGGACGATACGCCCGCTACACAAGGGGGAACACAGGCAACTGCAAACGGAAGAAGCGAGCTGGACCCTCATCAGGATACTTTCTTGAAATTTGATGCAATTGTTAGTAATTTGACACAAGAAAAGATAGATCGCCTCACAAAGAAGATAGACTCACATGAAGCCTCATTCTTAATTGAAGGTAAAATATCTTACACTGGCTCTAACATCTTTTCCTTCTTGGAATACACAGAGGTTTTCTCTGAAAGAGTGCTACGAAATAACTCAATAGTTTTGTACAATGAGTCTTCCCCCACCAAGATTGTAGGAATAGAAGACGTGATTGCTTTTTTTGTTTTAATCTACAACAATCTCTGGAAAGTAATTGGATTCTTAATTACAATCTTAAGTTTCATCGGGGTAACTTTTACAATCTTTGATCTCTACCAATTTAGGACGTCCTTATATGAGTGGGCGAAAAGGAAAAAGGATTTTTTAGATTCTATACGTTCTTTGAATGCTACCGACTGTTTTACCGCTCACATAATTCATATAGGTGGAAACTTCTCAAAAATACATTCACTGAGTGTGGAAGTGCAGAAGGAAGGAGGATATTATCTAAATCCGCCAAGTAAATTTGTTAGCGTGGGTTTTAATAGGAGTGGCGATTTAATAATTTTGTCTCCGAGTACGTTCTCAAGAAGACACTGTGGGTTTGTTATCGAATCAGTAGTGGACTCACTAGGTAAGGTGTTGGCACACGAAGAAGAAATTTGTCATCTACCAATTCCCGATATGAAGAATGAGTACAAAGTTCAATTTTCCAGAAAAAAGTTACCACCACATAAAAAGTAGCTCGATAAACTAATGGAAACCCTTCCAAGGAAAAACCTGTTCCAACCTCCTGAGGTCTTGTCGCGAAGTGGTACGACGAGACGGTGGAAAGCGAGGGCTTGTATCAGCATGGCCTAATACTCCCGACCCTAAGGGCAAGGACTATCCTCTGTACAGAGGCTAGTCCTTGCTGGTGAAAAATTTGCTTGTCGTGTCCCGTCTTTTGTATACTGACGTTATTACTGTCTAATAAAAGTGTTATGCGAATGAATACACACAAAGGTATGTTTCCGGTCATTGCGATTATCATCGCGCTCTTGATTATCGGCGGAGGAGGCTACGCGGTTAAAAAGGTCTCGGATAGCACTCGGGAAAAAGCCGCGAAAGCGGCCGAGGAACAAGTGGCGAAAGATAAAGCGGCCGAAGAAATGGCAGTAGCGGCCGCGAAGGCCGCGCGTGTGCTTACCGTAACACTCGGCGAATTGAACAAATCGGGACAGACGGGAGAAGCGACTATCACGGGGGTTGGCGAGGACTCCATCAAAGTAAGTATTACGCTCACAGGAAAAGCGTCTAAAGTCGCGCAACCGGCGCATATTCATCTTGGTATGTGTCCCAACCCCGATGCGGTGAAGTATCCCCTTACGAATGTGGATAAGGGTGTCTCGGAAACAATTGTGCCGATAACACTTGACCAGATACTCTCCGAACTACCCCTCGCGGTAAATGTCCATCAGTCAGCCGCCGACGCGAAGACCTATACATCCTGCGGAGATATACAAGTGGAAAATATCACGGCGGCGGTACAGACAGGAATGCCAGCTCCGGGAACAGATACAAAAGAAACGGTTGTTACCTATGATGCAAACGGTTTTTCTCCGAAGAGCATCACGGTGAAGAAAGGAGAAACCGTTGTGTTTAAAAATGAAACCGGAAAGCCGGCTTCAGTCGCTTCCAACGACCACCCGAATCATCTCCTGTATCCCGAGTTTGACCAATACAAAACCGACCAGCGAGGAAAGGACGAGTTCCAATTCACCTTTGAAAAAGCCGGCACATGGCAGTACCACGACCACCTTAATGCTATAATGGGAGGAACCGTCGTCGTCACGGAGTAGCCGTGAAATTATCAAGGTTCAAGTATCAATTTTCAATCAACGATTCAATTCCTTAATTTTGGAATTGGAGCTGGTTTGAAAATTGTGAATTGATAATTGAAAATTAATCAGTATGGGTCGCATATACATTCTTCTTGTCGTCATTCTTATCGGACTAGTGGTCTGGTTTTGGAACGTGACGGTGGAGATTGGGAGGGATAACACGGCACCTGACACCACATCGGGTGGCGAGATTTTTGTTCCTCCGAGAACCGATACCACTTCGGAAACCGCGCCCGCCCCGAATTCCGCCACACGCGCGGGAAGTCCAGCATCCGTTCCCCAAACGACGGTGACTACCCCGACGGCTGTGTCCGCAGGAGAGGTCGCAACTCCCAAAGATAAAAAAGTGGAGGTTGCCATCGCCAACTTTGTATTCACGCCGAGTCCGCTCACGATTAAAAAAGGCACGACCGTCGTCTGGACGAATAAAGACGACGCGACACATACCGTGAGCTCCGATTCCGGACTCTTCAGCAGTGGGTCAATTATCAAAGGCAATTCGTACTCATTCACGTTTGAAAAAGCCGGCACGTACCCGTACATCTGCGGATTTCACCCGGGTATGCAAGGCGTGGTGGAAGTGACGGAGTAGTCAAGAAAATTATCAAGGTTCAAGTATCAATTTTCAATCAGTGCCTAAGAAACTGTGTGAAAAGCTAGCATGGAGGCTATGATTGAAGCCATTTCGCATCGTCGTTTTGCAAAATCCGGTAAAAAACGCCTTATCCTCGGTCGGAGTACCTCGGTACACCTTCCTCGTCTGCGCCGTTTTTTCCTCGGATTTTGCAAAACTTTGGATTGCGATAGCTTTTCAGACAGTTTCTAAGACTTCCAGTTTTGAGAATTGAAAAATTGAGAATTTATTGAAAATTGTAAATTGATAATTGAAAATTAACTCCATGAGTAAAACTTCCAACTTGCTTCTCCGAATTGCACTTGCGTTCGCCTTCCTCTATCCCGCCTATGGGATGTGGACGAACCCGAATAACTGGCTCGGGTATATTCCCGCACTCGTAAGAGACGTTGGCATTTCGCAAGGCGTTCTCTTAATGCTTATCGCAGGTGTGCATCTTATTATCGCGCTCTGGATTCTCTCGGGGTGGAAAATCTTCCTCCCTTCCCTCGTCGCCGCGGTCTTTCTTGGCTCGGTGGTGTACTTCAACCAAAATCAACTCAACGTCCTTTTCCGCGACATCTCGCTCGCGCTTGTCGCGCTTGCGCTCGCATTCGGGTCAAGACGTTAAGTACCGTACCATATCCTTGAACGGCTCAACGGCTTTCGCCGTTGAGCCGTTTTCTGCGACCACCCTCAGTGTAGGGAAAACCAAGTTAAAAGATACTTTATTTCATTTTGCGTTTCAGAGCCTGTTGTCGCTGTGGTATCAGTGCGCCGTCTCTCGGTAACGACCCGTACCCTTAGCAATAGTGTGCTATAGCATACTATTGCTAAACTACGGACGCAGAAACAACACGAAACCTCTCTCAACGGTAAAACCGGCAAACAAAAACGGCAGGAGGAACCCTACCGTGAATGGAAGGTGTCGTCAATCGCGCGACATTTTCCCAAAAGCAAAGGTTATACAGTGTGCTAGTATTTCCCCACAAACAACGAACGGAGAGAGTATTAGTGAGGCGGACCAAGCACTTTGTCTCCAAGGTAAAATAGCAGATGGCATGGAAGAGACGCGTGTTTATACATTTAAAATAGGGGCTAGCGTACGTTAGCCAAAGTGCTCGGTGATGATTTTGTAACATCTCACCTCGCAAAGCTCGGTTCAATTAACAAAATCAATCATGTGTGGCATCATCGGATACGTAGGTCGTCGGCAAGCCCTCCCCATCGTCCTTGAGGGGTTAACCCGTATGGAGTACCGCGGGTACGATAGCGGTGGTGTCGCGGTCGTGGGAGCGGAAGCCATCAAGTGCGTCAAAGCGAAAGGTAAAGTCGCGCTTCTTAAAGAAAAGTGCCGCGCCGTATTGCTGGAAGGCGCGGTCGGCATCGGCCACACGCGCTGGGCCACGCACGGAGAACCAAGTGAGCGAAACGCCCACCCGCATAAAGACTGCACGGGCGATATTTTCGTCGCGCATAACGGTATTATTGAAAATTACCAAGAACTTAAAGAGCGGCTGGTAAAGAAGGGGCACCGCTTTGTCTCAGAAACCGATACTGAAATCATCGCGCACACCATAGAGGAGTACGCGAAAACGGAAAAGGATTTCGCTACCGCGGTTCGGCTAGCCCTCAAAGATTTCCACGGAGCGTTCGGCATCGTGGCGCTCTCGGCGAAACATCCCGGAACACTCATCGCGGCGCGGTTCGGTTCCCCGCTTATTCTGGGACTCGGAAAAGAGGAAAATGTGGTGGCTTCCGACGCGACGGCAATCCTCCCACTCACCAATCGGGTCATCTATCTGAATGACGGGGATATGGTGACGCTCACGGAGAGCGGGTATGATATTTCCGACTTTAAAAATGGAAACGGAAAGCAGGAGCGGAAAGCGACGACGATTGAGTGGAAGAACGGTTCGGCGGACCTCGGAGGGTTCCCGCATTTTATGCTGAAGGAAATCTTTGAACAGCCGCAAGCGCTTCGAGATACGATGCGTGGACGGCTTGTACCCGATGAAGGGACAGTTCACTTCGGCGGGCTCAAGCCTTTTGAGGAACGACTTCGCTCACTTGATGAAGTGACACTCGTCGGTATGGGTACGGCGGGCTTTACTTGCCTTGCGGGCGAATACGCGATAGAAGAACTTGCGGGAATACCCGCGAAACGCGAAGTCGCGTCGGAATTCGCGTTCCGCCGAAGCGCGCAAACCAAGCAAGGTTGCCTTATCGCCGTGTCCCAGTCGGGAGAAACAGCAGACACCCTGAATGCTATCCGGGAAGCCAAACGGCGCGGTATGCTCACCCTCGGCATCGTGAACGTCACCGGCTCGTCCATCGCGCGAGAAGTGGACGCGGGTATCTACAATCACGTCGGCCCCGAAACGGCGGTTGCCTCCACGAAAGCCAGCGTCTCGCAAATACTGCTTCAGACAATGTTCGCGCTGTATCTTGCCCGTATGCGCGGACTGTCTAAGTCGGAGGGTCAAACCATCATCAAAGAAATGCAGAAACTTCCCGCCTACGCGGAGAAAATCCTTTCGGGCGCCGGCGTCATCAAACGGCTTGCGAAAAAATACAAAAAGACGGAGAACTTCTTCTGCCTCGGACGTAAATACAATGTCAGCTCCGCGCTTGAAGGGGCGCTAAAGTTAAAAGAGTGTTCGTATATTCACGTGGAAGGCGGGAACATTGCCGAATTGAAACACGGTCCTATTTCGCTTATAGACAAAGACTTTCCGTCCATTGTCATCGCTCCAAAAGACAGTATGTACGAAAAGAACAAATCAAGTATTCAGGAAATCAAGGCACGTAAGGGTCCCGTTATCGCGATTACGACCGAAGGAAACAAGGAACTGGAAAAAATCGCCGATACGGTACTCTATATCCCGAAGACGCTGGAAATGCTTACCCCCATTCTTGCTTTTCTTCCGATGCAGCTTTTCGCGTATTATTTGGCGGTGGAACGCGGAAACGACGTGGACAAACCCCGAAATCTGGCGAAAAGTGTCACGGTCGAGTAACATAAGGAGCGACCTGCAGTCGTAGACTGAGCGACTATATGTTACTACGACCCTCTCACTTGAAATCGCGAAACGTACATATAATCCCAAAAGTTTGATTAACGACTTTGAATAATACTTACATTCAATTTTCACATTTTGTAATTTCAAGTGAGGGGGTGGCGATTTTTGTAGTCGCTATTACTCCTTAAAAATCAGCCATGAAAGCTCTCGTTTTTGACACAACTCTCGGCTCTTGGGAATCCACCCGCGGTTTTGAACTGCAGGATGTTCCCGAACCTGTCTTGGATGAAAAGAAAGACCCTACCGACGCGAACAAAGTGCTCCTTAAGGTACACAACGCCGGTATCTGCGGAACCGACCGAGGTATCTGGAACCGCGCCGCGTTTAAAGACGTGATACTCGGCAGTCTCAAGGCGGAAGGAAAAACCTATCGCATTCTTGGTCACGAATTTTTCGGTGAAATTGCCGCGCTCGGAAGCAAAGCTTCCTCAATCGCTCCCTTCCCTCTTAAAGTGGGTGACTTTGCCGCGCCCGAATCGCATGTCGTCTGCAACAACTGTTTCCAGTGCCTCCGCGGTGAAAAACATGTCTGCACGAATGAAAAAATCCTCGGCATTTCGCACGACGGCGGATTTGCCGAATATGTGAAGCTCCCTGCGCATATTGTGTGGAAAACCGATACGACAAAAATCCGCCCCGAACTCGGGACACTGCAGGAGCCGTTCGGTAACGCCGTACATGCGGGAAGTAAAGTTCCGCTCAAAGGAAAGACCGTCGCCATTTTCGGCCTCGGCCCCATTGGTCTCTTTCTCACCCTCGTCGCCCGCGGACTTGGCGCGTCAACGATTATCGGCGTGGAGCCAAACCCCGTCTCGCAAGATATGGCAAAAAAGCTCGGCATTGATTATGTTATCCCCCTATCTCCCTTAATAACGGGAGCACTGCCGTCTTCGGCAGGGAGGGTTATCTCCCCTAATAAGGGGAGCACTGCCGTCTTCGGCAGGAGGGGTGTTACAACCCCCGCCCTCGCCGCATCGGGTACCCCCTTTACTAAGGGGGATTACCACCGCGACGAAGGCGTCATACAAAAAATTGAGGAATTGACGGGAGGCCTCGGCGGGGATGTCTCCTTTGAGTCCGCGGCATCACGGTACACGCGGTTATCGGCCGCCGCCTCCCCGAGACGTGGGAAACAACGCAGAAGCTGTTTGCCGACCCGGCCAACAAGATTCAGGAGAATATCTGGAACGTGATTCTGGACCGTGGCGAGGGTACCATTTTACCGCTTAAGGACTATACTAAGGAGCGATTTGAGGAGATGATGGCAAAGCACCCAAAGCTCCTGATTGAGATTTAAGAATCAGGAGAAAACACAAAGCATAGTGTACAAAACCCAAACAAACATGACAAAACCAGAACAACCTAATGAAACTTTCAAGCCGTTGGAACAAAAAGACGAGCCATTGCTTTCCCCGCTTCGGCAAATTTCTCCTGAAGAAGCGAAGGCAATTTTGGACAAAAAAGAAATAGACCCCGCGGTAGGGATCGTGGTGGCAAAGTTTGATAAACCTCCGTTTGAATTTGAAGGGCAGACATATAGCGTATATGCCGCGCGAGTACGGGCGAAAAAAGAGTCGGGAGCGCAACCCTATGTCACTCCTCACCTCCACAAAAAGGGTTCGGAACCGTATCGCTTTTTAAGTGAAGGAGGAGAGATGAACTTTGGAAAAGTTGAAGCGGATGAGATTAAGTGGCTACCTCCTTTGGTTGTTTCAAACGGGCAAGAAGTCGTTATTGAGCAAGACGAGGTACATTCATTTCGAAACAATGGCGTTGGAGACGCCGACTTTGTATTTGCGTGTCCGGATTCTCACTTACAGGATTATGATGAAAAAGAACGTCCAACCGGGGACCGATTTATAGTCAAGAACTTAAAAAACGGGACTCCATCTCATTACGAAGTTACCAGCTAATCTATGCTATATGTTCAGTGATTCAATCAAAAAATCCATTCAAGGCGAACTTCAAACCATGCGTGATGGCGGGTTTTTTAAGGTAGAGAAGATGCTGGAAGGCCACGTCGGTACGGAAATAAAAGTAGACGGAAAAAAGCTCATTAACCTGTGCGCCAACAACTACCTCGGCACCTCGCAGCAAAAAAAGGTCATCAAGGCGGCGCAAAAATCTTTGAAAGAATACTCACTCGGCCTCAACAGCACGCGTTTCATCGTCGGCACGACCGATTTGCATAAAAAGCTTGAAGCGGCCATTTCCAAATTTCTCGGAACCGAGGACACGATTCTCTACACATCTTGTTTTGACGCGAACACCGGCCTCTTTGAAGTCTTGCTCGGTGAGGGTGACGCGATTTTCTCCGATGAACTAAACCACGCCTCTATTATTGACGGTGTGCGCCTGTGCAAAGCCGAACGTTTCCGCTATAAGCACAGCGATATGGTGGAGCTGGAGAAACAACTGGCCGGCGCGAGTAAGGCGCGACGAAGACTGGTCGTGACCGACGGCGTGTTTTCAATGGACGGTGAAGTTGCCAAACTGGATGAACTGAAAAAGCTGTGCGACAAATACGATGCCATCTTCGTCGTTGACGATTCGCACGGCACGGGGGTCCTCGGCAAGACCGGACGCGGGAGCGTAGAGGAAAAAGGCGTACTGGGCAAAGTGGATATCATCACCTCCACGTTCGGTAAAGCGCTCGGTGGCGCGGGAGGAGGATTCACCACAGGTAAGAAAGAAGTGATTGACCTTCTCCGCCAGAAAAGCCGCACGTACCTCTTCTCCAATTCGCTTATGCCGGCCATCACGGGAGCGGCGCTCTACGTCGTAGAACATTTCGAAAAGGAATTCCTCCCCCTCAAGAAAAAACTTACGGAAAACACCATCTACTTCAGAACAAAGTTGGAAAAGTTGGGTTATACATTGGGAGGCGGAATCCCCATCCCCCTTAGAAAAGGGGGCAGCCTTGGGGGGTTGTCTGGCAAAGAGGGTGCCCGAACAACCCTCCCCGCCGAAGACGGCGCAGTCTACGACTATTCCAGTACTCCCTTTGTTAAGGGAGATGGCGGGGGTTGTTATCACCCCATTACTCCCATTATGACCATGGACGAGCGAAAGACGATGGCGCTCGCGGACGAGCTGGTGAAGGAAGGGCTGTATGTACGAGGGTTCGCCTTCCCTGTCGTCCCCAAAGGTAAAGGCCGCATTCGCGTCCAGATTTCCGCGGCACACACCAAGAAGCAACTGGATAAAGCGATTGAGGCACTGGAGAAAGCCGGAAAGAAACTTAGCATCATTTCTTAATTTCGTATTTCGTATCCTATTTCGTAAGTTCGTATTGTATGAAAACTGTTGTCATCATCGGCGGAGGAACCGCGACGTTTACGTTACTCAAGGGACTCAGGCAGTTCCCCACCAATAATATCGTCATTGTTTCTACCGCCGACGACGGTGGCTCTACCGGCGTGCTCCGTAAAGACCTCGGCGTGATGCCGATGGGCGACATCAGACAGTGTCTTGTCGGACTCTCCTACACCGTCCCCGCGCTCCAAGACCTGTTTATGCATCGTTTTGACCGTGGAACACTTAAAGGACAGAGTGTCGGTAATATCCTGCTTGCCGGACTTCAGGAGGTGACGGGGAGCCCCGAAGGCGCTATCGCCGAAGCGGCGCGGCTTCTGAACGTCAGGGGTGAAGTACTTTTTGTATCCAAGGAACCGACAACCCTTTCCGCGAAACTCACTGACGGTACGACCATCAAAAGCGAGCACGAACTGGATGAGCCGGTTACCAAGAAACGCGCGCCTATCGCGAAACTGATGCTGACGAAAGCGACCGCGAACCCTCGCGTACTTGATGCCATCGCTCGCGCGGATGTGATTATCCTCGGTCCAGGAGACCTGTATACGAGCACCTTCCCCAATCTTCTGGTGCCGAGTGTCGCCGAAGCCATCAAGAACTCAAAGGCACAACGCGTGCTTGTCACCAATATTATGACGAAGCTCGGGCAAACCGACGGTTTCCGCGCGTCCGATTTTGTCCACGAAGCGAATAAATACCTAGGCGCAACGGAAGGGATTTCGGTGATTGACACCGTCATCGTCAATACAAAACACCCCGAGGCTTCCACTATCGCACTCTACAAAAAAGAAAAGGCCGCTGTGGTAGAACCCGACATTGAGGCAATCAAGAAGACCGGAGCGAAGGTCATTGCCGAAGCTGTTATTTCAAATCACGTGCACAAAAAGCAGAACGGCGACGCGCTGAAACGCAGCCTCATCCGGCATGATGCGGACAAAACAGCGGAAATTATTTGGAACCTCATTAAATGATATAATGCGAATACTACTAATACCGAATGCTAATACTGCGAATTAAGACTTCTATTTGCGGCATTTGCATTCTTCATTCGAGGCATTTGCATTATGGAGATTCATAAGGAAACAAAACAAAATGCCATCCGACTCTCTGCTGTGGAAAACGGCGAAGAGCTTGGCGCGATGTATTTGTATGTGATACACAACGACTCTCACAAAGAGCCCTATGGGCTTCTTGAAGATATCCTCGTCAAAGAAGAGCACCGAAAGAAAGGTATCGGTGGCGCGTTGGTAAAGGAAGCTATCGCTGAAGCTAAACGCCTCGGTTGCTACAAAGTCATCGGTACCAGCCGTTTTTCGCGCGAACATGTCCACGCATGGTACGAAAAGCTCGGTCTCAAAAAACACGGCTACGAATTCCGTATGGATTTGTAAGACACGGAAGCGACACGGACTAAGAACACGGAACGAGACGGAACCCCTCTGCCCCTCTTAAGAGGGGAAGTGCCAAGTCTGCGAGGCGAAGGGGTGCTGAAGGGTTGAGGTAGGTGGCACTTCTTATTCCTCCTTTTTTAAAGGAGGTGCTCCGATTCTTAGCGGAGCGGAGGATTTTATTTTAGCAATAGTGTACGGCCGTACACTATTGCTTAATCGCACAAAACTACTTCAATGCGGCGAGGAGGTCGCCATGGATTTTGGTGTTGGTGGCCACGATACTCGTAGAGAGTGCCGAAAGGTCGCTTCCTTTCTTGTCGGTCACCATCCCCCCTGCTTCGGTCACGATGAGGGATGCGGCCGCCATATCCCAAATATGCAAATTGATGTTGACGAAGAAATCAAGAATGCCCGCCGCCACAAAACAAAGCTCGAGCCCCGAACCGCTGAACACACGGAAACGGTAGGTGTTTTTTGTTATCGCATCCAGAAGAGCGTTTCGTGAACGTGCGTCATTCCAGTTCCAACCGAGTGCCCCGACCCCTTTTTTCAGTGAAGTAAGATGTGATACGCGGATGGGCCGGCCGTTCTTAAACGCCCCTCCACCGCGCGTCGCGGTAAAACATACTTTGTTGACCGGGTCGGAAACAATCCCGACAAGTGGGCCGTGCGCGTCCCACAGCGCGACAGAGATGGCACAGTGATGTAACCCGCGGATGTGATTGGTCGTGCCGTCTATGGGGTCAAAATACCAGGTATAAAATGAGCCGCTCTTAGACGCGCCTTCTTCTCCCATAATGGCGTGGTCGGGAAAAGCACCAGAAACCGCCTCGGTGAGTATGTGTTCTATTTCTTTGTCCGCTCTGCTTACTTCGCTTCCCACGGCATCACTCTTTATCTCAATCTTCTCCGCGTTACCAAAGGACTTCAAAAAAATCGGCTCGGCTTTTTTGACCGCTTCAAGCGCAACTTCAAGGAATTTTTGAGTATCTGCCATAGTCCTCATAGTACCATTAACGCCTCGCATCGTAAAAAGGTGACAAGGCCACTTCTACCATCTTGTTTTTCTGTCATTCCAGTGAAAACTGGAATCCAGAATCTTTCTATCTTTACCACAAAGTTACGACCGTAAATATGTGGTACATATCGAGGGGAGAGAAAGGACTTAAACTAATGACTTTCATTTGGGACCTTTTTCGCTACAATTACCGAATGAAACTTGATTCACCTCTTGAAACACTCTTCCGTATCGCCGAACCGGAGCGAAAGGCGCTTAAGAAACTTCGCATCAAGACGGCGGAGGATGTGCTCTATCACTTCCCCACCCGTTATGGCGATGTGGCGGAAGTGCGTACCATCGGAAGCCTCCAAAAAGGAGACTCTGTGGTTGTCTTTGGACGAATTTCAAAACTGAAAGCGAGCAAAGGATTTCGGACAAAAATCACAATGGGAACCGCCGAACTTGCAGACGATACGGGAAAAATTCAGATTGTGTGGTTTAACCAGCCGTATATCGCGAAAATGATTCCGGAAGACGCGCTGGTACGCGTGGAAGGAAAATTGAGCGAGCGGAAGAAAACAGGCGCCCTTTATTTCTCCAACCCAAAAATAGAGCGCGTGAACACGGTCCCGCAAGGCGTTGGTGAGTCACTGTTCGGAGGCGAGGGAGAAAGTCATCACCTCCACCCTGTCTATCCCGAGTCCCGTGGCATCACGACAAACTGGCTGTTTCATCATATTCAGAAAATAATTGCGTCAGGCATACTTGATTCGGTCGTTGACCCGATTCCGCCGGAGATTTTGGAAAAGTACCACCTCCCCACGCTCAAAACCGCACTGATTTTTATCCACGCTCCGCAAAACAAAGACCACGCTGTTGCAGCTCGAAAGCGTTTCGCGTTTGAAGAAGTCTTTTGTATCCAGCTTGAAAAACAAAAGGAACGGAAACTGTGGCAGAAGGAAAAGTCATTTGCGATAGACAAGGGAGAGGAACATATCGCGCAGTTTACGAAGCGGTTCCCTTTCGCTTTTACCAACGCGCAAAACCGTGCGGCCGAAAGACCAAAACTATGGTACTTTGCAGGCCGCCTATATGGCGCCAACTGAAATCTTGGCGACTCAGCAATTTGAGTCATTCATTGAATACTTCAAACACCTCCCTATCAATATGGCTCTTATCACAGGAAGTGGCTGTAGAAAGTTTCCTTCAAAAGTAAATCCGACGGGTTGGACCGATATCTCACGCAACCAACTCTTGAAGTGGGTAAAGAACGGGGAAATAGCTATTGTGGTCGGTACACACGCGCTGATACAGAAATCGGTACAGTTCAAACACTTGGCGTTCGCCATTATTGATGAACAACACCGTTTTGGAGTCAACCAACGCAAAGCCTTGGTTCGCAGAAAAGACGCGGATAAAACGCAGATGAGCGCGGATACAAACACTGCAAATGAACTGAACAACGAACTTTTATATAAAGACCTCACGTATAGAATCAGAACGGCCGTCTTTAAGGTAGCGAACGAACTTGGACTTGGACATAAAGAAATAATTTACCAAAAAGCATTAGCGGAAGAATTCGCCAGCTCAAGACTAGCTTTTTCGAGAGAAAAGCAAATACCTATTTACTATCAAAAGAAAAAGGTGGGGACGTATCAGCCTGACTTTGTGGTTGATGACAAAATTATTGTTGAATTAAAGGCTCTTCCATTTACTGGATCACGCGAGAAAAAACAATTGTGGGGTTATCTCAAAGGTTCTGAGTTTAAACTAGCCCTCTTAGTCAATTTCAGCCCGGAAAAGGTTGACATACAACGAATTATCTACCAAACGGCACGATTATCAGCGTCTCATCCGCGTGAATCCGCGTGTTATCCGCATTTGTTATCTATGACCGCAACGCCCATACCAAGAACTCTTGCACTCACTATTTATGGCGACCTGGATTTAACGGTTTTAGATGAACAGCCACCGGGCCGAAAACCGATTATTACCGAACCCGTTGCGCCGAAAGACAGGGACGCGACGTACGAAAAAATCCGCAAAGAATTACAAGCGGGACGGCAATGCTACATCATCACTCCGAGAATAGATGAGCCGGACCCCGACAAGGAGTTCGCAGTGCAGGCTCGTTCTGCGAAAGCCGAGGCGAAACGCCTTCAAGAGAAAGTGTTTCCGGAGTACGTTATCGGCGTGATGCACAGCAAACTGAAAGATACCGAAAAAGAGCGTGTGATGGAAGAATTCAAAGACGGCAAGATTCATATTCTTGTTTCAACTTCCGTCGTTGAAGTCGGCGTGAACGTCCCAAACGCAACCGTGATTATTATTGAGGGCGCGGAGCGTTTTGGCCTCTCACAACTTCACCAGCTTCGCGGACGAGTACTTCGAAGCTCGCACCAAGCCTACTGCTACGTCTTTACCGAAAGTATGGGAGCGAAGACGGTAGAGCGCCTGCACGCCCTTAAGACAGCCAAAAATGGCTTTGAGCTCGCCGAATACGACCTCAAGTTCCGAGGCGCGGGCGAACTTTCCGGTTCACAGCAATGGGGCGTTTCGGACGTTGCGATGGAAGCCCTCCAAAATCTCAAGATGGTGGAAGCCGCCCGCGCCGAAGCCAAGCGACTCCTTGAAGAAGACGAATCACTCTCCCGCTACCCTCTCTTACAACAACACCTCACCTCCCGCAAGAAGGAGGAAATTCATTTTGAGTAGTTTTCCCCTCCTCCCCTCTTTAGAGGGGAGGATAAAGGTGGGGTGGTGTCTTAATTCTCCTAGTCTACGACTACAGGCTTTTTCTAAAGGGAGCACCCGCTGAAAGCGGTGGAGGGATTTCCTCCCCTCCTTTCCAAGGAGGGGAATGAAAGGGGTGGTGGTGTTTTTCTATGTATATATATCGTGGTCGCCGATTGAATAAAACTCAACGGTCTTCTCATCGACAAAAGCAAACATGATACGATTATGAAAATCAACCCAAAAGGCATGGAACCCTTCGAGGTCCCCATGTAATTTATGAGTTTTAAGCCGAGAGTCGTAAGGATTCTTTCGAAACAAAGCTACCCGTTTTTCAGCAAGCTTTTGGATTTCAACTGGCAACTTTTTGTATTCTCATCCAAATCGTGAGCGGTAACGAATCTCCATTCGTATATTCTACCGCAAATCCTTTAGAGATTTAAGCACTTTGTAGTTTCCTTTTCGAAACTGTTCGCGTTCTGCCTTCAGCTCCTCCGCCAATTTCTGGGTGTTCCACACCCGAATCAAGTGCCGCATGAACTCGCTCGTGGAAGCGAACTTCCCCGCCTTCACCCCGCGCTTGATGTCTACCACCATTTCTTTAGGAAGCGATATGTTTAGTATATTTCGCATAGTATGGGAAATAAAATGGGGACTTACGCATTTTCTTCTTATTCTCCCCTACTAAGGGGAGCACTCGCGCGACTAGCGCGGGAGGGGTGTCGTAAGTCCTATATGCTGTAACAATCTGTATTACAGAGTATACCCCCACACCAACCTTTCCGCAAGTTGATGTGGGGGTATAGCAGCCTCTTTCCCCCGCCGTCAAGCGCATAGAAGAATGCGGGCTTCACGCAGGCTTCACGGAGAAAAATAAAGACACCATTTTACTGAGAGAGAAATTAGTTTGAATGACCTTGAAAGTATTTATGTAAAGGTGTAAGAATCTTAAAAAAAGATAAGAAAATCCAATCCAACACGTCTGTGAACGTAATTATAAAAATACCAAGAGATATCAAAGCTGTGATAACCAAATCTAACTCTCTTCCGTATATAGCAAGAACAACAAACAAACTTCCGAGTACAAAGAAGAAGTTGATAAATTCACCATAAAATTCCATATTTGCTTTTCCTGAACGTCGTAGTTCCATGTCTTGAAGGATTTTCTCATTCCCTTTCTTTAATTCAGACATTAGAAAAAAATTCGATAAAATAGTCAAAAGA
>Ga0075991_125_pt1 | contig 24807 bp, 31 predicted proteins | sample RifGroA2_FD_68061 | JGI IMG/M metagenome (GOLD analysis project Ga0075991, IMG submission 68061) | Parcubacteria bacterium GW2011_GWA2_49_9
CAAAACAATCCGTCTCTTTCGCGTTATCCTGGCTTGAAAGAAAAAATCAATAATTTTTCTCAAATCGTGCATCTTGAGTAAACATAGCCCCAGGGTAACTTATAAATATAAAAATAAAATATTGGCATTGAATTGAAATCTAAAACCGCAAAGTACTAAAATTAATATCTACTCGTTAAAACTGCCAATATTTGCGGTCGCAATAAAAATCAGTTAATATACAAAATAGTATTAATAATTAATTGACGCTGGGGGTCGAAATGAGATTCCCCAATGAAGAAGAAATCAATAGAAGTTACTAAATTAATTCTCCAGAGTATATTTGTCGCCGGAGTAATCATAATAGCTGCTAGTTCACCAAGTTTTGTTGGGCAGGTATTGCCTCGAATATTAAACAGTTCCTCCAAAGATTGGTATTATAATAAAAACAGAAAAAAATACTCCACATCATTTTATGGTTTGAGAAGTAAAGGATTTGATATTTGTAAGTACAGAAACAAGCAATTACATATAACGCTTTCACGAAAGGGGCGTAAATTAGCGGAAAAGTATAGTATTAATGACTTAAAAATTAAGCAACCCGAAAAATGGGATGGATATTGGCGAGTTCTAATATTCGATGTTAAAGAAAAACAAAAATTAAAGAGAGAAGCGCTACGTGGAAAATTTAAGGATTTGGGTTTTTATCAACTGCAGAAGAGCGTTTGGGTTTATCCATATGAATGCCAGCGGGAAGTAAATGTCTTGCGCGGCTTTTTTATTTTGAGTGAAGATGAACTTAATATAATAACTGCTACAAAGATTGAAAATGATTATAGAGTACGTCACTATTTTAAACTGAAATAACCAATCTGGTTATTTTTGCGACCGCAAAAATAGTGTAAAGGCCAGTTACGTGCCGGAAAATTCACCAACTCGGAAATGCGCTCGCAACCACCGGTCGTTTTCAATGTATTCAGCAATTATGTAGAGAATCTCAACTCCGACGTGGTAGTCTGCCTTGAGCAACGAAAGAAAATCTTCACAATCGTGTGGATACACCCAAACACTATGATGTAAGTGCACAAAACCTACGGAGCCGAGCGTCGCTCGAAGAAGATTTCGCACGTCCTTTCGCTTCTCCGTTATATCAAAGCTGACAAGCCTCCACCTACCGTCCCACTTATTCGGTTTGGGTAATTGATAATCGGCTCGCTCAATTTCCGAAAGTCTCTTGCGACCTTTTGGTGTTAAATCAAGAATCCCGCCCTTTTCTCTTGCAGTTAAGCCGACCTGTAAAAGCCTTTCAACCGATTTATTAATTGTATCCTTTGAACTTCGCCTTGTCTTTATCCAGCCAAATTGTTCAAGCACCTGAAGTGCGCTCGGAGCCACAAGGGCCAAAGTCAAACCTCCTGCAGCGGCCAGTGCATACAATACCGCCTTTTGCACAATTGCGATTTTGGCTTTCCTCTCCTTCCCGTCCTTTTTGAGTTTTGCCGTCATAATCTGGTACTCGCATATATTACACTATTTTTTCGGTCGCAAAAATAGTGTAATACATTCACGAGATATTTTTTGATGGAAAGAGGCGAAAACTATCAGATACCTTGCCTCTTCAATTCCTCAACGAGTCTTTTCGCGTCCTTTGAAAGTTTACTCGGAAGGTCAATCACGATTTTAATAAGAAGGTCGCCGCGGCGTGTGCGGTCAATCGGAACACCCTTACCTTTGAGACGGAGCAGTTCTCCATGGTGGATACCCTCTGGGATTTTGACAGTTACATTACCGTCCAGCGTTTCAATGGTGTACTCATCGCCAAGAAGCGCGCTTGAAAGCTTCACCGAAAGGTCCATAAGAAGGTTACTTCCCTCGCGGTGGAACAGTGGATGTCTTGTTACATGCACCTTGACATAGAGGTCGCCTGAAGAACCACCCTGCATGGCCTCACCGGCTCCGCCAAGGCGTATCACTTCCCCGTCCTCTATGCCTACCGGCACCTTGACGATAATTTCCTCTTGCTTGCGATTGACGCCTGCTCCATGACAGGTGGCGCACTTCTCCGAGGGAACCTGCCCGCGTCCCTGACACGTATCGCAGGTGCGTGTGGTTTGCACCGAGCCAAAAATAGAGCGCCGTGCTTCACGTATCTTCCCCTTACCATTGCAGGTCTTACACGTTTCCATTTTCGCACCCGGTTTGGCACCGCTTCCCTTACAGGTGTCGCAGGCGGACGTTTTGTTAAGAAGCATCCGTCGCTCGGCACCGAACACGGATTCGGAAAAGGAAAGTTCAATATCCACGGAAATATCGCGACCGCGTCGTACGCGTTCGCGTTGTCCACCAAAAAAGTCGCTAAAAATATCGCCAAGGTCAAACTCAAATCCATTCGCGCCGTTTCCTTGTCCTGAAGCAAAGCCGCTGAAATCAAATCCGTCAAAACCCTCGAAGCCTTGACCTCCTCCTTGTCCGCCTCCCGCTCCGCCCGAAAAGACACGTCCATACGCGTCATACTCCGCGCGTTTCTTTTCATCCGAAAGCACGCTGTAGGCCTCGTTCACTTCTTTGAACTTCGCTTCGTCACCGCCTTTCTTGTCGGGGTGATATTTATGCGCCATCGTGCGAAACGCCTTTTTGATGTCGTCCGCTGTGGCGGTTCTTTGGATGCCGAGAAGGTTGTAATAATCTTTTGACATGCGAAGTAAAACTAATCAACGAATGAACTAATCTGCGAATACCTGCGAATAAGACTGACTGAATTTTCCCTATCTCCCCTAAGAAGGGGAGCACACGAGTCTGCGAGTGGAGGGGTGTTCTCAAAAGGGATTTATTTTTAATGAAGATAAGTATATATCATCCGCATTTCCATAAGCATTGACGCAGTATACATTATATGTTATTCTCTTGTCCAGTCGGTTCGGTAAACAAGACTGACATGAACGGAAGGACGGTGAAATATGGACACCTATGCTCCAAAAGATAATATCCGAGTAAAAGAAACCACGACTGCCAGAGAATTCGGCATTGCTGGCAGTGAGGGTTTTGTCGAAACTGTTAACGGCGACGCGTTAACGGTTACGGTCCGGGTGGATGGCGAATGGACAGGACCATTCCCGGTAACGGTTGACGATGTTCAGAATCGCAAATAATTACCGAAGAAAATTTACGCCATAGGCATCTTCCGATAGCAAGGAAGATGCCTGTTTTTTTACGGTGTGGCTGACAAGGTGAATACCAAGTGCTATGCTTTGGTTTCGGATAGCTCATTCAACAACAATTGATGCCGTGAAAGGACGGCTTTTCACAGATGAAGTTCACACCCGAACAATCGGCGCAACAGCAGAAGGCTGCGGAAAAGGAACGGTTGGAAGAAGCCAAGCGGCAGAAACGAATACAGCGAGGCGTCGCAACCGAATCCGGGAAAATCGCCCGTATGCTGAGAGGGATCCTCATTGACTCGCACTTACGCGAGACGGTCGCTCGAAAGCTTGGCACATACGTGTGTGACCAGCGGGTGCGTGTGGCAGGGGCTTTTGTTCGAAACCACTGACCCTTCTTCCCTCAGCGCATCAGGCACCTTCCACAAGAGTGGGGGTGCCGGTTTTTTTGTACTGCGAACAAAACACACCCCCTCGGAGTCTCCCCCCTAAACCCCAGCAGTAGAGCAAAGCTCACTACGGGGCAAGGAGGGGGAGAGGAAAGAGGAGAAATACCACCCCTTAGTCTACGACTATTCCACAATCCCCCCCTTGGAAAGGAGGGGAGGAAATCCTTTATTCCAGTACCCCTTTAAGCACACCCCTCCACTCGCAGACTCGTGTGCTCCCCTTGCTAAGGGAGATAGGGAGAAATAAGTCTATTTAGTTTCTGCATCGCGGACGTTGCCCTCCGGTGGCTTCTCGTCCTTCTTCGGCTCTTGGTTATTGGTGTTTGGTGTTTGGTTATTTTTATATAGCTCCTGACCGACTTTCTGCAATTCTTGTGAAAGTGCCTCGGTCGCGGTTTTGATGACTGCCATATCCGAGCCGTCTTTTACTTTTTTAAGCTCGGCGATTTTATCCTCCACAAGCTTCACCGAATCGGTTGGGACTTTATCTTTGTTGTCTTTCAGTGTCTTCTCCGCGGTGTAGGCGAGCTGTTCGGCGAGGTTTTTCACCTCCACAAGTTCGCGCTTCTGCGCGTCCTCTCCCGCGTGCGCTTCCGCGTCTTTCTTCATCTTTTCTATTTCGTCCTTTGAAAGACTTGAGCGGGCTTCAATCTTGATTGACTGTTCCTTGCCGGTCGCCTTGTCCTTCGCTTTGACGGAAAGGATGCCGTTCGCGTCAATGTCAAAAGTGACTTCTATTTGAGGTACGCCTCGCGGTGCGGGCGGAATGTCGCTAAGGATAAATTGGCCGAGCGACTTGTTATCTCTGACCATAGGTCTTTCTCCTTGCACCACCTGAATCTCAACACTTGTCTGATTATCCGCCGCTGTTGAATACACCTTTGAGCGCGAGGCTGGAATGGTTGTATTCTTCTCAATGAGTTTGTCGGTAATGCCTCCGAGCGTTTCAATACCGAACGCGAGTGGGATAACATCCAAAAGAAGTATGTCCTTCACATCTCCCGCGAGAATACCTCCCTGAATGGCGGCGCCAACGGCCACTACCTCATCGGGGTTCACGCTCATATTCGGCTCCTTCTTGAAGAAGTCCTTAACAATTTTCTGAAGTGCGGGCATTCGGGTCTGGCCTCCGACGAGAATCACTTCGTTAATCTGGTCCACCTTGAACGGTGAAGCATCCATCGCTCGTTTCGTTATCATGAGAGCCCTGTCAACAAATTCTTGAGCAAGCTCCTCCAACTTTGCCCGCGTCATCGTGACGAGAAGGTGCTTCGGGCCGTCAGCGCCCGAGGTGATGAACGGGATATTGATTTCCGATTGCACGGCGGTGGAAAGCTCAATCTTCGCCTTTTCCGCGGCTTCATCCAGTCGCTGGAGCGAGAGCGGGTCTTTTCGCAGGTCAATGCCGTTTTCTTTCTTAAAGTTATCGGCGAGCCAGTTGATTATTTTATGGTCAATGTCGCGTCCTCCGAGGTGCGAGTCGCCATCGGTTGATTTCACTTCAATCACGTCATCACCCACCTCAAGGATGGAGATATCAAACGTACCACCACCGAAGTCAAAAACGGCGATTTTCTCTTCCTTCTTTTTGTTGAATCCATACGCAAGCGCGGCCGCGGTCGGCTCGTTAATGATGCGCTTCACGTCCAACCCAGCGATTTTACCCGCGTCTTTGGTCGCCTGACGCTGTGAATCGTTGAAGTAGGCGGGAACGGTGATAATCGCTTCAGTAACCTTTTCGCCAAGGCGAGTCTCCGCGTCGGTTTTCAGCTTCTGGAGTATCATTGCCGAGATTTCTTCGGGGCGATACCACTTCTCCCCCATCTTCACCTCAATACCGCCATTAGAGGCTTTGCGGGTCTCAAACGATACGTTCTTAATATCCTTCTGAACGCTCTCTTCGTCAAAGTTATGCCCCATAAACCGCTTTATCTGAAAAACGGTGTTCTTAGGGTTGGTGACGGCTTGCCGCTTCGCGAGAAGTCCCGCGAGGCGTTCCTTGGTTTTGGACTCCGCTACGATTGAAGGGGTCGTCCGTATACCCTCCGCGTTTTCAAGTACCTTCGGAGTACCTCCTTCCATAACGGCGACAGCCGAGAAGGTGGTTCCGAGGTCAATTCCAATTATTTTTCCCATACTTAATTTTTAGACTTATAATTTGACGTCTTTGTATTCCTATGTTACCCTTTGTACTGAACAATGTTACTCAATTCTGCCTTATCTACGATTTGGCACTTGAGTAAAGAAAGGAACAGATGAACGCTCATATGTGGATGCTCTTTGTGTTGGGGGTGGTGTGTTTCGCAATTGCCTTTGGCTTTGAGACGAATATCCGAAGGATAAGGCGAATTATTAAGACGTTTCCGGATGACCCTTCTGCTCTGGCGCTCGTGGCAGAAGTGCCTCGCGCACGGAGGGGGACCCTTGGTTGCATAATCCTCGGAGTCATGGCTTTTCTCCTGGGTTTTGGGAAAGCCTTCGGGTATTTCTAAGCAAAATTCCAGAAAGTATCATACCGCGTCGCCTAGTATCCACTGGGGGCGCGGATTTTTATTGAGGTCAAGAATTCAAGCGTAAAAAAGGGAGAAACAATTTCCTCAAAAATCTTGCGGGTTATCGGAGCGGGCTGAATATCCGAAAAAACGGGCAAACAGTACTCGCTCTCAACCGTCGCTCCGGCAGGGAGCGCCTCTATTGCCTCACATGAAATAATTTTACCGCGCAATCTTCCCTCCCGTTCCAAAATAACAAAGCGAACAAGAAAAAGCTGGCCGTTTTTCGTAACGACTTTCTCAAAGATTTCAGATTGATGTTGGTAGGTCAGTTTTTTCATTTTCTTATTCTCCCTTTGTAAAAGGGAGCACTTGAGTCTTCGAAAGGAGGGATTTAAATCCTCCGCCTCACCCCTACCCCTCGGAAGACCGAGGGACTTCCCCTCTAAAGAGGGGCAGAGGAAGAAAAAGCTACTCGCGATATTCGTAAATCTTCACTCGCGCGGGCTCCAGTATTTTACCATGAAGCGCGTAACCCTTTTGCACGACTGCCTGAACGGTGTGGTCTTCGGCCTTATTCGCGGTCGGTACGGTCGAAATACTGGCGTGCTTCGCGGGGTCAAAGGGCTCTCCCACCTTCGGGTCAATCAGTGTGATACCGTGCTTCTCAAGCGCTCCTAGGAGTTGTGAGTAGATATACTGCACGCCCATCCGCCAGTTAAGGTCAACCTTTTCCCATGCCTCTTTGTTACCGAATGCGGTATGGAAGGAATCAAGGGTCGGTAAAAGCTCCTTTATGAGCTCGCGCTTTGAAAACTTCACGAATTCACCACGCTCCTCCTCCTCGTGCTTTTTAGCATTCACAAAATCGGCCTTGGTTCTCTGCCAGCCTTCCAAATATTCCTGCCGTTCCTTCTGGGAAATCTTGAGCTTTTCCTTCAGCGTCTTAATCATCTCTACCGGGTCCTTCGCGTTGTCGGAATCAAGCTCGGTCTCAAAGGTGATGTCCTCGTTTTCGGCTTCATTTTTCAGTTTTTTGTCGTCGTCAGTCATATCAAGATCTTATCTTAAATTCTCCCTTTTTTAAAGGGAGTACTGCATTTCTATGCAGGGAGGGATTTAAACAACCCCCGCCCTCGCCGACTCGGGCACCCCCTTTATTAAGGGGGATAAATCCTCCGCCCTCGCCGACTCGGGCACCCCTAGTCTACGACTATTTCACTTTATTAAGGGGGATAAATCCTCCGGCCTATCGACCACCTCCTTTAGGAAAAGCCTGTAGTCAGCCTGCAGTCGTAGACTGTAGACTAGAGGAATAAGAAAGCTAGCGCTTGCTCCATTGTGGGGATTTTCTCGCCTTTTTGAGTCCGAACTTGCGGCGTTCCTTGGAACGGGGGTCGCGCTTGAGAAAACCGGCTTTCTTGAGTTTCTTGCGAAGCTCGGCGTCGTGCTCTACGAGCGCTCGGGAAATACCATGGCGGAGTGCTTCAGCTTGCGCGCAAAGTCCGCCACCAGCTATGAGTGCGGTAATTTTAAATTTAACGGGAAGCTTAGCCTTGGTGATAGCATCAAGAGCGACACGGCGCTGTTCGCCAGTTTTGAAATACGTCTCCACATCCATCTCGTTGACGGTGATGGACTGTTTAGTCCCGGGGGTGATGCGCACCCGAGCAGCCGCCGTCTTCCGGCGTCCGATGGTTTCTATGTAGTGGTCAGTTGTTTTGGTTTCAGTTTCCATAAAAATATAATGCGAATACCACTAATTCCGAATGCGAATACTACGAATCAAGAACTTCTTATTTGCGGTATTCGCATTCTTCATTCGCGGTATTTGCATTATGGTTTAACTGTTAGATGCTTGATAAGACGGGAACGCTGGCGGTTCCGAGGGAGCATCCCAAGAATAACCTTTCGCAAAAGCTCCGCATGCCCTTTCTTTGTGATGAATTCAGCAAGCTTCGTTTCCCGAAGGCCGCCCGGATAACCAGAGTAACGAAGGTAGACAGTCTGCACGCCTCGTTTCTCGTTGATTTCAAGTTTGGAGGCGTTCACAATTTCAACCTGCGCGTCGGAAAGTTCGTTCGGTACATAGGAAGCCGAGCCCTTACCACGCAAATACAGTGCCGCCTGACTGGCGATTCGTCCAAGCTTTTTCCCTTGTGCGTCAATGGTGTATTTCATGTTCATAATGCGAATCTACAAATCCCGAATGCGAATGTTGCGAATGAAGACTTTTTATTTGCGGTATTCGCATTCTTTATTCGCGGAATTGGCATTATACTAGCTCTATAACTGCCATGTTGGCTCCATCCGAAAGGCGCTGACCCATTTTAACCACACGCGTATAGCCACCTTTGCGGGAAGCATACTTTGGGGCGATTTCTTTGTAAAGTTTTCCCAGATTCATATCGTTTCCAAGACGTGTTTTGACCAATCGGCGAGAAGCCGGTGTTCCTGTCTTTGAAAGCGTGATAAGGCGTTCTACGAACGGACGAAGCGCCTTCGCCTTTACCTCGGTTGTCTTGATACGGCCTTCCTTAAGGAGTGCCTGCGCCAAAGAACGCATCAGCGCATGACGCTGATTCTTCTCCCTTCCGAATTTTTTAATTCTGTTTGAATGTCTCATGGCTGATTTGTAAGGAGCGGAGCGACTATACAAATCGCCATCCAGCCGTAGTTTTCACAAATGTGAATACCAAGACCTTTTGCCCGTTACTTAATGATGTTCGTTTGAAGATTATTTTGTACCCCAGAAAACTACGGCTGGATAATGTTTGGCGTCTGCACTTTACCTCGCTTCGCTCGTAAAGTACAGGCCAAGCCATTACTTTAACGTTATCCCCATCCCTGAAAGTACTTTCTTAATTTCCTGTACGCCCTTGCTTCCAAGTCCGTCAATATCAAGAATGTCCTCTTCCTTCTTGCGGACCAACCCCCCGAGCGTTCGGATATTCGCACTGGTAAGCGCATTCGCTGTCCGCTGAGAAAGTCCGATGGTCTCAATGCGAGTTTTCAAGAGTTCGGTATCAATCTCGCGCTTCGGTGTGGACGATTCCTCTCCTTTTTCCGATTCGGTATCATCAGCCGAAGAAGCAGCTTCCTCTTCAAATCCGACAATTGCCTTGAGTTGTGAAATCATAATACCGATTGCCCGTTCAAGAGCTTCCTTGGAGGTAAGTGAGCCGTCCGTCTCAATATAGATACGAAGGCGGTTAAAATCGGTACGATTACCGACGCGCATATTTTCCACTTCATAATTGACACGACGAATGGGAGAAAAGATGGCATCAAGTGTAATTTGTCCGATTTCCACGCGGTCTTTTTGAAGCACTTCCTTTGGGATATAGCCGAGGCCCTTCTCTACGGTAAGTTGGACAGTAAGTTCGGCACCCTTTTCCGTTAAGGTGGCAATGTGTTGTTCCGGATTAAGAATACTGATTTGTCCGGGGTGCACCAAATCCTTTGCGGTAACCTCTCCGATACCCTTGGCGGAAATGGACAATGTCTGCGGCTCATCAGAAAGCATCGCGAGACGAATGCGCTTAAGATTCAAAATAATAGTGACGACATCTTCCTTCACGCCTGCGAGGGTGGAGAACTCGTGTTCCACACCTTCTATCTTGATTCCCGTTATTGCCGCTCCCGGGAGTGAGGAAAGAATAATACGTCGTAACGAGTTTCCCAGTGTGTGCCCATAGCCGGGATACAACCCGTCTATTTCATAGGTTCCCGAAGAGGCCTCTTCCTTAACGATGCGGGGCTTAGAAGGAAGGATGATATTAAAATCCGGCATAGATAGTGGGCGATTCGGGACAAGAATTACTCAATCGTTCCCGCACCGCCAATAGATTATTGATGCTTATAATGTATTAAAAACTCAATGTAACATTCTAACCTATATACCACAATTAATCAAGTACCAATCTACGAATGGACGAATGCTGCAAATGCTTACGAATAAGACTCTCCCTATTGGTAGGCATTCGTAGGATTAGTAACTGGCTTATTGGTACTTATCTCCGGTAAAACTCAAGAATAGCGGAAATATTGAAGGGAAGTTCCGTCCGCACCAGCTTCGGCATCCCTACCACTGTTCCCTCTCCCTTTTGGACGTCAAAACGAAGCCACGCGGGACTCTGGTGGTCGCGCACGCTATCTTTCATTGCAACGAAGAGCGGCTTATTCTCGCTTCCCTTTCGCAGACGGATAACATCTCCGACGCTGACCCGGTATGAAGGTATTGTGACACGAACACCGTGTCAGCGTCGGCGATAGCATTCGCGACATATCGGGCGAACTGGCGTTCACCAAGACCGTAAAAAAGGCGTGCGCGCTGTTTCTCCTTCAGTTGAGCACCGAACTCGCTGCGCCCGTATCCCTTTACCATCACCTTACCGGCACGGAGCGCGTACTTCGCCGATTGTGTCTTCGGGAAGAGGTCAGCGCCGAGGCGGCGTGCAATTTTATATCGTGGTCCTATACGCATAAGAATGCTAATTTTCAATTACCAATTTACAATTTTCAAATAATTTCTTAATTTGAGAATTTTTGAATTGGAACATTGATTGAAAATTGATAATTGAAACTTGATAATTTACACGCGCCTTGCGCGGGGCGGCCGCGGTCCGTTATGAGGAACCGGTGTCGCGTCTTTTATGCCAGTAATGGAAAATCCTTTATTGACAAAGCCACGGATAGAAGATTCTCGTCCGGAACCTACTCCCTTCACCACAACACTGACGTCACGGACTCCCATGGCCTGTGCTTTTGCGGCGAGCGTTTCTCCGACCTTCGCGGCGGCAAATGGCGTTCCTTTTTTCGCACCCTGAAAACCAAGAGCTCCGCTGGACGAAAAGGCGACAACGTTTCCCTTCTCATCGGTCAACGTCAAACGGGTATTGTTGTAGGTGGAATCAACATACAGAACCGCACGGTCAAGAACGCGCTTCTTTGAAGCGCTTCCACGAGCACCTCCTCCGGCGCTCTCCGTTTCTCCCTTTGCAACTATACGTTTTTTTCCCATGGCTGATTTGTAAGGAGCACAGCGACTATATAAATCGCCACCCCCTCACTTGAATTGAAAAATGTATGATTATTGCTGACTGATTATGTGCGGTGCAAACCTTCACTCTACCCATCCACTTGAGTTTCTCCATTCAAGTGAGGGGGTAATATTCGGCAACCGCAGTTTCGATATTCGGGAGACTGAATCCCGAAACTGCGGGCCGAGCCATTACTTCTTCTCTACCGCCCGTCGTCCCGTACCCATGGTCTTTCTTATGTTACCGCGACGAGTTCGGGAATTGGTCTTCGTTCGCTGCCCTCGTACCGGAAGACCGCGCAAATGGCGAATGCCTCGGTAGGCCTTGATATCTTTAAGGCGCTTCACATTACCGGAAATATCTCGTTTCAGGTCTCCCTCAATCGTATACTTTTCAATTTCCCGACGAATCGCGTTCTCCTCGTCCGCAGTCAGATCCTTAGACCTCTTGGCTGGGTCAACTTTGGCATCCTTCAAAATCGTAAGAGCGAGGGAATGACCAACGCCAAAAATAATCCTGAGTCCGTACTCAAGTCGTTTGCCGTCGGGGATGGTAATGCCTGATATGCGCATGGCTGATTTGTAAGGAGCGAAGCGACTATACAAATCGCCATCCAGCCGTAGTTTTCACAAACGTGAATACCAAAACTGTTTGCTCGTTACGTTAATTACGCTCGTGTGAGGATTATGCTTATTCTTCAAAACTACGGCTGGATAATGTTCGGCAGCCGCCGTTTCGATATTCAGAAGACTGAATCCCGAAACGGCGGGGTTTTTTAACGGATGCTTTGACACGCATGGTTATAATGCGAATACTGCTAATTCTGAATGCAAATACCGCCAATACCACGAAGACAATTCCCCATTTGCGGAATTCGCGTTCTCCATTCGAGGCATTTGCATTATAATCGTTTTACGATACGTCCCTTACCTCCGTAGGGGTCTATTTCAACCGTAACTTTGTCCCCGATGAGAACTCGGATTCGGTGCATACGCATCTTTCCGGCCAGAAACGAAAGCATCTCCCTGCCGTCTTCAAGCTTTACCTTGAAAAGCGTATCGGGAAGCGCTTCAGTCACGACACCGGTGACCGCATTCACTCCTTTTGAACTCATTGCAGACATCATCGCGTAACGGGGCGTATCATAGCAATAAAGAATATAGGCGTCAACCCCGTAGTAGATTTGCGGATTACACGAAACAACGGCAAGGTAGTGAAGTCTTGAAAAGCTATAGTACGTTGCATACGATACATTTTAAGTAAAAAAGTTTGTGAAAACCATCCGCAAATTCACTACGGGGTCAACCCCGCTATATACCTGGGTTGGCCGTGAGAAAAATAGGAAGACATAGTTCGATTCATAGTGGCTTTGGCAGTAAGTATACGTCTTTTTACGGTTAGGCCCTATTGTTCTACCTCAATAACAACCTGTTTGGGATTGCTAGGGAACGAACGGCTCCAAAACGGCTTCAAAATAAGGTCCGCCTTCTCAATGGTTGGAAAGGCCGCAAGTGTGGCGGCGAGGTCGTCTTTTGGCTTCCCTACAAGGGCGCTCTGAAGCTTTGCGCCGTCAAACTGCCATACTATCTTGGCATTTCCCGTCAGTGTGAAGCGGAGTGTCTTTACTTCGGCGAGATTACCTGTTGGCGGTTCCGTAAGCTGGAAAGAAAGCGCGCCTATGTCAGGTATCTCTACGGGAAGCTTGTCAAATGATGGAACAAGCGCCTGCGCGACAGCCTGCGCGATGTCAGTCTTCTTAAAAAGGTACGCCGCTCCAGTTATCCGCTCTCGCACTGCGGAACGCCCTTCACCTCGAGCCTCCGGAGTGAGAGGTTCATCCTTTGTGGTAATCGCTCCCGGGAACAGTATATATCCTGAAGGAACGAGAGCCTGCTTATCCTTCAGCACTTTCTTTTGGAGCGTATCTCGTAGCGTCACCCGCGCAGCTTCAATTGCGGCATCCGAGGGGGTCTTGATGGTTCCGTTCATACCGCCTGAAAGCGGCGTTTTTGAACGAGCATAAAAAGAAGCAAACCGAGCGGGGTCAGTCTTAAACCCAGGAATGGTAAAATCCGAAAGCGCCGTATTGTACTCAACTCCGGGAGAATCGGCTGATACCACAGCCTCAATACTTCCGGGAACGGGTCGTCCATTCTTGACCGTCTTACCGGGGACCGTAACCGACGTTCCAATCCGATAAATAAGACCCGACGGAGTCTCAAAGCGAGTATTTTTTATAAGGCGCTGTGGCTTATCCGAAAAAGCGTTGTAAATAATAATCGTTCCAGTCGCGCGCTCCGATACTTTCTTCATGGTATCGGCAGGGATAACAACTTCTGAAGATTCATCAATGGGTAGTGTCTGAAACGAAAGCTTACCGGTGGTATCACCTCGAACTGCGGTGAACTCCGTTGCGACCGCTACGTTTTGCGCCTTTGGAGTAACGATTATTTTGGCCCCCGTAAAGCTTGTGGAGAGAGCAATGATAAGAAGTATGACAAAAAAAGCAGCCGTTCCCCACAGAAATATTCTTCTCCACGGACGGGGAAAAGCCTCTTCCACCTCCTCAATGTCAACCTCCTCTCGCTCGTATAAAATAGAATCTTCCACCTCATCCGGTTTCGGAGTACCACGTCCACGCGGAAGCGGTACGCGTCGTATGGAGCGTTCTTCTCGCGTCATAACATCATGTAGTACATTTTTCGGCATAGCTGCTTAATAAGAATGAGCGTTCTACGACAACCAATTTCTTCTTAAAACTTACTGAAGGGAGTAGATACTGTTTCTAAATCTTACTATCGGCGCAAGCGATTTGCAACCGCGGCGATAAGGCTTATGAATACGTCGGGTGCCTGGGCGGGACTCCAGCTCACCAGTGAAGCTAGTTGGTCGTTTCGCAGTTCCGTCACGTCAAATAATGCGGCCGACATTGCAAAACGCGAAAAACTCCCTTCGTGTATCGCTTGAGCAAAAATAGGGGACACATCGTCATCGGCGGTAAGAAAAACCCGATGTGGCAGAAATACCTCGGTTGAAAAGGTAGAAAGGGCCTCGGAAAACTTTTCCAGCCATTCTTTTTTCGCTTGTTCAATACTTCTCGCAATTTTCTCGGCCATTGGGCCCATACTGCCGTTTTCGGTGTGGAGTTTAAGCATCGTAGTTGTTCCGGAAAACGGGACAGAAGAACCTCTTTCAAGTAAGCGGAGCAGGTGATTTTTAGCCGAGGGGAAAGTCATCATTTCCACAAGTATCCCCTTCTTGACAATGGAGATTTCCGTTTGCTCCCCGCTGATATCCACGATAAGAAAACTTTCTTCTTTTGGGTACAACTCGCGAAGGACGGCGAAAGCAATCATTGAAAAAGAATGAAAACTGGAATGTTTTGCATGAATGTGTCTTGATATGGTTTCCGCAATCTGCTCGGTTATTCGAGCAACGGAAAAACTCCCGAATACGGCAAAGTCCACATCCGAAGCCTTTTTCCCATAGGGAACCGCGGTTTCGTAACCGTTCAGTACTGCTTTGATAAGCTTTTGTTCAATTTCAATGCAATTTTGCATTCCCGGCTCCTGTGGAATCCTTTCTGCGCGGGAATGCTCGAGTAGTGTCGTGAAAACTGCCGGTGTAAGTAATTCAGGCTTTTCGTTATGCAACGATAAAAATGACGTTTTGGAGATAATCCAGGGGGCCGAAAGTGAAATAAACACTTCAGTTATCCGCGGAGGATTCGCTCCGAAGCCGGCTACTTTGAAGCCTTCTTCTGTGACGGCGAGGACTACCTCGGAAAGCGAGCGAAGCATATGCGAAAGCAAACGCCTCCCCGTCGTATTTGAGTGCAAGGGAATTTCGCTTCGGAAGCTGTAAAGAAGTGACGGTGTGTGAGTCGCTGACGCAAGAAGTATCGCACCGCCCACACTTCCACTGCCGATATCGAAGATGAGCATACAATCACTGTCCTTTTGTGCAGAAAAAAGACCCATGACATAAGTATAACCTACAACTGAATAACAAATAACTCATTCCGTCTGTTGTTCCCGCGAATCCGACAGTTGGCGGAGGGAATCAGCTACCCTGCCGAGTAACTGTCCACACCTCTGTCATTCCTGCGAAAGCAGGAATCCAGAAAAGACAAGCGAAGATCTGGATTCCAGCTTCCACCACGCTTTGTCATTCCCGCGGAGGCGGGAATCCAGAAAAGTGTTACGAGACACTGGATTCCCTCCTTTGAGGGAATGACAGGTGTGGAGAGTTACTCTGCCGACCATTGACACACTGATAGGATGGTGTTAGTCTGCAAACAGACTTCCGGATGAACTGGAATCGGCAAAAAGAAAGAAAAACAGATGAAAATCAAAAAAAATCAGATGGGATTTTCAGGAATCGAAGCCCTGATCGCTATCGTCATAATCGCAATAGTGGGGGCACTGTTCGCTATTGAAGCAGGTGGGCGTCGCCTAATGCTTGCGGAGGGTAGAGGTTACCCCGTAAGCACGAGACAACTGTCACACAACTCCGCCTATTCGCTCTTGAGAAACCTCTGGAGGAGGGAGGATACATTAGAGTGTCAAATCTGCCGTCAACTGGAGTCACGTTCCTGCAAATTGACCCACCTATAGCAGCGAGGAAGGAGGAATGAACCTCCGCCGAATCACTTTGCCGCCGCGTCTTCCGTAAGATGCGGCGGTTTTTCTATTTCAAAATCGCTTTGATTCTGCGTACTCCGGCACTTACAGCCTCCTCTTTTGAGATTTTAAATGCACCGAGCACTCCCGTGTTGGTTACGTGGGGGCCTCCGCAAAATTCTTTTGAATAGGCACTCTCAAGTGAGTTGCCGATAAAATAGACGTTTACCTCATCGCCGTATTTTTCGCCGAAAAAGTGGAGTGCACCGGTTTTTTCCGCTTCCGCAAACGGCAAAATTACCTTTTGCATCGGGAGCTTGGCCTGTATCTTCGCATTCACGATATCTTCCACCCGTTTTTTCTCCTCGTCGGTCATCTTTCGGCCAAACGCGAAGTCAAAGCGAAGCCGTTCGGGAGTGATGTTGCTCCCTTTCTGCTGTACCTCATTCCCCAGTACATCCCGAAGCGCCTGATGAAGCAAATGCGTCGCGGTGTGGTACTTCACCGACATCTCACTTGTGTCGGCAAGTCCGCCCTTAAATTTCTGATCAGTCCCCGCTCTTGAACCCGTGTGATGCCTTTCCAGTTCTGCGTCAAAACCTATCTTATCCACGGCGAGCCCCTTCTCGGGAGCAAGCTCAATAATCATATCAATCGGTAGTCCGTATGAAGAAAAGAGCATAAACGCGTCCGCTCCGCTTATCTGTCTCTCCCCCTCTTTAGAGGGGGAGATTAAGAGGGGGTGAATAACCCTCTCAAACTCCTTTAGCCCCATATCAAGTGTCTTTCTGAATTTTTGCTCCTCATTCCCAACTTCCTCCTCTATCGTCTGCTTTTTTTGCAAAAGTGAGGGGTAGACATCGGCGTAGGTGCTGACGACGGTCTTCGTGATAGCCGCAAGCGTATTGGACTGAATACCAAGCAAGTCCAAGTGTCGCACCGCTCGCCTAAGAAGACGTCTCGTAAAGTATCCTTGGTCGGTGTTTGATGGGTGAGCTCCATCCGCAATAAGAAATACGGAGGCACGCAGATGTTCCGCGACAATGCGGAAGGAACGCTGAAGCGTCTCATCGGCATAGAATTTTCCGGAAGCCGTTTCAAGCGCGCGAATAGTCGGAGCGAACGTATCAAGCAGAAAGACGTCGGAATTTCCATTACTCGCGGCAGCGATGCGCTCCAGTCCCCCACCGAAATCTACATTTCGTTGAGGAAGTTTCTCAAAAGCGTTTGTAGAAGTTAAACCTCTACAATCTTGTAGAGGTTTAACTTCTACAGATACGCCGACCTTCCGGTACTCCATAAAGACGGAGTTCCCAATTTCCATAAACCGTCCGCAATCGCAGTTTGGGTGGCAATAGTCACCGAATCCGGAACGAATACAGCGCTCGCCCGCTTCGGGATGGAAATCAAAGAATATTTCGCAATCGGGGCCTCCAGGCTCTCCTTTGGGCATATTCTCCGGAACTCCCGCTCTCGACCACCAGTTCTTCTTGGCGTTATAGTAGAAAATTCTCCCACCCTGCATCCCGTTCTTACCTCCGAGCTCCTCGGACAGGAGCACTACCTCCTTTGCCTCAATGTCACGTTCCAGAAATAGTCCCTTCAAAATCTCTGCTGATTCGGTATCGCGTGGAATAGCGTTGATTTCGTCTCCAGCGAAAGCCGTAAAGTAAAGACGATGTGGGTCGAGCCCTATGTTCGCGGTCAGAAATTCAAAAACAAAGCGGAGCTGCTCCTTTTTGAAATAATCGCCGAGCGACCAATTACCGAGCATCTCAAAAAAGGTTGTGTGACGGTTGTCGCCCACTTCCTCAATGTCCTGCGCACGGAAACATTTCTGGGAATCGGCTAAACGAGTTCCCGAAGGATGTTTCGCGCCGAGAAGATACGGTACCATCGGTTGCATACCCGAGCCGGTAAAAAGTGTCGTCGGGTCGTTCTCCGGAACGAGAAGCGCGCTCGGGACAATTGCGTGTCCCTTTGACCTAAAAAACTCAAGATATTTTGCTCTGACTTCGGAGATGGTCATGCGGAAAATATAGCATTAGAGCCTTTGCTTGTCATTCCCCCATTGAGTAGTGCCCAGAGAGGTCTTCGTCTCAGACTATCGTAGCTTATCAGGTAATCCGTACATATTCTTTTTTTAGCAAACACTGACGGCCGTCAGTGTTTGCTAAAAAAATGGCGGGGTCAAAATTGGTTTTGAGCGCGGAGCCGACAGCGCGGAATGCTTGGGGTGAGCCGGCCTTCTCGGCAACTTGTTTGTAGGTCAAGACTTTCCCTTTCGGGATTCTCTTAACAGTCGCGAATACTTTCTGTTGGAATTCAGTCATACTTTGATGGTAGCGCACGCTCTAATTTCACCTTTCATCACTTGTCTCAAATCTGTGCATATGCACAGATTTGAGACAAGTGGAGTGAATCAAAATAAACTCACCGTTCCGCCAGCTTCGAGAGGCTTCGATTTTCTGACTGCCGGCTTCTGCTCTTCGGGAGGCTTTTTGATGGCCGCCGAGGAAACTTCTGCCGCAGCTTTTCGATAATTACAGTAGTCACACAGTGGGTCGGGAGTCGGTAGCGCTGCCGAGTCAAGACACTTCTTAATGTCGTGGAGCGTCGGTTCAACCCAGTCATCGTTTCCCTTGTACGGAATGATTGAAACGTCGAACTCGAGCTTGGCATCGAATGCGGCCCTGTCCGTTTTGCCGTTTACGTATACAAAATAGCCGGTGTCCGAGACCTTAAAATCATTCTGGCGAAACAGCCACTGATACGTTTCCATCTGTCGCTTGTATCCGTCCTGCCACTCGGCATCGAGACTTACTTCCCCGTCCTTGCTAGTGGCCTTGTAGTCCACCACGATAAGCTCGCCGTTTGGATAGACCCAGACATCGTCCACGCCTCCGCGCACGAGCATTCCTGTCGGCTTGTGGCGAATGCTTACTCCGGCACGAAGTGAATCACGCCATTCTTCCATTCTCGGATGCTGAAACGGCACGGCATCGATGCCGTACTCCTTCATAAGGGGGTGTGCTGTCTTTTCAGCTCTGTACGCGTCGAATTCCTTTTTCAAAAGTTTATCAACGGCGCTGTTCAGGTTAAACGGAAACCCCGGAGGCCTCGCGACGCCAAGTTTATTATCCACGTAAAAGCAACGCTGACATTCCAAGAACAGGTCTATTTTGGAACGGGAAAGTTTCCAGTTTGGTCCGCCGTAATTCCAGTCGGGTTTTCGGTGAGGTTTATAGTAGTCACTCATAAGAATTTATAATGCGAATACTGCTAATCCCGAATGCAAATCGCGCGAATCAAAATCCCTCATTGGCGGTATGTGCATTCTTCATTCGGGGCATTAGCATTATGCTACTGGGCATAAGACGGCAGACTCCGCCTCCACATCCCCAATATGCCGGTCGTCAAAGCCAAGGCTTTTTAGCTTCCCTTTCTGGTCTCGGACGCTCTCACAGAGTACGACACCTTGGTCCATAAGAAGCTGTTTTTGGCTGTCGGTAAGTGTCGTGAGACAGGTAATCGGGTGCACGCCGGTTTCGTCAATGAGGTCGTGAAGATTCATGTTCTCCGGATAGTTCCAACCGAGAAGACGCATCCCGCTGCATTCCGCGTAGCGAATCGCCTTCTCGGTAAACTTGGTGTTGGTAATCAGCCATCCTTCATCCAGCTTTCGCTCGGTTCCGTATGTGAAGGACGACGCGTACAAATCATCAAACCTCGCTTTCACGTACAGGACGACCTTTAGGTCGGACTTGTAGGCAAGCTCGTGATGGTATTTCGCCTCGGCCATAATAAGCTTTTCCATATTCCACGCGACGATATCCATTTCGTGGTCCACGCACTTTCCCTGCACAATCTGGTCAATCTGCACGGAAAATCCTTTCCGGCGGTAGATTTCACCAACCAGCTTTTCAAACGGGAATCCCGTCGGACCGAGGGCGAGAAGGCTTCTGCGGAGAGAATATCGCACCGAGGCTTTTTTCTCTCGTGCTCGAAGAACAGAAAAGGCATGACGATAAATATCGTCCGTAGTCATTCCGCTCACGAGTTCTTGGCCGACATGCTCAGCAACCGAGGTCGCAACCTCCTCGGTCGCGCCGGAATTGCGGAGTGACTCGGTGAGCTTGGCGAGGTCAAAGTTTTCCCTTGTTCCGTCCGCCTTGATAACTTCAATAACACGCTCTGACATGGGGACAGTATACCCCCCGAAGCTTTTAGCTACTAGGTGTTAGCTGTTGTTAACGGATGAACTAAGAGCTGAAAGCTTGAACCTTGAAGCTTCTATGCAATGATCCCTCCGCCGATAAGCATATCGCCATCATAAAGAACGAGTGACTGTCCGGGAGCAACGGTTTGGGGCTTGTCAAAAACAACTACCACCCCTCTATCCCCTCCTTGGAAAGGAGGGGAGGATAAGACATGGCAACTCTGAAGCGGTTGACGATAGCGGGTGCGAGCCTGATATGTTTTCCCTTTACGCGGTTTTACGAGCCAATTGCAATTTTTAATCTTAATTTCTGTTACGGATCCTGCAAGAATTCCCTTAGGAGATTTTTGAGAAACGATGAGAGTGTTTTTTTCGATATCCTTGGAAGTGACATAGAGCGGTGTATTCTCGCACCCCCTCTCAATCTCCCCCTCTAAAGAGGGGGAGAGGTTAATTGCCATTCGCTGTCCAAGCGTGTAAAAGAAAGCGCCGTCGTGTTCGCCGATGGTTTTTCCCGCTTCATTCAGAACCTTTCCTTTTTTCGGCATAATGTAGTGTTGAAGAAACTCCTTCATATCCACTTTTCCGATGAAGCAAAGTCCCTGACTATCTTTTTTGTCCGCAGTAATCAACCCGAATTTCTTTGCAAGTTTTCGCACCTCCGGTTTTTCCATACCACCGACGGGAAACAAAATATGCGGAAGCTGTTCCTTTTTAATCTGCCACAAGAAATAGCTTTGGTCTTTGTTTGAGTCAGTTCCAGTACATAACACTAGGCTGTCATTCCCGCGGAGGCGGGAATCCAATCTGGATTCCCGCCTCCGCGGGAATGACAGGGGAGAACGCGCGGATGGCAAAACTCGCGCGTAGTGTCCCGTCGCGACAAAATCTGCCCCTTTCCTCATCGCCCACTTGTAAAACCCGCCAAACTTTATGTACCGGTTACACATCACATCGGGGTTGGGGGTCTTCCCCACCGAATAGTCGCGAATCATATAGTCTACGACCTCCTTTTTGTACTCTTTTTCAAGGTCCAGTTCCACAAAGGGAATGGCCAGTTTCGCGCATATACGCATCGCGTCAAGTCTATCATCCGCCGCTTCACACAATCCAAACAAGGACTGACCTTCTTCCCGATTCAAGGTCAGACCTTGTTTGGATGCAGGATTCCAGACCCTGATAAACACCCCTGTCACGTCGTATCCGGCGTTTTTGAGTAACGCCGCTGAAACAGAGCTATCAACCCCTCCGGATAGACCTACGAAAACTTTTTTCGTTTTTGTTTGACGCATAGAGCTCCGTATGGTATCAAGATAGAGGGAAATTCACAACCAACCAACTTTCCCAGAAAGGGATATATGCACGTTAATACAGCTTGGTGGGGAGCGTTTGCTACTCATATCCGTAGTCGGTCGTCAGAGATAGCGGGAACCCGTTTGGACGACCTTCTTGATAAAATCGGAAGGGAAATAGCGGCGGCAAAGTCGGTACAGCTTATACGAGCTGGCAGACCAGCCGATGAACAGAGCATAATTGCTCGGGCATCAGTGTTTTTTCGCCAAAACCCTCAATACGGGATTTTTTAGGTCTGATTATGAAAACTCAAGCTCTTTTACTATCTGACTTTCCGCTCTGGAAAATCGCACTTAGGCTTCACCTCCAGCAGTGGGAGATGGCGCTTATCAAATTCTACTTTTACCGCGAATCCTACAAAGACAGACACCTCTTCTTTGTGGGTAACGTTGAGGATGTTTGTGTTCAGGTGGCGCAGGCTTTAAGGGACAAGAGGTCTATCGTTACGATGATTATCGGCACGACAGAACCCGCCCTATTCCGAGAGCTTATGAGAAAGGCTCAAGCCTTCTTTCCGCAACATCCCGAATTTGGGGTGAACTAACCCAAGAAATCTTGCAAAAACCCGTTGCTCCAAGCAACGCGGTTTTCTTTTTGACTGGATTCCCACTTTCGTGGGAATGACAGATGTCTGCGGGCTTTTTTCCTCTGGATCCCCGCCTTAGTCTACGACTACTCCGCTACTGCTCCGACGCGAGGATGACACTTTTCAGTGTCACTTCCCCAAATATTTCGCCCGATTCACCAGATGCTCCGAGTGCGTAGTCGCGTAATGCATCACGCCGTCTTTGTCGGAAAGATAATACAGATAGTTTGATGCCGTCGGAGTTATCGCCGCGGTTATCGCGTCAATGCCGGGGTTATTGATGGGGCCGGGAGGCAAGCCGGTGTGCATGTAGGTGTTATAGGGCGAATCAGCTTTAAGGTCGTCGGTCGTAATCTCATACGTATTTTTTCCCAGAATATACGGGAACACGGCGTCTACCTGAAGTGGCATGCCGAGTTCCAATCGGTGCCACAAAATGCCGGAAATTTGCTTTCGTGTTTCGGAGGTACGCGCTTCCCCCTCTATGAGTGAGGCCATCGTCACCACGTTGTGAAGTGGATTGTCACCCGCCTTGGCAGGCACAAAGTTTTTACTTGCTTCCGACAGCGGAGAAACTCGTACCTGAAAATTTCCCTCCATGCTGGAAATAATTTCAGATTCCGAAGTGTTGGGATAAAACGTGTAGGTATCAGGGAAAAGATATCCTTCCTTCGCTTTTGCCAGAGCGAGAAATCGTTGGGTGTCAAACTTTTTCAGACTCCGTGAAAAGATGACCGCAACCTGCGCGTTTGAAAGTCCTTCCGGTATGGTTACGCGGATAGGGTCAAGGTCCTGAAAACCGCCGGTAAGTCTATTTACGACCCCAAGAACCGAAAGTGGGGTGGAAAGATAGTACTCTCCCGCTTTGATGCCTTTTTCCCCTCCTAGGGCGAGACTCCATGCTTTAAACCAAAAAGGTGAACGGATAGCGTCCCGATTGGCGAGAAGCAAGGCGATTTCGCTAACGGTCATTCCCTGCCGTACGGTAATTGTCGTACCAACGGGAAAATTTCGCGGAGCACTCCACGCGAAGACAAGTAAAAGCATCAGTGCGCATAGCAAAATGGCAAGAGTGAAAACAAGCTTCCACGAAAAGAATCGTCGCCTAAAGCGGTCATAAAAAATCTGGTTTGCCGGTGTGAGAGTAAAGCCAGACGCTGGGTCGGAATCTCGAGTTTCGACAGGGGAGGACATTTAAAATTACCTAATTCACCTAATTACCCAATTTCTAATAAAATGCCAAATTCGGGATTTGAGAATCGGAGATTTTATTAGGTAATTAGAAATTAGACAATTAGAAATTGCAAATCTACACGGGTAGATTTGCTGGGGGCTCCACTTTCTTGGACGGGATACGCTCAAAGGTCGGTGTTGTAACAACCTGGCCGGGGATGTGAAAAATCGTAGCCAGTTCCTCGCACGTCAGAATAAATGGCTTTGATTTCCAGTTACGAAATGGCGCGTAAAAAAACGAACGCCTGCGATACGCGTCAATAAGATACCGCGCGTATTTCGTAATATAAATTTTCATCATCTTGTTCTTAAGTCCGAAAAGAAACAGAAAATCTTTGGTGGAATCCTGCAGGTCAGTCCACGAAGGAGCGTCAAGCTTAAAACCATTAAGCAAGTTTGAATTGAACGGCTTTCTGAAAGTTCCCAGCAGTCCGGTAATACTGGAAGATATCAGGTGAAATGCTTCCTTCTCTGCGTGATAGCACATACGAATAGAACACCAGAAAGCTCGCTTGTCCAGACTCCGTTCAATTGCCTCCACCTGTTTTTTCTCACCCTCGGTAAGGGTCGGAATAATCGGGAATCCGGTTGAGGTTTGAGAACGTGAACTCTTCGTCTTCGGGTCGCGCTTCATTATTTTGTTTACCTCGGCATGTCCCTCTTTGACCCAATCCTTGTCTTTAAACAGCTGCCCCTCTTTTATGCCACGAATTTTGTACGCCTGTACAAGTATCTGAATCCACACCTGCTCCCCTTTTTTCATAGAGCCGAGATATTCCAGCAGGGTTGAAAGAGGGTCAACTTTGTACTCCTCCTCTGTTTCTTTGTCCAATCCGTAATCAATGTACGTCATAATCGGATACGGGTCGGGCTTCTGCAAAATGAAGTGTGTTCCCCACATAAAATTGTTCGGTGGGTCGTACACTTTCTTCTTGGTGTAGTCATCCACCTCAATGATTTCAACCGTAGGATATTGCGCGTACATCTGGGCCTCAAACGAGTTACGGTACTTCTTCCACATCCACACATACAAATGTATTTCACCCCCCAGCGAAACGATTTCATAGGAAAACCACGGCCGTACCTTTCCATCCCAGTAGGTTTCAACCAAGTCAACACTTCCGGTCTCGTACATGGCCATGAAAAAGAGCTCCATCGCCCTCGGAGTTTTCTCTATGATTTTCGGTATTCGTATTTCAAGGAAGACTTCGCCGGCTCTTCGGATAAAACCCAAGCGTATATAGCGGAGCCAAAGCTCCATAAAGACCTTTGCCAAAAAAAGTGGGAGCCATATCGGAGACCAAAGGTACATAAAGCCTGAAACCTGTCCCCAGAGAGGGTTCAAGGGGATAGCTATGCCTTTGGCGTACACATACACTCCTATGGTAATCGTTGAGATGCCTGAACCTACAAGGAGAAGCCACGTTCCCTTACCGTGGCCGTGCGGCATCGCGAACATCTCATGGGCAAGCTCACCCGCTAGCTCCACGAGTTCCAGCGTGTATTCCTTCAGGTGGTGTAAGATTCCGTGTTTGTGTGCTGCCATAGCTTCTAGCTTTCAGCTTCTAGCTTTCAGTCCGGGATTTTTCTCCTAGAAGCTGAAACCTAGAACCTGAAAGCTTCTTTAAGTATACCAAGCTATACAAACAAATGAAAAACCCCCTAAACCCTGCT
>Ga0075991_114_pt1 | contig 23778 bp, 19 predicted proteins | sample RifGroA2_FD_68061 | JGI IMG/M metagenome (GOLD analysis project Ga0075991, IMG submission 68061) | Parcubacteria bacterium GW2011_GWA2_49_9
CTGTGTCTTCATCCATACGTTTTATTAAACCTAATTGCTAAGTTGTTCCCGAATGTACCAATACCGTTAGATTTTGGCAAGGGGCACATACCTGTGGATAATCTCCCTTAATAAAGGGAGCACTCCGACTTCCGAGTCGGAGGAGGGTTGTGCTTACCCAGTTATTCAGTTATCTGTCACTTGTTGTTCACTCTCTCTGACGCGAGACACGTCAGCCCTACCGCGATGGCATCGTATTCATCATCCAGTCTTATTCTCCCTTTTTTAAAGGGAGCACTCGCCGTCTTCGGCGGGAGGGATTTATTCTCCCTTAATAAAGGGAGCACTCCGACTTCCGAGTCGGAGGAGGGTTGTTTGTCTGGAATCGTTATCAGTTTCTTTACCATCTCAATCACCTGTGCCTTGTCGCTTTTGCCGTACCCCGTTACCGCAATTTTTATTTGAGGAGGAGAATATTCATACACCCGAAGGCCGGCACGAGCCGCTTCTACGAGTACGGCACCGCGAGCCTCGGCTACCGGCATAACTGTTTTCTGGTTAACCGCGAGAAAGAGTGTTTCAAGTGCGCAGGCTTCCGGCTCAAACTCGTCAATTACTTTTCTAACCCCGTCCGCGATTTTGAGCAGACGCTCGGCGTGGGGAAGTTCTTTTGCCGTTCGTACACACGAAGAATAGAGCAGTGTTTCTTTCTGCTTTGGCAGTTTCTCCAGCACCGCAATACCGAGGCGCTCGTATCCGGGGTCAATTGCTAAGATTCTCATAGCAGAATCTTAGCAATAACCGTTAACAATTAACAATTAACCCTTAACGGCCACAAGTTAAAGGGGCAGGAAGAAATCGGTCTTTTCCTTTGCGTGTATCAAAAAATCGTTCACTAACGTCTTCATTCTCTCATCTTTTATGCCAGCTTTTTCAATTTTCCCGTCAATCCACTTCCTCCACGCCTCATACGTCACTTTGTTGTCTCGATAGTACGGGTCATTTGCAAGCCAGGTATTAATATCCGGCAACATCTTGTCCACAAAATGTACAATGGCCGATTCTTCGTCTGCAAGCGCCTCATACCCCTCAATGGTAGCGGGAAGCGACGGGAACAGTGGGAACGAGTCTCTAATGGTTTTCAGCGCTTCTTTTTCCCTTGCCTCCTTTAAATCCACGTACTCTTTTGAGCCTTTGAACGGGTCTGTATCACCCGCGTGTATCTCTACAAGGTCGTGCACGAGCGCATACGCAAGGAGGCGTTCCATATTCACCGGAATCTTAAGCGCATCGGCTATATACCAAGACACCAGGGCAACCTGAAAGCTGTGCTCTGCGTCATTTTCGAAATCATTGGTCGCCTTCAGTTTTACGGTCCGCTTAATGGCCGACATTTTCCCCAGAAATTCCGTAAAAGCAACTATGTTCTTAATCTCCATATTCGTTTTTATTTGAAAACTGAGAATTGTAAATTGAAAATTTCACAAACGCCGAGTTCTTATTTCGGCTAGCGAGGAGCGCCGAGAGAACTTCTTAGCTTTCATGGCGTCCGAGCGAAGACGAAATATAAGGGTTCAGTACCGCTTTTACTCGGCATTGGTGATAACTTCCTGCACATCCTCATTCGCCTCCAGCGCCTCCACCAGCTTGTCCAGCTTTTCCAAATCCGCGTCTTCCAGCGGAACTGTCGTCGTCGCTCTCCATTTGCTGTTTTCATTCGCAGAATTCGCATTCCTATTTGTGGTATTCGCATTATGGTCTACTTTCTCAAACGCCCACACTGCCGCCCCCGGACCCGCCAAGTTCCCTCCATTCTCAGCAAGTAAATGCTTTATCTCTCCCGCCGAGCGGTTTCGGCTATCGGTGAGTACTTCAATAAGCAAGGCGACACCACCCGGTCCGTATCCTTCATACATAATCGCCTCCAATGCGCCACCACCTTCCGTCGCTTTTTTAATCGCGCGCTCAATGTTGTCACTGGGCATATTCTCCTTACGCGCCCGCTCAATCGCCGCCCGAAGGGAAGGGGCGTCTTTATTTCCCTTGGCCATCCGCGCCTCATTGGCAATGAGTTTCGCGTACTTGGAAAACACCTGACTCTTTTTTGCGTCAGTCTTTCCTTTCTTTAGCTTTATCTGCGACCACTTATTATGCCCGGACATCGGACTAACGATAATGGTTATTTATGTCAATAATTTCTACCATCTCCGGCTTGATGAAAATAAAAACCGCGCGGTATTTTCTATCCACGCGAAAACTAAAATAACGAAGGCGCTTTGGCTCAAGCAACTCTAAGTTCAGGCTTGGATGATACGGATTAATCTCAAACAACATTCGCTGTTTCTCAAATTTTTCTTCCAGTCCATGTGTGCGGAGGTAATACAGGAGCCGCTTTTTAATCGGCAAAACCAACATACGCAAAGACTACTTAGTAATAAAGGCTGATTCACGGAGTCCGCGTTCCAAACTTTTCAGGAATGCCGTGTTGTATTTACCGGTTTTGCGGAAGGCGTCTATGGTTGCTTTCAGATTGCGTATCGGCGGCGGAGCAAAGAGGTCATTTCGCACGACCGAAGTGATTCGCGCGTATGCGTCCGCGCGCTCTTTAAGCGCACGATATTGTGTTTTGGTGATAGTAACAGTATTCATACAAGTAATCATACCATATTCTAGTTATCACTTCAACACCGCCGCTTTCTTTTCGCCCCCGCTTGCCTATAAGCGACGTAGAGCGAGAGAAATGTAAACTGCCCTGAGTTTGCATTTCCGAGCCGAGGAGCTTATATATGCCGTTGTTGGCATTTCTCGCTTGCGCAAACTTCCCTAGAGGCATATATAATGGTGGCATGAAGGAGAAACTTGGTTCGGAATCTGAAAAATTAGAGATTTCGTTGAAACCCGAAGATATGGTTGGGAAGTTTGGCGTTGATGAAGTAAAGAAAAAAGAAGCAATACAGGAAAGGGCAAAAAAAGAGTTGATAGACAAATTACGGAAAGGCCGTATCTACTACAAAGAGGACAGCCTTGAGAATGTAGACAATGTCCGTCCCGAACCCGAGGAAGATGGGGTTGACAGCTATGGTGATTATAATTCAGAAGATGACTTGGATTTTGAGAGACCTAGGTTTAACATACCTCAGAGCATTATCTCTTCCTCTGAAGTTCAAGAAGCTGCTAGAGACGGCGTTGCAGTATGCCTGTTAAACAGGGACGTTGTTCGGGCTATTGAGATCAAAAATCGCTTCGCTCTTCCTGCAGAGGTTATTACTTCTTCGGAACAAATAAAATCTCTTGAAGAGGAAATGATACATCGCGCGTCAAGCGGCACTCCGGAAGGAGTTGAAGAAATAGTAAATATTTTTTTTCCTTCGGAAGAAAGTGAAAATGCTACTCTCCTCAAATCACCTGAAGCCGAAAAAGCACTCAAAGAAGTCTTAGTTAATCTTCTCTCGGACGGCTACATTGATAGAGCTATCCAGTTGAAAGAAAAGCTTTCTCTTTCTATCACTACTATTTCTTCACCAGAAGTCCAAAGGGCGGTTAGAAAGAGCATACTTGACTGCTTAGCTGAGGATTATCTTGAAACTAAAACAGTTTTTGAGCTTAAAGACGCCTTCTCTTTTTCCGCAGAAGACTTATTCGTTGCGGGCAAGGAGGGAATGATTTCTCAGTTATCAGGAACATCATCGAGAAACCATCGTAAACACTCTTACCGTAATTCTTACTGGAGTGCTCTGAAAATTAAGGAAGAACTGAAACTTTCAGACGAAGTTCTTCTGTCTCCGGAGGTGCAAGAGGCGGCAAAAGATACGGTTGTGAGACTGCTGTCAGATGGGTATGTAGAGGGGGCGCAGGAAGTTTTAGAAAAGTTTATTCTTCCCGCGAGCGTTCTTGCATCTCCGGAGATTCAGCAAGCAGCCAAGAGCGCAATAGTCAACTGTCTCTTTCGTAATGAATATGGCGATATTATTGATACCGCTCTGCGTATAAAAAGCACATTTGCAGTTTCTGATGAGACTTTTGCTTTGCCAGAGGTTCAAAAAGTCGCAAGAGACTTAATGGTCCTCAGACTCTCTGAAGGACGCCAGAGTTATGATAACTTTTTTATTCGCTACGGTAAGGAAATTCAGGAAAAGTTTTTACTTTCAGCGGATAACGTTCAAGAAGCTGCTAAAAAAGGAATGGAAAATCGTTTATTGAATGGATCCGTTGACAGTGCCGTCTTGATTAGGGACCAGTTTTCGATTCCGGTTGATTTTCTTTCCTCACTAGAGATTCAAAACGCGGCAAAGACCGGCATGGTTAAGTGCTTGTCAGAGGGGGAGATTGATAACGCCGTGAAGATAAGAGACCAGGTTCAAATTCCTTCTGAATTCTTTCTGTCACCAGAAATCCAAAGAGCGGCAAAAGGAGCAATCGTCAATTATGTGTCGGGAACATCATACATTAATAATAATTATTTCAATAAGATAAACGAGGTTAGAGATAAATTTTCAGTTCCTTCGGAAGTCATGTCGTCTTCCGAAATTCAACAAGCAGCCAAAAATAGGATTATCGGGCTTCTATCGAAAGGAGGTGACCGGGATGCAATAAAAATCAAAGATGGAATCCCGCTTTCTGCAGAAATTATTTCTTCACCAGAGATTCAAAATGCCGCCAAAATATTCATAACAAATGAACTGTCAAAGGGACATATTAACGAAGCTCGAAAAACGCAAGGGCAATTTGCTGTGTCTCCCGAACTCATGCAACAAGCCGCCAAAGAAGGGATGATGGTCCTATTATCTAACAGAAGTATTTATGAGGCCAGTAATGTGAGAAGTGAGTTTTCATTTACGACAGAAGTAATTTCTTCTCCAGAAGTACAAGAGGCAACCAAAAAGGGTGTAGTGAAGTGCCTCGCAGAGGGAGCTGTTGAACGCGCTCTGGAGATTCAAGAAAAGTTTTTACTTCCCATTGAGGCGATGATTCAAATTGCAAAAGAAGAGATGATAAAAGCCGTATCATCTGGAACCAATCGAATTGATACTGCCGTTAACATAAAAAATGGGTTTCATTTTTCTGCTGAAATGATTTCTTCTGTAGAAGTACAGGAAGCAACTAGGGAAGGAATGATAATTTGGATATTGAACGGATCTGTTGATGGGGAATATTTTAACCGTATCGCTGCAATTATTAAGGAATTTTCAATTCCCGCCGATTTTATCACATCCAAAGGGGTTCATGCCCAAGCAGGCGCTAGATTGGTTAAATGTTTATCAGTTGGAAATATAGATTATGCTTTAAAAATTAGAGATGTCTTTTCTCTTTCAGATGAGAACACGGAAAAAGCCGCTATGGAAGGGATGCTCGCACGATTAACAAATGTAAATCGCGGAAATATTGATGACGCTATAAAAATTAGGGATAGTTTTTCTCTTTCGGCTGAAGCGTGCCGGAAAGTCGCTAAAGAAGCTATGGCACAGAAGTTAGAGAGTGGCAGTATTGAATATGCACTAAAAATATCAGAGCAATTTGATCTTTCTTCTGAATATATATCGGAAGCTTCAAAAAAAGCTTTTTTGACATGTTTAGCTGAAAATAAAACGGAAACGGCAGAGAAAATCAAAGAGAAGTTTAAAGTAAGCGTTAATAGTGAGGATATATTTACTGTTATTCCAGAAATGCGAACACTCGTATCTTCCTTGCGAGCTATTTCTCCTGAATTTGCCACGCAAGCTGAAAAAACTCCTGACCTATTATTAAGTCTTCTTGAATTCAGAAGTGACCCTAATAAAATCCTTAATGTGGCTAAAGAGAATCCTTTTCTCTTAGATGCGATTGCCAACAATCCGCGTTTTGGTTCTCGTCTTCTTGTTAAGTATCGGCAGTTCGACGGTCCCGCACAAGAGAGTATAAAAACTCAATTTGCCTGCAAGAAGAAAATTACGGCTGAACATCCGGATATTGACCCGCAGTCAGTTGAATTTCGCGCACTGATGCAAGAGGCTCTAATGGGGTTCGGGAAAAATAGAGAAATAATTGAAGCTATTGATGAAACAGGGGTCAATTCTGAACGGTGGCTTAACTATGATGACGTTGCTTATTTCAATCTCGGTTCCAGTGAGAATACGTTGGCATTCTCGGAAATAATAAATACTCCGATTGAAAGAATTAAGGAAACGATTGATACCTACGCTTATACCATTAAAGAAGTATTGACCGAGTATCGTACAGAGCTGATGGCTTTTGAGATAAAGCTCGGTAAGGGCGAAGTACCCACAGAAGAGCTTCAGAAGATGACATCAGCTTTAGAAAAAGCTCGCGCCGAAGGTAATGACAAAAAAGCGGCTGGTATTGAAAAAGGAATAGAAAACTTGAAAGCGAAGTCCTCACAAGAGCGTAAAGGCGTACTATGGGATAAACTTTTGGCTGATGTGGCTTCTTTCCAGCGTCTTAAAGAAGATGTATTTAAATCTCAAGAAACCTTTGTCGCTACCGAAAGAGAACTCGGAGAGGCCCTTGCCGAGAAGATGCCATCTGGCAAAAAGATACAGGACATTAAACGCAAGATCGGTGCCGCAAAAGAAGATTTACGCGGTAAGTTTTCGGTAATGGAGCGCCGCATTGAAGATTTCCGTGCGAATATTAAGAATATGATTACTCCCGCTTTAGGCGGTGATCGAGCAGCCGCTTTGGTTCAGGATATAAATACTCGACTTGCCGAACAGTTCAACCACTTTGATGCCGACCGAAGTATGCTGAAAAACCTATTTTCCCCGAAGTCCACTAAGACAAAAGAGGAAATGGAGAGTCGTCCTATGACTATCTTTGTCTGGACTAGAAACCCGGATGTTGACTTGTATCAAGGGAATTATTCACCGTGCTGTATTTGTATAGATAGTTCATACCACGGTTCTGAATCCCCGATTGCCGATTACAATACCGACCTCGGCATTCAAATTGTGAATATCTGGGATGAAACGAAGAACGAGCCCATAACCGCGGCGTGGTGTTGGCTTGGTGAGGATGAAAACGGCAAGCCGGCTTTGATTGTAGACAATATTGAATCAAATACGCTTTTCAGCGCTAATTTTTCTGAACAGCTTACGAAAGAACTCTTCATCTATCTTGAGGGCTATGCCAAAGCTCTCGGCGTTAAGAAAATTGTACTTGGAAAAGCGAACAATGACATGCCGACGGGAGGAGAGTTGTCAAAGATGGCTGATGACGCAGGCAAATATAAAAAGATTGGTGGGACAAACAGGACTGACGGTTACTTCTTAGAAGCAGAAGATGTTAATGTCAAAATAGTTTGGGAAAAGGGAAAGAAGGTTGTAGCAAAAAAGGTAGAAGGCGGACAGAAAGATTCGGGAGTCGAGAGGGTTGTGTTTAGTGATGTAAACGTCCAAGCTCTAACCGAGGACGATTTCAGCTCAATTCGTGAGCTTGAACGCAGAGTGTATGCAAGTGACACTGAACTTATACAAGGACAAGGACTAATTCAAGATATTAAAGACGGGAGCGGTCTCGAATATTCCGTCGCAACATGGGGTATGGCACCCGGCAGTACAAAACTAGAAATGATTGCCTATGCTGTCGCCGTTGAGGATGAAACAGATGAGGGAGACAAATCGGTCTATCTCGAAGATATTGCTGTGGCGCCGGAAGCCCAGCGTCAGGGTGTGGGGTGGAAGCTCATTGAAGCTATGGTGGGGAGGTTACAGGAAAGAGCTAGTGGCGAGGGTAAGCCGGTACTTTTCGATATGCACCTACGGCCTAGTTCTCTCGCCATGCTTGATACGCGGAGGGAGGCGCTGGAAAGGATGGGGGTTCAATCAATAGAAGAAGCTCTCGTTCCCGACTATTACGATGAAGGGGAAGATGCGGTCTATAGAGTCTACGAAGTTTCTCCGAATCAAGTTTGACAACAGGCCTGTGTTTGTGTTATACAAAATACAGGATTTTGCTTTCTGGTTGAAAGGTCCTTACACAATTTCACAAATCTCAAACCAAAAAAAGGAGGGCGGATGAACAGAAAAGAAGACGAGTATGTCCGATTGCTTGGTGGTCGAGATGCCATCGAGTACGCCTTAAAAAGAGGCGGGGAAACTATCACAGACCTTATGCGAAAGCTTCACGAAACCGAGAATGTGGAGCTTACTCGCGAACGAGGTCGGCAGATAGTACGGTCAATTGGCCTAACTGGCAAGGCGGCGGAGCGGGAACCGATCTGGTACGCGCAAAGAGCGTTTCCGAATAACCATGTTCTGGTAACCAAACTGGTGACCCCGAAAACACTTCGGAAAATGCTCAAACAAGCCGGAGGCATTGTCCCGCTCTCAAAAGAATTGGGGAAACCGAGAGCTGTATTGTGGAAAATTGTTCATGAAACGATTCCTCAATTAAGACGGACTCCCGCCCAGTTTTTCCACTTCCGTTGTGATTTTTGTGGGAGAAAGGGAATGAAACCGATGCCGTGGGCCAAACGGGCGCTCAAATTGTACCCGCACAAAAAATGGTTTTGCAACTATAGGTGCTCTGGAAACCACAAAAAGATGAAGAAAAGAGGCGCCGGTAGCAAGCGAGGAAGAGTACTTTCGCACGAGCGCTTTTCTTCTCTGGAGGAGGCGAAAGCGGTGGTACAGAAATTGGGCCTCCGCACAAAAACGGAGTATCGAAAAATCCGGCGACGTGTACGGTGGGGGGACGTCGTTCATCTTCCCTCGGCTCCAGATGTGGAATACAAGGGAAAAGGGTGGACCACGTGGGGCAACTTCTTCGGGACCGGACGGACGCGACGACGTGCCAAAAACTGCTATCCGACACGACAAAAGGCGGGGCTGGCTGCACAGGCGCTCGGTGCTCGTACTTCGACGGACTATCGAAAGATTTGGAAGCAGGACCCACGTCTCCCGAGGAATCCAGATGAGGTATATACAAAGACCTGGACTGGGTGGTCGGAGTTTTTAGGGCGGTGATCTTTGAATATGGGGGCGATTGGAGAGTAAAAACCAATCGCCCCACTGTTAGCGAGATGTAGTCTCGCCTGATGAGTCCAAAAGGACGAAAACAGTTGTACTTTCAAAAGTGTTCATAGCGCTATGTTGGTTTGGAAAAATCAGTATAGCGCTATGAATACAAAAATCATTGATTTAGATACTGTGGCTATTGCACCTTCGGTGTTAGCGGCTTGGATTGAACACTCTGGAAAGGAAGTCAGGAAACTGGTCCAACAGGGTGTCATCACCAAGCAGACGAAAATTCCCGACGAAAGGGGACAACTCGACCCTGACGGCAAACTGACCATCTTTGTGGAGATTTCCGGAAACCGGATTGAGATGGTCGTCCCGAACGGTCAATGGCAAACACCTGCCGCTAACTGAAGATTCGGTTGGAGATATCCTTAATCTCCTGAAAATGAAGTCGCCTTATCAGCGACTTTTGTTTTTTATATCAATGTTTGTTTGAGACCGCCGAGGTGCTCGTAGGCTTTCGGGGTGACCCCAGTAGTAGGGCAGAGCTCACTACGGGGCAGGCGCGACGGCGATGTGTACCTAAATTAAAGTTTGTCTGAATCCTTGTAAATGCTCGTAAGCCTTAGGTGTTACCCTTCTACCGCGCGGGGTGCGTTCAAGGAGACCGAGCTGGATGAGGTAGGGCTCGTGGACATCCTCAATCGTCGCCTCTTCTTCGGAGAGGGCGGCGCCCAAGGTGTTTAAGCCGACGGGGCCACCGCCGAATTTTTCAATTAGGACGGTCAGAAGAGAGCGGTCGGACGGGTGTAAACCGAGTTCATCCACACCAAGAAGCTTCAAAGCGGAAAGCACTGACTCTTTAGTCAGTGCTGGAGCTTTGACCCCCTCACCAATTTTGGCATCGTTCTTTGCGTCACCGTCTTGTTCAGCGATAACTCTAGAGTCTTCTCCTGCACCAAATCGGTTAGACGACGTCTTTGAAGTCGAACGTGACGCAATGCCAAAATTGGTGTTCGGGTAAACCTGGGCGTAATCGCGAGCGCGTTTCAGTAAGTAGTTCGCGGTACGCGGAGTAAATCTGCTCCGAATCGCGATTTCTTTAAGCGAACCGTCTTCCGAATCAATGCCAAGGATTTTCGCGGAGCGTTTCAGGATTTTTTCTATCTCCGCTTCGGTGTAGTACTCCAGACGGAATGTCCCACCGCTAAATCGTGAGCGGAGTGGGGAAGAGAGCATCGCGACGCGAGTGGTCGCCGCAATGAGGGTGAACGGAGGAATCTCAAGCTGTACCGTCCGCGCACTTGGTCCTTTGCCGATAATAATATCCAGTCGTCCCGATTCCATCGCGGGATAGAGGATTTCCTCAATCTGTTTTCCGAGACGGTGGATTTCGTCTATAAAAAGTATGTCTCCGCTTTCAAGATTGGTGAGTACCGACGCAAGGTCGCCAATTTTCTCTATCGCGGGGCCCGAGGTCATCTTCATCTGCGCGTTCATCTCTTTGGCGATAAGATGGGCAAGAGTGGTCTTGCCGAGTCCCGGAGGACCGTAGAAGAGAAGGTGTTCGGGTGAATGCTTTCGTTCCTTGGCTGCTTGCAAAAGAATCCGCAGGTTTTCTTTTATATTTTCTTGCCCAATGTACTCGGTCCACACCGATGGGCGGAGTGCTTGGTCAAGATAGACGTCATTTCCATCTGGAGCGACGGTGGAGGCGGGGTCTTTCTTTGAGGCTTTAGTCGTCATATGTAGATACGCTTAGCGAATGGCGCATGCGAATAGAGTCATACCGCTCAATTGTACGGTGGATGACGCTCAATGTACACCTTGCGCAAAGGATAAAATACGGCCTTACAAGGGCGTATGTGGAGGAGGTTGACCCCGTAGTAGATTTTAGCATCGTCCCGAGCATAGCCGGGACATGGCTAAGAAGCCAATGCTAAAATTCACTACGGGGTTGACATTAAATTAATTCCGTGATACACTACTTTTACCGTAGGAGTTGTATCCTACGGCGTTCTATATCAAGAAAAATAAGTTCCCGATAGAAATCTCTAAGCGATCAGCCCCCCACTTTTGATTCCACCTCCGTAGTCACGCTTGACTAAGGCCGAATCATCATCTCCGCTTCTGTTTTCTACAGGAGGATACCCTGTGAAATCAAAAGTGGGGGGTTTCAAACATTTTACCGAGGACGTTTTGGAAGTTCGTTTAGGCGTACTCCTCTGCAACACCCCTTAGGTTCCATGTTAACTTTTAGTACTTGTATTAGAAGTTTGATTGCTTAGAGATTTCTCTCTAGAACTTTATCCCGCACTTGATGCGGGACCTCTCACACACTTTTTGCGAAGCAAAGAGTGTTTTGTGTTTCCTTTGTCATCCTACGCCCTCTTTTGAACCGCGCAACCGCATTTTTACAGCGCGTCATTCAATTCAGGTTGCGTCAATAAAACGCAAGAGGAATTATTCCAAATTAATGACGCGCTCAAGCTCCTCAAGCGACGTCACTCCCGACAAAATTTTCAGAATTCCGTCCTGCGTCATGTTCGGAATACCTTGTGGGCGCGCGGCATCTTCAATTTCACGCTCGCTCGGGTTCTCACGCACCACTTTCTCGATTGCTTCGTCAGCACGGATAGCTTCATACACGCCGGTTCGGCCTTTGTAGCCCGTTTTATTGCATTTGTCACACCCGACAGGCGTCCACATCACCGTTTTATTCGTTGGCTGCGCGTCTGCGGGGAGTGAAGCAAGTATTTTTTCAAAACGAGAGACCTCTTCTGCCGGAAGGGGAGACTCTTTCTTACATACCGCACAGAGTTTTCGCACCAGACGCTGCGCCATCGCGAGCGTAATTGCCGATGTCATGGTCTTCGCGTTCACACCAAGGTCAATAAGGCGTGGGAAGGTACCCGCGGCGTTGTTCGTGTGGAGCGTAGAAAACACCAAGTGGCCGGTGAGTGAGGCGTTAATCGCAACCTCCGCTGTTTCACTGTCTCGGATTTCACCAACCATAATCACGTCAGGGTCTTGCCGGAGCACGGAGCGGAGACCCGAAGCAAATGTGTAGTTCTTCTTGACTTCCACCTGTGTCTGAACGATACCCGAGAGGTGATACTCAATCGGGTCTTCAATCGTAATGATTTTCACTCCCGGGACATGGATTTTCCGAAGGAACGCGTAGAGCGTGGTCGTCTTTCCGGAACCGGTGGGGCCGGTCGTGAGAAGCATGCCGTTCGGCTTCGCGATTTCTTTTTCCACCGCGGCAAGCAAAAGCGGGTGCATACCCAAACTTTCCAGCGGTACAGAAATGGATTTCGGGTCAAGAAGACGGAGCACGATAGATTCGCCGTAAGCCCCCGGAAGGAGAGAGGTACGGATTTCAATCGCACTGTCGCCGAGGTCTACGCTGAACCTCCCGTCCTGCGCCTCTTCTCTTAGGTTCAGTTTAAGACCCGAAAGAATCTTGATGCGTGAATTCATCAGCGTGTACGTCGCGCGGTCAAATTTGATGACCTCCTGTAATATGCCGTCAAGACGCAGTCGTAATTGAACGAAGGTTTCTTCGGGTTCAATATGAATGTCCGATGCGTCAAGCGCGATTGCCGCTCCGAGGATTGTTTCCACAAGCCGAGAAATGCGGTTCTGCTCTTTTGACGCGACGACTGTTTCAATTTGCGGAATGACATCCGCGAGGTGCTTAATGTTCACCGCCGCCTCCTTTATCGCATTTACGCTCATATCCACCGTGCCGGCATGACTTAAGGTTGCGTGTGAGATTTCCGTGTAGTGACCCCATGCTTTTTCCAGACTTTTGGTTGACGTGAGGTAGAGTTCAACCGCGTATCCGGCGACGGTAAGTTTATGAAGTGCGGCCTGTACCGCCGGAGTGTTGGGCGTGAACATAGCCACACCGACTTTTTTCCCGTTAATCGCGAAAGGGGCGAGCTTCGCGGCGCGCGCCTCCGCTTCGGTTACGAGCCGCAAGGCGTCATTCTCTATGGAGAGAGGTATAAGGTTAATGTAGGGAAGCCCATGCTTTTCGGCGAGAAACTGTATAAGGTCCTCCTCCTCGGATTCCCGTACATCGGCAAGTTCCCGTTTCTCTTTTTCATCGTCAAACGTAACCATGACTTTTATTGTAACACAACCAAGTAAGTACCAATCAACGAATGAAACTAATCTACGAATACCTACGAATCCGACTCCGACCCTCTTATTCCCCCCATCTCCCCTAACAAGGGGAGCACACGAGTCTTCGAGTGGAGGGGTGTTATAAAAGGAGCACACGCCTTCTTAGGCGGGAGGGATTTTCTTCTCCCCGTCCTCGTTATGGTATGCTCTTTTCCATGCGCACCAAGACTCACAATCTAGCCGAATTCCAGAAGACAGCGCAAGAGTTTGCGCTCGGTCTCGCGCCCTTACCTGACCGTGCCACGGTCGTTGGTCTGTACGGCGACCTCGGGGCGGGGAAGACTACCTTCGTGCAGGCGGTAGCGAAAGCGTTCGGGGTGGTTGAGGTGGTTAACAGCCCAACGTTTCTTATCTTCAAGAAGTACCAGTTATCGCACGGCCTCTCCACCTCTTTAGAGGTGAGAAGCGAAGACTTGGAGCTTCGCAAGACTTTGAGCGTTTTGTCTTCAAAAAGTGAAAAGTGTACAGCTTCTGTTAAGAAGGAGATTGAGAGGGGGTGCTCATTTTCTACACTTGTGCACGTGGATGCATATCGTCTCAAGAACTCCGACGAACTTCGAAATCTTCGCTTCTCGGAACTCCTCACCGACCCGAAGAATCTCATTCTCGTCGAGTGGGCAGACAAGGTGGCCGACCTTCTCCCCAAAGACCACACACAACTCCATTTTGAATTCGTAGACGATACGACCCGCACGATTTCTTTTTCTTAACCTCTCCCCCTTTCTAAGGGGGAGATTGAGAGGGGCTGTGTAGAGGAAAGAACGTACTGATGGTGCCCTACCGACATTGAAGCGGGAGCGCCCCGAGGCGAATGAACTTTGAAAATTATAGTCACTATGGAAGGAAGAAAATGAAACTTAAAAATGTCATTTATGGTTTGTTGGGCGTCCTCTTTGTTGGTGTACTTGCCCATTTGGCCATCCCATCAGTCATCAACTTCAGAAATGAGGAGATAAAGGTGATTGTGGAGGAGGTGCGGGTGTTGACGATTTCGGAGAAAAAGAGCGAAGCCAAGGCAGGACATCCAGTAGTCGGAGCGGTAGTCGGCGGCTTGATTGCCAAAACACCCGGAGCAATTATCGGTGCTATGGTCGGAAATAGTGTTGGCGGAGATGGACTGAGTAAGGTGGAAGTCCCCGAGTTACTCGGTTGTACCGTGATTGTGCGCCTACCGGACCAAAAGACTGTTCCCTTGAGATTTGGGAGGGACGAGATTTTATACCGTTTTAGACAATTAGTTCCAGCCTCTTTGCTTCGGAAGGGCGACACTATTACTATCGTACGTCGCATTAACAAGAAAAACGGCGAGATTTTGTGGTATGAATGGATGGGAAAGTAACCCAGTGCATTTGGAATGAGAATGGTTCAAGCTGACCCTGAGTTCTTTCTCGGTCGGCTTTTTTTATACCCAAGCGGTGCTACCCCGTAAAGCCGAAGACCCCGAAAAACAGCAAGCTGTCAACGGGGCAGGCGGTCACGGGGCAAGGAATGACTTAGTGATATATAATGTCCAAATGCCCAAAGCTTCAGCCAAAGCAACCAAAAGTAAGGCAATTATCACCCCCCTCAATCCCCCCTCTAAAGAGGGGGGAAGGAAGAGGAAAGAAAAAGAGGGAAAAGGAGGGGAGAAAACCGAGCCCAAAAAGCTGGTACTCATAGACGCGCATGCGATATTGCATCGTGCGTATCACGCGTTACCGCAGTTTTCCAATTCGCGGGGCGAACCAACAGGCGGACTCTACGGTCTTTCGGCGATGCTGATTAAAATCATCACCACCCTCAAACCCGACTATATGGCCGCGGCATATGACCTACCGAAGCCCACGTTCCGGCATGAGGCGTATAAAGACTACAAAGCAGGGCGAGCGAAAGCAGATGACGCGCTGATTTCCCAGATGAAGCGCTCACGGGAGATTTTTGATGCCTTTAATATTCCGATATACGACAAGGAGGGATTTGAAGCCGATGATGTTATTGGCACTATCGTTGAGCAGGTAGTTGTCACCCCAGCGAAAGCTGGGGTCCAGAAAGGTAAGAAAGGAGAGGGAGCACTGGATTCCCGCCTTCGCGGGAATGACAGACAGGTAGATGTAATCATCGCCACAGGCGATATGGACGCGCTCCAGCTCGTTACCGGCAAGAAAGTGCAAGTGTTCACGTTGAAGAAGGGTATTAACGATACGATTCTCTACGACGAAGAGGCGGTGAAGGCACGGTTCGGCTTTGGTCCGGAACTCTTGCCCGACTACAAAGGCCTTCGCGGAGATGCATCGGATAATATCAAAGGGGTTGCCGGTATTGGAGAAAAGACGGCGACAGAACTTATTTTAAAATTCGGTTCCATTGAGAATTTGTATAAGACCCTTAAAAAAGGCAAGGAGAAATTGCTTACCGAAGGAATCAAACCACGAATGGTGGAGTTGTTGGAAAAAGGGAAAGAGGAAGCGGAGTTTAGTAAAGTACTCGGTACGATTCGGCGCGATATGCCGATTACTTTTTCATTTCCCGAAAAATCGTGGAGCGAAGGGGTGGATATCTCAAAAGCGGAGAAATTGTTCAGTGAACTGGAGTTTAGGCAACTTATACAGAGGTTGAAGGAAGCGGTTGCTTCGCTGCAAAAGAACACCCCTCCTGCCGAAGACGGCAGTGCTCCCCTTGATAGGGGAGATGCAGCCCCTGCCAACGAAAAATCTCCCTTAAGAAAGGGAGTACTTCGACGTGACGTCGGAGGAGGGATGTCACAACCCCCCAAGGCAGCCCCCTTTACTAAGGGGGATAAAGACATCAGTCCTTCACAGGCATCACTTACGGAAGCACTCGCCACATCTAATATCCCGCCAAAGGAACTCAAAGAGACAGCCGTCGCGCTCTGGCTTATCAATTCCAACCTCACCAACCCGACCATTGAAGATATTTACAACTTCGCGCAGACACGAGATTGGAAGGATGCGCGGAAGGCGGTCTTTAAAGAGGTGGCGGAGCGCAACCTCATCGGTGTACTTGAAGATATTGAGCTTCCGCTTATTCCGGTCGTTGAAGCAATGAACGCGCGCGGAGTGCGCATTGATGTTCCGTACCTCTCCTCACTTTCCAAGGAGTATCACAAAGAACTGACTCTTCGCGAGAAGGCTATTCGGGAAATGGCGGGGGTGGACTTCAATATCAATTCTCCGAAACAGCTTGGTGAAGTACTATTTGTGAAAATGGGGCTCAAGGCGGCGCGACAAAAGAAAACGGCGGGAGGGGCGCTTTCAACGAAAGAATCGGAACTTGAAAAAATGCGCGAATTGCACCCGATTATCGGGAAGATTCTGGAGTATCGTGAATTTCAGAAATTGCTCTCCACCTACATTGATACGATTCCCGAAATGGTTGCACCAGACCCGAACAAATCCGATGGATTTGAACGGGCAAGCGGACGCCTGCATGCTCGGTTTCTTCAGTCCGGAACCACGACAGGCCGAATGGGATGCGAGAGTCCGAACCTGCAGAATATTCCGACACAGACCACGCTCGGACGGCGGATTCGTAACGCGTTTGTTGCGGAAAAAGGGTTCAAACTTGTTTCGATTGACTACTCGCAAATCGAGCTCCGCATCGCGGCAATACTTTCCGGCGACAAGAAATTCGTCGAGGTGTTCCGGAACGGGGAAGACGTGCATACCGCCGTGGCCGCACAAGTGTTCAATGTATCCCGCGACCAAGTGACCAAGGATATGCGCAGACAAGCGAAGGTCATCAACTTCGGTATCCTCTATGGTATGGGAGTGAACTCACTCCGGCAGTCGCTTTCCGAAGGCGGGACGGCTATTACGCGCGAAGAGGCACAAGCGTACTTTGACGAATACTTCTCCGGTTTTTACGAACTCGCACGCTATCTTGATGAGACGCGCACCTCCGCGCACACGCTTGGCTATACGGAAACGCTTTTCGGGAGACGACGCTATCACGAGGCGATTCACTCAAACATTCCGTATATCCGCTCGGCCGCGGAACGTATGGCGGTTAACGCGCCACTGCAAGGAACTGGCGCGGATATCGTGAAGCTCGCGATGGTGCGTATTGACGCGTATCTGAAACAAGAAGGACTAGAGACGGACGTTTCACTCGTTCTGCAGGTCCACGACGAACTTGTCTTTGAGGTAAAAGAATCATTGGTGGAAAAAGTCTCGGCGAAAGTGAAGGAGATTATGGAACACGTCTTGGATGGGAAGAATACCCACGGCGTACCGATTGTCGCGGAAGCCAGCGTCGGGGACAATTGGGGGGAGATGAAAAGACTAGATAATTAAGGGTTATGACAGAAGCACAAATTATAGAAAAAATTAAACACGGCCTTGCTTTGTCTAGTGAATTGTCTGATTTAGAATTTAAGACAGCGAGAAGCAATATTCCCAACGATATTTGGAAGTCAATTTCTGCTTTTGCCAATAGGCGAGGCGGAGGACTTATAGTTTTTGGAGTGAGTCAAGAGCTAAATGCAGTAGTTGGCTGTGACTGCTTGGACATGATGCAGAGAAAGCTCATTGAGTATTTTAACGATAAAATGAGCTTCGTTCTTAGGCCTGAGTACCACGTAATAAATTTTGAAGGGAAAACTATTTTAGCTGTTGAAGTTCCACAATGTCCAAAAGATTACATGCCTTGCTGGTATAAACCTGTTGGTCTGCCAAACGGTGCTTATATTAGGGAGGGAAATACAAGCCGTAGAATTACGGATAGCGAGTTTAGAACCTACATTGCAACCTCTAAGGAATTCCAGTTCGACTTATCTGAAGCAGCTAACACTACTCGCTCCAACCTTTCTGATATAAAGATTCTAGGGCTACTAAAAAAGCGGGAATTAGAGGTAAAAAGAGGTGCGGAATCACGCTTCGATGAAGGTTTGTTGCAAAATCTAGGCATCCTTTCTAAGTTTGACGGAGAGTATAAACCTACGGTTGCTGGGTATCTTGTCTTTGCAAAAGATATTCCCCAAGAGCGAACACCATATGAAAGGTATGTAATTCGCTGCGTTCGCTATGCTGGGAATAACGCAGCAAGCGAAATTATTGACAGTGCCGATATAAAAGGCACCCTTGATGTACAGCTCGATGATTCGTATAAGTTTATACTAAAGAATATAAGGAAGACATCCATTATTGTGGGTACAAAGAGATTAGAACAATTTGAGTATCCCGAGGCTGCAATTCGCGAGCTTATTGCAAACGCTGTCATTCACCGAGACTACAAAATCATCGAGACATATACCCAAATCAAAGTGTTCAGTGACCGAATTGAAATATTAAATCCGGGATCCTTACCGCCCGGAGTTACAGTTGAAAACATTCGAGACGCACAATTTAGCCGGAATTCTATTATTGCAGGACGACTCCGAGATTTAGATTATCTTGAAGAATACGGACGGGGGATTGATATAGTCTTGAAGAAGATGGCCGAGTGGAGGCTACCAAGCCCACTTTTTAGGAATCTAGTGAACAATTTCGAGGTTATTCTTCTTGGGCGAAAATATAGAAAGCTCAATGAGAGACAAGTGAAGCTTATAGATACTTTGCTTGTCAAAGGGAAAATAACCGTGCAAGATTGTCAGAAAATCTTAAAGGGCACACCCCGCGCAACTATAAATAAGGACTTAAGGGATTTAAAAAATATTGGTGTAATTACTCCAAAGGGGGCTTCGGTCAGTGTTTTTTATACTTTGGCTTTTTAGAGGCTTTTATAGGCAATGTCTAGCGGTGTTAGAAATTAAGGGTTTTATGGATTTTTATGATCATTCTCACTTTATAGGCAATTGATGATTTACTATGCTCTACTTCTTCTACGGCTCCGATAAAGATACCGCGCGCGAGAAAGCGAACGCGCTTATAGAGGCGTTGCGTAAAAAAAAGCCGGACGCGGAGCTTTTTAGAATTGATACTGAAAACTGGAACGAAGCCAAACTGCAAGAGCTTACGGCGGGGCAGGGGTTGTTCAATAATTCATATATCGTGCAGATTGTTTCGCTTTTTGAGAACAAGGAGGCAAAAGAAATCTTTCTGGACCGGCTGGAAGAAATAGGTGCGTCCCCGAACGTATTTATCATGTTGGAAGGGGAGATAGATAAGAAAACACTTCTCGCGATTACCGAAGTGGCCGAGAAGGTGCAACTCTTTGAAAGTAAGGAAGGAAAGAAAAAAGAAGACTTCAATATTTTTTCGCTCACCGACGCGTTTGGAAGGCGAGATAAAAAGAATTTGTGGGTACTGTATCAGAAAGCGTTCGCAAGCGGAGCGGTGCCCGAGGAAATCCACGGTATTTTGTTTTGGCAATTAAAGTCCATGCTCGTCGCCTCGACCGCAAAGACGGCAGGAGAAGCAGGGGTAGCGCCGTTCGTATTCACCAAAGCGAAAAGTTTTCTCAAAAACTACACGGAGGAAGAACTTAAGAAGCTCTCATCCAAATTTGTGACGCTCTATCACGACGCTCACCGAGGCGTCCATGATTTTGAGATAGCGCTTGAGCGACTGATTCTCACGCTTTAGCAAATCCCGACGGCCGTCGGGATTTGCTAAATAAGGTAAAAAAGAGACCGGCCACTAGGGTCGGTCTTTGTGAGAGAACCGTGCGTGTTATACGACCAAACGCCGATTCAGTCTGTTCCCTGCAAGGAACGGTTCGACCGCATCAGCGATGTGCTCAGTCGGCAGGTAAAGTCGGGGTACTTCCCATTCTTCATCTGTGAAAGTAACCAGGTCGTCTGTGGAAGGAGGCTCAAATCCATAGATTGCACAGCCATTGAGTGATGTGAACTCTTCGAAGTGCGCCCAACCATTTTCCTTTTCGAAAAGCACCGCTAGCCATGCGAGAGCGATCTCAGCGGGGTTGAAGACGCCCGCACACGCGCACGCGAGAAAGAGTTTCCGATACAGAGCATGGTATGCGCTGTCCGTGATAGAAACCACCTTGTGAGCGATTGCGAGTTTCTTTCCAAACGCCGCCAAACGAAGCTCGTCTCGGTCTTCTGGCTCCTTCGCGTTAGGACGGCAGTGATGTGCGTGCTGACCGAGGACGTCATCCAGCGTATATCGCTTATGGTGACCCGTGATGCTTCCATACACATTCGGGAATTCTTCCAAAAGCTGTAATGAGAAGCGATGCGTCATGTGTTCAAGGAATATCTTGAGTCCAGGAAAATCTGTCGCGTGTCGTCGCGTGACGGTGTCGTTGTACACGCATTCCCTCCGCATACAGAACACATTGCCAGGCATTTCAGGATGTTTTTGATAGATGCCGCCTTGGTCTTGCAGTTCGTGAAGGCATCCATAGAATTGTGGACTCGTAAAATCCGCAGCCGTAATCCCGCCTTCAGAGTTGTTTGTGACACCGTCGGGGTATTCCTTCATACCTATCGCGCCGGTGCCCATGGCATCTTTTACGATCGTCCGCGTAGTGCGCGGCGTCATCTTGATGAGATAGTGGACAATGGCTTTCGATCCCACAGCTCGTTGCGCTTCCTCAACCTGCTTACGGTAGATGTCGACATCTTGAGCAGTTTCGATGTGTCGCCTCGGCTCATTCGCATCGAGCGGAGCGTTGGGCTCGGCCACGACGTGTTTGTAGCCGGATGTATTCAGCTTTACGATGAATTCGAATATTTTCTTGCCGACCTCGGCGATGCTTCGCAAATGCGTGTGAAAGTCACACGACCGCCGCTTTTTTTGAATGTTCATGGTGTAGTCTTTCAGTTGGTTCAGTCTGTTCTGTAATATATCGAAACTCGACTCATCCTACCCGTGCGAAGCAAAAAAGCAACCCCGTAAAAGCGAGATGCTCACGGGGTAGGCAAGAAGAAGCCCGCTCGTTGTGAGCGGGCGGGTTGGCGACTAGTGATGTGATGCGATGTGGCGGGTCGAACGTTTCGAACATCCGGCTAGAGCTGACAAGACAGCCCTCGATTAATCGTTGGAACTAAGCGCGGTCCGTGATACACGAGGCCGGTATAGAGCTGCAGGAGTCTTGCCCCCGCACAGCGCATTTGGTAAGCGGTTTCAAGACTCCGAATGCCGCCGCAACCGATGATGGGGAGCTCCGGAGCTTTCACGTGAATGTAGCGCACCATGCGCAAACTTTTGGGGAAGAGAGGCGGGCCACTAAGGCCCCATGCCTTATCGGTCGGCACCGATAGGCCTTCACGACCGATTGTCGTATTAGTCGCGATGACACCCGACACCCGAAGCTCGGTGAGGACCAAGAGAACATCATCGAGCTCCGGGTCGGTAAGGTCGGGAGCCACTTTCACCAAAATCGGCTTGGGCTCCCGGTGTCTCCCGAGCGGCAGGCGCTTGGTCCGGTCTTGTACGGCCTGTACAACCGCGCGCAAGAAGTCCTTGCCTTGGAGTGCGCGCAGACCAAGCGTATTCGGTGAGCTGACATTCAGCACGAATCCGTCGCCGCACAACCAGAGGATTTCGACGATGTCAGCATATTCTTTCGGGGCGTTTTCGATAGCGGTGTCCTTTCCCTTCCCGACATTGATGAAGAGTGGAATGCGAAGCCGGGGCTTCACGTAAGCAAGCGTCTGTGCCGCCTTCTCGGCACCCGGATTGTTGAACCCCATTCGGTTGATGATTGCTTCATCGGCAACGATGCGGTGCATCCGCGGCTTCTCATTGCCCGGTTGGCCCTTTAGGGTAAAGCCGCCGGTTTCGAGGAAACCGAGTCCGAAAGCCTGCCAGCCAAGGAGGCTCTCATCGCCGGTCTTATCCATCCCCGCCGCAAGGCCCACGGGATTTTCGAACGTGAGCCCCCAGAGCTCCTGTTTCAGGTTCGTGTCGGGAACGGTGTACAGCGTGCGGACGAGGCGCGGAAGAAGTGGTAGCCGACCGAATCGTTTCAGCCATTTTATGACAGCGTCGTGTGCGGTTTCTGCATCTGTTTTGAAGAGCCGGTTTCTGACAAGCGGATACATGCGGTGTTCCTTTCCGTAGTTGAGTTGATGGTGACTGTGGCCATACTACCCGCACAGGGGCAAAAAGCAACCTCAAGAGAGGTTTTCAAAATAGAATTTTTTCTTATCCGCCCAGTAGGGTCTCGACCCTTACAGGGTCAGTACCCCGGTTGGTTTTTCTGTTCGCAGAGGCTCCAGAAAAAGCTCAATCGGGCTTCGATCCCTACACGGAGGTGTCCCACACCTCCTTGGTTCGATTTTCACTTCGTTCAAATCCGCCCAGTAGGGATCGAACCTACGACCTTGTCCTTAAAAGGGACCTGCTCTACCAACTGAGCTATGGGCGGGGATTAACATACGACCGGCAACATACAACTTACAACAAACCGGACAAAATTAAAAGCCGGTTGTTTTTATTCGCGTTTATCTGCGCCGTCATCTGCGACAATCGGCGCCTTAGAGAGGTAAATCAAACGCGAACGCGCCCGCGCCCGAGAGAAGAAGCGAGAGGGAGATAATAGCCGTTAGAAAGAAGAGATGGCGGCGGTGTTCAATGTGTGCACCGTGTTTACCTTTGAGATAATATGCGGAAAGTGAGAGAACAAGACCGACAAGCGCGGCGATTTGCGTGTACAGGCCGAGTATAAACATAACCGCGATAATGAGTTCAATCGAACCAAGTACGACGGCATAGCGTGTTCCCTGCTTCAATCCAAGGGCCTCAAACAGCAGTCCGTGCTCCACGCGGCCCTTCATGAGCGTGTGACGGCCAAAGTCCAGAAAGAGGACGCCAAGCGCGAGGCGCAGGAGGAAAGGAGCGAAAAAGACAAAGGTAAGTAGTTCGGGGAAAGGATTTAACATGGTTACATCGTACCATTAACTTTTGACTTTTAACAGTTAACAGTCAATAGTTAGCAGTTAATGGTGTATCTTATTTTGCATAACATCCGGAGTGTCCATAACGTCGGTTCCATATTCCGCACCGCGGATGCGGCCGGAGTATCCAGAATATACCTTACCGGCTATACACCCGCACCAGTAGACCGGTTCGGGCGGGAGCGAAAGGACTTCGCGAAAGTCTCCCTTGGCGCGGAGAAGAGTGTGCCGTGGGAACAGCGTAAAGGCAGTGCCACGCTCATCAGCGAACTACAAAAACAAAAGGTAACCGTTGTCGCGCTTGAACAAAGCCCCCGTTCCACCCACTATAAAAAAGAACGTGCCACAGGACCTGTTGCGGTCGTTCTCGGAAACGAAGTTGACGGTATTCCGGAGAATGTTCTCGCGCTGTGCGACAGCATCGCCGAAATCCCCATGCACGGAGAGAAGGAGTCACTGAATGTTTCCGTGGCGGCGGGGATATTTTTATTCAGTCTTTTAGACAGCTAGTGCCACAGTAACTTAATTTTGCGCCCAACCCCCTCTCAATCTCCCCCTTGGAAAGGGGGAGAGGCAAGAGACGCAAAAGTAAGTTAAGAAGGCACTAATATCTTCTGGAGTCAATCAGCCTTCCCGCGTCATCAACCAGCTCCACTAGTTCAGTTTTATCGCGCCAGAGTTTGCTACTTCGCCCAAGATAGATACGCCACTCGTTCCGGAAAAAGCCGGCTCTGTCTTTGTTGTCCGTAACACACTGGTTGTAATTGATACGGTTGAAGAGGTGAGCTTGGCAGTTCCCGTCGGACACAAGGTTGGTCGGCACCTTCGGTGAAGGAGCGGTGCACCGCG
>Ga0075991_131_pt1 | contig 23716 bp, 27 predicted proteins | sample RifGroA2_FD_68061 | JGI IMG/M metagenome (GOLD analysis project Ga0075991, IMG submission 68061) | Parcubacteria bacterium GW2011_GWA2_49_9
GACTGTTACGGGTAATTTCACCGGCACACCGCCAATCTGTATGGATGTCTGAAGACCTACCGACTTAATCGTCGGAAACGGGTCGGGAAATTGGTCAACGACGGGCGGCGTATCGGCGAAACTCACCGTCGGTAGGACGAAAGCAAGGAGAACAAGAGCGGTTTGTAGAGTAGCGTTCATAAAGGAGGACATACACACACCCCTCCCGCGCTAGTGCTCCTTTAACTTAATTCTGAAACTACCCCCTCTCAATCTCCCCCTTGGAAAGGGGGAGAGGAAGAGGGGTCAGGATTAAGTTAATTGGGTACTAGCGGAAGTAGTAAGGACCGGCTACTGTCTTATTGTTAGATTCGTTTGACTCGTCAACGACGCTTGGATTATCAGCCCATACTCTGAAATACCACGGGCCTCCGGCGGAGGTTTCGTGCGAATATGCCGAAACGTTCGGCATGGCTCCTGGCGCAATCGCGAAACCCCCCTCAAGATTTACATTTCTCATGTTATTTTCATTCCATTTAGCGTCGGGGACTTTTGTAACGCTCTTGTAGGTAGTTTGAAGTATCGGCGTGTACAGTAACGCCTGATAACTGACTGTTATCGGCGGTGTCGCTGGAACGCTGGTTCGCCCCGAATTTTTCACCACAGCACTGAAGGTGATAGCCCCCGGGCCCGCTTCATAAGTATTTTTAAGAATTGCCGGACGTGGGGCAACCGCGGGAACAGCTGGCTGAATTACCTGGCCCACCGTGTCTTTTCTCTCCAGTATGGCATCTTTGGCCTTAACGGCGACAGCGGCGGGAATCAGTTTCTTCCCGATAGCGGAGAAGCGGGCGATGGAAATATCCGGTTTAACGATATTGACTTTCACCGCCACTGTTTGCGCCTGTCCGACACCGAAGCAGGTCATACCAAATATACGGCCTCTTGGAAAAGCGGTATTGTTGATGAAAGCGGTTTTAGTTTTAGGGTCGGTTACTGCAATCATCGCGGCTTGCCAGTTGCTATAGCAACCCTTCCAGCCATCCGGTATGGTCCATGTAAGCGTAATGAGGGTATTCGGAGGAGCGTCAACGGAACCTCCCTTCGTGGCAAAACCGCTTGCCTGCGCGGTAAGCGTTACCTTTCCTTTTTTACTTATCTCGACTGAACCGAAATCTTCCGCCTTCGCCACGAAGGGAAGGACGAGCATAACGGCCGCGAGCGTGAGCACGCTTCGTTTCAAAAATTTGATATGCTTTGACATAAAAGGAATTATGTAGGACGTACGCACACCCCTCCCGCGCTAGACGCACGCGTGCTCCCCTTAGTAGGGGAGAATAAGAAAAAGATGCATAAGTTCGATTACTGATAAAAGACAACGGATAGATAGAACAATCATAGTGTAGCACGACATACCATAACTATCTTGGTGTTATCCACAGGGACGCAAGACGTTCAGGTCTTTTAATTCCTCCTTATCAAGGGAGGTGCCGAGGTCTTCCGAGGCGGAGGGTGTAACACCCCTCCACTCGAAGACTCCCCCTCCGCGCAAGGCTACGGCGGGACACAGTCGGGTACTCCCCTTATTAGGGGAGATGGGGAGAAATAAGACGAATAGTTGACAAACCTGTGTTATCTGATATAATACCGACCATGAACAAAACATCTTCTTATAGCACGTTGCTGATTCAGGCGCTTTTTTTGATTGGAACATTTGCCCTATTTGCCGTGCCTGCTTCCCTGTCCGCGCAAAGCTCGCTCCGTTATGAGCGGAATCCAGTAAATGGTGCCTTGTATCTCTTGCCCAACGGAGGTCCTGATGAGTATTACAGTACTTCTGCAAACCGTGGAACGGTGGCAAGCGCGCTTTCCGTCTCTTGTACCTCCGCAAAGCTGAATGCCTCCGTAGGCGAATCGGTCACGTGGTTTTCGTCAGTTGTCGGCGGTACTGGAAGCTACCTCTACACGTGGAACGGTACCGACGGACTTTCGGGAAACTTGAGCGCACTCTCGGCAAGCTACTCGCGGAGCGGAGAAAAGTTCGCGCAATTAACCGTGACATCCGGAAATCAAATGACGACGGTTTCCTGCGGTTCGGTGCAAATAGGGGCTTCATCTTCTTCATACTCGCAATTCGGGCAAGCTGGTTTCGGCGCATCGTGCTATGCCGTTCCTGACCGGATTGCTCCTGGTGAAAGCGTCACGTGGCTTGCCGTTGTTTCGGGGACAAGCGCGAACACGACCTACGCGTGGGATGGCACGGACGGACTCACGGGCGACCGCCCACTCATTTCAAAGACATATACATCGGTTGGCATAAAGCCCGCTCTGCTTACGGTTACGGACGGAAATGCCCGTATCGTAGCCGCCTGTACGAACGCCGTGTCGGTAGGCTACAAATCCCCTGTCGTAACCCAGAAGATTGCCGTTGCCCCCTCTGCCGCGCCTGTGGTAGCGCAGACACTGGATATTCAGGGTATCTGCTCTCCTTCCGTAACCCAAGCGAAAGTAGGCGAGGAAATCGTCTGGCAAACGGCGGTGGTAGGAGGTAACGGTTCGTTCCAGTTCCTCTGGAATGGAGACGAGTTGCTTTCGGGAAACGCAAGTACGACCACAAAAATATACGAAACCGCGGGAGTCAAAAAGGCGACGGTTGCCATACATTCCGCGGAGAAAAATGTAACGCTTTCCTGCGGCCAGGTTGACGTTACGAAGGCGGGCGGTCTTATGGCGTTGGCATTCCTGTCGTGGATAACTGGCCCTGTGATGGTGATACTCGGACTTATTCTCGCGATACTCGTCGGCGTTCTCATCGCCCGCCGAAAAAAGAAGAAGGAAGAAAAGGAGGAAGAAAAAGACCACGTGGAGTGACCTACCAAAAACAGCCCCGATGAAAGTCGGGGCTGTTTTTGGTAGGTAGCCAACTCGCGGTAACATCCCCCTTAGTAAAGGGGGTGGACGCATTCTGATGCGCCGGGGGTTGTTACAACCCTCCCCTCATCAGAATGAGGGACTCCCTTTATTAAGGGAGAGACGCCCCTCCTCCGACTCGGAAGTCGGAGTGCTCCCCTTGCTAGTGGAGATACAGACGAGTGTGAGGAGTTACGTGCCAAATACTTGCGCGATTTGTATTTCCGTGGTACGGTCATTTCAGAGAAAGAGGTTTTCTTCGCCGTGCTTACCAAAGCACGGCCAACCCTGAACGTCCGAAATTCAACAACCCACTCCCTTGAGATTATGAAGACAAAAAACCTTCTCCTGGCCATTGTCCTTTTAACATCAACCGCTTTTGTCGCCCACGGGCAAAGCGCAACAAACAGCCCGCCGCTTCCGCCAGCCGGTACGGTCTCAACCAATGCCGTATATCTGGCAACACAGCTTGCCGAGCTCAAGGCTCAAGTGACGGAGACATCCCGCCTCCTCGCGGAATACGCCAAGGCGAACGCGGAACTCGTTGCGGCGTTAAGGAGCGTCCAGCCAGCTCCGCAACTCGAACCTGCACAGCCCCAGCCTCAAGCCATCCCTCGTCCGCTGTACTACTGGGACGGCAGTCAATACGTCCTAATTACCTCGGGAACGGCTTCCGAGCCCCGTGTGAGGCAAAAGACTCGCGGTGCCCCCGGACCGATTGTGGGAATAATCCAACGTCCCCAAACGGCAAAGCCGGGGTACTTAGAGGCTTGGAAGAGCGGGGGGAGACACTATGTTGTTGCCGCCGCCCCACGGTAACTTCACTCTTCGTTCAGGTCTCAACCGAGACCAGCGCCAGACCAGTTCTGGCGCTATTTTATTGTACGGCTTTATTCCTCTAGTCTGCGACTACAAGCTTTCCTTAAAGGAGGTGACTCATTCTGGTGAGTCGGAGGATTTATCCCCCTTAGTAAAGGGGGTGCCAGAGTCGGCGAGGGCGGGGGTTGTTAAATCCCTCCACCGCGAAGACGCGGGTGCTCCCTTTAGAAAAGGGAGAATTAAAGCCATCCTTCGGGAGGTACGGAGAGTTACCCCCTCGGGGCTTGCCAAAAAAGCAGTCCTATGTTATAATGGAGGGTAGAGAAAACGATTCTCTACCGAATGAATCGGTCAACCGTAAACGTCCGTCTACAGAAATTCCTTTATGAGCGAACCCCTGAATGAAGCCGAACCCCGCAATGTGGGACTCAAGCCCTTTCTCATTATCCTACTACTGGCACTTGCCGTGATAGTCATACTGGTTGGTGTTGGATTGTATCTCTGGGAACCCGACACCACGCCCGTACCAACGACGGTGGCGGTCGCGAGCGCCACAACAAATCCGTTCTCCGCCCTCCCTCCGTACTTTGGCACCAACACGCCGCCTGACACCAACACAGTCGCAGGGGCTCTGCTCCCAGCAGTGCCGCCGACAAATCCGGCGCCGGTAGTTGCGAGCGCGCCGGCCGCCACGACCAACGTGGTGGGTAGTACACTCACCCAGGCGGATTGGGACGCGATGGCCGACCTCATTAGGTCGGTGCTCACCAACCAGCCGCCAGTTCAGGTGACTGTCACGAACAGCCCTCTGAATCCGTCAGTTGCGTCACCAACCGTGGTAACCAACGTCACCGACACGAACCGGTTCGTTCGTGGCCCGCAAACCAACCGCATCGTCGTTGATGCGAGTTGGAAGACCTCATTTGGTGACGGGGAGTACAAGGAGACCCGTACCATTGAGGCAGGAACAGCGGGGGCACAGCAAACAGTGCTTGATGTTCCCACGGTTGCCCAGCTCGTCGGCGCCTTGAAAGAGGCGCAGATGGCGGCGAATGCGGCGTCTCCCACAGCGACACCCGCGAAAGTAGCGGGAGTTCCGGCACCGATGACGCCGCAGACCACCAATCAGGTTGCGCAGAGCAACCCCGCGCAGCCCGACCCGACGGCAACGGTCACCCCCGTTGAGCCTGAAAATCCAACCGTCCTCAAAAACGGGCGGATGGTCAAGCTTGAAGGCCAGTGGCTCTACACGAAAGACGGAAGGGCCGTCTTCGTGCCAGAGCCGGAGCCCGAACCGGCACCGAGGGCGGTTCCCGCGACGACCCGCCAGGCGACATACCGCCAGCACGTGCGGCCCGGGGGGAAGGTGATTCACACCCTCGCCGCCGCTCCGCGTTAGCATCGTCAGGTCTCAACCGAGACCGGCGTCAGGACATCATGTTCTGGCGCTTTTTTTATTGAAAAATAACGGAGCGCCTGCCCCCTGGACACTGGGACCCTGTAGAAGTTAAACCTCTACAGCCGCTGTAGAGGTTTAACTTCTACAGGGTAACTTCCCACACCTCTTATTCCCCCTTTCCTAAAGGGGGTGCCTGAAAGGCGGAGGATTTATCCCCCTTAGTAAAGGGGGTGACCAGCCGTAGTTTGTTGCAAACTACGGCTGGTCGGGGGTTGTTAAATCCCTCCACCGCGAAGACGCGGGTGCTCCCTTTTAGAAAAGCCTGTAGTCGTAGACTAGGAGAATAAGAGGTGTGAATACTTACATTGCGCGGTAACTCCTCACACTCGTCTGTATCTCCCTTACACCCCAACACCAAGTTGCCGCAACTTGGTGTTGGGGTAAAAGGGGAGCACTCCGACGTGACGTCGGAGGAGGGGTGTTCTACAACAACCCCCGGCGCATAAGAATGCGTCCACCCCCTTTGATAAGGGGGATGTCCTTTGCCATCGCAATCGTTTTTTCAGCCGTTGGGTGCAGTAGCACCCACGTGTCGAAAATATATCCCCCCACTGTTCATTACAACTTGGCGCAGGAACCTCAAAAAATTGATTACTCCAATAGCGGAAGAACGTTCAGACGTAACGCCGAGTTGGAAAACAGAGACCGTCTTGAATATCAGCGGAGGCAGAAGTTGATTGAGCTCATGGCGGCGGAACGGGCATTTGCCGAAACGAACGGGTTTCAACTTGTTCCGGCGCAAACTCCACCTCCGCCTCCTCCGACGGCACATCCTCAATCACGGGGGTCGCGGTATAACTCGTCACTCCGAGGCGGTTGGGGAACGTATCCCGACCAGTCCTTTCGGGGACAGATTGGGTTGCTGGGTACGGGGTTCCTAGCCTTCTTCTTCCCTCACTCAAGGGCGGGACGGGAACGGGGTGTTTTGACCTCGTATTCTTCCACTTCCACCGCCACCCGCTTCGCCATTTCGGCGAGAGCGAGCGGTAAAGTCACTACCGGTCAGCCACGGCTGACGGAGCAGGCGGTTAAGCACGCCCGTTCCCAGAACCAACACTTTGATAGAGACCGAAGAAGGGGCTTCGTGGAAAAGGGCTCAAGCACCACCGGCGCGGTGATCGGAGCTGGGCAGTTCCAGTCGGCGGGAACACCGTCCCAACCGCGATTGCGGTGACGATTGCTTGCCCGTTCGGATTTTGCCGGAGCAAAATCCGTTCGGGTACTTTGTCCGCCAAGGCGGACGCACGAACACCCAGACCAAATCTGCGGTGTTCTTTTTTGTCAGACCACCCCACTTCCCGCCGGCGCCGAACCTTCCTGCTGAAGAGGGTGCGCAACCCCCGACCAGCCGTAGTTTGCGGCAAACTACGGCTGGTCACCCCCTTTATTAAGGGGGATAAATCAACGCAAAACCGCCCAGCCGTAAACGTTACGGCTGGACGGTTTACCCACGCACCAACCGAATGTGTGGTGTGGGAGTTTACTATAAAAGGTCCGTTTATCCTCCCGCCGGATTGGGCGTATTTGGGTCGAGCGATTCGTCACCGAAACTGGGAAGCTGTTCATCTCCGGCTTGGTATCCCGTCTTCTTGAGGTCAAAGCTGTTGACGAGTACGTTCACGAGTCCCCAGATGGAGAGCATAATGAACACACCGACAACACCCCACACGATATACTGCTTGGCCTGCGCGCGCTTCTCTTCATCTCCCGCACCCGAGATGTAGTTAAATACACCCCAGATGATAATCAGAACCGCGAGTCCGACGAGGAACGGGATTATCGTATTGATAACCGCGTTAATCTGGACAATGAGGTTCGCGATATTGTCATCATCCGCAGTTCCGGCGAAAGCAGCGAGAGGCAAAAGGTATGCTGACGCTGTGATTGCAAATTTCTTCATAGTTGAAGATTAATAAATAAACTAGTAAAACCGACCCTTGTAATGCAAAATCCCCTTAATTGTAGACTATTCCACAGGCGGTGCAAGTGTAGGTGTGGACAACAGGAGAAGGTTTTAGGTTCTAGGTTGTAGGTTCTAGTCAAGAAACAGGTGCTAGGTTTTAGGTTCAAGGTTTTAGTGAGAAACCCCCCTAGAAGCTAGAACCTAACACCTAGAGCCTTTTATCTCTTCCTAGAAGCTAAAATCTGAAAGCTAGAAGCTTTTTATCTTATTGTCTTCCTAGAAGCTAGAACCTAAAAGCTAACAGCTTCTTCTCACCCCCCTATCTGCGCGATGGTGTTTTGGATGATGGCTATGATGCCGGGGACCCCGACCATAATAGCCATACCGATAATTCCCCACAGCATATGCTTCCCTCCCGTAGAGCGTGCTTCTTCGTTATCAAGATTCGCCACGAACTGTACCAGTCCCCAGATAAAGACCACGAACGCCGCGGCGAACAGCACGTACATGATGGGGTTGAGAATAAACGTGCTGATGCGATTGACGAGGTCGGTCGCGTCCGCAGGCGGGTCGGTGATTTCCACGAGAGGCGTGTCCGCGAGTGCGATCAAGGGCGCGAAAAGCCAAAAAAGACTCTGCTTAATGAGTGCTGTACATTTTCTCCGTAAAGTATGCATATCTTTGTAGCTAATTAGAACTTACACACACCCCTCCCGCGCTAGACGCGCGTGTGCTCCCCTTAGTAGGGGAGAGTAAGAAAAAAGTGCGTAAGCCCTACTAATGTGAATTTAGAATGGCGAGAACATATCATCAGGAGCATAAGGAAGTGCCCCATCCTGGCCACTGCTCTCCACTCTCGGCACCTTTGGGATTTTGCCTCCGTCTATCTGTCGTTCAAGCGTGAAGCTGTTATAGAGTATATTCACGAACCCCCATACGGAAAGCATACAGAACACGCCAATCACGCCCCAGAGAATGTACTTTTTCGCCTCATCCCGCTTCTCTTCGTTGGCGGCGTGCGTGAGATAGGTGAAAATTCCCCAGATGACGATAAAAACGGCGAGTCCGACAATGAAGGGGACGACTCTGTCCAATATGGTTTGTATTTGGCCTAAAAATGAGGAGACGGTTTGCATATGATGAAGCTTATAGCTGATAGGTCTGGTGTCTTATTCCCCCTTAGCAAAGGGGGTGCCGTATTCTGATACGGCGGGGGGTATGTCCTCCCTAATAAGGGAGGTGCCGAGGTCTTCCGAGGCGGAGGGTGTCACACCCCTCCTGCCGAAGACGGCAGTGCTCCCCTTGATAGGGGAGATAACCCTCCCCCTCGCCGACTCGGCAGTCTACGACTATATTCAGTACTCCCTTTAGTAAGGGAGAATTCATAACGAACGTGTAAGCCATATAATTTATGGACTGGGGGGAAACACCGACGGTACCGTTATGGGGTCTTTCTTCAGATTAAAACTGTTGTCCATGATATTCACGAAACCCCAAATGGAAAGCATACAGAAAATAAAGATGACACCCCAGAGGATAAACTGCCTTGCTTCCTGCCGTTTTTCCTCTTCCGCGGAATGGGAGATATAGCCGAAGATGCCCCACATAACGATAAACACCGCGATACCGACGAGGAAGGGGACAATGGTGTTCAGAATCGCGTTGATACGGAAAATCAAGTTGGTAATGTTGCCACCGCCACTGTTCCCGTTTTCACTGCCCATCCTGACCAGTGAGTCGGTATTTGTCCAATTAACTATACCGGGGTCTAGCGTGGCACCACTAGGACACTCGTCCGTTCCAGACTCAAACCATATCCCCGTGTCGCCATTAAAACACTGGATGGCAAAAGCTGGAGTCGCGAACGACACCGTCCCTATGATGAGAAGTACGGCGACTGCGACCATAACGACTGGATTCCAGCTTTCGCTGGAATGACAGAGGGGGGTGCGGGAATGACGGAAAAAACGTCGGGTCTTATTGGTAAGCATTTGTAGATTAGTATTCATTCGTAGATTGGTACTTACTAGTAGATTGGTACTTACTACCCGAACAGGCTGTTCTTGATAATCATAACAAATCCCCAGAAGGAAAGCATCATAAAAAGAGCGACGACACCGTACACGAGCATCATTCTCCCTTCGGCCACCTTTTCCGAATCTCCCGCGTGGCGTATATATTTAAAAATGCCCCAAATGACAAACACAAACGCGACTCCAATGAGAAACGGGATGATGGTATTGGCAATACCGGAAAGCCGCTGTGCGAACGACAGAAACGTGAGGTCCTGATTCGGGGTGGTGAAAACGCGGATGGGCTCGGCGGAAGCGAGGAGGGGAAAGAGGAGATAGGAGATAGGAAATAGGTTAGAGAGTGTATACACTTTTGCACTTAGGATTCTCATATACAGAATTGGACTAATTACTTTAAAGAATCTTTAATCCTGTATCTTTAATCTTTGACGTTAAGGATAAAGGATTTTTGGTTAAGGATTGTATGTTCGTATACTACTACTGCGTTATCTCACATTGTACGGTAACGCCAAGCTGTTTTATCGTTCCGCAGATGGCCGCGCGGATGACATAGACGCCGAGGAGCACGAACGCCCCCACCACGACCCACGTGAGCATTTTCCGTGCCTCACTCACCTTCTCGCTGTTGCCTTGCGCCGTGACAAACTTGAAACCCGCGAAGACGATAAAGAACACAATCAAAATGGCGCCATATTGAATCGCGACGTTGATAATCGCGAGAAAGAAGGAGGTCAAATTCTCATATTTAATCGGATTGCACAGACGTGTCGGGTCCGCGCACGGGTCCGTCTCCGCGAAAAGCAATATCGGCATAGGCAATGAGGAGAGGAGCGCAATCCACCCGAAGCGCGATGCTGTGCGCGCTTTTGTGCTTACCGTTTGTACCGCTTTTTCATTTGGGAACATGATGGAGTGTAAGACTTATAAATAGGTTCGCTCTCTTCTCTTTACTGTCATTCTCTTGAAAAAGGGAATCCAGCGAATATGAACTGTTTCTAGATTCCCCTCCCCTCCTGTCCGAGGAGGGGTGCCGAGCCTGCCTGCCGCGACATCCGCGGCGCAGGCAGGTCTGCGAGGCGGGGTGGTGGGAGCGCGGGAATGACAGAAATAAGGGGTCTGCAATTCATAATACGAGAGGTCACTATGGGTCACAGATTAACCTTTCCCTATCTTCCGGAGTGGTTAAAAACGAAAAATTGCATCTCGCCGTGTCGGAAAGAAACACCTGCTCCATCGCGTACGCGATAAGCCATGCCGAGAGCATAAACACGAGTCCCCAAAACGTCTTCACGAAAATCATATGCGCGTGACTGATTTTCTCCGAAGAACCCATAGCGGTGATATAGAGCAGACCCGCGTACGCGAAGCCCATCGTGGCAAAGGTGACTCCGGCGATAATCCACCCCATCATCAACCGTTTCGCAAGCTCTATCACGTCGGTAAACGTGCAGGGATTGTCCACGATGCCGTCGCCTTTGACGGTCTTTCCATCCACGGTATATGAATACTCCTTCGGCTCATACTTTCCAGTCGGTTTTTTGTCTGCACCCAATACCGGCACTTTTTTCATTGTATCCTGTGTACCGCACGGAACATACGACTCTTTATACGTGGTCTCGGCCCCTCGCTCCGTCTGCTGCGACTGCGCAAGAACCGCGACAGGAACGACTGTTCCTAGTATAGCAAGTATTGAAAGAAAAGTGGTGAGAAGTTTTTTCATAAAAAGCATAATGCAAATACCGCGAATGAGGAATGCGAATGCCCCAAATGGGGAATCCGATTCGCAGTATTTGCATTCGGTATTGGCGGTATTTGCATTATATTATCTAATCGCTGCATTCAATTCCGACTGCGCCTTCACGGCGGCTTCCCCGCTCCGAATCTTTCCGCTCGTAATCCCCTCAATCATAGCGCGGAATATCTCCGAGGACACCTTCGGGTTCGGGTCAAGAAACCCTCTGGCGCGCGTCGCTGAATCGTACATAATCGCTCCATACGCGTCCGTGGGCTTCTGCGCGAGTAGAGCACGCTGTACCGGAGGAAGGCCTGTTTTGACGCGGAGTAGGTCTGCCGCCTTTGGTGTGACGAGCGTATAAGCGACCTGCAGAGCCGAAGAATTATTACGCGAGGTGCGTAAAATAGAAACGCCGGTAAGTTTGCCGTACAACATACCGACATTCTGGTTCCGTGGTCTGGGGAAGAGCGCTACGTCAAAATCAAGATTGGGATTCCCCTTGCGAAGCTCGTTGTACTCGCTTCCGAGACCGAAATACACCCCGAGCTTTGAAGAGAGGAAAAAACTCTTGGCAGTCGGGAGCGCGCGATTCCACGAATAATCCGGTTTCCGCGGATTCGCGAATTCCGTGTAAAAATCCAAAATGGATGAAACGCCGGTTTGTCCGAGTGTTGAGCGACCTCCAGACGAATCCGTCGTTATAATCGGGTTTCCGCCCTGCAGGAACATACTTGCCAAGATTTCTTTCGCGTTATTCACGTTCCGAAACTCGCCGAGCGCGACGGCGCTCCGCGAGATAGTGCCGTCCTCGTCTCGCACGGTCAGTTTCTTTCCAAGCGCGATAAACTCGTCCCAGTATTTCGGAGGTTCCACGACACCCGCCTCATCAAGGAGGTCGCGGTTGAAGTACATCGTGAGCGGGTCAAGCATAAACGGGAGCGCGGCGATACCCTTTGGGAATAAAAAGAGGTCGCCTTCCTGAATGAAGGTGTCTTTAAAGATGCGTTCGGTATACGTGCCGTACGGAATAAGCTGAAGTTTGTCTCTGTACCTCGTAAGGAGCTCAAGCGGAAGGAGCACTATATCGGGGCCCCTCCCCGCGGCAAGTGCCTCAAGAAGACTCTGGTCAAGCGACTCTTCCGGGATAGCGCGGTATGACACCTTGAGCGTTTCGGCGGAGAACGTAGCCCGTAGGACATCGCCAACCACCGCCTGCGGGACGCTCCCCCACATGGTGATGTTTACAACCGTCGGTCCTCCTTGTTGCTTCACAAGCGCGATAGCGAGAAGCCCCGCGATGATGAAGAAGCCGAAGATACCCAATATGATTGTCTGGAAACTATTCACGGTAAGGTAAGTATATCAAGAAATCGGCGTTATTGAACAACCCCACCTGTTCAAAACTGCACAAAACACAAACTGCACAAAAATCCAAACAAAACACAGACTATTCAAAGCACAAACTGACAAAGCTTTGGCGTTTGGCTTTTTGTGTAATGTGTTTTGGAATGTTTGTTTGGTCTTTGGATACTGTGCTTTGTGTTTTCGGTTTGATTTTCAAGTCTTCTTGAAAATCAAACCGTAGTGATGCTCTCCCGCATCAATCTTCTTCACATACTGAAACCCTCCTTTTTCAGAGAGACGCCGCGCTTCCACTTCGGTTACCACATGTTCAATATGAGGCCCCATACTCTTGTAGGACTCCTTCCAGTCCACGAGAAGTACTCTGCCCCCGTGCTTCAGGATACGTGTAACCTCCGCCACAAAACCGTCCTTGTGTTCAATCTGGAAAAGCACGTTGGAAGCGATACAGGTGTCTACGGCGGCGTCTTTGAGGTGCGTCCCGTGCACACGTTCAATATCTCCCCACAGAGCCTCTACGTTGTGTGTTCGTGCCGCCCTGGCATGACTTTTCAGCTTCTCCAAAAGTTCTTTTTGAACCTCAATAGCATAGACCTTACCCGCTTCTCCCACCGCTTCCGCCGCTATAACGGATAGCACGCCTGTGCCCGCGCCAAGGTCGGCGACGGTAGAGCCGCTTTGCAGTTCAAACTGCTGTATACAATGAGTAGGGTCAGCAAACATCACAACAAGTATACCAACATACGAACAATACTAACAATGCGAACTATACAAACTTTATACGAAATTACGAACCCTACATCCTATACTTTTGTGCACGGTCCGTATCTATTCGTACTATTCGCTCCGGTTTAACGTACTTGTCCCTAAAGTTCACGAGTAGGCCGAGTTTTAAGCCCGTTATTTGTAAATAGCGCTGTGTCTGCGCATAGTCTTCCTTGGTAAGCATCCGTTTTGATTTGCACTCCAAAAGAATTTTTCCGTCAACTATGAAGTCAACTCTATTACCGGTGTCTGCTATGGTGACCTCACGCTCGTGTGGGATTTTCTTCACAGCAAGCTCGCGCGCAACTATATCGCAATAATGCTTTTCTTTACCATACAAGCCAACTTCATCGTGCGCTACAAAACAGATACCGGTCAGCGTGTACGATAATTCTGGATAAATAACTCGCGAATCCATGACTTGTATGTTCGTATAGAGTTCGTACTATTTGTATCGTTCGTAACGTTTGTATGTTGGTATGTTAAAGACAGGTGAGTCGGGCGAGGTGATGACGTGTGCCGCGATAAGTTCGCCGGTTTTTGAGGTGATTTTGGCGGTTTTGATGCCGGACCCTCCGCGTTTTTGCGTCTTGTATTCTTTCAGTTTGGTTTTCTTGCCGTAACCGTTCTGCATAATAACGAGAAGCTCGGGGCTCTCCATCTTCTTGGACACGATGCCGGTTCCAACGATGGAATCCCCTTTTCCGAGACGCATCGCGTTCACGCCGCCCGCCCCGCGACCCATTTCGCGGATATCGCTTTCTTTGAAACGTATGGACTGGCCTTTCTTCGTCACGAGTACCGCTTCATCGCCTTTCTCCACGAACGACGCGGAGACAAGCTCATCTCCCGGATGGAGCTTAATCGCGATAAGGCCGCTCCGGCGCACATCATGGAAGCCTGCGGCGGCAGTTTTCTTACCCACGCCATTTTTCGTCACCATAAGGAGCGAGAGCGCCGTTGTTTTCACGGCCTTGGGCATCGGCAGAATGGAAGTGACTTTCTCGTCTCCCGCAAGCGAGAGGAAGTTCATAATGGACTTGCCCTTGGTCGCGCGTTTGCCTTCCGGTATCTCGTACATCTTTATCTGATACGCCTTGCCTTTGTCGGTGAAGAACAGAAAATCATTGTGCGTCGTGCCCGTGATAACGTGGGTGACGAAATCTTCGTCTTTGGTATCAAGGTCAACGACACCCACGCCTCCTCGGCGCTGTTTGCGGTATTCTTCAGGGTCGGTACGTTTGATATACCCACCTTTAGTGAGGACGAGTACGGCTTCCGTATCGGGGATAAGGTCTTCTTCGGAAAATTCCTTCACACCCGATTTCTGGACACGTGTTCTGCGGTCATCGCCATATTTCGCGCCGATGTCTTCAAGCTCCTTTTTGATAACGGCGAGAATTCTCTTCGCGCTGGAGAGAATAGACTTGAGTTCCGCGATAAGCGCCTGCACTTCCCTAAGTTCGTCTTCAATCTTCTTGCGTTCCAAGCCGGACAGCTTCTGGAGACGCATATCCAAAATGGCCTGCGCCTGAATTTCGGAAAACGTGAAGGTCTTCATAAGGCCTAACCTTGCCTCATCCACGTCTTTTGACTTTTTGATGAGTTTGATAATTTCGTCAATGTGGTCCAACGCTTTCTTAAGACCAAGGAGAATATGCTCGCGTGCTTCGGCTTGCCGAAGGTCAAAGGCGGTTCGTCGCTTCACCACCTCCTTGCGGTGGATGATGAATTGTTCAAGGAGTGCCTTGAGCGAGAGCGTCTGCGGGACGCCGTTCACGAGGGCGACCACGTTGAAGTGGAACGATTCTTCAAGCTGTGCCGTCTATTTTCTTCTCGCGGACAAGGTCGGCGATTTGGATAATCATCTCCGCCTTGTTTACGCGGTACGGAATGGAGGTGATGATAATCTGGTGCTGGCCGCTTTTTTGTTCCACGATTTCAGCGACACCGCGCGTAACCACGCCTCCTTTTCCGGTGGAATAGGCGTGCCGCAGGTCCTGTGAGCCGAATACGATGCCTCCCGTCGGGAAGTCGGGGCCAGTCACGAACTGAAGGAGGTCTTCGGTTGTCGCGTCTTCATTGTCTATAAGGTGAATGGTAGCCGCCAGCACCTCACGCAGGTTGTGTGGAGGAATGTTGGTCGCCATACCCACCGCGATGCCAAGTGTGCCGTTAAGGAGAAGATTCGGCACGGCAGAAGGAAGAACTACCGGCTCTTTGTGCGTGCCGTCGTAGTTGGGGCGGAAATCAACCGTGTCTTTGTCAATATCGCGAAGGAGTTCGCCGGAGAGACGCGACATTTTGGCTTCGGTGTACCGCATAGCGGCGGCCGAGTCGCCGTCCATTGAATTGTGGACAAATACCCCCGCGGAAAGCGCGAAATTGTGAGTGCCGTCTATGGTCAAATCGTAGACATCTTCTCGTTCTGTAAGAAATTCAACTTTCTTTACTTTATGATTCGCGACAAGCGATGTTTGAATCGCTTTTGTATCACCACCATAATACTTCACAAAGCCAGTCGCCCATCCTGTTGCTCTGCCGTAGGGATAAACGGTTTTCCGCCCCTGCTCATAGGAAAATTCATTTAACTCCCTTCCGTTTTGCAATACATATTTGCAAATTGCGTCAAACTTCAATTTTCCCGTTTTATTCGTTTTGTGGTTTTGGTTTCCCTTGATAATGCGCTCGTGCATTACTGCTTGGTACGCGGGGTCTTGCCAAAGCCGCTTAAGTGTCGCGGTAAGCCGTTTACTCTTTATCTCCGTGAGTTCAGGGTGTGCCGCGACATACGCGAGGTTGATGTCCCGCAATTGCTGACGTTTTTTCTCCCGATATTCCGGGTCCTTCCAGTTTTCTCTGTTTTGCAGGCTGATTCGCTCCGACATCTTTGCGCGTGATTCTTTCTTATCCCAGAACGCACGCCGCCCTTCAGCAAGTTTGCGCACATATTCGGGGTCATTTTGATGACGTGCTTTGGTCAGTGACGCGTGCAAACGCCAATGCTCAAGCCACTGCATTCGGAGAATGTTTTCAGGACTGTTGTTGAGCTTATTAAAATCACGGTGGTGGCGGACTTTTCCAGCAGAATGCGCATAGATACCGTGTTCCAAATTAAACGCATCGGCAAGGTGGTGTGTGAACACCCATTCGTCGTGATTCGGGTTGAGTACCATTTCATACTCTTCCATATCGGTAAGAGGGGCATCTCCTTTCTTAGACAACCGAGTATAGAGAGGCATTAAGGATTCCCTCGGCTGAAGATATTGTGCTTCTTTATAGATACCGTTCCTTAAAAGGTAACGGTGGTCAGGCGTTGAACGGATTTCTTCTCCGTTATCAAGAGTAACCTTTACAAGATTCGCATTTCGCCGAGTAAGTCGGGGATTTTGAATGCGTGCTATGTTGACGCGACCATCCTCACCAACCGTAAAAGTGTAATTTCTTTTCCCTTTAGCTTCCTCTTTCACCAAATCCTCAAAGGAAAGACTACGGCCGTCAGTTAAGCGAACTTTAGTATCTTTCGTAAAACAACCGAAGTTTCCCTGCCCGATAACGAGCGGGTAGCGGAACGAAAAGGTTTGTGCCATTTTCACCATCGCGTCATACACGGAAATGTCGCCGTGCGGGTGGTATTTTCCTAGCACTTCACCGACAACGGCGGCGGACTTTCTGGTCTTCGCGGATGCCGAAAGACCCATCACGTTCATCGCGTAGAGGATTCTACGGTGCACGGGCTTCAAGCCATCACGCACATCGGGAAGTGCGCGAGAGGTGATGACGGACATCGCGTAGTCAAGATACGACTCCTTCATTTCGGTCGTGATGCTCCGTCCGATGACGTTTTGATGTATGGGTTTTGGCTCCGGATTTGCCATAAAAGTGCCGATATACTACTACAAAAATATCAGAAATGCCATACACGTATACCCGCCTCCTCGGCGGGTCGCCGATGAGGCGACTACATAAATGCGGTACGCGTGCCACTCATTTTCCCCAAAAAATTACTCCGAAACAGGCGCGGCTTCGCTCGTATCTGCAGATGCCTTAACCTCCTCGGGAACATTTGAAAAGGCTTTCTTCATATCTTTGAATGCCGTCCCCACATCCGCAAAAAACGTACCGACACTTTCGGTTACCGCCTGAAACGGTCCCGTATCTTCGTCTTGTGCCGCGACTACAGGTTCGCTCTCACGAACCGATAGACTGACGAGCCAGAAGAGGACGATGACACCGGTCAGCACCACGGAACTAACGAACGCGATTTTCTTCCGCGTGTGTTCGGGTTTGCGTTGGAGGTTGGAGATGAGAGATAACATAATCCTTAATCCTTCATCTTTAATCCTTAACAGTTAAAGATTAAGGATAAAAGATTAATGGTTGGAAGTTATTGTTCTGTCTTCAGAACAATAACTTCCCCTTCCTTCCCCTCCAAGTCCTTTTTCTTAAGCGTCAGCTTTTCAACGGGTGCCGTCTTTTCTTCACCAGATTCCTTAAGAAACTGCTTGAGCGAGCCAGCGGCACCGATTCCTTCAAAATGTATGGGGATGACGAGCCGCGGTTCAAGGGTCACCGCAAGTTTATTTGCCGCCGAAGGGGCGAGTACACCGTCCCCCGCGCGAATTTCCTTTTCAGAAATTCGTTCGGGCGAGCCGCCGATGGGAACGAAGAGAATATCAATCTCATCCAGCTCTTCTTTAAGGTCGGCGGGAAGTTCGGGAGAGGAAAGCGCGCCAAGGAAACAAATCTTCATACCTTCAAGCGCCACGGTGTAGACGGTGTTGATGTGCTTTTCACCGCCAAACATGGATTCGGTCGGGAAACCACGCACGACCACCTCTTTTACTTCATACTCGCCCGGACCCGAAATAATGAAGGGTTTGCGTTCTCCGTGAGTAACGGATTCTACGCCGTTCATATCAGGGTGATTGATGCTTATAAGCGCCACATCCGCGCCAAAGCGGGACGCTTTCAGTTTTGAATCCTTGGACGGCGGATTAAACGCGAGTGTGATGTCGCCAAACTGGACCTTTACGAATTCCCCGCCTAAATAGGTAATTATCATAAGAAAATTGTGATTAGTGGGTTCTGAATCTCCCCTAATAAGGGGAGCACTCCGACGCTTTGGTCGGAGGAGGGGTATCTCCCTTAATAAAGGGAGCACTTGCCGTCTTCGGCAGGAGGGATGTCACACCCTCCGTCCCGATAAGAATCCGGACACCTCCCTTATTAGGGAGGATGAAGCCTAAAGACAAAAGAAGTATAAGTCAAAAATTGAAAAATAAAAAGGCCGACATTACGGTGACCTTGATAATACCATCTCTAACTAACCACTGGACGAAACGCGCGCGCTCCAGCCTTTGTTTGAGCCACAAATTAGCTGGAATTTGTGGGTAGGTTAACGAGAGATGGTATAAGTGCCGCTAAAGTTGTAGTCTAGGGTTAGAAATTATGAAACCTATCCAACAAAAAATGAACAGCTCTCGGCATAACATGAAAATCGCTGAGTCCGGTGGTCTCGGCACATTGGGACAATACGCTTGGGACGAAGGGATTTGGCGCATTAAAGGAACCCCTCATCTTGTCCGTTGCTGGGGTGCCGAACCAATGAAGCGCGTTTCAAAACACGGCTGGCCAAGAGGCTGGCGTCTTGATGAGGATCCTCGGGACGAGAAGCGGATAATACGCCCGGACAGGCTTAAGACTATGGCCGTCGGTTACCTCTAACGCAATAACCGCTTTGTCCTTCCATCGAGCGTCCACCCGACGCTCGGTTCTTTTTTTTGGTTCTCTCCATTCCTGTTGGACAAACCACCTGCTTTGAGGTATTCTTCTGCCCACGCCTCGTTTTGAGGCATATTTACCAACCCGTCAGGAAATAGCCCTTGGCTGACCCTTTGGAACACACCATTCGGCCTTGAGTTTCCCGACACATTTAATAATGTCAGACGATACGAATATCGTGCTTACCGCCGACGAGGCGGAAGCGGCTGCCGAGGCGGCCAAGCAAAACGCGAAGCTCATGACGAAGCTGATGGCTTCGGTTAAGAACCCTCCGTCAGTCGGAGATTTAATAGAAGGTACGGTTATCGCCTCGTCGCACGGCAGGGTGTACATTGACTTGCCTCCGTTCGGAACGGGCATCATCTACGGACGCGAGTACATCAACGCGCGCGACGTCATCAAGAAAATAAATGTCGGCGACACGATTGCCGCGAAGATTGTTGATTTTGAAAATCCCGACGGCTACATTGAGTTGTCGCTGAAAGAGGCGCGTCAAGCGCTCATCTGGAACGAGGCCGAGGCGGCTATCCGCGAGAAGAAAGTATTTGAACTCGCCGTGAAAGAAGCGAATAAAGGCGGACTTATCCTTGAGTGGCAAAGCATCGCCGGATTCCTCCCTGCTTCACAGCTGAAGGCCGACCACTATCCGCGCGTGCCGGACGGCGATAAGGACAAGATTTTTGACGAATTGAAGAAACTCGTCGGTGAGAAACTGCAAGTGACGATTATTTCCGCCATTCCGAAGGAAGGCAAGCTCATTTTCTCCGAGAAGAGCACGACCGAAAAGGAGCGTGAGAAGATTATCGGCAAATACACTATCGGTGACGAACGCGAAGGTGAAGTGACCGGCCTTGTGGACTTTGGTGTGTTCGTGAAGCTTGAAGACGGCCTTGAAGGATTGGTGCACATTTCCGAAATTGACTGGGCACTTGTAGAGGACCCACGCAAGCTCTATAAAGTTGCGGACAAGGTGAACGTGAAAATCATTGAAATTAAGGAGGGTAAGATTTCCCTCTCCATCAAAGCGCTGAAACCGAATCCGTGGGTTGAAGCAGGAACCAAGTACAAGAAAGAGCAAAACCTACACCTTCAAAATTACCCTCTTTGACGCGAAGGAGCAAAAAATGGCCCTCTCGTTCGCAGGGGAAAAAAAGTAATCTTTCCCCCCCCCTCCTTTCCAAGGAGGGGCTGGGGGTGGTAGTTTCCTACCTCCCTTCTCTTACACAAAAAACCGCCCTCTCCGGGGCGGTTTTTGCGAAAAGAAATCTGCCCCGACATGTGCGTCAGAGCAGGTGCAAAAGGGTTTGGTACTCTATGCGATACACCATAGAGCGATGAGCACTAGTACTGGCGGGAGGATGATGAGTGTCCAGATGAAGGCTCTCCTACGCGAAGTGGAGGGTTTTTCTTTTTCCGGTACCCGGAACTCGTATATGCCATTGCCTATCAAGACGGCAAACAGAAAGAGGGATAGGGATATCTTTAGTAAGAGCATAAAACCTTTATCCCACTAGCATACCAGAAAACCGCCCTCTCCGGGGCGGTTTTTGTATTGTCCGAGACTGTTATGCTATAATTTTGGAATGAAGAAGACGCAACCAACATTGGTAACTATTGATAAAAAGATTGATGCTTTGGCAAAAAGCGTTGATTCGAAGATCGGCTCTCTCACAAAGATTGTTGAAAACCTAGCCATTGCTACCAAAAAAGGGTTTGACGATACAGCTACAAAAGTGGAATTACGAGCGGTAGAAGAGCGAATCGACGGAGTTGAAGTACGATTGACCGAAGTTGAAAAAAGTACCGGACGAATTGAACGCGGACTGAACAATCGTCTTGACCGTGTTGAAGACACGGTTTTAGTCCTCAAAACCCACGCGGGAGTGAGGTAATCAAAAAAGTCTGTCATTCCAGCGGAAGCTGGAATCCAGTCTTACAAACACAAAAACCGCCCCAGAGATGGCGGTTTTGTGTATTTCTATCTTTTTGGTAGTGATAATCTTTTAAAACTGCAACCAGTCGCCTCCCAGACAAAAGAGTCCTGCTTCCTAAATCAAAAAAAGCTTTCAATTCCAAGTCTTTATTTATTTCTTCCCTTAATCGTATCAAAATACGTTCAATCGTACTTGCCTGTATCGGCTCTTTACAAGCATTCCATTGAACCGTTATAGAGTCTTGCCATTTGATACCATTGTCTTTACATAAATCCTGCAATGATTTACCGTCCAGAAGAAGAGCTGTAAAGGAAATATCTTTAGCCTCGCTAGGGTTAAGAGAAAAATAGAAAATGTCAGTTGAAGATTTGGTCTCGTTCAATTCAGTTGCAACAATTTTCTGAAAGAGTTCCCTATATATAGGAAAACTAGTCTTTATTCCCTTCTTCCATCCCCTGAGTATTTGATAAAACTCTTCTATTGCTTTTTCTATAGCGATAGGTAAAGAACGACTCAAGTAAAATTCACGCTTCCGTATGGATGGCCAGACAAAGTTGAGGCCATATGTAGATGTGCCTTCCTCAACCTTCCGGATATTTTCGCATATATCGGCAATTGTCCTATAATTTACATCTTCCTCATATTCATCTGAACCGATAACGAGAGGTTTAATAATCTTTTCTATAATCTCTCTTCTCTTTATATCATTTTCTCGCCTTTCATATTGCTTAAGACTCTTCCACGTAAACCACACAACCAAAAAACTGCCAATTGCACTTGCCGCAACCCAAAAGGTTTCCGAACAGGCAAAATACGGTAAATCCGAGCACCACTCTTTCATATCAAACATACTACAAGGTCAGCCCTTGTAAGCCAACTTCCCGTTAAGCAATAACAAGCGACCGCTTGTTATTGCTTAAACGACCTGCCCAATCCAGAAAAACTTATACTTTAGAAATCTGTGCAAACGAAAACGGTAGTGTAACTCCTCGCCCTTTTGCGGAACGCTTTGATACGTTGATGAGCGTGAAGCCACGCACGTTTTTTGTTTTTGAATCCACCCGAAGCAGAACATCATTCCCCGCTTCAACAGTTTCATCGCTGATTTTCGGGGTACCGGACGAGAAGTAAAACACATCCGCCTCTTTGTCGTAAAAATAGGTAAGGGGGTTTTTCATGCTAGTTGTTGTTTCTATAAGCTATCAGCTAAAAGCTAAAAGCTTTTACGCATGATACTGACTCATTGCCTTTTCGCGACTTTCGGTGATAAGACAGTGAAGGCCTTCCGCGATATTTTTCGCGAGCTTTTTGAATTCCACGAGCTCGGCGGGAGTAAATTTTCCGAGAATGGTTTTCTCCACCACCGATTCGGCCTGGGATTTCTTCACCGCGGAAGCGGAAGACGCGATACCGACACGCACGCGGACAAACGCTTCGGTCTTCACCACTTTCATAATGGACTCCACGCCCTTGTGCCCGCCGGAGCTTTTGTTGAATGAAATTTTGTACTTCCCGAACGGAATATCCAAATCATCATGAATCACCGCCAAATTAGTGACCTCTTTTATTTTCTTTTTCTTATCAAAAATCTTAAATCTTAAATCTTTACTCTTTCCAAGCGCTTCGCCGGACTTATTCATAAACGTCTGCGGAAATATGAGCGTCACGCCCTCTTTCCCCACCTTCCCTTCAGAAATAAGCGCCTTTCTTTTCTTATCTTCGCTCCATTCAGGCAGTTCTTCCGCTTTTCTGAACGTCTCCAAGACCATCGCGCCCGTGTTGTGGCGCGTGTTTTCATATTCCGAACCGGGATTTCCTAATCCAACGACAAAATATTGCATATTTTGAAAACTAAACAAAACACAGACCGCACAAAAACCAAACAAAACACAAAATGATTCAAACTATTCAAAACACAAACCTACCAGTATCCAAACAAAAGAAAAAGTAACGCGTTTTCCCGTTTGGTCTTTTGTGAACTGTGTTTTGTGCCGTCTGTTTGGACATTGTGTACTGTGCTTTGTGCTTTCAAAGATGTTACCACACTTTTTAAGGCTACGAAACATCTTTGCTCATTGCGTCAATGCGCATCGTGGCAGTACAATTCACATCATGACCGAAAATGCAGAAGAACGTAAGCAAGAAATTTCTGTGCCTCCCGAAGAAAAGAAACCATTTACGAAAGAATCTATCGTGGATTTCGCGAAATTCGCGATTATCGCCGTCATCATTGTCGCGCCGATACGAATGTTCGTCGCGCAACCGTTCATCGTGAGTGGCGCGTCAATGGTTCCGACCTTTGAGACCGGCCACTACCTCATTATTGACGAGCTTTCGTACCGATTTGAGGACCCGAAGCGCGGTGAGGTGGTCGTCTTTCGTTTTCCACCGTCCCCGAGCAAATATCTCATTAAACGCGTCGCGGGGCTCCCCGGCGAAACAATAGAAGTGAAGGGTAATAGAGTCACGATAAAAAATGAAGCGCATCCGGACGGGTTTATCTGGGAGCAAGGCGAGATAGCGGAAACCAAAGACCAAGGGGATGTTACCGTCACGCTGAACAAGAATGAATATTACGTCCTCGGGGACAACCGAGGCGAAAGCGCAGACTCTCGGCTGTGGGGGACGCTGCCACGTGAGGATATCGTCGGCCGTCCGCTCATACGGCTCTATCCGCTTACCAAAATCGGCGTGTTTCCGGGAGAGTGGAAAGTGGAGGTTAACACTTTGCATGGCGCGACCATCGGCCGTACGGCATTTAAGGTAACGGACACTTCCGATTTTTTGCCGCTTGAAACTCTGGCGCGTTAAGCTTTGCGGGATTAGTATATATAACCATGGTGGCCTATATCAAAAAATATATCTATCGTCATTAACGCCTTCGCCCGTATCGGTAAGGCAGGATACCGACGGAAATTATTTGGCTCAGTATAACCTCGCTCCTTTGCAACGGCTCGATGTTGTCGCATCAGGCGAAGCTGTTATTTTTGCCAAAAGCCGCGGTGAATTCTCAAAAAATGCAAAGAGCTAAGC
>Ga0075991_111_pt1 | contig 21785 bp, 28 predicted proteins | sample RifGroA2_FD_68061 | JGI IMG/M metagenome (GOLD analysis project Ga0075991, IMG submission 68061) | Parcubacteria bacterium GW2011_GWA2_49_9
CTACCTCATCGCGCTCCGCACGGGTAAGATGTCTGCCTTTTGGTCTTTTTTCATTCGAACAGTGTACCTGAAGTGTACAAATTCAGAAAACGAGTTGCCTCATTGAATTCTTGTTGAATTGTGGGCGGGACGGAAGAAATATGAAAATCAGAATTAAAGGATTTACTCTTATCGAACTTCTCGTCGTCATCGCAATCATTGCGATTCTCGCTTCCCTGCTCTTGCCCGTACTTACAAGTGCGAAAGCAAAAGCGCAGTCAACCCACTGCCGGAGTAATCTGCGGCAAATGGGAATTGCTCTCTTGAGCTACACGCTGGACAACGGCGTGTACCCAGACTACGCGCGGCACGCGAGCGATGAAGAGCCGCGCGGCTCACGGTGGTATGACAGCGTCGGGGCTTATTCTACCCGCACATCGGTCTGGAGCGAGGGAAAATTCGGTTGTCCCACATATCGCGGATTCACCGGTGGTGACATACGGCCGACGACTTTCATAGGAGAGTCCTTCGGGTCGTACGCATACAACATCGGAAGCTACGAGAATAGCTTCTATCGGTACGGGCTTTCCGACGGGAGGTCAATTTTCGACTCTTCTCTCAAGATGACGCCGGTTGCGGAATCGGAGGTGAAGCGTCCAAGCGACATGATTGCGCTGGGCGATTCCATCGGGAGGTCATTCTACCCTGAATTCCCGCTTTCGGAGGGTCCAGACATTTTGTCTAGAAAAATTGGTGGGTATTTCGAGACACCAAAAGATGCCCCCTACCGAAGGCATCGGGGATTCTCAAACATCCTGTTCGCCGACGAACATGCCGAGACAATTAAGCACAGGAGGCTCTTCTATGATACCGACGAAGTTGCGCTTCGGCGATGGCATCGGGACGGCGAGCCTCATTGACTCCATCTCTACGACTTGCACACAGGCGAACTCAAACGAGTTCGCCTGCTTTTTATTTATATGCACTACCCTCTCTCATTCTCCCCCTTGGAAAGGGGGAGAGGTAAGAAACTACTCTTCCATCGCAGGCTTATCAATCGCAAGTGGCTCAAAACCGATAGAAGCACCCGTCACCTTCAAAATATCCTTATCAATTTGCTTAAATGCCTTACCGGACGCGGTGTAGTGGTTGACGGTGGTTCCGAGAGCGTTACCGAGCTTGGTGTGGTACTCCTCATAGCTCTTGAGGTGCTTCCCGAGGTCGTCTACCCTCTTCACGATATCTTTCGCTGTTTCTTCTATTTGAAGCGCCTTAAGCCCTTGCATCACGGTCTGGAGGTACGCGAGGAACGAGGTTGGGGAAACAATCAACACTTTGTACTTGCTGGCGGCACGCTGAATCAGGTTTTCGGTATCGTCGGTCACGAGGCCGATTTTGTTCACAAGCAGGTCGTAATAAATCGCTTCGTGTGGAATAAACATAAAGGCGAAGTCCATCGTTCCTTCGGACGGGCGGATATACTTTGAGGTTTCCGTAATGCGAAGTTTAAGGTCGTTGACGAATAGTTTCTCCAGCCGCTCCTTTTCGGATGGGTCCTTCGCCTCGGCGAGGCGGTTGTAATTTTCTAGCGAAAACTTGGAGTCTACCGGAATTATTTTCTCCTTCACAAACACTACGGCGTCCACAATTTCGCCGTTCGCGAACGGATACTGCATTTTGTAGTTGCTCGGCGGGAGCACATTTTTGAGAAGTGTTTCAAGATAGTATTCGCCCAAAATCCCCCGCTGTTTCGGGTTCTTCAAAATATCCTGTAAGTTCTGGAGCTGTTCAGCGAAAGAAACTACCTGCTTGTTCCCCTCCTCAAGTTTTATCAATCCTTCCGTTACTTCTTTGATGAGCTTTGAGGACTCGCTGAATTGATTCCGCATCGTCTCCCCCATCTGCTTGGTGGTCTCTCCCATCTTCGCGTCTACCGTTCGGGTCAGTTCGTGGAGTTTCTGGTCCAGCGAGCGCGTCTGCTGGCCCATCTGCTCAAATAACATCTTAAATGCCGTTTCGTCCGTATTCTTCGGCTGTTGCAGATTCCGCAGGCGAAGAATAAGTACGATAACGGCGCCGATGGTAACGAGTCCTACGGCCAGTGCGACGATTGAGAGGGTTGTTTGCATAGGAGGTAGTATACCAAACGTTTCTCGAAATGTGATACCATAATTCCGTTATGACGCCCGAAAAAGGAATGTACGACCCGGAAGTGGCGGGTGCGCGAAAAGAGCAAAACCCGTATTTCAAGCCTGAGTATGTTGCGGGCCGACACGCAGTTATCGAGAGATTTAAAGAGTATCGCGAGAAAATAGAAAAGGGGGACTTGCCCAAACCCGCTCAAGATTGGGAGGTAATCTGGGCGCTTACCGGACCTGATCAGACATTGGAAGAGGGCGCGAAGATACATAAGGGGGAGGAGCAGAAAGCCACATCGTATAATCAGACACGCCGGAGGTTTGAAACCGCTTTAGCGGTAGCGAGAGAGGTGACCGCTGTGCGACTTAGTAAGGAGGTGTCCGAAGTAACCGATTCCGATATTGAAAAGGAGGGGCCGGTTATCTACTGGAGTGGCAAGGCCTCGACGAACGACTATCTTGCCCAATTGATTGAAGCAGGCGAGTTTGAGAAGCAGTTTCATTTTCCAAGTAGCTGTGTCAAAATTACCGAGAATCGTGATATTCAGCACACGGGGCATCAATTCGCCGAGTTTCCTAAGGAACTGCTTCCGGAAGGTAAAAAAGTAGTCATCATAAGCGATGTGTACCACCTGCCCCGTGGATAACTCCCGTGTACAAGGAAAAAGGATTCTTTTCGGAACAGGAAATAAAGCCACACAAGCCATAGCACATCGGCGCTCGAGTCGGGTTTACCAGTCGAAATAAGATTTATACCTATGTCTATTGTCCAAACTGTCGGAACGCAAATTGTCGAAGCGATGCGCGCGAAAGATGCGACGAAGCTCTCCGCCCTGCGCAACCTGAAAGCCGTTTTTATGACCGAGGCTATTGCGCTGAAGAAAACCGGCGAGCTTTCTGACGACGAAGCGCTCGCGGTTATCAAGCGCTCCGTCAAACAACGTAAAGATTCTATCGAGCAGTTCACCCAAGGTGGACGCAAGGATTTGGCGAAAGCAGAGGAAAGCGAGATGAAGATACTTGAGGCATTTCTTCCCGCCCAAATGCCGGAGGCGGAGGTGCGAAGAATTGCAGAAGCGGTGAAGGCAAAGCTCGGTGTGACCGACAAGACGAAATTGGGCCAGCTTATCGGCGCGGTGATGGCGCAAGTGAAGGGTAAGGCCGATGGTGGCACCGTGAAGAAAATTGTAGAGTCATTATTTTAGTAGCGCACTTCTCGCCCCGTGAGCCGTCTTCGGCTTTTACGAGGTGAAGGAAACAAAAGGAAAGGCGGACGGTGCGGTGGTTAAAAAAGTAGTGGAATCACTATTCGAATAGCAGTAACACTATGCCCCCGGAAAGAGCAAAACCATTTTTTGATAAGATTCGCGATGCCCTTGCGAACGGTACGGCGGCGGATATAGAAGTACCGCTTGAAGAATTGACTGCGCCAGAAGAACTGCCAGAGATGCATAGCGCACCAGAAATTGAGAGGGAAAAAGAACCTAAAGTCGTCAGAATGGCCGAAGGACTTTCTCTCAAGAAAAAACCTCTATTGGACCATCGGCGAGAATGGGAACAGGAACACGAGTAGAACACGACTTGATATATCAAGGCCGTTTCTATAGACTTCGGGTAGTTTTCAACCCCCGATGCTCTATGAATATAAACACTGCCGACCTTGCGCGGGAAGCAATCGCGCTTTCAACACAGCGACACATAACCCGAGAAGCGGCCTTGAAAGTGGTATTCAGGACGGTACCGTTTGAAAAGCAAAGCTGGGAAACTCCCAACGATGTTTGCGAAAAGCGAGAAATTCTCTTTCAGCTTGTCCTTAGCCTCATTCCCCATTTTGAGCCAAGCAAGATCAATGCTCACTTTACGGGACAGGTGAGAAATCAAAGACAGCGTCTCGCGCGGATGAGAAAGGAGCAACAAAAGAACCGAAAGGTGCACTTCCCTTTCCTGCATCCTCAGCGACCCTCTCCGTGAGAAGCACGGAAGGCCGTTCCCCGCTCACACCGAGACTTTTTCAAAAGCGTACACCACACTCCCGTGGTGTACGCTCATTTTTAATAGGACTTGAGTTCTCTCTGTCATTCCAGCGGAGGCTGGAATCCAGGTTCCTGAAATGTTCTAGATTCCTGCCTCCGCTGGAATGACAGAACAAGGGTTTCGTAATTCACAGCTATTCGGAAAGCTCCTTGAGCTTCGCGCGAGTCTTAGGACCGAGTTCGCCGTAGCCGTCATCTCCCGGATACGCAATGTCGTATTTCTCCTGAAAACGCCCAACGGCTTTCGCGGTAAGAGAACCAAAGTAGCCGGTCGCCTCCCCTTCAGGATAGACGTCTTTGTCGGTCGCGAGCAGTTCCTGTAGTCTTTTCACGTCGATTCCCGTTGAGCCTTTCTTCAACTGGCGGGTAAGGACGGAGGCGGTTGTTTTCACGGTCTTGGGAGTATTTTCAGGAGTCATCTCAACCCTGCCTTCAAGCTGTGCCGCTTCAATAAGCTTGGCGCGTGTTTTTGGTCCCGCCTGTCCGTAGCCTGCGTCACTGGGAACGGCAATCTCGTATTTCTCCTGAAATGTCCCGACGGCTTTTACCGTCATCGGACCATACGTGTCGGCAATATCAGATGAGGAAAAGAGACCGACTGCCGCGAGGAGTCCTTGCAGTTTCTTCACGTCTTCACCGCGGGAGCCTTTCTTAAGTGTACGATTCAGCGAAACACTGCCCTGTGCGGATGCTGTGGCAGACGTAGTCTTGGGTTCGGTCGCAACGAACGCGGGCGGAGTGACGACGGGCATCGGAGGAGTCACGATAGGTACAGGAACCGGCTCTGGTGCGACAACGACTACTGGCGGGGCCGGAGGAGGTGTGACCACGGCCGCGGGTGGCGTACCGAGCCGGAATACCTTACCGGAGCTTCCGAGAACGAGACAGTGTGACGTGCTCGGGCAGGCGATTCCTCGGAGGAATGTGTTGCCGAGAGACGCGTCCGCACTCCACGTCGCGCCGCTATCGGTTGTTTTCAGAATAGAATTGGTATTGGCGATGACGTACGCCGTACTCCCTCCTTGCGTGGCGATATCCACAAAACTTTTGGCAAGGTCGGTCGGGAGCGTCGTCCATGTCTCTCCACCATCAGTGCTCTTGTGTACTTTATCCCCAACCGCGTAGAGTGTGCCGGTTCCATTGCCTTTGATGCTCCACAGCTGTGCCGTGCTCCGAAGCGCTCCGAGTGGTTCCCATATCGCGCCGCTATCTTTGGTTTTAAGTAAGACTCCTCCGTTTCCGGCAAGGAGTCCCGCGGACCCGTCAATGAAATACACACTGGTGAGGTCCGCAACGGTTTTGATAGTCGGACGACCCCATGTCGCTCCGCCGTCTTCACTTCGGAAGAACACGCCATCGCGTCCAACGACCAGCACTTTCTGTTCGTCAATCGCCAAGACGTCCGCAAACTGTGGCGGACTGCCCTTGTTGCCGAGAAACGTCTCTATCCAATTCACACCACCGTCGGTTGTTTTGAGAAACGTGCCGAAATCACCCGCCGCGTAGCACGTCTTCACGGTCGGACAGGAAATCGCGTGAAGCGGGTTCAGCGTCGGCGACGAGAGGAGCGTAAAGGTGTCCCCGCCGTCGGTTGTCTTCACGAGTGACCCGCTGCCGCCGGAAAGGTAGAGCCCCGAAACGATATAGCACGTCCGCGCGTCGGGACACGAAATGCCGGAGAGCTCGCTTTGACTCGGCGTTTGTATCGCGACCCAGTCGGCATCCGCGGCCTTCGCTTCCCTTCCCCCCACGGAGACGAGAACAGCAAGCGCGACCACTGATGCAAGAAGAACATTCCTCATATATATACGTGTTAGAGCATGTCTGAAAACCCTTCCCTGCCTGCGAGCCGCGCGTTCTGGTTGCGAAACACTCGTCTCGGACTCACTGTAGCGTAGCTACAGCTCGTCCTCCGACTCGGTTTCTCACCGACGACCGCGCGACTCTCGGCTCGGGAACCCTGGTTTTCACACATGCTCTAGATTAGGAGTAATCATATAGGTGAAGTATACCCCCACACCCATTTTGCTGTAAAGCAAAATAGGTGTGGGTGTCCCCCTCCCCTCCAATCTTAAATAGAACCTTGCGTATCTTTTTCTTAATTCTCCCCTAATAAGGGGAGCACACGACCTCCCCTCCTGCCTGAGGAGGTGAGAAGCGAACACTTGGAGCTTCGCAAGACTTTGAGCATTTTGTCTTCAAAAAGCGAAAAGTGTACAGCGACTGTAAGGCGGGCCGAGTCCGCGAGGCGGGGTGGTGGGAGCGCGTGGCGGTAGGGGTGTGCGTACATCCTGATATCTACAAAAAAAACATACCGACCCCCGAAAACAAGGGTCGGCATATGCTTGGGACAGTTATGCGATGGTCATGACGGGAAGCTCATCCCGTCAAAGACTTCTTGGACTGAAGCATTGATGAAATTCCGCACGCTGATGCGCACGCCGAACATCTGCTCAACGCGTTCTATCTCGCCTGCACAGTCCAGAAGTTTGAAAGAAGGGGTGAACTTAGTCACGGGGTAGCCAGTGATTTCGGCAAAAGCTTGCTGCACTTCAGCAAACGAAGGGAGCGTTTTGGTTTTCATAAGATGTGATGCTGCCGAAAGCCTAACATATATTGACTTTCCTGACAAATCGTTTCATAGATACTAATCCGTCTTTGATACGAATCTGCCTGCCCGCTATCGCAAAGCCGGAGCTTTGGCAGGCGGGCGAATACCTACGAATGGGAACACCCCCTTTTTTTTTGATTTTGGAAAATCAAAAGTGGGGGTTACGATGCCGCTCTTAATCTTCATTTGAGAAACCAGCTTTGCCGTACTTCTTGCCATTTCCTACTTTTTGTCATTCTCAAGGTTTTTTATCAAAATGTATCCCCTCACGAGGTAACTTCACTTTCTGTCTTACCTTCTCCCCCTTTCCAAGGGGGAGACAGGAGAGGGGGTAGTGACTACCACCCCCAACCCCTCCTTGGGAAGCCTGCCCGCCGATTGGCAGGCGGGGAGAGGAGGAAGACGATTACCCCGTCAAGGGAGGCGTCACTTTTTATCCACGGCGGTTTGTACAATCCGTTCAAACCTCTTCGTTACGATGTCGACTACGCCAAAGACAAAAATCAGGAGAAGACCGATAAACACACCGCCCGCAATATCATCGCCTGGCCGAACTATCAATAGGTAGGCTTCTGCCACTACGACAAAACCCACAAGAGATGTCGCGCAGTACTTAATAGTCCGCAAAGCCTTCACGGCTGGTTCTGAAAATACTGTGTTTTGCCCTAGGTAGCCGAAGAGCTTGAATGCTTGATAGAGTGCCACGAAAAATGCGATGGACGCGATATACGCATACGCCAGAAACGGGTCGTTGAAGTAAATCTCAAAAAGTGTGGCGCTCACATTTCTGCCCTCAATATGAGGTTCCCAAAGCATAAAGGCAAGAGCGCCAATGCCGATAAGCACGATAACTACCTGAAGAAGTATGGTTGAACTCCTTTTAATGTTTTTCATATAGTTGGGACTTACGTATCTTTTTCTTATTCTCCCTATCTCCCCTTTCAAGGGGAGCACACGAGTCCTCGAGTGGTGGGGTGTCACACCCGACTGATTTTGTCCAAGAGCGAAGCGATTGGCTACAAAATCGAAGTGCCCTAGATTTATCGTGGCCTCCGGCCTCGCCGACTCGGCCACCTCCCTTATTAGGGAGGATAAAGTCCTAATATTGATTAAACAAAGAAACTACAGAAAAAGTTTCTTTTAACGATGTGTACACCCCGCCCAGCAACACGGCCGGCGCATTCCGCCCTTGAGCTTTGAGATTCCCTTCCGTATCCGAATACTTCTCGTCTCCGCTTTCTTGCCGGATATAATCCAACAAACCCACTCATTACGCGCGAGTGGCGTGATAGTTTCCCATACTGCCTGTGCCGCAGGCGCTCCACTAAGGGCCTTTTGGAAATCATCGGGCATTTTGTGTACCGCCCCACCGGCGAGTTCTTTTTTGGTCATACTCGCTATTATAACAGTTTGGTGCATTTTGGTGACTCTATGGGACCTCGAGAGCATGGCTGCCTGATAGGCAGGTACGCTTAACGATTACTGCATTTTCAATTGCTTACCTTTTTGCTATGCTACATATATGCCAAAAGAATTTGATCTTGAAGGAATGTTATCGGACGCAAAACAGCAAATAACGGCTAGAGTCCGAGCCGAACTAGTAGAGAAAAAAGTAGAAGTGGGTCAAGTTCGAAAGTTTAGCGTAGCAAGGGATCATCCTTTGCGTAAGCTAAATGGTGCTGAAATTAGAGTAACTAGTATTGACCAGGAATCTGGAGTTTTAGGATTTGAACTTACAGATAGTAATAATTCTACAGTATTTGAAAATGCGAAAGGTGTGGTCATGAGAGCGAATATCGTCGGGTCATCATTGTTTGAGCCTCTAGATCCTACCTTGGAGGAAAAATTCAGAGAATCAATCGGGCAGAGACAAATAGAAATTGGAAAAATTTATATAAACAACAAGACAAGACTTCCGATTGGGCAATTTGCAAAAGTTAAAGTCCTTGATATAGATTATACAAATCAGTGGATAGAAATAGAATTCGATTTGTTCGGCCGAGCAAACAGAGCTCGGTTTGAGATTGAAGAACTCGAAGAAGAAGTGCAAAAAGAGTAAGGTCATCCAACAAAAAAGGCCCCCCAAGTGGCTCTTTTTTGTACCGATGACCCCACGGAGAATTGAACTCCGATTTGAAGCTTGAGAAGCTTCCGTCCTAACCGTTAGACGATAGGGCCGTGTAAAAGAAATTTACAATTTCCAATTATCAATTTTCAATAATGGGAAAAGGCAGAAAAACTATAACAGAAAATCGGATTTTTTCAAATCCAACGGCTCAAATGGTGTATATGAGCCGTTAACTAAACAGCATCGTGAAGTAGAAAACAAGGAATACGACGAGGTGTACGAACGCGGTCATGAGTCCGGGGACATACCGTTTCTCACTCCCCCACCAGACCAAATGCTGTACTCCATTCGCGAACATAAGGATAAGAAAGAATGCCTGCAAATACTCCCGATACGGTAGCGAGGCGGAAAAGAAAACAAAAATCCAAAATGCCGAAAAGAGAATCTCAAACGCAAGAAATGTCCGAAACGACATTTTGAATAGATACCATCTTCGGTGAAATCCCGTCGCCAGCTCTTCGACTGAATGAACGAGCTGTACTACCAAAGCAATGAGAAAAAATTGCTCAAGCATACGGAAAGTATAGCAACGTATAGAAAAAATACAGCAGAAGAAAGACAGTTTATCAAGATGTCTCACAAAATACGGCTTTGTACATTTTAGCATGTAAGCACGGCCGTGCTTACATGCTAAAACGCAAGTTAGAGCGAATAGTCAATGTTATCCCGACATATCTCCTTGCGTGGCCAGTTACGGTTACATGCGTGTAGAAGTTAAACCTCTACAGCGACTGTTGAGGTTTAACTTCTACAAACTCCCTACTATTGCCAGATAACGGGGTACGCATAACGTTATCCACACCTCGCTTGACCTATACCCCTAGGGGGTATATACTGCCGGAATGCACACACATAAAAAACCGACGGCGATACTGCGCCGTCTCAAAATCATTGAAGGGCAAGTGAGAGGATTGCAAGAAATGGTCGAGAAAGGCACCTATTGTATAGATGTCATTACACAGACGTCCGCCGTAAAGCGGGCGCTCTCCGGCGTTGAGGACACACTGATGGAAGAGCATCTCGGTACCTGCGTGATTGACCAGATTAAGGAGGGTAAGGAGAAAACGGCAATCGGTGAGATACTAAAGGTGTATGGGTTGAAGAGGAAGTAATTTACAACCCCCACCTCCAAAGACGAGGCACCCCTAGTCTACGACTATCTAGACTTTCTAAGGGGGATGCAACACGAAAGTACGAATATACTAATGAAACACCCCTACGCCTCACGGATTCGGCACTTCCCCTCTAAAGAGGGACAGAGGGGAGGAAGAGTAAGAAAAAGCCAAAAGATATATTGAACACTATGTCGTTAGATAAAATCATCGTCATAATCGCGGGCATACTTGGAATCGGCGTGACCTATTGGTTTTTCCTTATGAAGAAAGACAGGGCGATTAAGATAGCGGGTTCGTCCGTTACCATTGTCGTCTCCGGCGGATACAATCCGGAAGTTATCTCCATTCCGGTCGGTAAAACGACCGAACTGAATTTTATGAGGACCGACCCGACCGAATGCCTCGGTGAGGTGGTTATCGGGGATTTCAATATCCGAAGGGAGTTACCGCTTAACAAAAAGGTCTCCGTAAAAATCACTCCCGCGAAGGAGGGCGAGTACACGTATTCGTGCGGAATGAATATGTATCACGGGAAGATTATCGTATCTTAACAAGATTTATATGCCTGTCGTCTTTGACTGTCATTCCCATGAAAATGGGAATCCAGTGTATATAGTAAAGCCCTGGATTCCAGCTTTCGCTGGAATGACAGAATGGAAGTGGAGTCAAAAACGATCAAATGCGTAAGTCTCATATAGATTAGTTATGGAAATTAAGAAGACATTCTCGGTTCAGGGTATGCATTGCGCATCGTGTGTCGTGCTTATTGAACGCGCCTTGAAAAAAGTGGAAGGAGTGAGCGATGCCGTAGTCAATATAGCAACCAACAAAGCGACCGTTACCTTTAACGCGGGTGAGGTTTCCGACAAGGTTATTGCCTCTGCGGTGGCTGGTGCCGGTTATCAGGCAATTCTTAATGAGGAAGTTGAAAAGGAGGATGAATCACAACAGAGAAAACTCAAAGAACTGCAAACCTTGCGGAAAAAGGTAACCGTGAGTTTGGTCCTTGGCGGACTTATTTTCTGGGGCAGTTTTCCCGGCCTTATGGAAACCGCGCCGGAGATTCTGAAAAACTTTTTCGTACAGCTCGTACTCGCGACGCCGGTACAATTTTGGGCGGGATGGACTTTTTACCGCGCGGCAATTCCCGCCTTCCGGCACCGCACGGCGAATATGGACTCACTTGTCGTCATTGGCACCACCGTCGCCTATTTCTATTCGCTCTTCGTAACGGTCTTTCCCGACACGGTTAATGCTGTCGGGATTACTCCACTTCCCTATTTTGACGTGGCAACCATCATTATCGGCCTCATCTTGCTCGGGCGATATTTTGAAGACAAAGCGAAACTCGGAACAAGCGATGCCATCCGCAAACTCATCGGGCTTCAGGCTAAGACGGCACGGGTACTCCGCAACGGGCAAGAAATAGACATCCCCATTGAGCAGGTGATTCTGGGGGATATCGTACGAGTCAGGCCGGGAGAAAAGATTCCCGTTGACGGCATTATAGAGACGGGCATTTCGGCCATAGACGAATCTATGGTGACAGGAGAAAGTCTGCCGATTGAAAAGAAGGCCGGCGACACGGTGTTTGGCGCGACATTCAACAAGCATGGTACCTTTACGTTCAAGGCGATGAAAGTCGGTAAAGATACGCTTCTCGCGCACATCATCAAATTGGTTGAAGAAGCCCAGGGGAGTAAGGCGCCGATTCAGCGGGTGGCCGATGCCGTGTCGTCGTATTTCGTGCCGATTGTCATTATGCTGGCGATGTTGACCTTCGTCCTTTGGTACGTGTTTGGACCGGAGCCTTCCCTCACCTACGCCCTTCTCAATATGATTACCGTTCTCATTATCGCCTGCCCGTGCGCTATGGGTCTCGCCACACCGACCGCCATTATGGTCGGTACCGGCAAGGGAGCGGAACACGGCATTTTGATTAAGACTGCGGCAAGTCTGGAGCTTGCGCATAAAGTTAACACCGTGGTGTTTGACAAGACCGGCACGCTCACGAGCGGTGAACCGAAGGTGACCGATATCATTTCTCTTTCAGACGAAAGTAATGAGACGGTGCTTACGCTCGCGGCATCGCTTGAAAAAGGGTCGGAACATTCCTTGGCGGACGCGATTGTGAAAGGCGCGGAGGAGCGTACACTGTCACTGCGTGAGGTTTCTGATTTTAGGGCGGTGCCGGGACAGGGGGTTACCGGAGTACTGGACGGGGCAAAATTGATGTTGGGTAATCGAAAATTATTTGAGAACGTGGGGATTTCGTTTGAAAAGCAAGAGGGCGATATCGCGCGTCTGGAGCGCGAGGGCAAAACCGCGATGCTCCTCGGAAAGAATGGGGTGTTCATCGGCATTATCGCGGTAGCCGACACACTGAAAGACTCCGCCAAGGCAGGAGTAACAGCTCTAAAGAATCTGGGAATTACCGTGTTTATGATTACCGGAGATAACAAACGGACGGCGGAAGCTATCGGGGCGATTCTAGGGTTGGATGACATTCTGGCGGAAGTCCTGCCCGACCAAAAGGAAATTGAGATTAAGAAATTACAGAACGCCGGCAGAGTGGTGGCTATGGTGGGAGACGGCATTAACGACGCACCGGCGCTCGCGTCGGCCGATGTCGGCATCGCGATGGGAAGCGGTACCGATATCGCTATGGAAGCGGCCGACATCACGCTGATTAATAAAGATATCCGCAGTGTGGCGGGAGCAATCGCGCTTTCAAAGACAACGATGCGCACCATCAAACAAAACCTGTTCTGGGCATTCGGCTACAACGTGATTCTGATTCCGGTGGCGATGGGCGGTCTCTATCCTTTCTTTAAGGTTCTGCTTAATCCGATTCTCGCGTCCGTCGCGATGGCAGTCAGTTCCATTTCGGTGGTAGCCAATTCGTTGTATCTGAAGTCGAGAAAGATGTAAAATGATTTTATTGGTAATGTTGTTACTACTATGTACGGATTCTACAATGACGGGGTGTGGGGCGGGAGTATGATGGGTTGGTTTGGAGGCGGAGTTATGATGCTTGTCTTTTGGGTAGCGATTATTTTCTTTGTTGTGTGGCTGGTTAGGGAAGTTTCGGGGTCAGACAATAGAAGACAAAACCGCCCCGAACATCATGGGAAGACGGCGCTTGATATACTGAAAGAGCGCTATGCGAAAGGAGAGATCGACACAAAGGAATTTGAGGAAAAGAAAAGAGAGTTAAGCAAATAATTCTGAACATATGGACTTTGATTACACCGTAACAAGCAAAAAGAGCTTTGACGACGCAGTAGTGCGCGTGCAGGATGAGGTTGCCAAGTCCGGTATGCGCGTCTTGTATGTCCACGATGTGCAGAAAGCGCTTGGCGAGAAAGGTTTTAAGCGAGAGCCGTTCAAAATCATTGAGTTCTGCAACGCAAAAATTGCCCATGAGTTTCTGGAAAAAGATAGTAAAATCGGACTGTGTATGCCTTGCAAGATAAATGTGTATATAAAAGATGGGGAGACGATTATCTCCGGAATGCGCCCGATTGTGTTATCGCAGTTTTTCCCGAATGCGAACCTCGGCGAGACGCCAAAAAAGGTTGACCTCCTTATCCACGACATTATTGACCGAGCGAAATAGGGTAATGCATATGTTCCCTGTATTTAAAAAAATCATTGTTTCGCTTCTGTTGACGTCGTTTCTGTCCGTCTTGTTTTTCAGTCTTCCGATGATGGGAGGGATGGACGGCAGCATGCCCGAAGGTTGTCCGTTCGGAGCGACGGGAGTGTCGCTCTGCCCGACGGATGCCGTAGCTATGGCGGTGCACCATATTTCCGCGTACCAATCGTTTCTTACGGTTACGACACAATCGGGTCTGTTACTGCTCATCATTTTTTTGCTTTCAGCCGTTGCCGTTTTGCTCGCCCGTTTCATGCATCCGCTCGTCGTCAACAGTTCGGCGCTTGCTCGTAGCGCGTTTGCTTCTCCTCCAGCCGACCCGCAACAAAGAAAGATAGCAAGGTGGCTTTCCCTTCTTGAACAGAGTCCGTCTCTTGCCTAGGAACACGTAAAAAGCACTAGCTTTTTACGTGTTCAACTCGCGTTTCTGCGCGGGTATTTTGTCTTTGTACTATTTTATTAACTAGGCGACACGGTAGATTGGGTATCTCAAATTCGTGTGCGCCATTCGTTAAGCGTATCTACAATGGAATCAAAAAAAACAATTCTCGCTCTCGTTATCGTCTTTATTTTCGTTCTGCTCTTCGGGCTGGGGTATCTGGATAAGGGTAAGGATACCGCAGAGGCTTCCGCGTTTGAAGCTGGAGGGTCGCATCCCGCACAAAGAGAAAGTTCGCTTACCTCCTCGGAAACCGTCTATGATTTCGGCACCATCTCAATGAAAAATGGCGACGTGACGAAAGATTTTACGGTAACCAACGCAACCGACAAAGAGGTACTGCTGAAGACACTGGTGACTTCGTGTATGTGTACCCGAGCGTCTATCGTTCGGGCCGACGGTACGAGCAAAGGTCCCTTCGGGATGCCGGGTATGGGGCGTGTTCCTCCCGCAAACGAGCGTATTGCGGCCGGCGACAGTCGGATTATCCGCGTCGTTTACGACCCGAACGCCCACGGGCCGGCGGGGGTAGGCCAGATTGACCGATTCGCCGAGCTTGAAGACGAAAACGGCGGAAAACTGCAACTGGAGATAAAAGCGTTAGTACAACCATAATATGCGCCCCTCTACACGACTTGGCATAATCATAGGAGTGGTCCTTGCCGCGATTCTGGGAGTCATCGCCCTGAAATACAGCCCGGGATTCTCTTCTTTCCTATGGGGAATAAGCGAGGGCGGGACGTGGCTTCTGCCTCTTGTTTTCTTCTCCTCGCTTCTTGACAGCGTACATCCGTGTTCGTTCTCAATTCTGCTCATTACGATTGCGTTCCTCTTTGGGATTCAGATGACGCGGAAAAAAATACTGCAAATTGGCGGCGTGTATATCGCCGGTATTTTTTCCGCTTATTTTCTGATTGGTCTTGGCATTCTTAACGTCTTGCATCTCTTCAATACCCCGCACTTTATGGGAAAGCTCGGAGCGACACTCCTCATTGCCTTTGGACTTATGAGCCTCATCACCCGATTCTTCCCCGCGTTCCCGATACGGCTTAAAATCCCGACCGCCGCCCACGCCGCTATGGCAAAACTTATGGAAAGGACGTCTGTCCCGGCGGCGTTCGGACTTGGGCTTCTCGTCGGTATCTGCCAGTTCCCGTGTATGGGCGGCCCGTACCTTATGGTTATCGGATTACTCCGCGACCAAGTCACCTATCTGTCCGGATTCGCGTATCTTCTGTTCTACAACCTCGTGCTTATCGTTCCGCTTGTCGCCGTTCTCCTTATCTCGGCAGATACACTTCTTGTGGACAAAATGCAGGGGTGGAAACAAACGAATATGAAGGACGTCAAACTGTGGGCGGGTCTTGCGATGATTGGCGTCGGCATTTTAGTCTTCTTTATCTAATTCAGCTACTACTATGGAACCGGAAATAAGAGAAAAACAACGTGCGGAACAAATGTATTCGCTACCAACCGTGATTATTCTTGCATCAGCGATGCTTTCTGTTGCCTGGATATACACATCAAAACTCTCGCCAGAGAAAAAAGCCGCGCAGATAGCACAGACGGCTTCGGCATCGGAGGTCGCCACCGTCTCACCGGACGAGGAGGCGGTACTTCCCTCTTCGGGCATTGAGTTGCCGGTCACTTGGGGAGACCTTGGCGCCAAACTTTCTAGTGTGGGCGCTATTGACGCAAAGCGGTTTGAACAGCTCTACGCCGAGCGCGGCGAGTACTCGGAAGCGTATAAAAAATTACTGTATGAAAATAATCCGGAAAAATTAAGAATGACCGCGAGCAACGCCGGCTATCTGCTCAATCTGTTCTGGGCGCTCGGCCTCGCGAGTAAAAATCCTGTTTTGGATTCCGGTGAGATGCAAGACCCTCGGTACGGCGGGGCCGGAGGTTTCGCCTCAACGGGCGGATGGACAATGGCGATGGGTAACGGAATGGACCATTACAGCCGCCATATGTTTTTTACGCTGACCAAAGAACAGCAAGCGCTGGTGGAAAAAGTCTCCCGCGGCATCTATCGCCCCTGTTGCGGCAATTCGGTTCACTTCCCCGACTGCAACCATGGAATGGCAATGCTGGGACTTTTGGAGCTTATGGCCTCGCAAGGAATAAGCGAACAGGAAATGTGGAAAACCGCACTCGCGGTCAACTCGTACTGGTTCCCCGACACCTATCTCACTATCGCAACCTATATGAAAGATAAAGGCGTTGAATGGAAGGATGTGAACCCGCAGGAAATGCTTGGCGCCAACTATTCTAGCGCGCAGGGATACGCGCGGATAGCGGCGCAGGTAACCGCGCCGGCGGCGAGTTCGGGTGGTGAAAGCGGTTGCGCGGTAGGCGGTTCCGCGCCAGTTCGCTCCCCCGCGAAGCAAGGCGGAGGCGGCTGTGGGATATAAATTAACAGTTATAGAGCTTTACGCATTCTTTTCTTATTCTCCCCTATACCCCCACACCAATTGCCGCAATTTGGTGTGGGGGTAAAAGGGGAGCACACGCGCGTCTAGCGCGGGAGGGGTGTGCGTAAGCCCTAATAACTTAAAATATATGCATAACCATAACGGAAAAAGGGACTCGGGGATGAAGTGGATGATGCTGATTTGCTGTCTTCTGCCGGTAGGTCTGTTGCTCTTCGCAGGAGGAACACTATTTTCAGGCGGGTATCTCTGGCCGATTCTATTCGGCATCTTTGTCGTCGTGCACCTCGCGATGATGTTCAGAGGGCACAAAAAATGCGCCGCCACCGACGCAAATACGAATAACGAAACCAACGTGGGAGCAGAGTCACGAAAAGACAGGCGTGGAAGCGGAGACTGCTGTCGGTGAGTAAGCAGACGTTGGAGAATATATGGTACAATAGCGCCCAATGGCTGGCACGCATCAAAAAACATACACTTTTCACGTAAATGGAATGCACTGCAAGGCGTGCGTCGCGCTCTCGGAGAGTGAGCTTGGTGATGTGCCCGAAGTTCGTTCGGTCAAAGCATCACTCGCGAACCTGTCTGTTGAGGTAACGGGAGAGTTCGGTGACAAAGCACCCGAGCATATCGCCCGCGACCTAAGTGAGGTCTTGAAACCGCACGGCTATTCCCTTTCGCTTGAAAAACAAAAACATAACGCGAAGTGGTCCGAATTCAATCTTGCCTTCCCGCTCGCGGCGGGATTTGTCGGGATATTTATCTTGCTCCAGAAACTCGGCATTGTGAATCTGGTCGGTTCAGGTACGGTCGGATACGGAACAGCATTTATCATAGGTCTTGTCGCCTCGGTTTCAACTTGTATGGCGGTGGTCGGTGGATTGGTGCTTTCTATGTCGGCGAGTTTCGCCAAAGAAGGTGATAAAGTCCGCCCACAAATACTCTTCCATATCGGTCGTCTTGTTTCTTTCTTTCTGCTCGGCGGGATTATCGGTGCGCTCGGTTCGGTATTTCAGCTTGGCGTCTCGGCGACACTGGCGGTCGGCCTCCTTGTCGGCGTTGTCCTCCTTATTCTCGGCATCAACTTACTGGATATTTTTCCGTGGGCGAAGAAGTTTTCGCCGTCACTTCCCTCTTTTATCGGTAAGCATATCCACGGACTGAAAAACATCAACCATACCCTGACGCCCGTGCTGATTGGTGTTGCCACCTTTTTCCTCCCGTGCGGATTTACCCAGTCAATGCAACTCTACGCGCTTACGACGGGAAGTTTCTGGACTGGGGCGCTCACGATGCTTATCTTCGCGCTCGGCACGCTTCCGGTACTCGCGCTCCTTAGCTTCGGTTCGCTCGGTATCCACAAGAAAGCGTCGTCGGGTGTCTTTTTCAAGACGGCCGGCCTCGTGGTAGTATTTTTCGGACTGCTTAATATCCTGTCCTCCCTCGCCGCCTACGGCATCATTCCTCCACTTTTCAACTTGTAACGTGTTTTTATTCGCATGCGCCATTCGCTAAGCGTATCTACTATGAAGCAAACTAGTATTTCAATCGGCATTGCCGTCCTGCTCATTGGGTCTTCGCTCTTCTTAACAGGGAGTGCGGGAGGCGATGCGAATGGCGGAACTGGCGGGAGTAAAGACAATGTGACGATGAACGGGAGCACGCAGATTATCGCCGTCTCGGCGGGACGGAAAAATCTCCCACCCTCCGGCACCACCGATATTGAAATCCCGCCTCAAAAAGCAGGCGCCGTTGTGCAAGGCCTCTGTGCGATGGGGATGTATAATTTCTCCATCAAGTTTGAGTAGCACTATCAATACCCCTTCCCTTTCTTTCAGCCATAGCGCTTATCCTACGGCCGTAGGTATTTGCTATGTTGACGAGGCTCAACCTCGCCGTTACTTGGTTGACAGGTTTGATACCGAGTGTACTGTAATACACGGAAAGACCTTGAATGACGCCGTTAGATGCGAGTCCTTTTAGGATGGTCGTATGACGGTACAAGGCCTACGAACCTCACAAGACCTGGACGCGTGCTTTTGAGCGGACGCGTGGGTCAAAGGAGATACAATGAAATACGTGAAGTACTCAGACCTGCCGTTTAAGGCAGTCGGTGACAGCATCCTTCTGTGCCAACCAGTAACAACGGTACAAGCAGGTGTTTGCCCTCAAAGTGGTTGGAACAGAGAGTTCTTAGAAGAAGCATTTAAGGACTCGATTGGTCTCTCCGGTTTAATCCATGTTGGTTCGCTCTCTTGCGATAGCTCCAACGATGAACTCGGCGGACCATACGCACTCGGGCCTCAGTGCGGCGGATGCTTACATCTCCGCCAAACTAAAACGGTTTCGTCCCTTTGCAACGCAGAAACAGAAGTCGCCATAGTCTGCAATGGAAGTGGATGCAATATGGAGGTTACGGTTCCGGAGTGTCCGACCAGAGGTGATTTGTCAAATTTGCTTTTGCATTTGATGCTCAAGCAAATGGTGCCGGGCTTACCCGTTGCTAACTATGTTGATTGCGGAAAGAAAGAAGACAACTCTTTAATGAAGGAGGGCGACGGGAAGGCCATTCGGAAACTCGGCTTAATTTCCCTAGCCTCCGAGGCTCTGTGGGGAAATGTGGATAATGGCTACTACGTGAGTTACGGAATGACGAGTCGCTTCAGTTTGGGGTTCATGTTGACTCCCGGCATGGACACGTCTACCGGATGCGGGGGCTACGACGAATGGCTAAAGTTGCTCAGCGAGGCGTTTTGTTTTCCATAGTATAGTTTGCATATTTTCTTATTCGCGCGAATAAGCATATAAGAGATGTTGACTCATAAGGAATTGCGGCTATAAAATGTGTCCGGACAATGCTTACCTATCCGGAGGGATTTCGTAGTAGTTGATGAGGAATTTGGTGATATCCATAAAAGGCACAGTTAAGGTGTGTGAGGCAAACGCGACGCCTTTCGGCTGAACCGCGAAGAGAAACACGATAAAGCGCGGACTGTACGCGGGGAAATAGCCGAAGAACGAGTGGAGGAATTTGTCGGGGTAGTATCCCCCGCCCTCCGGATTCGCGATAAGCGCGGTTCCTGTTTTCGCGGCGATGGAATGATGCGGCATTTTGTACGCGCCTTCCAAAAGCGCGGTATCCACGACCCGCACGAGCATTCGCGATATTTCTTCGGAGGTGCTTTGCTTCAACACCGCCACTTTTCGACTGTCTTCCACCGAACGGGTGATGCCGGTTTTGTGCGCAATCTTCGTCGCCACATGCGGCGCGACGAGGTACCCTCCGTTTCCCAAACTGGCGAGCGCGCGAACCGTCTGAATGGGGGTGAGCGCGACTCCCTGCCCGTAGGAGGCGGTTGCGAGTTCAATGTCTCGCCCGCTCGCGAGATTCTGGACGAGACCCTCCGCTTCCGCAGGAAGGTCAATGCCGGTCTCCTCCCCGAGTCCGAAACGGGCGAAGTACTCGCGAAAACGCTCCTTTCCAAGCCAAAGCGCCACCGTAGCGGCGCCGGTATTGAGCGACTGATTGAGCACTTCCTGCATGGAGACGCGCCCGCGCCCTTTGCCGTCAAAGTTTGAGATGGTCTTGCCGGAGAGCGTCAGGGAGCCGGCGTCGTCGTAGGGGCTCGTCGCGGTTATGATGCCCGCGTCCAGCCCGGCAGCGAGCGTCAGGGGCTTCATGATGGAGCCCATCTCATAGACACTTTCAACGAGCGCGTTTGAGAATCGGCTCGGGTCGGCTTCCTTGCCGAACTCGTTGGGGTCAAACGAGGGGAAAAGCGCCATCGCGTAGATGCGTCCGTTTTGTGGGTCCATAATGATGCCGCCCGCGCGACTCGTGTCAAACGAGGCCGCGAGACGCGCCAGCGTGTCTTCAAGAACTTGTTCTACGCTCGGCTCTATTGAGGTAATCACATCACCTTCCAAGCGCTCCGGCCCCACCGCTCTCTTGATGCCGGAGAAAATCTCCGCAAAGAAGTTGCGATACAGCCCGCCACTCTGCCGCGAGAGCACATCATCATAGTAGCGCTCCAGTCCGTACCGTCCCGCAAGCGCGTCGCCGTCGGAGCCGACGAAGCCGAGGAGGTGCGCGGCAAGCGTCCCGCCCGGATAAAACCGCCACCGCTCTTTGGAGAGCGATACGCCGGCAAGTTTCTCTTCCCCGAGCCGCAAGGCGCGCTCCTCGGGGACACGGCGCGCAATCTCCTCATACGGGTCGTCTTTCTTTCCGGCTTTGGCGAGAAACGGGTCGCGTTCAAGAGGAATTTCTTGCGAGAGACGCGTGTACATCTGCTCCGCATCAGCGACCTCCCTCGGATTAACGGCGAGCGTGAAGCCGGATTTCAGCGTCGCGGCGGAGACGCGATTGCCGTCCCGCGTTTCAAAAAAAATGGTCCCTCGGTCCCACAGCTCCCGGCTTGGGCTCGCGTACTGCCGGTCCGCTTTCCCGCGGTACTCGGCCCCGTGCACCAGCTGCACGAGATAGAGCTTGCCAATAAGAAGCAGCGCGACGAGTGTCGCGCAGGCGCCAATGAGCCGGATGCGAAAGAGAAACTTTTGGTGTGACCTCATGTGCAAAACGACCGACGCGCAGCGGCTGTCGGCGCTAGATGTCCGTAGCCCGAGCTACGGCGCCGATTTTTTGCGTCTCAATGAATCGCACTGCGCGCGCGTCTTCAAATCCCAACGCGTATGCGCGGGAAAGCGTGACTGACTTTTTGAGCGAGAGATAGCGTGTCTCAAGCTCGGATACTTGCGTGGCGCGCTGCGCGACTTCCTGACCGGCTTTCTTCCACCGTATGCCGTTCCACGCCGCCGTGTTGACAAGATAGACATAGAGCGAGGTGACGATACAGAGCAGGCAGGCCAAGGACCAGAATACCGTTTTTTGGTGTTTTCCATCCTTCCTTATTGCTTTTTTCGATACGAATCTCATGATACGAAACTACAAATGGGTACTGATGCCACGAAAAAATACTAATGCTGTATCGGGCATTCGTATTTTTTCGTTGCATTCGCATGCAATTCGTTGATTGGTATCATGTTAGATTTTTTCTATAATCCTTAGCTTAGCGCTTCGGGCCCGCGGATTCGCCCGTGCTTCTTCACGCGTCGGGGTCATCGGCTTCTTCGTAATGCGAACTCCATGGCCTTCTTTGACCTTATCGCGGCAAAAGGTCTTGACAAGACGGTCTTCCAAGCTGTGAAATGATATAACCGCTAATCGTCCGCGAGGCGCGAGCGCGTTCCAC
>Ga0075991_104_pt2 | contig 21763 bp, 18 predicted proteins | sample RifGroA2_FD_68061 | JGI IMG/M metagenome (GOLD analysis project Ga0075991, IMG submission 68061) | Parcubacteria bacterium GW2011_GWA2_49_9
ACGCGCGCGCGAACGGCTCCTTCGGAAATACCCATGATGTTCGCGACATCCGCGTGTGGCTTCCCTTCTATGAAGTGCAGACGCATAGGTTCCGCAAGTCCCTCGGAGAGTTCTCGGAGAAGTGATTCAACTTCATCGCGATTGAGCTCTTGTTCGCGGCGCTCTTTAGCTCCGCGGTCTGCAACTAATTCCTGAAATTCGGGGTCAAGGTCGGCAAGAAAGTTCGCGTCGCCTTTCGTTTTTTTGTACGCGGTGTAGCAGGTATTCACGAGAATGCGGTACCCCCACGACTTAAATCCGGCACCGGGCTGTGGCTGGAACCGTCGCGCGTTTTTATATATCTTCACGAACGCGTCTTGCACGGCGTCTTGCGCCGCTTCTTTGGTACCCAAAATATAGTACGCCTTGCGCAAAAAGGCCACTTCATACCGTTCCAGAAGCTTTTCAAAAAGGTGAGGATTGTTGAATGAGCGCTCCAAGAGCTCTTCATCCGACATACTCGCGATAAGGTCCTTCTTCGTTTTTTCGTCATCCAGAAGCATACAAAATGAGGCGTTTAGTCTTTGCCTTACGCTCAATAGTACCCACCTTTTCCTTCTACTGCAACCGCATCTGTGACGACTTTGTCACAGATGCGCCCCGCACCGGAGCAGTAGTGAAATAGTCGTAGACTGCGGAGAAGTCGTAGACTTGATGCGGGGTCCGGAATTTCTTTCTTCTGGGTCCCCGCTTTCGTGGGGACGCTCAAAACTGGGTCCTCACTTTCGTGAGGACGACTTGCTACGCAAGTCGCTTGTCCACACCACACGCTTTGCTACGCGCATAGCGCATGCGATAATAAAGCAAATACACCGAAACCTTGCTACGGCAAGGGAACGGTACACCCCCACACCAATTCGCAACGGATTGGTGTGGGGGTCAAAAGGTCGAGTTCATTGCGCCACCTTTAACTATAGATCACTATATATATGCGAAATGTCTCATCGGGATTCCGCCATCTTGTGCCGATTCTCATCATTCTCCTCGCCCTCACGTTCTTACTCAAGTCCATGAATATGCTATCTGCTCCGGTTGTGAGTGTCCTCTGGCCGATACTCCTCGGACTCATTGGTATCGTGAAGTTGGAAGAAGTGAGCTAACTACTCAAAAGAAAAACATCCGCCTCTCCGGCGGATGTTTTTCTTTTTCTGAAGCGAACCCCAGCACTGATTTTGCGTAGTTGTCTTACGGCATAGCGCTTCGCCCATCAAGGGAAGGCCTATTCGGCCACGCGCTATGCTTTGCTTTCGTGAGATAGTGCACTTTGCAGAATTTACACGGAAACAGGGGCAAAATCAGTGCGGGGTTTAATTTTCGCAACCACGGATTACCGTGGGCGAAAACTAAAAGCTTCTTCGGTCGTCGCTACCGCGGTCAGAACCGCCGCTTCGGCTGTCGAAACGACGAGGAGGGCGCTCGGCCATCGGCCGTGCCTCGTTGACGCGAAGTTTCCTTCCGTCAAGGTCTTTGCCGTTCCACATTTCAATTGCTTTGGCCGCATCGGCCTCTTCCATTTCCACGAAACCGAAACCGCGTGAGCGGCCGCTCATCCTGTCGGTGAGCACGGTTGCGGATACGACTACTCCAGCCTGAGCAAAGGCGTCCTTCAAACTGTCGTTCGTTGTGTTGTACGACAGGTTGCCGACGTAAAGCTTGGTTGCCATGTATTGAGAAATACTATCCTTATAAGAGTCTTCCGACCTTGCCACGCCGTCGTTCGCGGTGCGAACGAAGGCGGGACCCACTTCTCAATCCGGCTACACCTTCCGGTTCACCCGTTTCCGCCTCAGGCGGATTCGGGCAAGCCTCCTTGAGAAAAAAGACGTAGGTACTATAACAAATCGGTAAGGATTCGCAACCCCGGAGCTTCTTGTGGAAGCTTCAGTTTTCCCTTAGAATGAACGCATGTCAGACACTGAACGAAAGAGGGTCTCCACCGAACCCTATAAAGGCGTACGGGATTTCTATCCCGAAGACTGGGCGGTACAGAATCATATCTGGAAGGCGTGCCGCGTTGCCGTGGAACGTTTTGGGTTTGAAGAATATAACGCTTCCCCGCTTGAACCGTCGGAGCTGTATAAGAGCAAAACCAGCGAAGAAATAGTGAATGAGCAGACCTACACCTTCACGGACCGCGGCGAACGTGAGGTAACACTCCGACCTGAAATGACGCCTACCGTCGCGCGCATGATTGCCGCGAAGCGAAAGACGCTGTACTTCCCCGTCCGCTGGTATTCCATCGGAAATATGTTCCGGTACGAACGCCCGCAGAAAGGACGCCTGCGAGAACACTATCAACTTAACGTGGATATCTTCGGTATCGCCGGTATAGAGGGGGAAACGGAAGCCATCACGGTCGCGTATGAAATTATGCGCGGGTTTGGGATGGATGATAAGAGTTTTGAAATCCGAATAAACAGCCGGAAAGTAATGAACTACATTATCGGCACGCTTCTTGGGCAATCCGGCGAAGCTGCGAGAAAAACCGCGGGGCTCATTGACCGCCGCGCCAAGATGGAAAAGGAGGCGTTTTCCGCTGTCCTCTCTGAACACCTCGGTGAAAAAGACGCGCTCCTCCTTACCTTGCTTGATTCAAAAAACTTTGAGGAATTTATTTCCCATCTTCCGAAAGAAAAGGAGCTTGAGACGGCACTTGCCGAACTCAAGGTATTGACGGAGGCGCTGAGTGCCCTTGGTATCACCAATGTTGTTTTTGACCAGACGCTGATGCGCGGGTTTGATTATTACACCGGCATCGTCTTTGAAGTGTTTGACAAGCATCCCGGCAATATCCGCTCGCTCTTCGGAGGAGGGCGCTATGACAATCTCTTGGATACCTTCGGGGTGGAACGAGTCCCGACGGTGGGCTTCGCGATGGGCGACGTTACCATCCGTGATGTGCTCCAGACGTACGACCTTCTCCCCAAAGTACTCCCGCCTCCGGCAGAACTGTATCTTTCCGCGATGGAAAGAGAATACACAGAATACGTGAACGACCTTGCCCAGATACTGCGCCGAGACGGCACGCGAGTTGTCGTGGATTACAGCGACGGGAAAATCGCCACCAAAATCAAAAATGCCGACCGTGCTCGCATCCCTTTCTTCGCCGTCATCGGCGAGATTGAAAAGACGTCTGGGCAAATCAAAGTAAAAAACCTAGGCACGGGTAAAGAAGCGGTACTGACGGAAGGCAACATCGCTCAATTCATTCATAATGCGAATGCCGCGAATTGATATGCGAATGCCGCGAATTACCGAGTCTTATTTGCAGCATTTGCATTCTTCATTTGCAGTATTCGCATTATAGTTATGCATAAAATAACCTTTGACATAGAAACCCAAAACTTCTTCACTGACACGGGGTCAAACGACCCTGCGTCACTCACCATAGCGTGCGTGTGTATTCACGACTCCGAAACCGACAAGTACAGTAGCTACTTTGAGGAAGACCTCTCAAAGCTGTGGCCGATTCTGGAAAAGGCCGATATGCTTATCGGCTACAACAGCGACCATTTTGATATACCGCTTTTGAATAAATACTATTCGGGCGACCTCACGAAAATCAAAAGTCTTGATTTGATGAAAGAGATACAGAAGGTCTTGGGACGGCGCATTAAACTTGACCACGTCGCCAGCGCGACTGTGGGAGACCACAAGATAGCAAACGGAGCGATGGCGAACGTGTGGTGGCGGCAGGGAGAAAAGCAGAAAGTGGTGGAATACTGTCTTGATGATGTACGGATTACGAAAGCGATTTACGACCACGCGCTCAAACACGGTAAGGTGAAATATCCCGACGGCAAGATGCTCCGTGAACTCCCGCTTGATACGTCAACATGGGAGATGAAAAACGAGACGGTTCTGACGCATACCCTGCCATTTTAGACAGTTGTAAGTTGTAAGATTTAAGATTAAAGTAAGTCGGTTGCCCTACTTACATCTTTAATCCTAAATCTTTAATCTATGGACTCCAAAAACAACCACTTAAACCTCCCGATGGCCATCGTTATCGCCGGCATTCTCATAGCCGGCGCGATATTTCTCCGCGGGAGTGGAAAGACGGACTCACAACCGGATAAGCCGGTGGCGGTTCAGCCGCCTCCCGCTCTTAATGCCATCACGCTTCGGCCTGTTGACGCGGCGCGCGACCATATCCGCGGCAATCCCGACGCGGATATTATGTTTGTGGAATTTTCCGACACTGAATGTCCTTTCTGCAAACGTTTTCACACCGTGATGCAGCAGCTCATCAGTGAGTATGGCAAATCGGGAAAAGTGGCGTGGGTATACCGACAGTATCCGATTGTGCAACTCCACTCAAAAGCGCCGAAAGAAGCCGAAGCCCTTGAATGCGCAGCGGAGCTTGGTGGTAACGAGAAATTCTGGGAGTACACCGACCGACTGTACACGCTTACCAATTCAAATGACAGCCTTGACTCGTCAAATCTCCCACGTATGGCGACCGATGTCGGGCTGAATGAAAAGCTCTTTATGGACTGCCTCTCAAGTGGACGACAACAAGCGCGCGTGAAGAGCGACTTTGATGACGGAATCGCCGCAGGCGTGCAAGGTACCCCCCACAGCGTCTTGGTGCTTAAGACTCCGATATCAGCCAAGAGGCGAGAGGCGATTCTTGCCCATATGGAGCAGTTCAGAGACCAAAATGGCGACCTTCCCGTAAACTTCTCGCTTGATGGCCTTCGCGTCGGCCTCAACGGCGCCCTCCCGTATCAAAGTATCAAAGCGACGGTGGACGCACTTTTGAAATAGACCTCTGTCGTGTTATTTTTTCTCCCTTCTTCTGCTTTTTAGTAAATAACTACGATCGTAGTTATTTACTAAATTAAGCTTAGTTTAATCAAGCTTAAAAAAACGCTTGATATGGTCTTCATTATCGATATGCTCTGCAATTATGAGACGCGTATATTTCTTGATGGCAAGCGATTCGACAATAAAATCAATCTCATTCTTGCAATTAAAGGGGTGCACCCATACTGATTTTTGAAGACAGAAAAATCCCATATACGCTAAATGATCCCGTAGGGCATCCCGAGCCTCTCTTTCGTCTTCAGGAATATCAAAAAGGACAATCCACCATTTCTTATCCCATATGTTTGATCTGGGAATTTTCATATTCCTGGTTTGATATGTTAGTGCTCTCTTTCTACCGTTTTCACTCAGCACCAAGGTAAGCGTACCATCGTCATTTTCTTTTTGCTCTAATAAATTAGATTCATATAATGCTTGAATAGCCCGATCGGCCACCTGTTTATCTATATCTTTCCATGTTTCGTGCATTCCGCGGATAATCTGCAACGTCTTACTTGGAGAGCGGGAGCATGACAAAGCAAACCCTCCCAGGAGGAGCAGGAGTATTTTTTGCTGAATTGCTCCGAGTTTCTTTTTCCTCCTTCGAAATAACCTCTTTCTAGCAATTGTCTCTCTCATTCCTTTAGTTTAGCAAATAACTACGATCGTAGCTATTTGCTAAAGAAAAGAGAAAGGTGCGCTAGGGTTCAAAAGATTACGACATTGTAAGATTCTTCAGCTTGCACCATTCGCACTCCGGCTCGGCGCAAAGCTCGGTCACAATGCGGCCCGACCAGACGGCATCAACGAGCGATTGAATTTCTTTTTTCACCTTCTCCTCGTCCTCTCTTAGTATGGGAAGCGAAATAATCGGGCATCTTCCTTTTGAGTCCGGTTTGATAAAAACGAGGGCTGGTTCTATCACTTTGTTTTTATACCCGGGGGCCCCTTCAAGCAGAATCTTATAGAAAACAAGCTGGCGAAAATAATTTCCATCATCATTCTTTGTCTCACCTTTTATCGCATTCACACTCATAGCTTCCTTGGTCTTATAGTCAAAAACGAGCGTTTTACCCTCCCCATCCACCACTGCATCCAGTGTGCCATGAAGAGGCAGGACAATGTCGTGTTTCTCGTATCTCCCTGTATACACGGTTTTGATCGATATTTCTGTGGCCACCTTGCCCTGTATTGAAAAGAGTGGAAGAAGTGCTCTAGCAACCTTTGGCGCGTTTACACAAAGCTCTTCCACTGCAACCTCCTTTTCGGAAAGAGGGAGGAGTGACCGATTAAAGTACGCTTTTACAGAGCTTTCTATATTCTTGATAATCGCTTCCTCACTCTTGCTTTCCAGACGCCAAACATATGAAAGTGCTTCGTGCATCGCATTTCCCTTTTCAGAGTTGGGATTCGGCGCTTCCGGAAGTTTTAAAATACTTTTATAAAAAAATCTGCTCGGGCACTCTACAAAGTGATTAAGCGCGGTTACCGAAAGCCCGGATTTGAGGAGGAGACTCTTGGTATAATTCAAAATCTCCGTCTCCTGCGCCTTTTCACTATCACCAGCAATCTTTGCCGAAACATTTTCGTAAACGGCCGGCACGTCTATATGTGCGACCGATTCCGCGTTAAGTTCCTCTATAAAACGAAGCGGGGAAAATTCTTTCTTTACATTATCCTTCAAACCGACAAGAATAGTCACATGCTTTCTTGCCCTGGTAAGTGCTACATAGAAAAGCCGTCTCGCATCGCGGATTTCGTCCTCATCGCCTTTTTCTCTCGGTAAGACAAAAGAAGTACCGCGCCGATGAGAAAGCCACGCTTCTTTTGTTGCGTAAGGCAAAAAAACATAATCATATTCAAGCCCTTTTGAGCCATGAGCGGTCATAACATGAATCCGCGAATCCGGTTGTCCTATAGAAATCTTAAGGCTTTTCTTTTCTGCCGATTTCCGGTGCGCAAGGAGTACTTCTATAAGTTCAGTTGGGGATTGAATCTCACTCTGCTCCGCCAAATCTTGCGCCAAGGAAATGATTGACCGCCACACCTCAGCCGAAAGAGGATTTCTCGCTGCAATGTTGTCAAGCCCCGACAGTTTCCCCGCAAGCACAAGAAAGGTAATTGCTCCGGCTTTGGTAATGTCCCTCTGTAATTTCCCGATGTTCGTACTTTCCTCCGTAATATCTCTGACATTCCCGCTTCGTATCGCGCGAATGAGTAAGGTCTTTTGAGCAAAACTAAGATTCCAAAGCCCTCCCGCAATCGTCTTGGCCAACGCTTCAACCTTTTCGGGGTGCGACAAATAGTCAATTAAGTCAAAATAAAGTAAACCGAGCGGGTGCGAAAACATATCAACTCCTCTTTCTGCCTGCGCCGATATGCCGTTTGCCCCAAGAAGCGAAAGAATGTGCTCTACGTCTTTGTTTTTCCGGAGGATAATCGCCACCGTTTCTTTTGGATGTCCCACTACGATTTCCCGAAGTTTCTCCACAAGGTACTTATCTGATGCTTCGGTATTCCCTGCCGTTACGACATCAATCGGTCTCTGTTTCTCGTTACCCTTCGCCAAAAGTTTTACCCGCAGGTTTTTATGTTCACCTTCCGCATAATTATTTTCTATCATTGAGAAACTTGCATCCAAAATGTCTTGGTGTGAACGGAAGTTCTCTTCAAGTCTCACTTCTTTCATTTTTGGCCAAATGCTCCGAAAATTCAGAAAGTTCTGTACCGATGCACCTTGAAACCTAAATATAGCCTGCTTCTCGTCGCCAACTACAAAAAGATTCGGACTATCATAAAAGTCCGCAATGGTACGAATAAGGATATTTTGCGAATCATTGGTATCCTGATGTTCGTCAACAAGAATATAGAGAAACCTCTCCTGAAGTATCTGAAGAAGAGTTTTGTCCTTGAGAAAAGCTCTCAAAAGCTCACTAATAAGGTCGTCAAAGTCCATTTTCTTCTCTTCCTTTTTCTTCGCCTCGTAAGCTTCGTAGACATCCGAAAAAAGAATTGTTCGTTCGCATTTTTCAATACGCTCCAGCGCGGTTCCTTTGAGCATCCCTTTGGTCTTACCACGCGAAGAAAGTGAACTCTCGTCATTCTTTATCCGTTCGCTTTCTTTTTTTGCAAACTCCCGCATAGCCTTGGGGGTCCATGCTTCCCTCTTGGCCTCTTTGATGGTGTTGAGAATTTTCCCAACATAAAAATCCGGTTCTCCTGCGGGACGCAGTTTGCTGAATTTCTTTTCCTTGAGCAACATCCGGACAATAGTTTCCGCCTCAATTTCAGTTATCTGTTTCGTGCGTGAAAGATGCGGAAAATGCTCGGGGAACTCCGCGATAATGGAACCCGCAAATCCATGGTAGGTATGGACATGGATTTCTTCTGCTGTCACGCCAATAATTTCTCGGAGTCTTCTCTTCATCTCATCCGCTCCCGCTTCCGTAAACGTCAAACACAAGATTCCCGATGCGGGAGTTCCATTCCCGCTAAGTAAGATTTTTGCTATACGCAAGACCAGGATGCGGGTCTTTCCGGTACCAGGACCGGCAATAACCATTACAGGGTCATCAATAGCGTCCACCGCCTCCTTTTGTTTAGCGTTGAGCTTCTTATATTCCTCCTGAAATTTTTCGGAATTCATATACTAATTGTGATATTGAAATCGGACAGGGAAAATGCCGATTAAACACTGCCTGTACTGATTTACATAATGTAAAACTAATTTATTTTTTTGAATAAAAACTCCATAATGCATAATCCAGTTGTTTTGCTTGCAGATTCATATATGTTGCAGTTTCCTCAATAACTTCTACAATCTCTTCTAACGGTCTATTCTTCCCGACTGCTTCCAAGAATGCCCTTTTGATATGGATATCGGGTTTGATAGTATTACCACCACATAATATGCGTAAATATTGAAACGTGGTAAAAGCAATTCCTTTTACCCCAAACATTACCCATTCTTTTGGTTTCGCTTCCTTCCCCCACTTATGCAACGTTTCTAAATCATCACTTAATCCGTACTGCTCTTTTAATTTCAGAAATCTTTGTGTGAGCTTTAGCAGAATTTCTACCCGTTTAGGATCACTATAGTTCCATACATGGGCAAATGACTCAATGCCACCTTGTGTAATGATAGTATTCAATTGATTCAGGGAAACAATATTGGACTTTTCTATGTGCTTAATACGCGGAACAACAAATGCCTCGTATTTTCTGTTCATTGAGAGTACCGCATCAGCAAGTATCAAGACAGGATTGGTGTAGTTAAATTCAGATGCCTTCTTATCTAAATTTAACGGGAGTGTTTTCACAAAGCCTAGGAACTGCTGGGTATATGTATTCTTCATATGCTTTATATAAATTAAACAGTGAACTGAAGTCTTAAGTATCAGGTCTGTACTATCTCACCACATACATTTCCTGATTATACTCCCCTACGCCAAGATACTCCGCTTCGCCCCGAAGGATTTTCTCAAATGGCAGACAGGCATAGCAGCCTTTTTCACCTTTTGGACAAGGAAACTCTTTTTTCTCGCGCGCCTCTTTTACCTTGCGAGCTATTGAGAGGACATCAGAATGTGCTTTTTCGTATTCAGGTAGAGTAACCTCTTTGGGTGCATCGTCCTTGTCCAAATACCAATACGAGGCTCCTGTTACCTTTCGTTTCTGAAGGTTGTTCATAAGAAGCAGGTAAATGGGAAGCTGAAGCGAATCCTCTTTTTCTTCACTCCTCCCAGTCTTGAAATCAAGTAGACGTACGCTGTCATCTTCAGGAATATACTCAATCCAGTCTATCTTTCCGCATACAATGATGTTATCCGGCTCGGACAGATAAAAGTTCGGGGGCATTTCGCGTTCCTTTAGTCTAACCGTCTTATTTTTAAGCGGTCCGGGATTGTTCACCACTCTCTGAATCATAGCGAGTCCGCGCGCTCTTGCTTCTCCTTCTTCTGCTTCATCTTTGAAACCTCCGCGCTTTCCCGAAACTTTTCCCCACGCCTCCTCAAACGCTTCCTCAAGCGGCCGCGTAAAACGTTCCTCTGCCTTGAAATTCCCTAAGCCCTCCACCGCCTCATGCACCGCTTGTCCAAGCGAGAGAGCGGGGTTTACGATATTTACTTTCCTTCCCTGACTATTTTTATAGACGTTACGCAGAAAATACGCTCGGGGACATTTTAAGAAATCCCCTATGGAGGAGTGGGAAACCCATACTGCCTTGTATTTATCTGGGAGCATGAAGAATATCTTACACTTTTCTACAAACGGCAAAACAGATCATCCGGGGGTGCGTCGGTCTTGCGGAGTATCTGCGCGATGCGGAGCGTGAGAATCGTCGTCTTTCCCGTCCCCGGCCCCGCGATAACCATCACCGGCCCCTCTATCGTATCCACCGCTTCCTTTTGCTTTGGATTTAACCTGCCATACGCCTCTTTGAAGACTTCTTCAGACATGCGGAGAGTATACCCCAGCAAGCTCTTAGCTTCTAGCTCATAGCTTTTAGTAGGCCACAGACATTGACACCAGAACCTGAAAGTGGTTGAATGGTTTCGTATTTTAGCAAATCGCTCTCTAATATGAAGAAAAACACTACCGGAGACCCAAACTTTTTCACGGAAGCACGCAGTTCGGAGAGAAGGAAAGCGATAAAGCCTGTTTCAAGACGGCGGTACCGCTTCCTACTCTTACGGAGAGTTACACTCCATTAGTCTCACCCGCTCCTGCCTCACCGGTCGGAGCGGACTTTTTTATATCACCCCGAAAAAACCGGCTCTCGCCGGTTGGAACAAAGTTGGTGTGGGGGTATACCTGTGGATAACTGCTCGTGTTTTGCTCGAGGTACAATGGGCGTATCACTCCAAGTGACGAGATGCAGGTATGTTTCCGTAATAGTAACTCCCCGAAAATAATGAAAAACAGACGAAATATAACGCAAGGAATAGGTTCCTTTCAAAAAACAAATCGTCTAAAGAAATGTGTGGAACATATTACACTAATTATGCCGATACAATACTCAAATACAAAGTGTTTCTTCTGCGAACAAAAGCAAGACCTTGACGGCAGATGTCCCTGTGTCAATAAAGACGCGTGGTAGGTTTTAATCCTCAAGAAAATAGTCCGAGTCAACTTTTTTTACGTCATAGCTTGTGATTTTTGATACGCCGATATCATTATCAATCAGAAATTGAGACAATAATTCCCCGTCAATAAGAATGACTCTGTGTGGGATTTGAGTTACATAATCCTTTGCCTCTGTCGTAAAACGCGATGTCGTGAGAATTACACCTTTATTTGCGTGTTTCCGCACTAAACTACCGACAAAATTCCTGATAATTGGTTCTCCAACTACACCTTCCCATCTTTTCGCCTGAATATAAATCACATCAAGACCAAGCTTATCTTCCTTGATGACTCCATCAATACCGCCATCACCGTTTTGTCCGACAACTTCACCTGCGCCATCCGCAAATCCCCCATAACCCATTTTAAGTAACAACTCCACAACAAGTTTTTCAAAGAAGTATGGCGAGCATTTTTTGACTATTTCCAGAATATCCTGGGCAAGGCTTCGCCGAATGCTTTGGTAACCATACTCAAGCAGTTCAGAAGGATTCTGGTTATCAATTTCATTTCCCGCTTCCTTTTCTTTCACTGACGAGTTGGGTAAGACTTCAGGCAATTGATTTAAGAAATCTGTATCAATCTTAGAAGGACTACTCTTCAATGCTGTCAGTCCTGTTTCTGAGATTTTAATATAACCCCTTCTGGGATGCTCTAACAGACCAGCGCGAGCAAGACGAGCGCGAGCAAACCGAACCCTGTTCCGAAAGATATTATCATTTCCACTTGGATATTGTAGACTCTGTTCTTCTTTTGAAAGACTGAAGTGGTTTATAAGCACATCAACGATTTCATTAATGTGGTGTTCCGCTCTGTCCTTCACTGAATTCAGCAAGGGTAGCAATATTTCTTCTTGAATAGGAATACTCATACTTTTAGTTTACAGAAGATAAGGATATTTTACATCTTTCTTGCACAATAAGAAATCATTGCACATTAAACAAGGTTTTACCATAGAGTCGTGGGGTTTAGTGTATCTACGGCTTCACTTTGCGATACCTTTTCCAAATATCACGAATCATCATCTTTGTTATCAAAACGCTTTTCTTACCAAATCTAGGCACTTGGACATTTTCTTTAGAATCAAATGTCATCCGATAATGCCCTATAGGCGTTGTGAGAGTGCAAAATCTGAGAAAGTCTTCTAAAGAAAATAACTTAAAAAGCCATTTTCCAGAATTTCCTCCGCGACAAACAAGAAAATAATACCTGTCCTCATTTGTAACCGCCTGAAATAACTCGGTAAACATAACCGTTCCAAAAAATCCGAAACCTGACCGTTTGGAGGAATATTTTATCTCAAACATATAAGTAAGCCCGTTCTTTTCTGCTAGTAAATCACAACTTTGACCTTTTGGCCGAGCAATGTTTTTATAGCCTAAACCACGTAAATAGAGAGCGCAGCGTTGTTTTGCTAACGAATCTGAAATAGTAACTCTACCCATTTCCCCATACTATCTAAATTTTAGACTTCTGTCGATAACTTCAGCTAGATATAGTGTTAGTATAGAAATATGAGAAAAACGAAATTTAAAAGTAAAAATAAGTATGTTTTAACCAGACACGAAACCATGACGAGAACCGAAAAAGTTCAGTATGAAATTGACATACCAACACATATTACGCGCAAAAGAGAATACGCTGAAGGACAGTTTTCTGATGGCAACTACTCCGCCAGTAACGTAATTGGCGTGTTAGATAGTCAAATGATTGACGAGGAAAATATAAGTCTCAGACGAAAAAAATAAGAAACACTCACTTCTTTTTTCACAACACGAGTTCTACTATACTCTGTAGTATAGTAGAACTCGTCAGAGAAGTATCTCCCTCTTCCCTATAAGCTAACAGCTATCAGCTATAAGCTTCTTGCTAATATCCCTGCAGTTTCTTGGACTTCTCGTGCTGGCGGATTTTTTCGTGCGCTTTCGCTTCAATCTGGCGGATGCGCTCGCGGGTGACGCCGAATTTCTGCCCTACTTCTTCAAGCGTATGGGTGACGCCATCAAGAAGCCCGTGGCGGAGTTCCAAAATCTTGCGCTCTTTTTCCGAAAGGTCGCCGAGTATTTCTTTCACTTGGTCGCCTAAGATTCGGCGGGATGATTCCTGGTCGGGCGACAATATTTTGTCGTCATGTAAAAAATCTCCGAGTGTGGACTTGCCGTCATCACCTTCATCACCGACGGGCGATTCAAGCGAAACGGTATCTTGGTCAATCTTCTCTATCTGATAGACTTTGTCGGTCTCTATCCCCATCTCAATCCCGATTTCTTCCGGAAGCGGGTCGCGGCCGAGGTCTTGAGAAAGACGGCGGACGACCTGTTTGTACTTCGCGATAGTTTCCACCATATGAACGGGCACGCGGATGGTGCGGGACTGGTCGGCAAGCGCACGGGTAATCGCTTGGCGAATCCACCACGTCGCGTAGGTTGAAAACTTATACCCCTTCGTCCAGTCAAATTTGTCAACCGCCTTGAAGAGACCGAGGTTTCCTTCCTGAATGAGGTCGAGAAGTGTGAGGTCGGGCGAACGGCCGACGTATTTCTTGGCGATGGAAACGACAAGGCGCAGGTTCGCGCGAGCGAGAAGGTTCTTCGCTTCCATATCTCCAGCCTGAATGCGTTTCGCAAGTTCCTTTTCGTCTTTTGCGTTAATCAGCGGATACTGGCCGATTTCCTTGAGGTACATCTGAATGGAATCGTAGGACGCATCGCTACTTTTCCCGAGATAGATATTTTTCTTTCCCTGTGGTTCCGCCACTTCTTTTTCAAGCATTCCACCACCTTCAAGCACATCAATGCCCGCCGTCTGGAATTTCGCGTACAGCTCGTCAAGGAACATAATGTCCTCCTCAATCGTGGGAAATTCCTTCAAAATATCGTTGTAGGTAATGAATCCGCGATTTTTGCCTTTAGCTACGAGGCGGTCGGCCTTAAGGTCGCGTTCCTTACCCCTCGCCATCTTCGGACTAGCGGGAGCTACTTTACGCGCGACGGCACTCTTTTTTGAAGGTTTCTTAGCGGAAACTTTCTTCTTCTTCCCCGCTTTGACGGGCTTCTTTGAGGGAGTTTTCTTGGATTTAGACATGGCCGTAAGTATAGCTAAAATCTCCATAACTGCAATGTCTTAACTGGCGAGCCGGAGGATTTATCCCCCTTAACAAAGAGGGAAAGGGGGTTGTTGACATCCCTCCTGCCGAAGACGGCAGTGCTCCCTTTATTAAGGGAGAATAAGCTCTATGCGTCAGTGGGAAAACCGTGCTGATTTGAGTCCGGCTAGTTTCTGTGTCAGCTCTTTGCACTTTTGAAGCAGTGCTTGTGTCTCTTCCTTTTTTCCGTCCTTTTCCGCTTTCGCTAGCGTGTCCATTGTTTCCGACAAACGAGTCGTCAGATATTCTTCTTCAAGGTGGCGGAGGAGTTCAGCTTCTTCCTGTGCGGAGGGAGTGCCTTCTCCAAACGATGTCTCGGCTTCAAGTAAGAGTACGTCTTGAAGCGCCGCGTACTCCGCTTTCTTCGCATCAAATCGCTCCTGCCCCAGCATCAAGAGAAGCGCGAAGTGCACGCGGTCAAAAAGGGTTTGAAGTTTCCGAAACTCGGCGAAGAAATAGATACCGAAGACTCTCCGCTCCAGCGCGTTTGAACGTCCCAATGCCGATGTTGAGGCTGCGCCTGTGGCATTTATCCCTGCCGAAGTTGCAACGTCGGCAAGGCGAGGCTTAACGCGCCGTTCAATATCGGCACTGTGACGCTTGAACTCGTCCCAGAGTGCTTCTTCTCGGAGACCACTCTTTTCTGCAATAACCTTCATAAAGTGAGACTGCTCCACACTGGAGGGAAGAAGCTGAAGAAGTGGGAGGAGTGTTTTCTGAATCGTCAATGCTCGTTCCCGTCCGTCCTTCGCCGAGATGAGAAGAGCATCAAGCAGGAAATCAATGACATGCTTCGCTCCGTGCACCGCGCGTTCCCATTCGCCTTTGTTATGTAAAATAAGGTCGGCTGGGTCCTTCTCGTTAAGCGCGATAACTTTCACATTCATCCCGAGCGCGAGCGCGAGCCGAATGGCACGCTCCGACGCTTTTTGCCCCGCGGGGTCGGAATCAAACGCGATAAGCAGATTTTCCGAAAGCCGCTTGATACGAGTGAGCTGCTCTATGGTAAGCGCGGTTCCGGAAGAAGCGACGGCGTTCTCGTATCCCGCCTGATGCACCATAAGAAGGTCCATCTGGCCTTCAACAAGAATAGCCGCGTCCTGCTGACGAATGATGAGCTTCGCGCGGTCAAAACCATAGAGCGTATCGGATTTACTGAACAAGATTGTTTCGGGACTGTTGATATACTTGCCGGTTTTACCATCATCAAGCTTCGGCAGAATCCGGCCCGAAAAAGCGATGACGCGTCCGGCGCTGTCACGAATGGGAAACATAATACGGCCACGGAAGGAGTCGTAGCGTCCCGATGCCGATGTTGAGGCGACGCCTGTGGCATTCGTCCCTGCCGATGTTGCAATATCGGAAGTTCCGGATGCTGTAGGCACCACGCCAATGTCGGCACTGGGACGCTTAATCAAGCCAACCTTCCCCATTTCCTCGGGCGTAAATCCTTCTTTTGTAAGATGGTCAAAAAGCTGTCGCCAATCGGCGGGAGCAAAGCCAACCCTCCAGTCCTGCAGTGTTTTCTGTGTGAGTCCCCTCCCCTCTATATACGCTTTTGCCTCCGGTGTATTCCGTAATGTTTCCTCATAAAACCTTGTGGCCTTTTCAAGACAGAGATACAACCGCGCGTACTGACTGCGCACCTTCGGGTCTATGTGAGTCAAGGTCACTCCCGCGCGCTGCGCGAGGACGCGGAGCGCGCCAATAAAGTCCAACCCTTCAAACTCCTGCACGAACGTAAAGATATCGCCTTTCGCCTGACAACCGAAACAGTAGTAGGAATTACGCGCGGGCGAAACAAAGAACGACGGCGTCTTTTCGTTGTGGAACGGACACTTACCCTTCAGCGAACTTCCAGCGCGGATGAGCTGCATATAGGAACCCACGACATCCGCGATGCCTAGCCGCTCTTTGATTTGTTCTACTGGTGTGGACATTTTTTTAATATCTGATATACTTTAGTTACAGTTGGCTTCGGCCTCACCCCCGCCGCAAGGCGGGGGAAAACTATTTTAGCCCTCGACCTTCCTGTCTCCAATCTTCTTCTGTTTCGACTTCTTTAGTCTCGTCTGCGCCTTTCCGATAGCGTCAGGAGTCGGAAGTTCCTCCGGCATAGTACCGCCGAGACTGGCGATGGTATTGCGAACCTTTTGGCCCACTTCATAGTGAGCAAAATTTGCATTTCCTTGACCTTTTATAGCTTCTCGTCTTATCTTTGCATCAGTTTGAGTTGCGCGGAATAAATTTGCCGCTAACTCCTCACTATTCATATGGTCAAGAATTTTTTGCGACTTTTTCAACCTTTTCTTTGCATGAATATCTTGCATCGTCCGTCCGCCATACAAACCTTTATATCCCGCGTTTTGGAAGATGGCAAAACTCTCAACACCAGCTGTTGATGCGGTATGCATCAAGTTCGTATTATGCTTCTTCATCTCTTCGCGCAAGTAAACACGATTGTGGTCTTCAATCAGAGTATCGGCTTTCTCTTGTCGCCTAGTCTGAATTGCAAAGTAGGTTTGGCCTTTTGCCACCACAACTTTAGTCGGGTCAGAGTTCTGCACTATTAAGTAACAGGCATAACGCGAAAGAAATATGGTTTCTACGGGTTTTTCTGCTCCAGAACCGATTGGAACCATCTCGTTGGTATCAACGAAATGGCTGTGGATAACTTCACCACTATTCTCGCAAGCCGTTTTGGCCTTATTTACGGCCGTTAAAAAGTTACGGTAATCAGTGTATTCTAGAACCTTGGCAAGCTCCCGAGATGACCAGTATTCCTTGCCGTTGTCATCTCTCTTCTTGATTGTCTCAAATATATTCTCGGTCATATCAATATCCTACATGATTCGGCTCCAATTTGAATTTTCGTAGTCAACTTGGTTTATTATTATATAGTATGCAAAGGATAGTCGGATTCACTATTCTCGTGATGACAAACTGGACACTTACTTAGTTGGTTAGTAAGCGCGTTATATTGAAGAGCGTATGGAGAAGCGTTGGAATCAAATTTGATTTTATATTGTACTCCGCATTTTTCGCAAGTTTTAGTTGGAGAATACGAAAATGGCACGGTGCCACCATAAAACTCGGCTGAAGTGATTAGCTCTGGCAAAACTGGAGACGTAGAAACTACGCCCTCTTGAAACGCAATTTTTTCATTTAAGCTGTCAATTCTTCTCTCTAAATCTTCCCATTTCTTGAGTTTTTCCTTCGGAAGGTCGGAAACATCCTTCATCTCTTTCCCTATTTTTTCTTTTTCGGTTTCAACCCAATTCTTATTTTGTATAAACAAAGTCTGTAAATTTTCCGTGATTGTACTCGCCGTCTGTTTCTCTACCTGGATTTCTTTCTTATACTTTTCAATTTCTTTATCTACTTTGATATGCCTTACTGTTACAAAGAAAAGAACAATAACGATTATAACCCCGAAAATAGCCGCAATCATAGAGATTGTTCCTATCAAAGAATCATATCTATCTATAACCTGCTGATTTACTTGCAACAGAAATGAGGAAATCTCAATGGGTGAGGTGATATTCATAAAAAAAATAATACCATTTTCTTCAAAAAAATCAAACAGTAGAGCCGTAAAAGGGGCAGCCGACTAGTACGCTCGCCACAAAACTCCTCGCCAACGGCGGGGAGTCTTGTTATTCAGTCATTCAGTTATGAGTTATTCGTTATTCAGTTCTTCAGGGGCCATCTCCGGATAGAGTTCCGCTTGCATCTTCTCAATCATAGCGGCCTTCGGTCCTCCTTTGAAACCGGTGCCGGCCGGAATGAGGCGTCCGATAATGACGTTTTCCATAAGACCTTGAAGCGTGTCCTTGCTTCCGCGAACGGCGGAGTTAATGAGTACACGAGTCGTGTGTTGGAAGGAAGCAGCCGAAAGGAAGCTCCGGCGCGAGAGCGAGACTTCGGAAATACCCATAACGAGTGATTCCACTTTCGCTTCTTCACCTCCGCGCTCTTTCGCGCCTTCGTTCTCGCGGGAAATGGTGAGCGGGTCAACGACATCGCCGACCGAAAGCGTGGTCCCTCCTTGGTCTTTCACCTTACGGCGGAAGAACATTTGACGAACGATGGTCTCAATGTGTTTACGGGCAACCGTTTCTCCTTGAAGTTCGTAGGGTTTCGTGACTTCAGTGATGATGTAGTCCTGCGCGCGTTCCTTGCCTCCATACTTGAAGAGCTCATCAATATCGGCGGCACCGTCGGTAAGAAGGTCACCTTTTTTCACCCGGTCTCCCACCTTGACGAGTGGAATGCGGTTGTAGCTCGTCACGTATTCGGACTCGCTCTTCTTCTTGGTCGTCTTTGTCTTGTCGGCGATATCCGGAAGTACGGTGATGATTTTCTCTTTGCCGAGGTCCTTGATTTCAGTAATCACCCCGTCAACACGGGCCACGACGGCTGGATTCTTCGGCGCTCGTTTCTCAAAGAGTTCTTCAACGCGCGGGAGACCTTGTGTGATGTCGCCACCGAGCGTGGACACACCTCCGGTATGGAACGTACGCATCGTCAGCTGTGTTCCGGGTTCACCGATAGCCTGCGCGGCAACCGTTCCGACCGCTTCGCCTAAGCCCACAACTTCATGTTTACCGAGGTCAAGTCCGTAGCATTTCTGACAGATACCCGACACGCTCTTGCAGGTAAGTGGCGAACGAACCCAGATTTCTCCGCCACCCACTTCCTGAATCTTGAGCGCGTCAAGTTTATAGAGAAGGTCGCCTTTCTTGAACATAACCTTTCCTTCTTTGTCCAGGACATCGGCCGCGAGGAATCGTCCGCGGATATTTTTCCAAAGGTTCGCGTCAATGCCGGATGCGGATGTCCGTGAGATTTTAATACCCTCCTTCACGCCGCATTCCTCTTCGGCTACCATCACGTCCTGTGCCACGACGAAGAGTTTTCTCGTGAGATAACCGGCCTTCGCGGTGTTAAGGGCGGTGTCGGTAAGACCTTTACGCGAGCCGTGCGTCGTAATGAAGTATTCAATCGGCGTGAGACCTTCTTTCATACAGGAAAGAATCGGGAATTCAATGGTTTCGCCGGCAGTGTTCTGAATGAGACCCTTCATACCGGCCATCTGCGTGATTTGTGAGAACGAACCTCTCGCTCCGGAGTACACCATGTCAAACACGGACCCATTCTTATCAAGCGATTCGGGAATAAGCTTCTCCACCTGCGCTTTGGCGGCATGCCAGATTTCAACATTCTTCCGGAGACGTTCGTCCTCGGAGAGAAGTCCTTCGCGCCACTCGCTATAGGCGGTTTCCGATTTCGCTTTGGCACGGTCAATAACCTCCGCTTTACCCGGTGGAACTTTCACGTCATCAATACCCCACGTAATACCGGAGTAGGTCGCGTATTTGAATCCGAACGCTTTAATCCTGTCCATAATGGGCGGGATTTCGGCAATACCATAGCGGTTGATGAGGTCGTCCACGAGCGCGGCCATTGATTTGCGTTCCATCTCTTTGTTGATGTACGCGTAATCATTCGGGAGAACAGAATTGAAAAGTAAGCGCCCCACCGTCGTCTCAAATACTTTGCCGTCAAAAGCTTTATATTTCTCCTGTTCGGTGGCGAGTACTTTGATTTTCGCGCGAAAATCAACCACACCAAAGTCCCACGCCGTGATGGCGTTGTTGGGACGGGCGAACATCTTGCCTTCGCCTTTCGCACCCGGAAATACCTTGGTCATCCACCAGCATCCGAGCACGATATCAAGCATTTTTCCTGAAACAATCGGGTCGCCCGAACCAGGTTTCAAAATATTCTTGTGTGCCGCCATAATCTCGCTCGCTTCAAGCTGGGCTTCCTCGGAAAGCGGAACGTGTACGGCCATCTGGTCACCGTCGAAGTCGGCGTTGAACGCGGTACAGACGAGCGGGTGCACCTGAATGGCGTTACCTTCAATGAGTACCGGCTGGAACGCTTGAATACCGAGGCGGTGGAGCGTAGGCGCGCGGGTCAACAGTACGTATTTGTTTTTGATGACGTCTTCCAAAATTGCCCAGACTTCCGGCACGCCTTCTTCAATGAGGCGTCCCGCGCCACGGATGTTGAACGCGAGTTCTTTCTGTAAGAGTTTTGAAATAACGAACGGGCGGAACAGTTCAAGCGCCATATGTTTCGGAAGACCGCACTGATGGAGCTTAAGTTCCGGACCGACGACGATAACGGAACGGCCTGAATAGTCCACGCGTTTTCCGAGGAGGTTCTGACGGAAGAGACCGCGCTTCCCTTTCAAGTTGTCCGAAAGCGATTTGAGCGGACGGCGCTGGGAAGCAGTGAGCGCTCCCGCGGCACCCGCGCCATGACGAATGGAATTGTCTATGAGTGAGTCAACGGCTTCCTGCAAAATACGCTTTTCGTTGCGTAAGATGACGTCCGGCGCACTGATTTCTTTGAGCTTTCGGAGACGGTTGTTGCGGTTGATGACGCGGCGGTAGAGGTCGTTCACGTCCGACGTGGCATAGCGTCCTCCATCAAGCGGAACCATCGGGCGGAGTGCCGGGGGAATAACGGGGATGCGGGTAAGAAACATCCATTCGGGACGGATATTCGCGGAAATCATAGAGCGCAGGAGCGAGAGCCTCTTGTTCATGGCCTCAAACAACGTTCCGTATTTGAGGGAGAACGAGTGGTACTGGACTTCGTCAAGCACCGCGCCTTGCACGACGCCTTCAATTTCTTTTTTGGCGGCAAGATATCGCTCCTTCAGTGCGTCACGGTCTTTTTCGGTCGTAAGCGCCTTGACCTTCGTCTTGTATTCGTTTTCAAGGTCACGGAGGAGTCTCGCGCGTTCCTCCGGCATCACCTTCGTAATGAGGTACCCCGCGAAGTAGATAACTTTCTCAAGGTCGCCGGAAGACATCCCGAGCAGAAGTCCGAGACGTGACGGCATACTCCGGAGGAACCAGATGTGTGATACGGGAGTGGAGAGTTCAATGTGACCCATCCGCTCGCGGCGCACGATGGACCGCGTCAGCTCCACGCCACATTTTTCGCAGACGATACCCTTATAGCGGACACCGCGGTATTTTCCGCAGTAACATTCATAGTCGCGGTCCGGACCGAAGATGCGTTCGTCAAAAAGACCGTTCTTCTCGCTCCGCTGTGTGCGGTAGTTGATGGTTTCGGGCTTCGTCACTTCGCCGAATGACCACTCCTTGATGTCGTCGGGTGACGCAAGCTTCAAGAAGACAGAGTCGAAGTCGTTGATGTTTGATATGGTTTTGGATTTCATAGAAATGTAATGCTAATGCTACGAATGAAGAATGCGAATTCTGCGAATTAAGATTTCTTATTTGCGGTATTCGCATTCGGTATTAGCGGTATTCGCATTATCTAGTTCGCTCGCGTCTTCGCTCATATGTGGTCGACCTTTTTGAGGGTACTTCAATACCCGTCTCTCCTTCTTTTTTCAATTCAATATCAAGCGCGAGTCCTCGGAGTGTATTCAAGAGAACACTAAACGAGGCCGGCGCATTCATGGCTCCGATACGTTCACCTTTCACAATCGCGTCAAAAGCGGCACTGCGTCCCAAAATGTCGTCGGACTTGATGGTGAGCATTTCACGAAGCGTGTACGCCGCGCCATGACCGAGGAGCGCCCAGACTTCCATTTCA
>Ga0075991_107_pt1 | contig 20714 bp, 20 predicted proteins | sample RifGroA2_FD_68061 | JGI IMG/M metagenome (GOLD analysis project Ga0075991, IMG submission 68061) | Parcubacteria bacterium GW2011_GWA2_49_9
AAGCGGTACGAAGACTTTCCGAAGTGGCGTAACGCGGGTCCTAAAACGTACGTTGAAATTCGAGAAGCTTTTCACAGAATCGGCATACAGCTCCCATGGCCATTTGAGTGGAGAAACAAGGAGCGAAAAACGCTCAACCAGCTCGAGCGCGAACAAATAAAGACCGCTACCCTGACCGAGGGAGACTGGGAAACTATTCTGAGTGTCGGGTGGCGCTCTTATCAGAAATCGACGATTGAATGGCTCCATGAAAGCCAGAATAAGCCTGCTTCAGCAAGGAGTGTGCTGAAAGAAAATCACGGCGCGAGCAGACTCTACAGCCTCACCACTATCAACGACAAATTCCGAAAAGAAGACCTGCCGTATCGATTGTACGTCGCCTCTCAAGCACAATCGTCCTTGGGCGAAACCGGTCTGGTGCATCTCGGTGATGAGATATGCATCGGCAAATTACCGTAAACCACAACACCTTAAAAAGCGGCACACATCCTGTGCCGCCTTCTTTTTGCAAAAAACCCTGTAATTGCTATCATTTGCCGTATGTCAGACACTGAACACCTCTCTCATATTCGCCACTCACTCGCCCACCTCCTCGCGGCGGCGGTGTTGGAACTCTATCCCGATACGAAGCTCACGCTTGGTCCCGCGATTGAGACTGGGTTTTATTACGATATGGATTTTGGGGAATCTCCCTTAGAAAGTCTAGATAGTCGTAGACTAGGAGCACTCCGACGTGACGTTGGAGGAGGGATGTCAACAACCCCCGCCTCCGAAGACGGAGGCACCCCCTTTATTAAGGGGGATAAAAAACCGCAGATTTCAGACAAAGACTTACCGCGTATAGAGCAGAAGATGCGGGAGATTCTGAAGCACTGGGAGGTTTTCTCAGGCATTCCCGTCAGTGCGGATGAAGCGAGGAAAGTCTTCACCGTCAACCCATATAAGTTAGAGCTACTAGACGAAATCGAAAAACGCGGTGAAAAGATCACCCTCTACTACTCCGGCCCAAAATCTTCTGTTCCTACTCTTTCTGACTTGAAAGCTAAAAGCTATAAGCTAACAGCTAACAGCTTCCTTGACCTTTGCCGAGGTGGTCACACTGACGACGCGAAGGAACTTCGGAGCGTCGGCTGGAAGCTGGACCGTATCGCGGGAGCGTATTGGCGCGGAGATGAGAAGAACAAAATGCTCACCCGTATCTATGGACTTGCGTTTGAGACGAAAGAAGCGCTTGAGGAGTACGAGAAGATGCGCGTGGAAGCGGAAAAGCGCGACCATAAGAAGCTTGGTAAGGAATTAGGTCTATATATGTTCCACGAAACCGCGCCGGGTATGCCGTACTGGCTTCCGAAAGGTCTGTTACTCTACAACGAACTGGTGAATTTCTGGCGTAAAGAGCATAAAGCGCATAATTATCTTGAAATCGCGAGTCCGCTCGTCAATAAAGCGGAACTGTGGAAAATATCCGGCCATTGGGAACACTACAAGGATGATATGTTTATCGCGAATATGGGGGAAAATGAAGTCTACGGCATCAAGCCGATGAACTGCCCCAATGCAATGCTTGTCTTTCAGTCCATGCAGGTAAGCTACAAGGATTTGCCGCTCCGCCTGTCCGACACAGACCGTCTACATCGCTATGAACGAAGTGGCACACTGAACGGCCTCCTTCGGTGCCGTTCGTTCCAACAGGATGACTCTCACAACTACATTTCGGAAGAGATGATTGAATCGGAGTATGCCCATATCTTTGAGGTGTGCAAAAAATTTTATGGGATTTTCGACCTTTCCTATTCATTCCGCCTCGGCACCCGCCCGAAAACATTCCTTGGAGAAAAGGCAACGTGGGACAAAGCAGAAGCCGCGCTCCACGCCATTCTCAAGAAATCAGATGTTGCGTATACCGTTGCCGACGGAGATGGAGCGTTCTACGGACCGAAAGTGGATATTTTGATGAAAGATTCGCTCGGTCGCGACTGGCAGATGGGGACAATGCAACTTGATTTCCAACAGCCACTCCGCTTCGGCCTTGAATACACGGACAAAGATGGCAGGAAAAAAACACCGGTTGTAGTGCATCGTGTCGTGTATGGCTCACTTGAACGATTCATAGGCATTTTGGTTGAACATACCGCCGGTGCGTTCCCGCTCTGGCTCTCGCCCGTGCAGGTGAAGATTTTGCCGGTCGGTGAAAAGTTTATGGAATACGCCAAGACAGTGCACGCACAGCTTCAGGCCGCGGATATCCGCTCGGAATTGGATATTTCAAACGAAACACTTGGCAAGAAAGTCCGCGGAGCGAAAGTGGAGAAAGTCCCCTATTGGATTGTGGTCGGCGAGAAAGAGCAGACCGGTAAAACGGTTACCTTGGAAAGCCGCGGGGGAGCGAAAGATACCTTGCCACTTGAACATCTCGTCACCCGATTAGCAAAAGAAATTCAGGAAAAGAAGTAATTGCAAAGATTCGAATCAACTTGTTAATCCGCTTTCTCCCTTGATTGTCTTCAAGTCTTCTAGACTGCTTCCCGAAATAAACCATCCTTTGGCGGTTTCAATTTTCTGACCATGGTCGTCAACTAGCGGATGTTCTTGTTCTTGCCGATATTTATCATCAAGCTCTCTAAAATCATTTGCACTCATAAATCCCTTTACGAAAATGAATCGTGGCGTATCGGTTTCCATGCCCTCATAGACAGCTTCTTCCGTCATGTCAACATTGCGAGCCGTTATGAGCTCTATAATTTTATTGAGTAGCAGATTGTGAATGGTGCGCCCTTCTCCATAGTAACCTTCATGCTTCAAGGCATCGAAAACAACGGAAAAACAGCGAATTGCTCGTTGTTTTACTGACGAGTCAAAACTGCCCCGATGAGCGTCAAACATAAAGGTATGCTCCGAATCACTGGGAACAGCAAAGGCCTCACAAATGTCTCTTCTTATAGGCTCAAACTCAACAACCTCTTTTCGAGCATCAACGAGCTTTTTTTTATGTACGGTTGCAAATAATTCAGTATTAGAAGGAATAGTTGTTACACGTATCCTTCTTTCTAAGGCATTGATAATGCTCAATATCTGAGTCCTGTAATTATTTTCAGGATTAGTGGCGTTTTCCAAAGAAAATTTTTTCTCCATACTCTTGAAATACTTTTACCTAAATATCCAAATTCGCCTTCGTGGCGTTAGATTGAATAAACGATTTGCGGGACGGTACGTCCTCGCCCATCAAGATATCAAATACCTTGTCCGCGTCCTGCGCGTCTTGGACATTCACCTGCTTCAGCACGCGTTTCTCGGGGTCCATCGTCGTCTCCCAAAGTTCCTCTGGATTCATTTCTCCGAGACCTTTATAGCGCTGAATGCTGACTTTGGGTGATTTCTTTGCTCCTTTGGCAACTTCCTTTTCCTCTGCCGGTTCGGTTTCCTCTTCCTCTCCGCCGTCGGCCTCATCGCCTTCCTTCACCTCGATCCCCTCTTTCTTCAAAAAGGCGTCCCGTGTTTCGTCGGTGTAGAAATAGTAAAACTCTTTGCCACGTTTGACCTTGTAGAGCGGGGGCTGGGCGATGTAAATAAATCCTCCATCTATGAGCGGTTTGAAATAACGGTAAAACAGCGTAAGGAGGAGCGTCCTGATATGCGCGCCGTCCACGTCGGCATCGGTCGCGATAATCACTTTGTGGTAGCGGAGTTTGGAGACATCAAACGAATCGGCGATACCGGTACCGAGCGCGATAACAAGCGCCTTAATTTCGGTAAAGGCCAAAATCTTATCAAGTCGCGCGCGTTCTACGTTCAAGACCTTCCCTCTAAGCGGCAAAATAGCCTGTGTACGGCGGTCGCGCCCTTGCTTGGCACTACCCCCTGCGGAATCTCCCTCCACAATGAACACTTCAGCCTCTTCCGCGCTCTTGGTTTCGCAGTCGGCAAGTTTCCCCGGAAGTGTCATCCCTTCAAGCGCGCCCTTGCGGAGCACCGAGTCCTTCGCGGCCTTTGCCGCCTTACGCGCCTTCAGCGCCAAAATAACTTTATTCACCATTGCCCGCGCGTCATCGGGATTCTCCTCAAGGAACGCCGAAAAGGCTTCACCGAACACGGTGGCAACCGTAGACTGCGCTTCCATACTGCCGAGTTTTGACTTGGTTTGGCCTTCAAACTGGATTTCGCGGAGCTTCACCGAGATAACGACCGTGAGTCCTTCCAGCACATCTTCGCCGGTAAAATTCTCTTCGCTTTCTTTGATGTATTCGTTTTTGCGCGCGTAGGTATTGAGTGTTCTCGTCAGTGCCGTTTTAAAGCCGGTAAGGTGAGTACCTCCTTCAGAGTTGTAAATATTGTTCGCGAACGGCATGATGCGCGAGGAAATATCATCCACGTACTGGAGCGCGATTTCCGCGCCTTCCACGCCATCGGTTTTCCGTTCAACATAGAAAATATTCTTATGGATGGGTTTGAAATGCTCGTTGTAGTGCTTCACGAGTGAGTAGAGCCCGCCTTCAAAACAGAACGTCTGCGACGGCGCTTCCAATCCGAGTTCGCGCAAATAGAAAATGTCCGCGGTGTCCACTTCCGGAATCGCGCGGGCGTCAATCACGCTGATGCGGAGACCTTTCACAAGATACGCCTGCTGGCGCATATGTGTAACCACTCTTTCAAAGTTAAACTCAACTCCCTCCTTGAAAATCTCTTTGTCCGGTTCAAAGGTGGAAATCGTGCCGTGCAAGTCGGACTTGCCGATTTTCTTCACGAGCGCCTTGCGCTTGCCTTGCTTGTACTCCTGAATAAAGATGCCGCCGTCGCGATGAACGACTACTTCCATATAAATGGAAAGTGCGTTCACGACCGACGCGCCGACACCATGGAGGCCTCCCGAAACCTTATAGCCGGTTTCCGCGCCTCCGAACTTTCCTCCGGCGTGGAGCGTGGTCATAATCGTTTCAAGCGCGGACACTTTGGTTGCCTTATGCATGTCTACGGGAATACCGCGGCCGTTGTCCACGACACGCACGCGGTTATTCGGGAGAAGCGCGATTTCAATATCGTTACAATACCCACCCATCGCTTCGTCACGGGAGTTATCAAAAATCTCGGTAATGAGGTGGTGGAGGCCGTCGGGACCGGTGGTACCGATATACATACCGGGGCGCTTGCGTACCGGTTCCAGGCCCTCAAGTACTTGAATAGACGAGGCATCATAGTGATGCCCTGAACCATTCTCTTTCTTGCTTTTATCCCCCTTAGGAAAGGGGGCTGCCTTGGGGGGTTGTGTTGCCTTATTTTTGGCCATATTTTTTGATATAAAAAAGAAAAAGCACCATTGCTTCGGTGCCCTTATTCTACCAAAATAGCCCCATAAAAGAAAGCACTTTTTCAGCCTTAAAATGGGGACAGCGGTGATATGAAAGTGTGTCGAAACGTTGACATGTCATTATATATGTGATTCTATTCACGCAGAACTTATGAAAAGACATCTGACTTGGCAAGAGCTCAAAGCGAAAAGCACACACATGGTTAGCTGGAACGTTTACTGGATTCGTCCCGTAGACCGAAAAAAGTTGTTGCACGGGAACATTGTTGACTCTGAATGGTTTGATCCCTTGCAAGCAATGGGAGTAGAACCTGAACCGGGAGAATGGAACGAGGTATGGCTCATTAAACTCAATCCCTTTGGGGACCTTCCCACCAAAGCCATTACGGTGGATCCGAAAGTTTCTCCGGACGGAGGATACGAACTTCAAAATGGAGATATCCAGATTCCTTACGGTGATGGAATTTTCCACTTCACGCAAGGAATGGGTACTGCAGACGAAATCGCTTTCGCGACGTAGTTTCGCTCATCTTCCCCAGAAACATTCGACCGCCGTGGCCTGCGCACGTCGGTTTTTTTATTTTCTAGAACTTAACGGCTGGAACCTAATTTCATCGGACTTCCCATCCCTCTTTTTTCACGGAAGAGTAGATTTTTTCCATAAAGCCAGTCACTTCTGCATCGGTCAGTGTCTTCTCGAAAGATTGGAAGATGAGGCGGAACGCGAGAGACTTTTTGCCATCTTTTGTAAATTCGTCAAAGAGTTCGGGACCACGGACGACGAGTGGACCTGCATTTTCTTTTATTATTTTTGCGACCGATTCTGGCGAGGGGAAGACAACCCTCCCCGCATCAGAATGCGGTACTCCCTTTATTAAGGGAGATACAACCCCCGCCTCCGAAGACGTAGGCACCCCTAGTCTACGACTATCTAGACTTTCTAAGGGGGATACGAACAGTGCCACATCGCGGACAATGAAGGGGAAGAGTGAGAACGCCGTGAACTTTTCTTTTCGCGAGGAAGGAATTGAAATATCCCATCTTTTCGGTTCGGGAAGTTTGTCAAACACAGTGTCCAATACACACTCAAAAACTCCATCCCTGGAATCCCCCTTAATAAAGGGGGTGCCGAGTCCGCGAGGCGGGGGCTGTGAAAGAAGTTCAAGTGTTGAATCAAGGATTCCTGCAACTTTCTTCTTCGGACCGACAACACCTAAGGCAAGCGCCGTTCGTTCACCATCCTTCGTAAAGATTCTGCCAATTTCAAATATACAAGTCTTTTCTTCGCCAAGAAACGGCGCATTCAGTACATTCATCTTGAGCGCCCTCTCAAAGTTACTCCGTAAGTCAGGACGTGCGTATTTCTTATCTTCCGCGAGCGGTTTTTCTATCGCCACACTTCCCTTCTCGCAGAATGAAGAAGTCATCACCTCCGAAAATCCCATACCAACAAGCGCTTCGCGGATTTTCCACTCGTAATAAAATGATTGGGGAATCTCACAACCCCCGCCCTCGCCGCTTCGGGCACCCCCTTTTCTAAGGGGGATTACCGATGGAATTTTATCGTAGCCGAGTATTCTACCTACTTCTTCGGAAATATCCTCGGGAATAACCAAATCAGCGCGCCAGACTGGAGGGGTCAAAACCCATTCACTTCCCTTTTTTTCCACCTTTATAAGCAGTCGTCCCAGTACTTCCTCAATGAAATCCGGAGTTAATTCCGCTCCAAGTTTCTTCGCGATATAGTCAGGTGAAATTGATATTTTATTTTCCTGAACCGGATTCGGATACCAATCGGTAATTTCTCCAAACGAAGCGCTCTTATCCATCTCAAAAAGGTACGCGCTGAAATCGCCCATACCCTTGCTTGCAAACATCGGGGAATATTTGTTTTCGTACCGTTTAGACGCGTCCGTCCTGATACCGAGACGCTCGGATGTTTTACGAATATATGAAGCGTTGAAGCTTGCGGATTCCAAAATGAGGTTTTTCGTTGAAGTGGTTACTTCCGCTTTCTTTCCACCCTTAATACCCGCGATGGCAAGCGGTGATTTCTCATCCGCAATAACCAATACGGACTCATCCAGGTTCACCTCGCGATTATCAAGCGTGATAATTTTCTCCCCTTTTCGTGCCATACGCACAATAATCCCGCCCTCCGCCTTATCCGCGTCAAAGGCGTGGAGAGGCTGTCCTCGGTCAAACATCACGATGTTCGCCCCGTCTACGACAGGATTGATACTTCTCTGTCCCATTGCTTCCAAATGCTCTCTGACCCACGGCATTACCTTTTGCGTCACACCTTCAACAACCCGAGCCATATATCGTAAACAAAGTTCAGGTGCTTCAACTCGGATATTCAATTCACGAGCTACTTTCTTCACTTCCGGAGCAGGATAGTCAACCTCCTTTTTCTTCAAGCCCGTAATGGCCGAAACCTCATACGCCACACCTCGGTGCGACAGCGCGTAGCACGCACGGTCAGGCAAGACCTTGATATCAAAAATTGTATTCCCCTTAATCCCCCTTAACAAAGGGGGCTGCCCTGGGGGGTTGTTATGGGGAGGTGTCTTGGGATGTTGTGACAACCCTCCTGCCGAAGACGGCAGTGCTCCCTTTTCTAAGGGAGATTCAATCCCCTCAATTTCTGCGAATGAAAAAGTAATACGCTCCGCCAACGCCTCCGGCTCGGGAAGTTTTTCGTCAAAATATGATTGAAGCCATTTGTATGAGATTTTCATTTTTCTAAATCAGATGGGCGCGTTCTCGAACCTTACGAATGTATTCAATAAAACCGTTCACGTCTTCCTCGGTCTTTGAATGCTCTTGAATGTAATGGTAATCAACTCCATAAAGCTCTAACAAAAAACGTTGCGTAATTTCTTCGGGAGGATTAACAATGGCAAGGTCACTACTTGGGTTGTCTCTCTCTGCTTGTTTCACTACTTCATTCGTTATCCTTCTCAGATGAGAAAGTTCAATATTTGAGAGGTTCTTTATTGAGAATACAACATCTAGGATTTGTACAGCTTCCTGAAATCGTTTTTCGGCATCATAGGTTGAATTCTCCACTGAAAAATCTGGTTTTTCCATATCTAAAACTGATTAACCAACCTCAAATCCCCCCCACAAAACATTCGGATATCGGGGACACCTGTCTTGAGAATCACCAGACGGTCGATGCCGACACCGAACGCGAAACCACTGTACCCCTCGGGAACACCCGCCGCTTTAAGCACGTTGGGATGCACGAGACCTGAACCGCCCATTTCCAGCCATTTTCCTTTCAACTTCATATCAATCTCCGCTGACGGCTCGGTGAAAGCGAAAAAGCTTGGACGGAAACGAATCTCCACGTCCGAGCCGAAAAACTTCTTAAAGAAATATCCCAGTGTCCCTTTGAGGTGTGCCATTGAGACTTCCTTGTCCACATACAATCCTTCAACCTGAAAAAATTGCGCCTCGTGCGTTGCGTCAGTCGCTTCGTTTCTGAAAACTTTACCGGGGACAATAATTTTATAGGGCGGTGTAATCCCCTCCTTCAATTTCTGCTCTATATACCGAACTTGCACGGGAGAGGTGTGCGTGCGGAGTACCTTGCCGTCCGAGCGTGGCTTCGCCCAGAACGTATCCTGCATATCCCGCGCGGGGTGGTCGGCGGGCATATTCATCGCGTCAAAATTATAGTGCTCCGTCTCAAGTTCGGGCCCTACGGCAATCGCAAATCCGAGTTCTTCAAAAATGGAGCGGATGTCAAAAATCGCACGGGAGATGGGGTGGATATGGCCTTGTGTCTGCTTCTCTGTCATTGCGCTCTATTTAATCATACAAACCCGTTCTTTGGAACGGACAACGCTGTAACCCCTCACACTCTTAACATCCCCCTAGTCTACGACTACTTCGTTACAAAGGGGGTGGACGCATTCTTATGCGCCGGGGGATGTTATAGGACACCCCTCCTCCGACGTCACGTCGGAGTGCTCCCCTAGTCTACGACTACAGGTTGCTAGGGGAGATACAGACGAGTGTGAGGGGTTACACAACACTGGATTCCCGCCTCCGCGGGAATGACAGAAAATATGTACAAAGCCGATGGGCAGAATCGGACTGCCGTCGGTGGTTTACAAAACCACTGCTTTACCACTAAGCTACATCGGCGTCCTTATTAGGGTACAGGAGAGAAAAGAAGCCGTCAAAATTAACGAGGGTCGGATTCCTCGGCTTTCTTCGTCTTCTCAAGTACCGACTTAAGATGCGTGGAAACTTCACTCCCGTGGCGCATATGCAAACGACGAGTGCGGAGATACCTATTGAGCCGTAACGCGATAGCGTGTATTGAGGTATCAAACTTGGTTTCGGCTTTGTGTAGTGCTGTCCGTAGCCCGAGAATACCGACTCGAAGGCCGGTAAACGCAAGCGTACGCGATTTCGCGCGAGCGTGCGCCCATCCTCGCGTAAGCACGGGGTCACCCGCCTCCCGAATCCGAGAGAGTGGTGTCCGCGCGTTCCGTTTGAGTTCAAATGCTTTCACTCCGAAAAGCACGACGAGACCCGCGAGTGAAATACCAAGTATCGTTGTGGAAAACCACATATGGGTTATCGGTTACCCGCCGCGTACCGAACGAAACGGGACACTTCAATCTTCTCGCCGAATTTCTGTACCGCGTTTTCAATAAGATTCCGGATGGTCTGGTCGGGATTCTTGATAAACGGCTGTTCAAGCAGAATTTTCTCCGCAAAAAATGAATTGAGTTTTCCTTCCAAAATCTTTTCCTGCATTTCCTTCGGCTTTCCTTCCACCTCTTTTTGCAGTACTTCCTTCGCGCGCGCGAGTGTTTCCTCACTCACGTCTTCACGCTTCACGTATTCCGGCTTGGACGCGGCGATATGCATCGCGATATCGTACGCGAGCGCCTTAAATGCTTCGTTTCCCGACACGAAGTCGGTCTCGGATGAGAGTTCAATAAGCACCCCTACTGTGCCCCCATGATGGATATAGGACGCGACCGTGCCGGCACCAAGAGTGCGGTCGGCTTTTTTCGCGGCGGCATCGGCGCCTTTCCGCTGGAGAATCACTTTGGCTTTCTCAATATCACCTTTAGCTTCCTCAAGTGCTTTACGGCAGAGCATGACGGAAACGCCAGTCTGCTCGCGAAGCGCTTTAATTTGTTCGGTTGTGATATTCATACCAATTTCTAATTCATCTAATTATCTAATTCACCTAATAAAATGTCCAATAACCAAATACCAAAACAGGAATTTGGATTTTTATTAGAAATTAGGTGAATTAGAAATTAGAAATTTAAATGACAGAACTTTTAGGAGCTTCCTTCCCCGCTAAACCTGATTCATATGCCTCCACAATTTTATTTACAAAGAAAGCGATGCTGGCGCGAGACGCGTCATTGCCCGGAATCACGTAATCTACTTTTGAGAGGTCACAATCGGAACTCGCGAGCGCGATGACCGGCACGCCTTCCTTCTTGGCTTCCGTCACCGCGATGGATTCTTTCCCCGGGTCAACGACGAACATCGCGCCCGGCATACCCTTAAGGGGCACAAGACCACCAAACATTTCTTGCAGTTTCAACACTTCTCGGTCAATGAGCAGGCGCTCTTTTTTGGTGTATTTGATGAGTTCACCTTTCTCCCGCTTGGAAATGAGGTCAAGCATTTTATCAATACGGGCGCGAATATTCGCGAAATTCGTAAGCGAGCCGCCAATCCAACGTCCGGAAACGACCGGCATGGCAAGCCTCGCCGCGCCACTCTTCACCGCCTCGCGGGCTTCATTCTTGCCACCGACGAACAGGAGGACTTTGCCTGATGTTGAAAGATTTTTCACGAATTCCTCCGCTTTCTCAAGGGAAGACTTGGTTTTCTCAAGGTCAAAAATCTCAACACCGCTCTTCACGCCGAAGATAAACGGGGCGGCCGTCGGGTGGCGCTTGGAACGGCGATAGCCGAAATGCGCTCCTGCTCCAAACAGGGCGTCAATAATGGGGTCGTTTGTGGTTTGTACTTTGGCTTCAGTCATGGGTTGGAAGTGTAACAGAAAAGATTTGCGAAGGCAAATCAGTTTATAAAGTTTATAAAGTTACAAGTTTATAAAGTGGAAGGCTTATGTACTTTATGAACTTGATGAACCTGATGAACTTTCAGCTGAAGCTTGTTCCAGCGCTTCCACTATCGGCTCAAGCGCGCCCGCGAAAATCGCCGGTATATTGTGCCACGACTCCTTGATACGGTGGTCAGTGATACGGTCCTGCAGGATATTGTAGGTGCGGATTTTCTCGGACCGGTCTGCCGTGCCGATTTGGTCCTTGCGCGCTCCCGCGTACTGTTTCGCGTCTTCTTCCTCTTTCTTTTGCTGAAGCTTGGAGAGGAGGATTCCCATTGCCTTCTCGCGGTTTCGGCCTTGACTGCGCTCCGAGGTACATCGCACGACAATGCCAGTCGGCTTATGCGTCAGACGCACGGCGGTTTCCACTTTGTTAACGTTCTGTCCGCCTTTTCCGCCCGCGCGGGAAAATTCAATTTCAATATCGGACGGTGGAACTTCAAAATTCAGTTTTTCACGTATCGGGAGAATCGCGACAGACGCGGTAGACGTATGTACGCGTCCCGATTTCTCGGTATCGGGCACACGCTGAATACGATGCACACCGGTTTCAAACCGGAGCGTTTTGTACGCGCCTTTTCCGTTTATTTCAAACGATGCTTCTTTATACCCACCGATGGAGGTGGCGGATTCGTCCATTACGATGAACGACCATCCCTGTTTCTGGGAGAACGCTTTGTACATATCGGCGAGTTTACGCGCGAAAAGCGCGGCTTCATCACCTCCCACACCAGCGCGAACCTCAAGCACTAATTCGTTCGGAAAGGATTCCTCCTCTTCCTCCTCTTTGAGTAATCCTTCTATTTGGCTCACGAGTGTCTGCCGCTGTGCCTCAAGGTCGGAGAGCTCCTTCTTCGCGAGCTCGGCCATAGAAGGGTCGGACACCAGCATCGTTTTGAGTTCTTCCTCCTCTTTGAGAATCCGCTCCAGACTTTCGGCGAGGTAGGCCGTTTTATGGTTTTGTTTGTATGTATTGAGGTCCATGAGGAAAATTATCAATTTTCAATTCTCAATTTTCAATCAAAGCCCGAAATGTTTTATTGTTGAAAATTAAGATATTGAAAATTCATTGAAAATTGTAAATTAATACTTGAAAATTAAACAGGTCAATAGTACCGGTTCATCACCGGTATTGTAACCTTAGGAGAAACACTACGCCTTGCTTGCCTTCGTCGTCTTTTTGGCGGCGCTTTTTGCTTGTTTTGCTTTGAAGCGGTCAATACGTCCCGCAGTGTCCACGGTTCTGTCGGCCCCTGTGTAGAACGGGTGGCACTGGCTGCAGATTTCAACGGAGAGTTCCGACTGGGTAGACCCTACGGCGAAAATCGCCCCGCAGGCGCAGGTCGCTTTGGCTTCGGTATAAAATTTCGGGTGGATGTCTTTTTTCATGGCTGATTTTCTTAACGAGCGTGGCGAGTTTTAGAAAATCGCCACCCTGTGAAATCCGCCGGAGGCGGTAGGCGCGGAGCACCGTATTTCACTGGGGTTACTCCGAGGACATAAACCTACCAGAAAACCGAAAAATTGACAAATGCATTCGTCGTCCGGAAGGTCATCGAGAGAGTACCCTATCTTAAGCTTTGCGGTGGTACTCGTTTGTAAATCCGACTGCGATGGTCAATTACGTGAACGATGATACACTTCATCGTGTTGTCGGCTTCATACACAATCCGCCAATCCCCCGCTCGCAACTTGAAAAAACCGCTCCACTTTCCTCCAAGCGGAAGCGAAACAGTGTGTTCAAAGTGAGATTCAAACCAACGCAACCGCTCGGCAATCTGCAATTGCACCGCTCGCGTGAGACGGGCGAAATCAACTTCCGCCATCAAAGAAAGACGAAATCGCCACATACCGTTTACACCCGAAAGCGCCTAAACACCTCCGCAAAACTCTTCGTCCGCCCTGCCCGCGCGGACGCGACCGACTTTTTAAGACGTGCTTCAAACGCGGGGCGAAGTTCGTATCCCGCGTCAGGGTCAGAGAGCAACTCTCTAAACGCCGCGGCCACCTGCTTGCGCACCGTTTGTGCCAACTGATTTTTATGTTTATTCGTCGCCATAACGTACTCGCATGATATCATAAATGACCCTCCTAGCAAACAAAAAGGGCCACCGTGCGAACACAGTGGACCCTCGCGACAAACCGACAAACCAAACTACGGGTCGGGGAGTTCAAAGACACGAACCACCCGACCAATTTCCTCCAGCTCATCTCCCGTGAGGTCGCGGAGGTTGTACACAAGTGGGAACCCGATAAGAGTTCCGTCACCATTGACTCCGACCATCGGGACAGGGTACTGCCCCGACCAATTTGAGTCCCACCACACCGTCACGTTTTCAGGCAGCGGCTCGGCAAGACGGACGAAACACCACCAGCCGTTCCCACCGGCAGGAAGTGGCCCTCGGCGGTACCACGGTATTTCCTGCAAGGCGATTTCTCGCCCGGGAAGTTCCGAAGGCAGCCTCGGCTCGGGCGGTGTTACAACAACCGGCGGCGGTTGCGTGGCTGGTGCGACTGGAGTTGGGACTCCGTTGCCTCCTCCATCACCAACACTTGGCGCAACATTTTTCTCAACAGTGAGAAGTGAACCGGAGAACCAGGGGTATCCCTGAGGAAACTTTGAATACTCGCCCCACCCGACAGACACACTTCCCGCGTACACATTAATTCCATACCCATACATCTCACCCGTAATATAGAGGTCTAGGTCGGATATGATGTCCATCTTAAGCAGTCTGGTTTCAGTGCTGTCGTCCAGGTCTCCTTGAATATAAATATCCTTGGAGAAACCTTTATCCACAACAACTCCTTGACCAAACTGTGCCGTGTATCTGTCGTAGCGGTCTGCCACCGGGTAGTGAATAACATCAATATTGCGACGGACTTCTGTAGGGTAGTGAACACCGTCAACGACAACTTCCACGTTGGAGACTTTGGCAGGAGTAAGTCCATGCTGTGGCGATATTGTCTGGGTGAATACTATTGACCGAAGGCGTATTCGTTCAGCAGACCCCGCAACAACTCGGACTCCGGAAAAGCGCCGTCCGGTTGTCCCTGCCTTCACTGTTTGTGATGACATCGGGTCAAAAACCGACAGATACGCAGTTGCCGTGCCAAGGACAAATGAGGCATTTATCAAATGTGCCGTTCCGTCAGTGATGGGGATTTGCGGAGCGTTAACAGTCGCATCCGTCTCAACTCCCACGACATCAAGGCGAACCCACTGCCCGGCAGAAGCACTCAAGTCGGAGTCCATGTTTCCGGCGACAATGACCGGTTTGCTTGTGCCTGGCAGAATCTCAAGCGACTCGCCAATGATCGCTTGACGATTTTCGTCAAGCACGGCTGATGTCCCGATTTGATTGTAGTTGTCATCAAGAAGCACGACGCTTCTGAAGACCCAATCGGCAAGCCCGTTTTGCTGCACTTTCAGCATTGCCTTAATCGGTACTTGTCCTGGATTGCGTAGAAAAACCCGTGTGAATCCGACCCGTGTTGCACCTTCAAACGCAAGGTGATTCGGCGGTTGGTTAACCGCGGCATACACTTGAAGGGTTGCCGCCGTTACTGGCATCGAAGTAATCCAAAGGAAGAACACTGCCGTCAGACTGATCTTTTTCATCCGAATTTCCTTTTCTTTTTTGGTTTGGTTTTGTTTTCCTCTATTGATTTGTTACCGCCGTTCCAACGGAACAGCGCCCGATTCAGACAAGAATCAGGTGTGCAAATTAGCTCGCTAGAGCATATCATATTTCTATAGAAAGTCAATAGAAGATATGGAAAATGGCCTCAGGTATAGGTATTTTTGGCTAAAATGCAACGGCACCAGAAAACGATAGCACGACATCCCTCCTACGACGTCGCGTCGGAGGACCCCTTTAAGCACACCCCTCCACTTGAAGACTCGTGTGCTCCCCTTATTAGGGGAGATAGGGAGAATAAAGAGATGTCTCGGTCTTTGGTTAATAGTTAAGGGTTAAGGGTCAACTGTTCTGCAAAATGTCTATCTGTTTCTGATATTTCGTGGCGAGTTCCATCACGTCATCTCCGTAAAACGCATATGCTTTTTTGGTCGCGTTCGTCCAACCGGCGAAGTAGCGGAGTGCCGCAAGGCGCTCCGCCACGAGTGTGCCTTTATCTGCACCATTGTCCATAAGGAGAATTGCGGAAGCCATAATGGCGTCTCCCGGGTCCCACGGATTCGGCGGATTGTGCCCCGTCGCTTTCGCGATGCGCTCCTCAAAGAGCACCCACGTGGACGGAATAAACTGTGCCGGACCCATCGCTCCCCCATATCCGTACCACGGCTTTTTGGAGACGGGCATTTTGTCGGGGTCAAGACCCAGACGACGCGTGATAGCAAGGAACGGCTCGGTATCGCGAGGTGCTTTCATATCCACCCTCCAACTTCCCGTACCGACATTTTCACCAAGGTTTGATTCTTCCGCGAGAATACCCAAAATAAGCGCGGGACGGACGCCTGTCTTTTTGCCGGCGGTGGTCGCGAGTTCAAGCGCTTTACCAAACGGAATGGCGGCCGAGCCACGGAGCGTGAAGAGCTCCGCGCGTATCTGCGCGGCGGAGAGTTGTTTTGCTTTGATAATCTTCTGATATTCGGCTTCAATACCTTTTGAAATCTTCAAAATCCGCGCTTTTTCCGCCTGCTGGGTTTCCACTTTCCGCTTTTCAAGCTCCTGCAACTGCCGTAACTGTGTTTCGTCCGCCCGCCTGTTTTCAAGTGCCACCCGCTGTGTTTCGGTTTCTTTCTTGTCGCTCGCGAGCGCAGTGTAGGAAGTGCGGAGCGCTCCTTTGATAACCTGATACTCGTCAATATCCTGAAAGAATTCAGAAAGATTTTTTCCGCCGAGCATAATTTCGGGAAGCGAAAACGAATCGTTTTTTTCGGTCTTGCGGATAAGTTCCGCGAGCGATTCTTTCTCACGGTCAATCTTGTCGGAAAGTTTAGAAATCACCACCTGTTTCTCTCCCGATTCCTTGCTCAAACGCTCAATCTCCAGACTGCGTGCCCTGATGGAGAGTTTCGCCTTTTCAATCGTGGCGTTTAATATCGCCACGTCTCGTTCAAGGGATACCGACTCTCGAGCACGGACGTTCAGAATAACCTGCTGCTCGGCTATCTGCGTTTCAACGGCCGCCAATTCCTTCTCAAGCGCGGCGCGGCGCTCGTCCACATTTTGGGCAAACGTAACAAGCGGCACAACGAGAAAAAGTACCGCTAGAGAGGATAGGATTAACGAATCGCGCACCTGCATACGATGACACCCTTATCTTATTCCTCCTTTCCTAAAGGAGGTGGCCGAGTCGGCGAGGTCGGAGGATTTAAATCCCTCCCCCTCACGGGTACTCCCTTTATAAAGGGAGAATAAGAATTACCATTATACTAACACAAAAGACGGGGTGTTCCCGTCTTTTGTGTTCGTTTTTGGTATGGTTAAAGTTATTTTTTCTCGGGTTTTTTCTCTTCCTTTTTCGGAGCAGCGCCCCCTTCAGCAGCCGCGGCACCTTCCTCACCCGGGACTTCTTCCTTGCCCTTCTTCATCACTTCAATGGTGGAGAGGTCAACCGGAACTTCTTCAATCACTTCTTCCTTCGGCTCATACACGGAAGCGACGATGTCGTCGGGAGATATAACAAGCGTAACGCCTTCGGGGAGTTTGATCGACTTCGCGGTAATGTTGTCACCGAACGCCGCAAGCGGAGAAATATCCACTTCTAATTTCTGGGGGAGGTTCTTCGGTTCGGCTTCAATTTCAAGGTCGTGTATAACCTTCACCAGTACCGCACCGAGGTCCTTCACGGCCGGTGACACACCGGTAAAGATAATGGGGATTTTAATCTTGAGTTTCTGGCCTTTTTCAAATACGTAAAAGTCGGCATGACGCGGAGTACCGAACACCGGATGGCGGTCCACATCTTTGATAAGCGCTTGCACTTCTTCATCACCGGACTGGAGGTTCACCACCGCCGTCTCGCCTGCCTTTTTCCAGACTTTTTCAAAATCTTTCGTAGAAAGCGTGATGGAAGTGGACGCTTGTTTGCGGCCATAAAACACCGCGGGGATTCTCCCTGCGTTCCGAAGCGTACTCGGAGCCACCTTCGGGTCCCGTTTTTCGTACGTAAGCGCGAATGCCATAGGCCGATACTATAGCGGAAGACCGTTAAAAAATCAACATCTTAAATCCTCCCTAATCTCCCCTAGCAAGGGGAGCACTCCGACGTGACGTCGGAGGAGGGGTGTTGGGGAGGTGGCTCATTCCGATGAGCCGGAGGGTGTAGTATCTCCCCTAACAAGGGGAGTGCCGAGTCTGCGAGGCGAGGGGTGTTATTTCTTCTTCTATTATTCTCACGACTCCGTCAAGATTATTTCTAACGTCACCTTCCGTAAATCTTCGATGGGTTTTTGCCTAAGAAACCGACACCCTTTCAGTTTCTTCCCTTTCAATTCTTTCCAGAGCAACACCTCTGCGAGTGTTCCCGATTTCCGAAGTTCACGCGAGAAAGTTGTTAGTTTTGGATGATAGTGGATTTTCATAACACCCTCCGGCTCGCCGACTCGCCACCTCCCTTATTAGGGAGGATACACCTCTCGTCTCATCAGAATGAGCCACTCCCCTTATTAGGGGAGATTTAAGACACCTTATTCGGTGGCACCTTCCCCTCAAAAAACGCGATGAGATTCTCCGCGGCGAGTTTAGCCATACCGTCGCGAGCCGATTTCGTGGCCGAAGCGGTATGAGGGGTCATCACGACATTTTGGAGCTTCGCGAGACCTTTGGACAGCTTGGGTTCATGTTCAAACACATCCAATCCCGCGCCACGGATAACGCCTGTTTTGAGTGCCACGACAAGCGCGTCTTCGTCTATCACGGGACCGCGAGAGGTATTCAAAAGATAGGCGGTTTTCTTCATCTGCCGGAGCCGCTCCGCGTTTATGAGATGTGTCGTGGACGGCAAGAGTGGGACGTGGACCGATACGATATCGGCCTCCTTTAATACCTCTTCAAGAGTCGCGCGAAATGTCGCACTAGAGGACTGCTCAAATTCCGGACTTTGTTTGATGTCATAGTAGATGACGTTCATACCGAGCCCCTTACTCGCCACCTCCGCGACTCGTCCGCCGATGCGTCCCGCGCCCAAAATACCGAGTGTCTTCCCTTGCAGTTCCTCGCCCAAAAACAGTTCCGGTCCCCAACCTTTGTATTTTCCTTTCCGCAAAAAAGTATCACCTTCAACGACACGCTTCACCACCGCGAACAGAAGCGCGAGCGTATGTTCCGCCACCGCTTCGGTCAGCACCCCCGGCGTGTTCGTTATCGTCACCCCACGCTTTTTGGCTTCCTCAATAGTGATATTGTTGAATCCTACCGCGTAGTTCGCGAACATCTTCGCGCTCGGGACTGCGTCAAACACCTCTCCGTTAATCGTATCGGTGAGGAGACAGAGCACGCCGTCATACGGCTTTTTCTTGAGCGCCTTCAGCAGTTCCCGCTTGGTAAGCGGACGGTCTTTCGGGCTGATATCCAACTCAAACCCTTTTTCCTTTAGCATTGAAATCCCAATATCGGGGATTTTGCGAGTAATGTAGATTGTAGCCATAGAATAATGAATTAAGAAGTATGAATTATGATACCATACTGCTAATACTAGCTGTATAATACACATATGAATAAATCATTAGATTTTCTCGCCATCGGCGATATCACGACCGACGCGTTTATAAAGCTGTCGGACGCGTGGATAGAAACCGACAATCCGAAAAGAGAGCAGGAGCTCTGTATGAAGTTTGCCGAGAAGATACCGTATGAATTGACGACGATTGTTCGCGCCGTGGGCAATGCCCCGAACGCGGCTGTGTCGGCCGCGCGCCTCGGTCTTTCCTCCGGACTCGTCACAAATATGGGAGACGACGAGAACGGCAGCGAATGTCGGGAGGTGCTGCGCAAAGAGGGTGTGGACACGACCTACGCCGCCATCCACAAAGGAATGCAGACCAATTACCACTATGTACTTCTCTATGACGCGGAGCGGACCATTCTTATCAAACACGAACCGTATGACTACAAACTTCCCGTTATTGAACCGTCACCTCGCTGGATATATCTTTCCTCCTTTCGGGGAAACGAGACCTACCACGGAGAGCTCATGGCCTATATTGAAAAACATCCCGAAGTACTGGTCTCATTTCAACCCGGCAAGTTTGAGATAAATCTAGGATATGAAAAGCTAAAAAAGTTGTACGAGAATTCCGATTTGTTTTTCTGTAATAGAGAAGAATCACAGAAGATACTCGGCAGTGACTCGACCGACTTTAAGACATTGCTGAACGGCCTCCATGCCCTTGGCCCGAAAATTATCGGCATTACCGACGGCCCGAAGGGGGCGTACGCGTACGACGGCCATATGAATGAGTATTGGTTTATGCCTATCTATCCCGACCCGAAGCCACCGGTCAGCCGGACAGGGGCCGGAGACGCGTTCGCTTCGACATTCACGTGTGCCATCATCTCAGGGAAACCCGTTCGGGAGGCCTTGAGGTGGGCGCCCATCAACTCCGCCTATGTGGTGCAAGAGGTAGGTGCGCAAAAAGGCCTCCTCTCGCGCGAAGCGCTTCTTAAATACCTAGAAAACGCTCCTACAGACTACCAGCCGAAAAAAATCTGATTTATTTCGCCAGCACTCGATGAACGGCTCCCTTGATATGGGAGACGCCCATACCATAATGCTCGACAATTTCATCGGGTTTGCCTGATTGGCCGAACGTGTCTTTGACGCCGACAAATTCCATAAGGATGGGATATGTTTGTGACAGGACTTCAGCAACTGCGGAGCCGACACCGCCCATCACCTGATGTTCTTCCACTGTTACGATTCGTCCGCACTCCTTTGCAAGTTCGATAATCGCCTGCTCATCAATCGGCTTGATGGTTGAGAGATTGAGGACGGTTAACGCAATCCCCTCGCCTTCCAGTTCTTTCGCCGCAACAAGCGCTTTATGTACCAACCCACCCGTAGCAACAATGCCAACGGAAGACACAGCCCCCACCCTCGCCGACTCGGGCACCCCCTTTTTTAAGGGGGAATTAAGATGCGGCGTTCGATAGAACACTTGTGCCTTCCCAATCTCAAACGGCGTTTCGAGCGTCGTGATGACGGGGGTCTTTTCTCGCGCCAAACGCAAGTACGCCGGTTCTCTGGACTTGGCGAGCGCCATGGTCGCTTTTTTCGCTTCGATAGAATCACACGGCGAGAGTACGACCATGTTCGGAAGCA
>Ga0075991_126_pt1 | contig 20260 bp, 18 predicted proteins | sample RifGroA2_FD_68061 | JGI IMG/M metagenome (GOLD analysis project Ga0075991, IMG submission 68061) | Parcubacteria bacterium GW2011_GWA2_49_9
TCCAAATGGTGCAAGGCCAGGGAAAATCCCTTGCCGTGCCTTTTGCCGCATGCCGCGAGCGGTATTCGCGGCGAGTTGTCGTATGTACTCGTTCGCCATGCCGAGCTCGACGGACATCATGAGTACGTTGTCATTCGGATAGTGCGAACGGTCGTGCGTTTGAATGTGCTTGATAACGCCCTGTTGTAAGTGCCACTGCACCTGTCCACCGTCCACGGGATTACGCGCTAAACGGTCTATCTTCCAGCAAATGATTCCTTGTGCTTCGCCGCGCTCGATTCGCGCCATCATGTCACCGAAAATGGGACGGCCCGGCGCTTTCGCGCTTCGTTTTTCCACGAACTCTTCCGTAATGTCCAACTTATCGCGCCGCGCGAGCGCGCGCAACTCGATGAGTTGCGCTTCAATGGAGAGGATTTGCTTATCCTCGACATCGGTGCTTTTGCGAACGTAGAGAAAGTACCTATTCATGGGGTATAGTATAGTGCATGGACTCTAAAGATAAAACTCCCGAAAAAGACACTGAAGATGCGAAGCCGAATATCAAACTGACTGACGAGCAAGATAAAAAACTTGACCGTCTTTTTACCATACCACTACGTTCTGCAAACAGACTTATGGAGCAACTCTTCACGGACGATAAATTCTACGAAACGACAACGTATGCGTGGGTGGGTGAGAAAAGTGCAAAGAAGCTTTTTCTTTTTGGCGTGTGCAAAGAAGTCATTAAGGCTTGTGTGGGCTTGATGAACGATAAGGAATTCTTACAGGAAGTGCCTAGCCAAAAAGAATTGGACCGTATGGCTAAAATTATCGTAGGCTCAATAACGGACGTGCAAACCTACCGTATAAGGAAAATGGTAGAGCTTCTAAGTATACTCATACTATTTGATAGAAATGCCAAGCGTGATGAGGAATATCGTATTTTTCTTTCTGCGGAAAATCTTGATTTGTCTCTTGCCCAGCAAGAGGATTTTCGCGAACTGTATGAAAAGCGTTCTGTCTCTAATACGCAGGAGTCAATAAATGGTTTTGCAAAACGAATACAAGACGACCTCAAAGTGCTCGGTGTAAGTGATATTTGGTTTTTGGATAACGAGAAATTAAGGAAATTGAAGCCAAGTGTTTTTAAGAAAAAGAGAACACTTTATCTTACCGCTCTTCTAGTAGCGAATGCAGACGAGCGTCTTGCACTTGGGATTTCATATGGACGTGGTTATTCGCGTCCCAGTCAGTCCATACATCCTTTGCTGGGAAGCCACGATTACGGAAAGGACGACAACGACACAAGTCATATTGTAGGGAATTCTTCTCATCTTTCCAAAATAGCTATGCATATCATGCATCTTGCGTACAAACTCGCTGGCATCAATGATCCAGAGGGACTGACTAAAATTATGGGTGAAAATTTTGAGAAGTCAGAAGCGTCAAAAAATATTGCCCGTTTCAAAAAGGAACTTGAGATTGGTGACCTCGTGCTTACTGCTTGGGAAGATTTGGCATTGATTGTTGAAGAACATACCAGTAAATCCGGCTACAAGGCATACAAAATAAAGTATCTGCTGCGCCCACCACTTCCCGAATTTCCAGAGGACTGGATGGAATCATCAAACATAGAAGTCCGTAATGCATTTTTTCGTGGACATGCACAAGAATGGACTGCTCATACCCGCACTCATGGAAACTGGTTTTCTAAAGAAATGGGAAAAACCAAAGATTTAAAGCTTGAGGGAGCTTCGCTTCGAGCGAAGGTGCGTGCGCATGGGTGGGTGGGGCAAGCGCACATAAACTCTGAAGACCTCCCCTCCAAAAAATCCTCCCTCCAAAAAATTTTCGGATTGAACCTCTCCCTCCACGCGCGCGAAGCGCGCGGAACGCCCATTTCTCCCTACGCGGCGCTTCGCGCCGCGCGGATTTCGGCCTCTGAAAAGCCTTTGAGTTTGATATTGGAGCCGATGGCCAGAATTGCACTGGCGACCCCAACTTTACGAAAGTTGTGCTCTGCTAACTGAGCTACATCGGCACTTTTACTAACAAGCGACCCTCCTTTGCTCTTTTACTTGCGACCCGATTTTTTCTGCCGTTCCCACGATTTAATCCTGCATACGTTGGACTTAACGCATCACAATTTGGACAAATTAAGCGAAGATTATTCTCAACATTATTCTTCCAATTGCCATCAATATGGTCAGCAACCAAGGGGGACTCTCCCGTTTTCTGATTTATCTCCGACCATCCGCACAACACACATTTATTTCCGAACTTTTTTCGCAGATACCGTTTAATATATTTTGAAACCAAACCTAAACTTTGTAAGCCGCTAACCTTCCCCGACCTCCACGTATCAATATAAAACCGATATTGATGCTCTGCCCGACAGGCATTTGAACAATATTTATATTTTGCCCGTGCCGGCGTTCTACCACACGCAAGACAAGGTTGACGAGGCTTCTTGGGGTTTGGCATCTGTCAATTATATACCTCATTACGACTAGCGTCAAAGTGGACAGCAGACGTAACTTCAAAATTCTTCCACCGGATACACAAAAATCGGCACTTCTTCATACGGATGAGCCTTCTTTATAGCAGTTATAACCCGTTTTATCAATCGGCGTTCGAACTGCATCGTGATGCGTTCTTCTTTGACCTCTTCAAGTTTCCCAATTTTTCCAATCGCTGGCTTTGCTCCTTTTTCCGGCCGATATCGCCCGATTCCTTTCACCGAGAAACTGCAGTGGGAATAGTTCCCCACCTTCCCCGCCCCCGCTTCCCCCATCGCAAGACGGACTTTTTCGGCAGCCACTTCCGGAACAAAGGTCTCTATCGTTACCAGTCCGCCTTCATTTTGCTTAACCGCTATGACCTCTATCTCCACTTCACAACCTTCGCGGACCGTACCCAATATCTCGATGAATGTTGATGCCGGTTTCGCTTTTGCAAAATAGCGGTTTCGGACATCGGAGATATCTTTGAATCGTTTGATGTCCATCGCATAGATGTTGGCTTTCACCACATCGTCGATAGTCGCACCCGCACCGTGGAGTATCGCCTCTATCTTTTGAAAAATGAATTCGGTTTGCGCCTTAAAATCCCCCGGCGCGACGGGAGCGCCGTCCTCATGCCGCGCTATCTGCCCCGTCACGAAAATAAACGTGGAGTCGCCCACGTCGACGCTCACGCCGGGAGAGTAGAACCCCATCACCGGAGCTCCGTCTTTGGGAGAAATGCTTTTTTTCTTCATTGTTAATTTTTCTAAAAGCTAACAGCTAACAGCTATTCTTGAGCCGTTGTCCGGGAGGCGAAGACGCCGGATTGCCCGCGACTCAAAGCTCACCGCCTCTCGCTTTGGTCTGCCCCACGGGACTTCTATTTTTATGAATAAAAATATGTCGGGCACCGCCTCGCGGTTTGCCGAAGCGGCAAACAACGCTCCGGCGTTCAATCCCGGATGTACGCAAAGCAGTTTGCGTACTCCACCGCAAAGCCGTTGGCCGGGATTGAACCGGCGACCTCGTCATTACCAATGACGTGCTCTACCAACTGAGCTACAACGGCGAAACCAGCTGTCAGCTTTTAGGTTCTAGCTGCTAGCTTCCTGAATATCCTATGCGATTTTCACCGTTTTTGCAAAAAGAAAGGGCGGCTCACGGGAGCAGCCCTTATACAAGAAAATTAAAAAGTAACGCTAACCGTTTCGGTTTTTATATTTCCGAAAAACCGCCGCTTGTTCGGGAGTGAGTTCAACCGTAGCGTCACAGGTATGTAACGGCCCTGAGATTTTAAGTAGGTCCATCTGGGTGGAGAAATCCCAACTCCGAGTTTGATGATTTTTTGCAGATCTGCTTTGTATTGCCCGAAATATTCCAAACAGCTCTTGAACCGTAACGGTGGTTTTCATAGAACACAGATAGGTGGTTTGTTCGTGCACGTTTGTACCACACAGTATCAAAATACCTTCAGAAAACAAGGGTGAATGTATACTATCGACCCCAACGAATGCTACGGATTAGACGCGATAAGGCTGGTGACGTTTGAAAGATACGAGGTGGCGCTGCCGAGCGCGGCTTTTCCCTTACTCAGACCATTCGTGAATTCGGTACTGCTTTGCTCGTCCATATAGGCAACTGCGTTGCGGAGCTGTTTTGATGCTTCCGTAAATTGTTCAAGGGAACGGAGCAAATCGTCCACCTGTCCTTGAAAGAGAGCGGGGGTACGCGAGTTCCGGAGTTCCACCGACTTTGGTTTTGCTTCTTCAAATAAAATCTTCCCTTGGCTTACGTAAATAAGCGCGGTCACATCCCGCTTCGCGTTTATTTCCATAACCGCGTTATCAAGCTGTTCTCTTCCTTTCTGCGCCATATCGCGGTAGTTCCGGAGTTCGGTAAAGAATTTCTGTTTGCTTTCTTTCTCTACCTGCACCATAAGCTCTCTGGCGCGTGCTTGTTCCGCGACAAGCGCGGCTTGTTTCGCCTCCGCGTCCTTTTGAGATTGAAGCGCCTGTGCTTTCGCTTCCGCCGTCTCGGCCTTACTCGCCGATAATGACTTCTCCTTCTCGGATAGCATCCCCTCTAGTTTCTTCTTATTTTGCTCCAACTCTTGCCGCTTTCCTTGCTCCGCTTTCGCCTTTTCTTCCAAATTTGAAATAACGACCGCGGTCTTGTGCGCCGCTCCTGCCGCTTCTGCCTCGGCTTCACTAAGCAGAGCTTGCGCTTCTACATAGTTTTTGAACGACGGGTTGGTGACCGCCTCACTTCCGGAAAGGAGGGCTCGTACATCAACAAATCGTGCTTCATCGGAAGCTTTTGCCGCCTGACGATAGATATCTTCCGCGACAAGCAGCCGAGCCGCACCGGAAACAGCCGCGTCAAGCTCCGAACTTCCCTGCCCGCTTTCTTTGATTTTCCCCGCGACACCGAGCGCGGCGAGATAGTCGCCCGACGCAAGGTTGTCGTTGAATACTTTTGATAGCTCCTGTGCTCCATCTTCCCTCACGACGAAGTACCCACCGGTTACGAGCGCCGAAAGAGCGGCAATTCCCACGATGACTTTGAGAAACATACAACTAGTATACAAAATCCGGACCCGCGTGTCCCCTTCTGCACTATTCCAGCAGGAGTAACGAGAGCATGAGGCAGAAGCCGAGCGCTACGGCGAGAATCTGAATAATCGTTCTCTTGAATCCTTCGGTCTTATGCAACTCGGGAACCAAGTCCGAACCGGCGATGTAGATGAACGCTCCGGCGGTAAACGCGGCGGCAATCGGAACGATATTTTCTATTCCCTGACCAAGGATAATCACGAAAGTTACTCCAAGAACCGCGGAAAGAGCGGTAAAGAAATTCCACAGAAGCGCTTTCCCCCGACTCCAGCCTGCGTGGATAAGTAGTCCGAAATCGGCAATCTCCTGCGGTATCTCATGGAGCACGACCGCAAGCGTGGTGGCAATGCCGATTTCCTTACTGACGAGAAAACTCGCCCCGATAACGATACCGTCTATGAGGTTATGCACGAAGTCGGCCGTTAAGATAAGCGTTCCTAAATTGGTCGGCCGGTGGTCGTGACGAACAACCGTTTCTTCGGTCTCTTCGTGTTCGCCGTGACAATGGTGCCACGACAAGAATTTCTCCAACGAAAAAAAGAGGAGGATACCGGACATCACCGCGACGCCGGTACCAATCTCACCAATATCACTCTTGAGCGCTTCGGGAATAAGGTGAAAGAGGGCGTCACCGAAAAGCGCCCCAGTCGCGAGAGCGACCAAGATAAAGACGGTACGGCGGAGCATCGCTTCTTTGAGCGCGAGCGCGAAGACGCCCGCGAACGAAACGAGGCTGACAATTCCGACGGCACTAAGCGCGTAAAACCACATTGCTCCGAGCGTACCACAAAAGACGACTACCGACAAAGACAAAAGGAGGCTTTCGCTTTTTTATCCAAATACCTCCTCATAGGAGGGTCCATTTCAAGGCTCTCTTGCGCCCCTTAAACCCGCCAACAGGTTGGCGGGTTTAGAAGTATGTACATTTCATAACGACGCGGACTAGTGGACGACCTAATTTTCTTAGTCGTACCCGACTTAAGAAAATGGAAGTACTCCTGTGATGCGATGTTGGAACTGCTTTTGAGCAAAGAAAAAGCACAGTTATCTACGTTCCGGTGCTTTCAGTGCTTTAATTTACCCCACGGCGCGTATGACTATATATCCGAAACAAAAGTTAATTCAAAAAAGGATTGCGGTTTAATGCAATCCCCCAGCACCAAACTGGTGCCGTTACTTCTTGAGATCAAACTCCCCTTTCTTGACCCCGTCGATGAAGGCCTCCCATTCACCGTGTGTGTATTCAAGCGTCGTTTTCTCCGGATCACGGGTGTGGCGAACCGCCACGACATCTGGCCGGATAGCGACCATCACGCACTGGTGTGTAATCCTCCTAGTGCTACTTGAGGTTTGAAACTCAGCATCGTCGAACTTTGTTTGGTTCACGACGGCATTCTTTGTCTGCATTTTGTCCTTTCAGAGACCTTGTTGTTTTCGCACATAAGACTACGTGCGCAAGATCAATAATTCACAGTCAATCTAGCATAATCACCGAAATAATCAACCATCTCGTTAGAACCAAAAAATCCCCTCGCGGGGATTTAATGGATTCTTTGATGCGCGACTTAGTGGATGGTGTTAGAACTGAACTTATGAAAGTTAGCCCTAGTCCTTATGTACCGAATTTGAGTGTTCGGGTGGAGCAATAATTTACTTTGTTCAGCAAGTCTCAATTAAATACTTCCTTACCATTGCCATTTCCTTATCCCTACCAGTCTTGTGCCAGTATCGGAACTTCATATAAGCGCTTAGAATAATAGCCGCACGCAATGCTGATTTGTCATACGATGCATTGTTTGAGAAATAGCCTTCTTTGAGATCTTCAACATGGTCATAGTTACCCTGCGCACTCATTACTTGGATGCTACAGCCGATGTCTATGATCCCATTGTTAAGCATTGGGTCTGGGTCAATTATTGTAAGAGGGACAGATGCCATAATATCATCTGCACAAAAGTCCATATGGCAATAAGAACTCTTTGGATTACGCTCATCGTAAGCAACAAGAGTGTCAATCACATTTGAGATCGGCCAAAGCTTCGTATCTAATAAACCCGCTTCCTCAACGTATTTAATTTTCTCTTGCACTTTTTCACTCGCAATCCAATCCTTAAATGTCGTGTATTCTGCCTTACCATCAACAAGGTGGCCGTAACCTTCAGCGCTGGGCTTGTGCATATTATGAAGAATCTTTCCTAGGTCGACCCATATATCACTCTTCATTAAACCATTCTTTATTGATTCGGAAAGCATAGGTGCATCGACAAAGCTCATGAGTATGTAGGGGTGGTCTCCTAGTTTTCCTTCTTTATACACATGTGGCACCGTTACTCCAACCTCTTCCCATTTCTTTAGGAACAGAGCTTCTCCTTCGGCAGTAGGGCTCAAAGGAATTTTAAGAACATACTTATCTGCGTCTGCTTCAATAAATGCCACCAAGGATGAGACACCTTGATATGAATATTCCACGGAGATATCCTTACCAACGAACATTTCATCAGAAGAGAGGAAAGATTCTAGAAGTGGAACAATTGCTATGCGCCGATCATTGGATATCTTATCGATCTCATACTCTGAAAGCCTTGGCTTATTTTTGTAATTTATCTGGGGCATCAGGAAATTATAACATGTTAAGAAACCAGGTTAGAACTAAAAAGTCCTTACCATTAAAAGGTATTATTTAGAAATTTTACTCTGCGCGCCCGGCCGGACTCGAACCGGTGATCTCCTCCGTGACAGGGAGGCGCTTTATCCAGCTAAGCTACGGGCGCACTGCTTCGCTGAAGCTACGCAGTGCAAGCACGGTACATAGCTAAAGCGCTTAAAAATGTAGCAGATTTTAAGACCAAATACAAACGCAATGAGAGATAACCTGGATTCCCGCTTACGCGGGAATGACAGAAAAATGAGCAAACACAAACCCCTCCTCGGCCGTAGCCGAGGAGGGGTTTGCAGAATGAATTTATTTCTTTGGGCCGCTGCATCCTTGGCAGCTTCCGCTACTGCAATTGCCGCAATTCTTTCCTGAAAACGTGGTCATAAGACGTATGCTAACCGAACTAATACTTTTACGACCCCTAGGGAAAGACTACTTCGTGAAATGCTTGTGTTTAGACTTGCCCGAGAGGTGTTTACTCTTGCCTGAGAAATGCTTTGTCATAGTAGTGTACAACCCTCCTCCGATAAGAATCGGAGTGCTCCCTTTGATAAGGGAGAATAAATCTTAATGTTACTAACGGCACTCGGATGTCGTCGCCTCCACCCGATAATGCTCATACAGCCTATAGAGTTTCCGATGCCATATACAGTGGATAAAAAAGTAACGTCATAAAGTACGCCGCTAGGCAAGAGACGCAACAAAAAAACGGCCAACGTGAGAAGAGAAAACGGAAACCGTCCCCCTATTGTCAAAGCGGCAAAAGAAGTGACGTAGTTTTTGTGTCGAGGGTGGGATTTGAACCCACAACCGGGCGCTTATGAAACGCCTGCTCCACCGTTGAGCTACCTCGACATTTATTTCTTTGCAATTCCAGATAATAATTCAATCAGCGCTGACATTTTGCACTTGAATGGCGCTGCGTTTCGCATTCCTAAACGTAAGATTCCGTAATAGGTATCGTAATTATCATACACCTTATTCACCTTTGCTTTAATGAACCAAGGGTTACCAAATTGTTCAACAGGCAATTCTAGCAGATGTGACCAAAATTCCAAAACTTTTTGTATTCTCGGCTTATGAATCTCATTGATTGAAATCCGCGGCATGAACGCTTCCTTCTGTATACCAAAAACATCTTTTAACCATTGATACATAACCAAAATCATAGCCGGGTCGGAATTTACAAAAATAAATCTTCTATCTGTTTTGCTTCCCTCCGCCCAATACAGAGCGATACCGGTAATGAGCAAATCCCGTCGGCTCATTGCACCCAGCAAAGAACCGGCCCACGCTTTACTTTCTTCAATTGTTTTTACTCTCTTCTGGCGATTAGCTTTCGCTCCCATTAGCCTACCTTTTGACCCTGCCCAAAACCTATTTTTAAAGAGTGTTTCTTTTTGGCCATCCGTTAATAAAATATCCCTGCACCAGAGGCTGACAGTGCTCTTTGCAATGCCAAATTCTCTTGCTATACCTAGAATGCTTGAGCCTGTGCGTCTCTGTTCACGAGCTTTGATTTTAATTTCAAACTTAGCCATAGATACATATATTATACTATATGGTTGGTTCTATTCCTGTGGACAAGAAGCATTAAAAGGCTATAATGACTTTTCACCTATCGCGGGGTGGAGTAACAGTAACTCGCAAGGCTCAAAATGGGCTGATTCCGCAGTAATGCGGTTTTGATAACTCGTCAAACTCGGTGAAGCCTACACACAGGTAACGCCGAGCCAAGACCAGCCGTAATTTTTGATTGAAGATTAAGGTTCGACCTTTTTCCCGATTCAAGGTCAAACCTTGGAATCAAAAATTACGGCTGGTAAGGTGTAGAGACTAGACGGCGAGCCCCTGCTTCGCATGAAGCTACGCAGGGTGAAGGCATAGTCCAGACCACAAAATGTTCAGTTGTTCGTGACGAAAGTCATAGTGGTATGCATAACCTTGAGATTCCGGGTGCGATTCCCGGCCCCGCAACCAGCCAACAGAAAGGCCGTCCGCAAGGACGGTTTTTCTGTTGTAGCTGTTGCGAGGGCAGTAGGCAACCTGCGTTGCCTACGTCGGGAATCGCAAACCTTCTCCCATATTTCCGAACGGCTTCTGCGTGAGGAAATGGGAAAGGTGCACTGAAACAGTAGGTTTCGATAAGCGTACTCGCGGTCCCGGCCCCGCAACCGCCAATTGCAAAATGCTCGGAAGAGCATTCTTGCTTTGTTATTTACCTGTGCTTTACTAGATGACGGAGAAAGAACCAAAACGTATGCAAACCGAAATGATTGACTTTGACATTCAAATGGAACTCGCCAATCTGTACACAGCGATTCAAGCTTGTACTGCGCTCGATAACACCAGTGCTAATGCGGAACAGAAAGATGACGCGGACTACAACATACACTTGACGGCACGTTCACTCTACAGTCGCTACCACAACGCCGAAACGTGGAGCAAAACGAATCCGCTTACGCGACGTACCGTACGAAGTGCTCTTGCCGAGGCTTTTGTGTGCGTTACGGAGAACACCCTACACGCCGAGTCGGTGCAACGACAGTGCGACGCATTTGACACCCTTGCCAAAGAACGTGGGCTTGCAATGGCTTGAGCTCTTCAAAAGACATCTCTGCTTCCGGTCTCACGATTGGAAGCGGTTTTTGTTTTCGTATTTTGTTTTCCTAAAAGCTAGAAGCTAACAGCTAAAAGCTTCATAGATAATGGAACTCGCGGAACACATCCTCATACAACGTCGCGACGCGCTTCGCTTCCCGTTCGGTGAGTATGAATGCCCCTCCCTCGTGCGCGATGCGGTTACGCACGCCGTGCGCCTCCCACGCGAGGTCCAGTGTCGTAAAGTCACTTTTCTCCACGCCTTTCAGTTTTTCCCCGAGTGAATCGCCGTGATAGCCCATATGGCCGACCATCTCATCAAGCATAACATCCGCCTCAAGAATCCCAAGGCGCCAATCGCTTTCGTTCGCGGAATTAAGATGTGCCTGTACGCGCTCCCACTTTTTTTCCGCTGGGTTTACTTCCGCGTCACTCCCGTGTTCTTTCTCTCCATGTCCTCCGCCGTGAGGCTTATCTTCATACTTGGTCGCGTGTACAATCTGTTCAATACGCACGAAACAGTACACGATGCCGGTGATGATGAGGAGCGAAATAACCGTAGAATACGGCGCGAGCCAGTGCAACAGCGCCACCATCTGGTCCTTGGCGTGAATCCACGGAGCGAATGCGTCTGGGCCGAGCAGTCCGCTAAATACATTCTTTGGCATATAAAATAGTATACTATGAAAACCGAGAGAACGAATCTCCTATCATAGTAGGACTTACGCACACCCCTCCCGCCGCTCCCACCACCCCGTCTCGAAGACTCAACACCCCTCCTCAGGCAGGAGGGGAGGGCGTGTGCTCCCCTTTTACCCCCACACCAAATTGCGGCAACTTGGTGTGGGGGTGTAGGGGAGAATGAAGAAAAGACGCAGTTGTACACAACGCCACATATTGACAGTTCGTGTCAAATTATGCATACTTTCTCATTAGGGAGAAAAGGGTCTGCTCGGCATTCAGGAATGCGGGTGGAAACGCAGCAACAAGAACCAAATAAAAAGACAAAAAATGAAGTCATCGTCTGACTTTTTAACGTTCGCCATCGGCGAACATGGGCAAACCTTCTTGCTTAAACGTGCGCGTCGGCGAAACAAGACAAACTGGCATCGGTTTGAGCGCCGGAAGGTCCGGCAATACATTTACCTCGGCGTGTGGTCTGCCGAGGAGTAGGCGAATTCATTTTCATTTCGCGGGGGTGGCCAACATGATGCTACCCCCGCATTTTTAATACTGATATAAACTCCTCCTCATTTAAAATTTTTACTCCCAATTTTTTCGCTTTTTCATATTTAGACCCCGCACTCTCCCCCGCAACCACATAATCAGTCTTAGAAGAAACCGAGCCAGTCGGGTCACCGCCGAGGTCGCGGATTTTTTCCTCCGCTTCTTCTCGCGAGAGCGACTGGAGCGTTCCCGTCAGCACAAATGTCTTTCCCGCGAGTGGAAGACTCGCCTTATCTTTCTGCTCTACTTTTTGTATCTTCACCTGTTTCAAAAGCGCATCCACCATTTTTTGATTGGTCCTGTCGCAAAACCACTCAACGATGGACTTCCCCACCACGGGACCGACACCGTCAATTTTTTCCAACGCCTCAAACGGGGCGACGCGCAGTCTTTCAATAGTGCCGAAATGACCGGCAAGGTCGTAGGCGGTTTCTTCCCCGACTTGCGGAATGGAAAGGCCAGTCAGGAACTTCGGCAGCGAGACGGTCCGCGCCTTTTCAATGGATTCAAGCAGATTATCAACCGACTTTTCCGCGAACCGAGGGAGTTCAAGCAAGTCGCCCCGTTTTAACGTGAACATATCGTCAAACGTCGTAATGAGTTTTTGCTCAAGCAGTACGTTGATGATTTTCGGCCCGAGGCCTTCCATATCAAACGCATGCTTGGAAACGAAGTGGTAAAATCTTCGCTTCTGAATGGAAAATGAATTTTTATCCAGACAGCGCCACGCCGCCTCTCCGGGAATGCGTTCAATCTGTCCGTTCCCTCCACACGCGGGCACCGAAGCGGGCCACGTAAACGTTTTTTCTTTTCCTGTTCGCATCTCGGTAAGCACCCGCACGATATCGGGAATCACGTCGCCCGCTTTTTGCAAGATGACGGTATCACCGATACGGACATCAAGCCGTTTGATTTCATCTTCGTTGTGGAGCGTCGCGCGCGAGACAGTGGAGCCGGCGACGGAGACGGGTCGCAGCGCGATGCCCCAGCGTGGCGCTTTTCCGGTATAGCCGAGGCGTTCCTGAAACTCCCGTTCGTCCACCTTCACGACGATGCCATCCGCCAAGTAATCCGCCTTCGGTATCTCTTCTTTCCATTTCTTCCAATAGGCAATCACTTCGTCAATCGTCTTCGCGTGCTCAAAATGCGGATTCACTTTAAAGCCGAGTTCGCGCAGAAATTCCAGCTCTTCGTGTTGGGTTTCTGGTACATCTCCCTTAGTAAAGGGAGCACTGAAATAGTCGTAGACTGTGCCGTCTTCGGCAGGAGGGTTGTCCGGTCCCTTACACAACCCCCTCCTCGCAGACTCGGCACCCCCTTTGCTAAGGGGGATTTCCAAACACGAAAGGTCATAGATGTAGGTCTCCAATTTACGAGAAGCCGCGACGGCGGGGTCAAGCTGACGAATGGAACCGGCGGCGACATTGCGGGGATTCGCAAATGGTTCTTCTCCTTTTTCGTCCCGCTCGCGATTAAGTTCCAGAAGGCGGGATTTTTTCATCCACACCTCTCCTTCCACAATCACGGAGACGGGGCGCTTAAGTTGGAGCGGCACCGATTCAATCGTTCGCACGTTATGCGTGACGTCTTCGCCGATAACACCGTCGCCTCGTGTCGCCGCGGTTTTGAGGAGGCCTTTTTCGTACGTCAGCACAATCTTGAGCCCGTCAATTTTGTGTTCGCAACAGTACGTGGGAATCACCCTCGGCATATCAGAGTCTCCCTTAGTAAAGGGAGCACTCCGACGTGACGTCGGAGGAGGGTTGTTCGATATTCCCTTCGACAACCCCCGCCTCTCGGACTCGGCACCCCCTTTTCTAAGGGGGATAAAGGGGGACAGCATCTTCCGCACGCGCGCGTCAAAGTCGCGCATTTCTTCTTCCGAAAACGCGTCGTTAAACGACCATTGCGGAACCGTATGTTTAACCTTGACGAATTCGGGTAAAGGTTTGCCCGCGACACGCTGTGAGGGAGAATCGGGAGTAATGAGTTCGGGATACTCTCTTTCAAGCTCGACGAGTTCGTGCTTCAGCGAATCCAGCGCTTCTTCGGAAATTTCAGGCAGGTCAAGGACGTGATACAAGTACCGATGATGGTCAATGGTCTCTTTGAGCTTATTCAAACGGTCTTTGACTTCTTTGGGTATTTTTTTAGCCATACTTAAGTACCAATCTACCAATCTGGTACCAATCTGCCAATACCTGCGAATAGAAATCCCTCCCGCCTAAGAAGGCGTGTGCTCCCTTTTGTTACACCCCTCCACTCGAAGACTTGTGTGCTCCCCTTATTAGGGAAGATAGGGAGAATGGAGAGGTCGGATTGGTAGGTATTCGTAGATTGGTGTTCATTCGCTGATTGGTACTTGATTAGTATCGAACGCGTAGTGCCCTCTCCACCCGACCCGGATTTGCCCCTAAACCGCATTCGTTTCTGCCGCGCGATTCTATGACGGTGGAACCGGCACTTGTTTTGCCGACGATGACTTCAGCACATCCTGAAGGTACGAACGTAAGTGTAAACGTGCTCGTCGCCGAGGTGCTATCGGCGATTACGGGAAAAATCTCCACCTCCGAATCACCATTGCACTCTATGGATTCATACCCGTCACCAACCTCGTCATTATAGGATGGAAAGACAAATTCATCTTCTTCCTCACGTCCTATACGAAAGTCCCAGTAGAGGGCACATTCAATACCCGTGTCCGCGGCGAAAAAAGCGGTTTCCGATTGTTTCCCCGTGGAAGAAAGTACGATTTCCTTGATGGACAGTTGCGATATGGCAATCCCGAGCGAAAACAAAAGGCTTCCGATGAGCACGGCGAAAAGGACGGTGAACCCGCGCGCAGAACGCGGGTTATCCTTAATCCTTAATCCTTTATCTTTAACGAATGAAAGAAACTGCATAAGAAATGTCGTCATCCCTCTTCTTCTTGTTAAAGATAAAGGATGAGCGGTTATCTGTTCCGCGCTACGGCGCGGTGTACCAATTAAGCATATGCTCGGTGAGGTCAAGGTGACGACTCCCAAACGACCCGGTGTTCCACATCACCCGAACCGTCGTGGATGCTTCCGTATCCTCGTTAATTTCAGTGATATACACTTTTCTGGTAAATTCGGTCGGTTTCCATCCTCCCGTTGACCGATGACCGAAGATGCCGTAGAGCGGGTCGGTGGTCGGTACGGGGTCAATGCTGGTTCCGACATATTGATATAGCTGGCAGTCTCCATCGTTGATTTTACACTCCTTCGTTTGTTGACTTTGCGGTGACTCGGTAACATCAATGCCGCAACCGGCCGTCTTTTGGCACTCATTCAGATTCTGCAGCCACTGCCCGCCGTTCTGGAGCGCGTTCGTGTCACGGATGTTACGCACGTACTCTATCGCCTCTTGCGCGAGGTAGAACGCGGTTATCTCCTGACGCGCCGCTTCGGCGGACGCAAGCCCTTTCTCGGCAATGGTAAGCGGACCGATAATGGAGAGGAGCAGAATCGCAATGGCGACGAGCGTTTCAATAATGGTAAAGCCTGAAGAAGAAGCTTCTAGCTTCAAGCTTTTAGCTTTTAGGGAAGAGCGAAATGTGAATTTTGTTTTCATCTTTTACTAGAACCTAGAACCTGACAGCTATAAGCTATTGAATATCCAATGCTCTCTGCGACACGAGTGTTTGGATGTCAAACCGCGAGATGACTTTGCTCTTCCCTTGCATCCATCCTTTAACGACCATAAGGACGCGTGGTTGCTCTTTATTGTTACCTTGCTCCTCCGTATTATCCGCACCGTCAACATAGAAATGAAGGGCCTCCACCTCTATTTCGGGAGCTGTAAGGGGAATAAGGTTTACATCACTAAGCAGGACGCTCGTATCGTTGCTTTTTGAACGGACAATCGCTCCATCGTCCGACAACTCGTATAAAATGTAATCTCCATCCCGCGCCCTGAATACCAGTTGTCTACCGGGGGTAGTCGCGCAGTTTTGCGTTTCGTTGATTGGTTTTTCTCCGTCTGCATAGGAACAATGATACTGTGTCCCCGTGCGGATGTTGCGGGACATATTTTCAAGCGCGAAATGGAGATTGTTCACGACCGTCTTCAGAGCCTGCGCCTTATAGTTCGCCCCAATGAGCGAAAGGAGGCTCCCCACGGCAATCACCATAATAATCGCGAAGATAGCGAAGGCAATCATCATCTCAATCAGGGTGAAGCCTGAAGAAGCTTTTAGCTTCAAGCTTTTAGCTGTTAGGGAAGAGCGAAATGTGAATTTTGTTTTCATCTTTTACTAGAACCTAGAACCTGACAGCTAGCACCTATTTTATGGATATCTGCCCCGTGCTCACCACCTCCACTACTCGCTTTTCTCCGGTGGGAGATTGCACATAGACGCGAGCCGATGTATACAGCTGCCCATCCGCACTTCGGTTTGTCCTAATGATAGCATCCGGATTCGGGCGAAGAAACGTCACATCAAGAAAGGCAATGTTCGGATTGCCACCGTCGGGAGGCGTTGAAGCAATGTTGCATTCTTCATTTTTGTCCGTGTCTGCCACGTCTCTACCGCCATCCCCCGTCGGAAGCACCCCACAAAATTTGTAAATGGTATTTCCTTTTTCCAATTTGAAGACACTTATGCATTCCACGTTATTCGCGAGACACCCCGAAGCGTCGTATGCCGAACCAAAACCGCCGTTAAATATTCCGTCAATTTCCCCCTCGTCCGCAAACATCGCGTACGTAGTTTTCGCTTGGGAATCCGAGTCAAAGTGCAGACCGTAACCAACGTCAAAGTCCCCCTGAAATTGATGGACGCTGACCCCGTAGCTCTGCGCTTGTCGAAATGACAAAGCGAGTTCATAGGCAAGTGTGCTTAAAAAGAGCTGGCCGCTCACGCGGTTATACGCCAAAATGACGAACGTACTGATAATGCCGAAAAGCACCACGGCGATGAGAAGCTCTATAAGCGCGAAGCCGCGCTTAGCTTTTAGCTTCAAGCTTCTATCTTTTAGGTGGGAACGGAACGTAAATTTTGTGTCCATTTTTTTACTAGAACCTAGAAGCTAGCACCTAGAAGCTTGCCTGTAAGAGCATTCCCAATCCGGTAACATCCCATCCGAAAAGATAGACGAGGAGCAGGCCGAGGACGAGAAAGGGGCCGAGCGGAAATTCCGTCTTCATACCGAGGTGTTTCAGGTTACCCCGAACGTTCGGACAGCAACGCCTTGGGAGATAGTTCGCCACAGTTTTGAGGAAAAGCGCGCCGAGACTCACCACCGCGCCAAGCCAAAAACCGATAATGAGCGCGGAAAAACCTTTCGCAATTCCAAGAAACCACGGGAACAGCACGATAAGCTTCGCGTCACCGAGTCCCATCGCCCGTCCTTTTGAAAAAAACCACAAAGCCGCGAAAGGCGCGGCGAAGAGGAAACCCGCGACAAAGTCGCGAAGAAATGAATTATGGAATATGAAATATGAAATACCGAAAAGAAGAAAAGAAATAAAACAGGCGGAGTAGACGAGAGCGTCGGGAATAATCTTATGCTTGAAATCATAAACCGAAAGGGCGATGAGGAGGGACCACAAAATAGTGAGCAGTATGTAGTTAGTAGTTAGCAGGAAAAGAACAGAGGAGGTACCGGAAGAGAAAGCTGACAAGATGGCCGGAAACTCTTTCCATGCGATTGCGGCGAAGACAAGGCCGGTTATGAACTCCACCAATGGATATTGCCAAGAGATACCGCTTTTACATCCGCGGCAACGTCCTTTCAGAAAGAAGAAACTGAGGAGCGGAATAAGTTCAATCCACCGCAACGTTTTCCCGCACGAAAAGCAGAGCGAGCGGTCGGAAAGCGTTCTCGTACCGTAGCGGAGTACTACCACATTGAGAAAACTCCCGATAATGCTGCCGAATATAAAGAAAAACAGGAGAAATAGAAAAGACATACCTATACCCCGAATTACGAAATATGAATGCGTCATTGCGAGCATAGCGAAGCAATCCAGAATTGTCTCGTTATCCCTGGATTGCTTCGCCCTCTACGGGGCTCGCAATGACGGAAAAAACGCATTTCGTAGTTTGAGGTATATATAGTATATCACGCAAAAGCCGCCCGAGAGGGCGGCTTTTGTGAATTACGGAAGATACGGTTAGATATTGCTCACGTCGTAAATAGGGGTGGTTGCATCTTGATTAGCATTGAATGGGATACTTTCGGTGGTGTTCGTTTCGAACCCAGCTACTGCGGTTGAGTCCATATCGCGGTCCGCATCATCTAGTGTCGTTTGGACTGCCGTTTGCTCCAGTACTGCGCCGAGATGATACGCGGTAGGGGTGGTGTCGCTATTTATTGCGTACTTGTATCCGTTAGCCACGTTCGTCTCGTTGCCAGTGCCACGCGGGTCCACCGGTAACACAGAAAGAGATGCTCCGCCAGAACTACCGACTAAAGCCGTTAGGGCACCGGGATATTCGCTATTCGCATCGTAATACAGCTCAAGCGCGATTTGGAGCTGTTTGATGTCTGCAACCCGCTTGGTGTCGCGAGTCTTGGTCCGAGCACTGTTGAGTGACGCGAGCACGACGGACGAAAGAATACCGATAATGGCGATAACAACAAGAAGCTCAATGAGGGTAAATCCAGCTTTTAGTGGAATAGTCGTAGACTGCTTATAGCTTTTAGCTTTTAGGAAAAATGTCTTTAACATACGTGATACTAAATTACTGCGACTAATAATATAATTGATACCTATTCAACAACTCTTTCCTCACAGGAAAAAGTCTTTTAACCCACAAAGTATATCTTCCTGCCGAGAAAAATCAACGAACCGTGCCGATGTCCTAAATACTTTAGTCGCAACCGGCCTTTATGGCTCCGTCCTGGTCTAAACTCACAAGCCCAACCGGTAAAGGCGGTATCCCCGCCTCCAAATACGCACAAACCTGGAAATTATCCGTTGTTGCCGCAGCCGTGCCGTCCGCCCTACTGATTGAATAATCGCAATTGGTTCCCGCAGGAGCACACGCGGTATTTGCACTGAATGAAGGGTCTTTTATACTGGTGAAAGAAGCGACTCTACCGGGACCGGTACAGGTTGAAAGTTTCGCGTGCGCTCCCGTACACGTTGCTAACGCGGCTGAAGCATCGGCTTCCGAATCGGTAAGTCCTATGAGGGTGACAATCTGGCGCATATCGGCTACACGGCGCGAATCACGCGCTTTCTTCCTCGGGTTACCCAAGCTGACGAAGACGATGGATGCCAAAAGGCCGATAATCGCGATAACGACAAGAAGCTCAATGAGAGTAAAGCCTCTCTTAGCTTTTAGCTGATAGCTTTTAGCTGATAGCGAAAACAGGCCGAGAAATCCCTTCTGTATTTTCATAATTAATGTTCTTTTCACTAAAATAATAGGTCTCTAATAGTATATAACACTCTCAAGGCACTTCATACCCGCCTGTGTATAACTTCTGGCGTACCCCCTTTCATGGTATCGCGGTTGAACGCGTGTAGAAGTTACACCTCTACAGTGGCTGTAGAGGTGTAACTTCTACAAAAACTCCTAATTTCCCCTTTTGTTTCCTTGCTATAAGCTAACTCCTATAAGCTATAAGCTTCCTCTACGCCGCCCCGGCGATGCTGTAAATCGGAACCAGAACCGAAGCGAGCAGGAAACCGACCCCCAAACCAAGGAGAATGATAAGAGCCGGTTCAATCAGCGAAACGAGTGTATCAACTGCGTTGGCCACCTCTCGCCGGTAAAACCGTGCCATCGTTTCCAAAATATTCCCGAGCTCTCCACTTTCCTCCCCTACCTTAATCATCTGAATCATAATACCGGGGATAACTCGGCTCTTCCCAAACGCGTCGGCGATAGAAGAGCCTCCTTTCACTTCTTCCGCGGCAACCGTGAGAGCGCTCTCAAACACGGCGTTATCCACCACTTCTGCCGTAATTTCAATTGACCGGATGATGGGAATGGCGGCGGAAAGCTGGGTGTGCAGGTTGTCGGCAATGCGGGAAAGATAGAGTTTCCGGTACAAGCTGCCGATGTAAGGGATTCTGATTTTGAGCTCGCTGAACGTATAGCGCCCATTCGGAGTCTTGGAGAAACGCCACGCGAACAATCCTCCAAGAATCAAGAGAATGAGAATGAGCCATCCATAGTTGACCAAGAATTTGCTAATACCGAGAACGACCCGAGTGTAGACGGGAATAGCCTGACCGGATTCGGTGAGAAGCGTGCTGATACTCGGAATAACCGTGACAAACATAAGCACCATAACTCCGACGAATGTGATAATAACGAAAATCGGATAAATCAAGGCGTTTTTCGCCTTAGACGTGACTTCATAGGTTCGTTCAAGATAATCGGCGAGAAATCCGAAGGTGGTATCAAGCTTCCCCGCTTCCTCGCCGGAACGGACCATACTCACGTAAAAGCTAGAAAACACTCGCGGATGCTTGCTCAAGGCCTTGGAAATTGAACTTCCTCCTTGGATGTCGTCTGAAATGGAAATGAGAACGTCGCGGAGTAACGGGTTTTCAATTTCTATCGCAAGAAGCCGGAAAATGCGGAGCGCGGAAACCTGTGCTTCAAAGAGTGTGGAGATTTGTCGCGAGAGAATGACGATATCCTTCGCTTTAATACGGTTCCAAAAGACGAGGTCGCGTTTAAAGAAGGACTTCTC